>Ga0209382_10005871_pt1 | contig 15859 bp, 10 predicted proteins | sample SoiMetdeltSBSDD5_FD_187599 | JGI IMG/M metagenome (GOLD analysis project Ga0209382, IMG submission 187599) | Bulk soil microbial communities from a Populus tree surrounding site in Tennessee, USA - Soil MetaG P. deltoides SBSDD5 (SPAdes) (version 2) | ecosystem: Environmental > Terrestrial >...
CCCGCCCTGGTCGCCGGTGATCTCGCAGTGGACGTTCCAGTCCGGGTAGGCGAGCTCCAGCTCGCCCACCGCCTGCGCGCAGAGGTCCGCCAGGTTGGTCTCGCGCGGCTGGACGACGATGCCGCCTCCCGCGCGCGCGCGCGTGAGGTCGAGCAGCTGGTCGATCATCGTGGTCATCCTCCGGCCGCTCGACAGGATGCGGCTGAGGGGCTTGGCGTCCCGCGCCTGCCCGGCGCCCTCTCCTTCGCGCCGCATCAGGACCAGCTGGGCGGCGGTCATGATCGCCCCCAGCGGGTTGCGGAGGTCGTGCGCCAGCGCTCCGGCGAACAGCTCGTTGTACCGGATGGTCTCCTCCAGCCTGACGACGGCGGCGAAGCGCGTGATCACCGACGCCAGGTGGTTGGCGATGGCCCGCGCCGCCTCCACCTCGTGGGGCGCGAACTGGTGCGGCCGGTCGTAATAGACCATGAACTTTCCGATCAGCCGTCCGCCGGAGACGAGCGGGAAGAACGCGAGCGCGCCGATCCCCTCCTGGCGGAACAGCGGGAGGTACGCCGCCATGGCCGGGTCGGTCTGGGGCTCGGGCACCAGGAGGGGCTGGGGCGCCACCGCGTCGGCCGCCCAGGGCGAGTGGCCCTCGACGGCCTTGCGGTACGCGTCCGACAGGTCGTGCCACGCCTTGAAGCGCATCACCCCGTCGCGGTCGAAGGTGAGGATGGAGGAGCGCCTGGCGGCCAGCGCGGCCTCGATCGAGGCGAGCGCCGCCTCGTAGACCTGCTCCACCTGCTCCGCGGCGACCGCGGCCTGGGCGAAGCGGTAGAGCTGCTCCGCCCGCGACCGCGAGTCGAGCGTCTCCTGGTACAGGCGGCTGCTCTCGATGGTGGCGGCGGCCCGCTCTGCCAGCTCCTCGAAGAGCTGGAGGTCGTCCGGGGTGTAGGTCTCCCCCTTCCGGATGCGGGTGGCGGTCAGGGTGCCGATCACCCGCCCCCGCGCCCGCAGGGGCGCGCAGAGCATGGCGTAGGTCGGGTACCGCGTCAGGAACTCCCGGTAGGCCGGCGCCGCGCGCGCCGCCATCTCCTCGGGCTGAATGGTGGGGAAGATGGCGCTCTTGCCGGTGGCGGCGACGGTGCCGGTGACGCCCTCGCCCATGCGCAGCGGGGACGCCTCGCCGAGCGCCCGCAGCATCTCCTGGGCCCCGGGGTCCGCATGGTAGAGGGCCTTGGTGTGGAGGAGGCCGTCGGGCTCGAGGAGCGTGATGCCCATGGTGCTCCCCAGGGTGGCCCCCAGCTCGAGGACGATTCCCCGCAGCCGCGATTCGAGGTCGAGGTCGGCTTCGACGAACGCCCGCGATGCGTGGCTGAGGACCCCCAGCCGCACCGCGGCGGCGTCGGCCTCGGCCCTGCTGCGCCGCTCCGCCTCGAGCAGGCGGAGGCGCTCGAGGGCCTGGACCGCGTACCTGGCGACGAGGAAGAGGAAGTCGCGCTCCTCCTCGCCCGCGTCGCCGGCCTGCTCGATGGTGAGGGCGAGCGACCCCAGGGCGCGGCCGTGCGCCAGGAGCGGGAGGCAGGCGACGCGGTACGACCTCCCGGCCGTCACCACCCGGCCCAGGTGGGGGTACTTCTCCAGCAGCTCGGCCTGAGACGAGATCCAGATCGCCTCCCGCCTCCGGATGCAGTCCAGGGCCGGGAGGCCGGGGGTCAGGTCGACCGGCAGCACCGCCAGGTTCCGCTTCACCTCCTCCGAGTACCCGCACGCCCGCGCCAGCCGGGCCGTCCTGCCGTCCTCGTCGGCCAGGAACAGCGCCGCGCTCGAGGCGTCGACCGCCTCGGCGACGTGGTCCACCAGCGCCTCGAACACCTGCTCGCTGGAGACGGCGTCCGCGATCGCGGCCGTGATCTTGAGGAGCCTCTCGGCGCGGGCGGCCGCGGCCCCCCGGAAGCGCTCGAAGCCCTTCCGTTCGGTGATGTCGGCGACCAGCGAGACGAAGCCGGTCACGGCGCCGCCGGCGCCCACCTGCGGGATGTAGGTCGCCTCCACGAAGCGCGTCCCGCCGTCGCGGTACGGCAGCTCCGCCTCGTAGGTGACGGGGGCGCCGGAGAGCGCCCGCTCGACGTGGGGCCTGATGGCCCGGTACGCGTCCGCGCCCAGCACCTCCTCCAGGTGCTTGCCCATGATCTCCGCCCTGGGGTGGCCGAACCAGCGCTCGTAGGTGGCGCTGGCGAACCGGTACCGCTGCCGGTCGTCCACCAGCGCGACCAGCACCGGGAGGGCGTCCGTGACCAGCTGGAGCTGCTGTTCGCTCTGCCGGAGCGCCTCCTGCGCCTTCCTCCGCTCGGTGATGTCGCGGGTGAAGGAGCGGGTGTGGATGAACCTCCCGTCGCGCGAGTACACGTTCGAGCTGATCAGCACCTGCTTGATGGAGCCGTCCTTGGCCCGCAGGCGGGCCTCGCGGTCGTGCACCGGCTCGCCGCGATTCAGCCGGTCGAGGATGTCGCGGATCGCGTCCTGGTCCTCGTGGAAGTCGGCGATCGGCCGGCCGACGTACTCCTCCTCCGTGTACCCCAGCAGCTCGAGCTCGGCGCGGTTGGCCCACAGGATGGTCCCGTCCGGCCCGGCCCGGTGCAGGCCGATGGTCGCGTTCTCGACGAAGTCGCGCAGCTGCTCCTCGCTCCGGCGGAGCTGGTCCTCCTTCGCGCGCAGCTCGCGCAGCGACTCACGCAGGGCCTGCTCCACCTCCTGGCGCCGCGCGACCTCCCGGGCGAGGTGCTGCGCGCCCTGGTCCGCGGCGCCGCCGCCCGCCGCGTGCGTGTGGGCGCCGGCGACCTGCTGCAGCTCGGCCGGCTCCTTGTAGAAGCTGGCCATCGCGTAGGCGCACATCAGGGTGAACGGGTAGCGGCCCTGCAGCTCGTTCCAGAGCTCCTCCAGCTGCAGCGCGGCCTTCCGCTGGCCCCGGCTCCAGAGCACGTCCACCATCTCTCCGTACGCCCGCAGCCGCGCCCGGCCGGAGAGGCCGGCGGAGAGGTCGGCGACGATCCGGCCGACCGAGCGCTCGAAGAGGTCGCGGTCGGGCTCCCCATTGCGCATCAGCCTGGACAGCGTCTCGTGCGCGTCGAGGAGGGTCAGCTGCCCGGAGTCGCGGAGGGCGGCCACGCCGACGCCGAGGGACTCCAGCCGCCGCTGGAACGCCTCCTGGTGGGGCTGGGTGGCGATCACCACCAGCGAATCGCCCGACTGGATGCCGTCGCAGAGGAACTTCGCCACCGCCGCCGAGAGGGCCTCGTCGTCCTCGTAGAACCGGACGACGTGATCCGCGCCAGGGCGGCGCACCGTTGCGGGCCCGGCCTCGTTCATGACGCTGCTCCCTTCCGCAACCCGGCCCTCGTCGAATGAGCCAACGATCATGAAACGCTCCAGCACCTCTCGCGCATCGAACGGCGTGAGCTGGCCGGACGAGCGTGCCCGCCCCCGGTTGTACCTACTGGAGGCGAGACGCTCCAGCCCTGGGTGGAGTCTATCGAGTCCTCCCCGGGGTGCGCCGGGCTCCTGAAAGGTCGGTCCTGGCCCGGGACCCCGGCTGGAGGTCCGGCCGCGATCCCGTCAAGGTGGGAGCCGATGGCGGCCGTTCCCGAGATCCGCACCGCCCGGGTGCTCCTGCGCGACTGGCGGAGCGAGGACCTGGACCCGTTCGCGGCGCTCAACGCGGATCCGGAGGTGATGGAGCACTTCCCCGCCACGCTCACGCGCGAAGAGTCCGCGGCGATGATCGGCCGCATCCGGGCGCGCTTCGACGAGCAGGGGTTCGGCCTCTGGGCCGCCGAGGTTCCGGGCGTGGCCCCGTTCATCGGCTTCGTGGGCCTGGCGGTGCCGCGCTTCACGGCGGCGTTCACGCCGTGCGTGGAGATCGGCTGGCGGCTGGCGCGCGCGCACTGGGGCCACGGCTACGTCACCGAGGCGGCGCGCGCGGCGCTCCACCGCGGCTTCACCGCGCATGGCCTGGAGGAGATCGTCTCCATGACCGTCCCCGCCAACGCCCGCTCCCGCGCGGTGATGGAGCGGCTGGGGATGAAGCGTTCCCCGGAGGACGACTTCGACAACCCGACGATCGCCGAGGGCCACCCCCTGCGGCGGCACGTGCTCTACCGGCTCCGCCGCGACGACTTCCTCGGGTCTTAAGGGCGGAGCATGAAGGCCACCCGCTCGCGCTCGGCGCGGACGGCGTCCTCGTCGACCCGGGCGTGGTCCGGGCGCGCCCACTGCACCATGTCGTCCGCCTCCCACGCGTAGGGCGCGCCGTTCATCAGCACCCGGCCGGCGGCCAGCGCCTGCGTCGCCTCCTGCAGCGGCAGCTCCCTGAGGTCGCGCAGCATGGCCTGGAAGCGGCCCTCGCGCGCCGGGTCGGCGAACTGGCCCACGCGCCGGGCCGCGTACGCCATGTGGTACCAGGACGGGCGGAAGGCGATCCCCTCCAGCCCCTGCCGGCGCGCCACGATCATCAACAGCTCCATGGCCTCGCGCGCCATCCCCAGCCCGGGCACGTCCTGCCCCGGCAGCGCCGGGCGCAGCGGGGAGAAGCGCGCGCGGGGGTGGCGCAGCGTGAGCCAGTTCACGAACAGCACCTCGGCGCCGGCCACCATCTTCTTCGCCACCACCAGTTCGACCAGGAGGTGCTCGTGGCTCTCCTCGTCCCGGCCGAAGACGCGGAGCCGGTCGCCCGCGCCGGTGGCGTCCACCGCCACCCGGAAGCGCGAGTACCCCAGCCGCTCCAGCTGCTCCATGAACCCGTAGCGGTGCAGCGCGTGCTCCAGGCCCTGCTCGGTGTAGAAGCCCAGCAGGCGCGGGGTGCGGTCGCGCGAGCCGCCGAACAGCTCCGCCAGGTCCTCCTGGGTGATCAGCTCGTCGCGGTCGGTGAGGTCGCGCTCGGTGAGGTCGCGCGCGATGCCGGCGAAGCGCAAGGTGAGCGGGTCCGTGCTGGGCGAGATGCGCCGCCCCGGCCGCCCCAGCAGCACCAGGGCCGTCCCCGCCAGCACGCGCCACGCCTCCTTCCGGTACCCGCCCCCCGGCAGCCACACCGCCGGCACCCGGTGCAGCGCCTCCGCCACCAGCGCGTCGCGCCGGCGGACGCCGCGCTCGGTGAGCCCCAGCATCCCCAGCTTGTCGCCCCGCACCACGTCCCCGCCGGCGATCACGAAGGCCAGGTCCGGGCGTTCGCCCATCCGGTCCAGCAGCGCGCGCAGCGCCGCCAGGTACTCCGCGTCCCCGCAGCCGGCGGGGAGCACCGTCTCGTCGGCGCCGGGCAGGGGGCCCCAGTCGGAGCCGGAGAGCGAGCCGATCTTCACCCGTCCGTCGGCCTGCAGGCAGTCCAGGGTGCCGTCCGGCGGGTGCGCGTCCAGGTCCACCACCCAGGCGCGGCCGGAGAAGCCGTCGCGCCGGACCACCGCCAGGGCCACCGCGACGTCGTTCACCGCGCAGTTGCCGCCCCCGCGCGACCGCCCGGCGTGGTGGAAGCCGCCGAGGAGGTTCAGCGCGTGGCGCGTCCGCCCGCGCGCGCCCAGCACCGAGCGCGCCGCCTCCACGGTGGCGCCGCACGCCAGCCGGATGGTGGACAGCAGCGGCTCCACCGTCACGTCCGACGGGTCCACCCCGAAGATGCGCGCCAGCGCCTGGGCGTCGTGCAGCGATTCGAGGTACGCGTCGCCGTGGACCAGCGCCAGGTCGCGGTAGCCGATCCGCTCCGGCTGGCGGAGCTGGTCCGGCCGGATCAGCCGCCGCTCCAGCAGGTACCAGGCCACGTAGTCGGCGCGCCGCGGCTCCACCCCGTGCATGGCCTCCAGCGAGGAGAGCGGGGTCCGGTATTCCGGGTGATACCAGACCTCCAGCACGGGCCAGCCGCGGAGCGCGTTGGCGAGGCGGTGGAGCGGGCCGAACGGCACCTGCACTGCATAGCGCGGACGGGGCGGATTCGCTCCCGGAACATCCCAGCCTGGAGACTTGCGCGCGTGGCGGCGACCACGGAGCATCCGCTCCCGTGAGCCAGGTCCCCTCCACCGCCTCGACCGTCCCCGAGCTGTTCCTCGAACGCATCCGGAAGACGCCGCAGCAGATCGCGTTCAACACGCCCGAGGGGAAGGGGTGGCGGGACTGGTCCTGGCAGCAGATCGGCGACCGGGTCCGGGACGTCGCCATGGGGTTGCGCGCGCTCGGGCTGGAGGACGAGCAGCGCTGCGCCATCGCCGCCGGCACGCGGCTGGAGTGGGTGCTGGCGGACCTGGGCATCCTCTGCGCGGGCGGCGCGACCACCACCATCTACCCGTCCACCACGCCCGACGACACCACGTACATCATCAATGACTCCGGGTCGGCGTTCGTGTTCGCGGAGAACCAGGAGCAGCTGGAGAAGCTGAAGAGCCGCCGCCGCGAGCTGTCCGGGGTGAAGAAGGTGATCCTCTTCGACCTCCCGCCCGGCGGCGGGAACGGGAGCGCGGACGACTGGGTGATCGGCCTCGCGGAGCTGGAGGCGCTGGGCCGGAAGGCCCACGAGGCGGACCCGGCGGCCTTCGAGCGCCACGCGCGCGCGGTGCGCAAGGACTCGCTCTCGGTGCTGGTCTACACCTCCGGCACCACCGGGCGCCCCAAGGGCGTGGAGCTGGTGCACGACTGCTGGGTCTACGAGGCGGAGGCGATCGAGCAGATCGACCTGCTCCGCCCCGACGACGTCCAGTACCTCTGGCTGCCGCTCTCTCATGTCTTCGGCAAGGTGCTGGAGGTGGCGCAGATCCGCAGCGGCTTCCGCACCGCCATCGACGGGCGGGTGGACAAGCTGGTGGAGAACCTGGCGGTGGTGAAGCCCACCTTCGTCTGCGCGGTGCCCCGCATCTTCGAGAAGGTGCACAACCGCGTGGTGAGCCAGGCCAGGGCGGGCGGGCCGCTCAAGGCCGCCATCTTCCGCTGGGCGTTCAGGGTGGGGATGGAGGTCTCGCAGCTGACCCGGGCGGGGAAGCGGGTGGGGCCGGCGCTGGCCGCCAAGCACGCGCTGGCGGACCGGCTGGTGTTCTCCAAGCTGAAGGCGCGCTTCGGCGGGAAGCTGCGGATGTTCGTCTCCGGCAGCGCGCCGCTCTCGCCGGAGCTGGCGGAGTTCTTCCACGCCGCCGGCCTGCTGGTGCTGGAGGGCTACGGGCTGACGGAGAGCTCCGCCTTCACCTGCGTGAACCGGGACACCCGGTTCCGCTTCGGCACGGTGGGGCTGCCGGCGCCGGGGACGGAGGTGAAGATCGCCGAGTCGGACGGGGAGATCCTCATCCGCGGCCGCGGGGTGATGCGCGGCTACCACCACCTGCCGGAGGCCACCTCGGAGGCGCTGGACCGGGAGGGCTGGCTGCACACCGGCGACATCGGCGTCATCGAGGACGGCTTCGTCCGCATCACCGACCGCAAGAAGGACCTGATCAAGACCTCCGGCGGCAAGTACGTCTCCCCCGCCGCCATCGAGGGCAAGCTGAAGGCCATCTGCCCCTTCGTCAGCCAGGCGCTGGTGCACGGCAACAACCGCCACTACTGCTCGGCGCTGATCACCCTGGACGAGGAGGCGGTGAAGGCCTGGGCGCAGCAGCAGGGCCTGCCGCCCATGAGCTACGAGGAGCTCTCCAGGCACGAACGGGTGAAGAAGCTGATCGCCGAATACGTGGGCCAGCTCAACGCCACGCTCGCCAACTACGAGACGGTGAAGAAGTGGGCGCTGCTGCCGGCCGACTTCACCTTGGAGGCGGGAGAGCTGACGCCGTCGCTGAAGGTGAAGCGCAAGGTGGTGGAGGAGAAGCACCGGTCGCTGCTGGAAGGCTTCTACTCGGCGTCGCTCGAGAAGATGTGAGCCGCATGCGCTCCCCCTCCTCGGACCGCTCCCTGGCGCTGCTGCTGCTGGCGGCGCTGGTGGGCGTGACCGTCGTCCGGCTCCGCCCGCCCGCACCGCTGCCCCAGGACGCCGGCCCCTCGCTCTTCTCCGCCGGGCGCGCCCGCGAGCACCTCCGCGCCATCGCCGGCGACGGCCGCCCCCGCCCGGTGGGGAGCGCGGCGTCCGCCCAGGCGCGGGAGAAGATCGTCCAGCAGCTCCGTTCGCTCGGGTACCAGCCGGAGGTGCAGGACGGCTTCGCCTGCGGCGCGTCCAACACCTGCGCGCGCGTGCACAACGTGATCGCCCTCCGGCCCGGCGCGCGGGGGACGGACGGGCCGCTGGTGATGGTCTCCGCCCACTACGAGTCGGTGCCGGCCGGTCCCGGCGCCAGCGACGACGCGGTGGGCTCGGCGGCCATCCTGGAGATCGCCCGCGCGCTCTCGCTGGAGCCGCCGGCGAGGAACCCGGTGCTCCTCCTCATCAACGAGGGAGAGGAGCCGGGGCTGCTGGGCGCGGAGGCGTTCGTGGCGGACCACCCGCTGGCGAAGCGGGTGGCGGTGGTGGTGAACGCGGAGGCGCGCGGGACCGCCGGGCCCAGCCTGATGTTCGAGACCAGCAACGGCAACGGCCCGCTGATCTCCCTCTACGCCCGGCACCAGGCGCACCCGGAGACCAACTCCATCTATTACACCGTCTACAAGACGCTCCCCAACGACACCGACCTCACCGTCTACAAGCGGGCGGGGATGGCGGGGATGAACTTCGCCTTCATCGAGGGCGAGCACCGCTACCACACGCCCAAGGACGACTTCGCCCACGCGGACCCGGCCAGCGTGCAGCACCAGGGCCAGAACGCGCTGGCGATGGTGCGGGCGCTGGCCGCCGCCGACCTCTCCGCGCTGCGCGGCGAGGACGCGGTGTTCTTCGACGTCTTCACCCTCTTCGTGGTGCGCTGGCCAGAGCGCTGGATGCCCGGGCTGGGGATGGTGGCGTTGGTGCTGGTGCTGGCCGGCGCGTTCCTGGCGGTGCGGAACGGGCGGATGCGGGTGGGGCAGGTGGGCTGGGGGCTCCTGGCGGCGGCCGGCGCGCTGGTGGCGACCGCGGCGGTGGCGGCGGTGACCTACCTGCTGCTGTACGCCGCGCGGGCGGTCCCGTACCCGTTCCTGGCGCTGGCGGCGCCGGCCAAGGTGGCGTTCTGGGTCTCCGCGCTGATGGTGGCGGTCCTGGTGGGGAGCGCGTTCCTGGGGCGGGCCGGGCGGGCGGGGCTGTGGCTGGGCGCGTTCCTGTTCTTCGCGTCGCTGGGCGCGCTGGCCGCCGCGCTGCGCCCGGGCCTCTGCTACCCGCTGGTGGTGCCGGCGCTGGTGGCGGGCGCGCTCTCGGTGCCCTGGGGCGCGCTGTCCGCCCGGCGCGCGGAGCTGATGCCGCGCCTGGTGTGGCTCCCGCCGTTCCTCGCCGCGGCGGTGGTGTGGCTCCCGCTGGCGTGGCTGCTCTACGACGGGCTGGGAGTGATGGCGCTGGCCGGCGCGGCGGTGATGTTCAGCCTGGCGCTGGCGCCGCTCTCCTGGCTCTGGGGACCGCTGGTGGAGTCGCGCACGCTGCTGCTGGCCTCCGCGCTGGTGTGGGTGGCCGGCCTGGCCGCGCAGGTGGCGGCGCCGCGCTACACCGAGGACCACCCGCGCAAGATCAACATCGAGTACCAGCTCCGGGTGGGCGGCCCGGCGCCGACCGCCAAGTGGACCGCCACCTCCGGCGACGACGCGCTGCCGGAGCAGGTCCGCTCCGCCGGCCACTTCTCCACGGAGCTGTCCCGGACCTATCCCTGGGCCAGCTTCCGCCAGAGCTTCGCCGCCGAGGCGCCGGTGCTGCCGCTGGCGCCGCCCACCTTCGAGATCCAGCGGGCCGCCGTCGAGGGCGGGAACCTCCACGTCACCGCGCGCCTGGCCTCGCCGCGCGGCGCGCTCTACGCCGGGCTGGTGCTCCCGGGGGACCGGGTGATCTCCATGAGCGCCAACGGCAAGTCGCCGCCGAAGCAGGTGTCGAAGAACCTGGTGTCCAAGATGCTCGCCGCCGAGGGCTGGGTGAACCTGATGACCTGCACCACCGGCACCGAGGGCGTCACCTACCAGCTGGAGCTCTCCGGCGCCCAGCCGGTCCAGGCCTACGCCTGGGACCAGCTCTTCGCGCTGCCGCCCATCGGCGCGCCCATCGCCTCCTCCCGGCCCGCCAACGCGGTGCCGTTCCAGACCGGCGACGTCACCACGGTCATCCAGCCGGTGACGCTGGAGGCGCGCTGAGGGCGCCGGGCCGTCCCGCCGGCGCCGGACCGCCCTCCAGGGCCCAGCGCTCCCGCGTGCAGGCGCGGGCCAGCTCCGCGTCGTGGGTGACCAGCACCAGCGCGCCCGGGTAGGCGGCGAGCGCGGCCTGGAGCCGCTCGATGGAGGGCAGGTCCAGGTGGTTGGTGGGCTCGTCCAGCATCAGCGCCCACACCTGCCGGGCCAGCGCGCTCGCCAGCAGCGCCTTGCGCGCCTCGCCCGGCGAGGGCCTCCGCGTCCGGAGCAGCCGCTCCGGATCCACCCCCAGCGCCGCCGCGATGGAGAGCACCCGGCCGCGCGGCTCGCGCGGGAGCGCGCGGATGGCCTCCACCGCCGCCAGCTCCTCGCCGGGCTCCAGGTCCTGCGGCAGCAGGAGCAGCCGCTCCGGCGGGATGCGCGCGCCCGCCGCCAGCGCGCGCAGCAGCGTGGTCTTCCCGGCGCCGTTCGGACCGTCGAGGTGGATCCGGTCGTCTCGCCGGAGGAAGCGGCCGCCGCCACCGGCGATCCACGGCGACGGCGCGGGCGCGTAGTCCACCATCACCGCGCTGCCCAGCTCCTTCTCCACCCGCAGCTCGTCCAGCGACGCCTCCGCGCGCTCCAGCGCGGACCCCAGCGCCGTCGCCCGCCGGCCCAGGTGCTTCTCCGCCTGCTGCACCCGGAAGTCCGCGCCCACCGAGCGCGCGTCCTTGTCGTTCCGGTCCTTCATCCTCCGTCCGGCGCACAGCTGCGCGCTGGCGCCCGCCACGTCGCGGCGGCGCTGGTCCAGCTCGGCGGCGACGGCGTCGCGGCGGCGGCGGCGGCGCTCGCGCTCGCCGGCGAGCGCGGCGGCCTCGCGCGTCCACTCGCGCGCGGCGGCGGTGTAGCTCCCCGGCCAGAGCGCGGCGGTGCCCCCGGCGAGGCGCAGCGTGCGCTCCGCCAGCGCGTCCAGGAACGCCCGGTCGTGCGAGACGATCACCCCGGCGCCCCGGAACGGCCGGAGCGCGTCGCGGAGCCAGCCGCGCGCCTCCGCGTCGAGGTGGTTGGTGGGCTCGTCCAGGAGCAGCACCTCCGGCTCCAGCCGCAGCGCGGCCGCCACCTGCCAGCGGCGGCGCTCCCCGGGCGAGAGCGTCTCCCAGGCCTCCAGGCGCGAGGGATCCAGCCGCAGCCTGGCCATGAGCCGGAACGCGGCGCGGTCGGACGCCAGCGCCAGCTCGAGCACCGCCTCGCCCGGCTGGCCCACGTCCTGGACGCACACCTGGACCGCCGCGCCGGCCGGGAGGCGCTCCACCTGGCCGCTCGTGGGCCGGAGCGCCCCGGCGAGGAGCCGGAGCAGCGTCGTCTTCCCGGCGCCGTTGGGGCCCACCAGGCCCGTCCAGCCCGGGCCCAGGTGGAAGTCGAGATCGCGCAGGAGCGGCTCGGGGTCGCCGGGGAAGGCGAAGGACGCGCCGCGGGCGCGCAGGGACGGCGTCGAGGCTGACATGCAGAGGCTCCGGAGGTTCGGGCCGCGCGGGGACCAGAGGCCCCCAGGCGAGCGGCCGAGGGAACGGCGAAGGGACGGCTTTCCGGAGCTACAGGCGCATCGGCGTGGTGTCCGCGAGCCACCCTAACGATCTGCCGGGAACGGCGCAACTCCTCGCCCCGCTGCGGCGCGGGCGTTAAGGTTCGTCCAAGCGATGGATGACGAAGTCCCACCCTACTGGACGCTGATCTCGGTGCTCTTCAGCTCCGTCCCGCTCCAGCCCCCGCTGGCCATGGCGCTGTACCACGTGGCGTACGAGCTGCAGCGCACCTCCGCCGGCGAGGGCGAGGTCAGCTCCAACCTGGCGCACGGGCGGGTGGTCAACCTCCGCAAGGACGTGCTGCTGGGCAGCATCGGCGGGCCCTCCTTCGAGGCGGAGCTGGAGACGGAGCGCGGCAAGGCGCAGGTCCGCTTCCTCCTCACCCGGCAGGGCCTGCGGATGCGCGCGGAGCACGAGCCGAACGCGCCCGGCGCCTGGGGGTGGGAGTCTCTGCCCCGGCCCCCTCCCGCCGCGCTTCCCAACTGAGGCGGCGGCGTGGCGCGGAAGGCCAAGGCCCCGGGCTGGGAGCACTACTTCCCGATCCCCCGCGGCCGCTCGTTCGAGGTGGTGCTGGAGCGCCCGCGCCTCCCGGTGCGCGGCCGCGGCACGGTGGTGAAGCGCACCGCCGCCGCGCTGCGCCTGAAGCTGGAGGTGCAGGGCGGCTTCCTCATCCCGCGCATGTCCGCGGACGTGGAGCTCACCTATTCAGGGGAGGGCGGCGGCAACCGCGGCCGGCTCGAGGTGCAGGTCGGCGCGCGGCGCGAGTCCTTCGAGGACCAGGACGTCACCATCCAGTCGCAGCCGGCGAAGGGGTGCCGCGAGATCGCCTCGTCGCTGAAGCAGGCGGGCCGCGGCGCCCGCGCGGTGCTGTGCGCCGGCGAGGGCCAGTGCCACGTCTCCGCCCGGGGCTTCGAGATCCGCCTGGTGGCGCAGGCTGCCCCGCGCGGGCGCTAGCGGCGGCCGTCAGGCTCAGGCCGCCGAGGCGAGGCCGCCGGGCTCGGTGCTGGGCTCCCACTCCACGTCGAGGTCGCTCTCCTCCTGCGCCCTCCGCCACGCGAAGGGCCGGAAGCGCTCCACCACCACGCCGCCGAAGTGGAGGTCCTGCGCGGGGCGCTCCGGGTGGCGGAGCTGCTGGTGCGCCAGCACTGCGGAGGCGAGCGCCTCGTCGATGGCGCCGTCGGCGATCATCCGCTCCCCCAGGGAGGCCTTGAGCACGTCCAGCGCGCTGTCGATCACGTACCGGAGCGTGCCCAGCTCGCTGTAGATGGGGGCGGTCCCCTCCTTCGCGCAGAGCTTGAGCACGCCGGTGGTCCGCTCCCACGGGGAGCCGCGGGCCCCGGCCATCTGCGCGCCGATCTCCCGCAGGAACGAGACGATCACGCCCTCCAGGATCCTCTCCTGCGGCTCGCCGCCCTCCTCGACGCACCGCGCGCTCTGCCACGCCTCGGCCACCCGCTCCGGGCGCTGCAGCAGCAACTGGGCGGAGAGGCCGAGCGTTTCCTTGATGGTGATCGGGAATCCCATGCGGGCTGGCCTGAGCAAGCTGCTTGCCAGCCGTAATTGCAGGAGCCGCGGCTTCTGGATCCGCGGTCTTTGCGACGCCCCGGGGCTCCGCGACCCTGGGTCATCCAGGTAGGGGCGGGTGATCCATCACCCTCCCTGGAGGATCCTCACCACTCCGGACAGTGGCAGCGGACGACCTCGCCGCAGACCAGGAAGGTGCCGTTGCAGGGCACCGCGGCGAGGCCCTCCACCGGCTCTCCGCCGTCCACGGCCGGCTCCGAGAAGTGCACGTGGCAGCCGAACCCGGAGGTCGGGTTGGCGTCCAGCCGGACCCTGCACCCGCCGTCCAGCTCGACGCCCCGGCTCCTGCCGTCCCCGGCGGCGCTGTGGAAGGGGAGGACGAGGAGGATCAGCGCGGCGAGGGCGCCGGCGGCGAGCGCGAGGGGACGCATGGACGCCGGGGATCGCACCGCCTCTTCGCTGGACGAGTCAACCTCGCGCATGCGCACTCCTGCAGCGAACGGAGAGGGCAAGGTGCCCACGTCGACCAGAGACGGCAACGTGCGAGGTGTGACACGCCACCGCCGCGGCCCGTTCCCTCAGGTCCGGTAGGCCTTGAGCAGCTCGCTCACCTCGTGGGTGAGCGCCTGGAGGTCGTCCGCGTGCGCCTGGGTGAGGGCGAGGCCCTCGGTGGTGCGCTCCGCCAGCGCTCGCTGGTCGGCGATGGAGCGGACGATCTGGACGATGCCGGCGTTCTGCTGGCGCACCGCCGCGGCGATCACCCGCGCGGACTGCGAGCTGTCCGAGACCACCCTGGCCAGCGCGCGCACGCTCTCCCCGCTCTGGGTGAGCTGGCCCAGCCCGGTCTCGATCTTCTGGGTCCCGCGGGAGGAGATGGCGGTGGCCTGGTCGATGGCCACGCCCACGTCGTCGAGGATCTCGCGCACGCGCTCGGTGGCCTTGATCGACTGGTCGGCCAGGCTGCGCATCTCGCGCGCCACCAGCGCGAAGCCCTTGCCCTGCTCGCCGGAGCGGACCGCCTCGATGGCGGCGTTGAGCGCCAGCATGTTGGAGCTGTCCGCGATGTCCTTCACCGACTGGGTGATGCTGGAGATCTGGTGCGCGCGCTCCGCCACCATCGCGATCTGCTCGCCCATCTCCATCACCTGGGTGCGGATCTCTCCCAGCGCCTCCAGCGTCAGCTGGACCGCGCTCTCGCCGGTCTCGCCCAGCTGGGCCGCGGCCATCGCCGCCTCCAGCACCGCCTCCGCGCGCTGGGCCGCCGTCTCCGACGTCTGCCGGATCTCCTCCGCGGAGATGGCCGCCTCCTCCACCGCCCTGGAGTGCTGGCGCATCAGCTGGGACTGCTCGCCGGTGGTCCGGGTGAGCGCCTGCCCCGCCTCCGCCAGCCTGCGGGCGGCCTGCTGGAGCGCGCTGGCCGTGGTCCGCAGCAACTCCGCCAGCGCGTGCACGACCTCGCGGAGGTCGCCGATCTCGTCGGCGGTCGCGTCGGGCGGCAGCGCCGCCGTGAAGTCGCTGCTGGCCGCCATCGCGGCCACGGCGTGGGAGAGCCGGGTGATCCGCCGCGTGGTCCTGCGGAGCACCAGATACAGGACCGCGCAGATGACCAGCATCACCACGGCCAGCACCACCACCGACATGATCGCCACGTCGGTGGTGGCGCCCGTCCTCAGATCCACCGGGAAGCGCACCGAGACCACCACCTCCGGGTCCGAGCCCAGCGGTGCGTAGAACCGGAACCCGCCCAGCCCGGCGTACGCCGGATCCCGCACGCTGTGCGGAACCGTGCGATTCGCTCGCACCGCGGAGAGCCCTTCGCGGTCCAGCGCGTCCACGGGCTCGCCTTCCCCCAGCGGGGCGCCGTGGTCGAAGACGCGGAGCTGGAGGGCCGGCTCGAGGAGCGACAGCTGCCTGCGCACCACGGACACGGCCTCCGCCCTGGGAGCCGCCCCGCCCGAGGCGGCGATCACCCCCGCGCGCGCGTAGGCCAGCTGCATCTGGGCCTGGATGGTGGCGAGCCTGGGCATGTTGGCGACGACGGCGACGACGGCCACCACCCCCAGGCCCAGCAGCAGAAAGGCGAAGCCGCTGAAGACGGCAAGAGCGAGCCGGGCGAGGAGACTGAAGCGACGTTGAGCGCGGCCGGCCATGAGGGCGATTGTAATCTGGCGAACGGATCGTAACCTCCCCGGCCATGGCTGACTCGCCCCGGCGCACCGCAGAGGACGAGCGCCTCGCCGCCGACTCGCAGCGCTCCGCCAACTGGAAGCGCTGGGGTCCCTATCTGCCGGAGCGGCAGTGGGGGACGGTGCGCGAGGACTACTCGGGGGAGGGCGACAGCTGGGGCCACTTCCCCCACGACCACGCGCGCAGCCGGGTCTACCGCTGGGGCGAGGACGGGCTGCTGGGGCTGTGCGATCGCCAGTGCCGCCTCTGCTTCGGGGTGGCCCTGTGGAACGGGCGCGATCCGATCTTGAAGGAGCGCCTCTTCGGCCTCACCGGCCCGCAGGGGAACCACGGCGAGGACGTGAAGGAGGCGTACTTCTACCTGGACGCCACCCCCACGCACTCGTACCTGAAGGCGCTCTACAAGTACCCGC
>Ga0209382_10005872_pt1 | contig 15859 bp, 13 predicted proteins | sample SoiMetdeltSBSDD5_FD_187599 | JGI IMG/M metagenome (GOLD analysis project Ga0209382, IMG submission 187599) | Bulk soil microbial communities from a Populus tree surrounding site in Tennessee, USA - Soil MetaG P. deltoides SBSDD5 (SPAdes) (version 2) | ecosystem: Environmental > Terrestrial >...
TACGAACCCGCGCGCACGGCTATTGGCGCCTTTGCCGAATTGGAAAAAAGCCCGGAGCACATCCATACCTACCGCATTACGCCGCTGTCGTTGTGGAATGCCGCGGCGGCTGGCCTATCGGCAGAACGTATAGCCGCAACGCTCGTCGAGTTTGCGAAATACCCGGTGCCGCAGAACGTCCTGGTGGATGTGCGCGATTTGGCCGGACGGTGGGGGCGTGTGCGGCTCGTGCGCCAGGACACGGGACTCGTGCTGACCTCGGATGATACAGCCTTGCTCGTGGAGTTGTCGCGACATCGCGCTATCAAGACGTATCTGGGTGCGCCATTGACACCCCACGCTTTTGCTGTGCCAATCCGCTACCGGGGCGCTCTGAAACAAGCCTTAACCACGGTGGGCTGGCCTGTCGAGGATCTGGCCGGGTATATCGAAGGACTCCCGCTCAGCCTCGACCTGCGTACAGACCGCTTTGTGCCGCGCGACTACCAGGTCGAGGCTTCTGATGCGTTCTATCAGAGGGGAACAGCAGGGGGTGGGAGTGGCGTGGTGGTCCTGCCGTGTGGCGCTGGGAAGACGATTGTGGGGTTAGCGGTGATGGCGCAGGTGCAGCAGTCCACCCTCATCCTCACGACCGGGCAAACCTCGGTGGCACAATGGCGGCGTGAGTTGCTGGAGAAGACCACGCTCAGCGCGGCAGACATTGCCGAATATACCGGTGCGGTCAAAGATATTGGCCCGGTGACCTTGACCACCTATCAGATGTTGACCCATCGGGCGGAGAGGTCAGAGGACTTTCCCCATCTCAAATTGTTCGACCAGCGCAACTGGGGCCTGATCATCTATGATGAAGTGCATCTGTTGCCGGCGCCGGTGTTTCGGGTCACTGCCGAGGTGCAGGCGCGCCGTCGGTTGGGACTCACAGCCACTCTCGTGCGTGAGGATGGACGGGAAGGCGATGTCTTTAGTTTGATTGGACCAAAGAAATACGATGTGCCATGGCGCGACCTGGAAGGGCGAGGCTGGATTGCTGAGGCGGCCTGTACCGAGGTGCGCTGCGCTATGCCACGTGATGTGCGCATGGCTTACGCCACGGCCCTGCCCCGCGAAAAATTCCGCATTGCTGCAGAGAATCCGGTCAAGCGCACCCTGGTGCAACAGATTCTGGCGCGCCACTCTGGAGCCCCAGCGCTGATCATTGGACAGTATCTGGATCAGCTCAAGCAGATTGCCGCAGCCTGTGCCGCGCCGCTGATTACGGGCAAGACGGTCCAGCGCGAACGCGAGCGACTGTACGCACTCTTCCGCACGGGCGAGCTGTCCTTGCTGGTGCTCTCAAAGGTCGGAAATTTTGCCCTTGACTTGCCCGATGCGGAGGTGCTCATTCAAGTGTCCGGTACGTTTGGGTCGCGGCAAGAAGAAGCGCAGCGACTCGGGCGTGTGCTGCGGCCCAAAGCCGCCGGACGTCAGGCACATTTCTACACGCTGGTGAGCCGCGACACGGACGAGCAGGAGTTTGCCCACCACCGCCAGCTCTTTCTGACGGAGCAGGGCTACGCCTATCGCATTGCCGATGCGTCGGAGTGGTCACCATGAAAACATCACGCCGTGCACGTCCACACATACAGACCTCAGGACTGGTGCTGCACACCAACCTGACCCTGATCGAAGTGGCTGAGCCGCTGCTGCTAGAAGAACTGCGGGCCGATCGCCGCCTGGCGCCACTGCTCGTGGCGCAGCTCTCAGACCGCGTGGTGATTGTCAAGCCAGGTGAAGAGGAAGCGGTCATGCGCGCCTTGCTCAGAGCCGGGCATACCCCGAAGGTGATTAATCCATGAGCCCCTTGCGCCGTGCAACCCCGCCGCCACGTCCCCTGCCGCTCTCCTATGCGACTCATCTGCCCCGCTTGAGTGCTGAGGCATTGAAAAGGTTTGCCCGTATGTGGGTAGGCAGGGAGGCCTCTAGGCTCAACAAAGAGGCCTGCATCCAGGCGATTTGTCAGGGGCTCACGGATCCCGCCGCGGTACGGAGGGTGATCGCGGCTCTGTCAGACTTCGAGCGCGCCGGGCTAGGCTTGCTCAAACGTTATGGCCAGTTAGCCCCGACGGAAGTCTTGGCCACGGAATTACTGATGCTTGGCTTGCCGTTCGAGGACCATAGAACGCATTATGCCTCCTGGGGGGCCGGGCGCGGTGGAGCTGATTACCGGGCGCTGAACTGCCTACTCCATAGAGGCATCGCTATGCTGCTGGGCCGAGGCCAGGAGTATAGCGGCTACTCCGTGCATCTCTATGTGGACGACTACCACTACAGCCCAACGGTGTTTGCTGAACCGTGCCTGCTGGAGCATGTGACTCCCGTACCACCCGTCCCGCTGTCCCTAGAGCCAGTGACCGAGGTGGAACCAGGCATTGCCAAGCAGCCGGCAGAAGTGGTACTACGCCTGATCGCCATGGTCGAGGCGCTGCGCAAAATGGGCCGTATCCCCCTGACGAGCAGGGGCCGGCCGACCAGACCCTTTCTGAGCAGACTGACCAAAACGCTCAATTGGGAAGCAGCCCTTACCACGGACACGCTTGCTCCGTTGCCTGATGCCACGCTCTTTTTCTTCTGGCTCCTGGCCGGGCTGGGATTCTATCAGCCACTCCCAGACGGCACCGGCATGGACCTTATCCCAGAGACCACTCCTTTCTTCGAAGCCTCATATGAGGCGCAGGCGGTACGCTGGGTGTGCGCCTATCGGACCCTTACCGGCTGGGTTGAGCACCGCCCGGAGTCGGTCTGGGGGGATGATACAGATGCTGGATATTTCAACAAGTTCATCGGTCTCAGGGCGGCTCTACTACTGGCCCTGGCAGCCTTGCCTGAGGCCACAGCGTGGTATCGTATCGCGGATCTCTCTGCAGGGCTCTACAGTCGGCTTGGGGAGCACTTCTCCCTGGGATATCTGCCGCACTTTTACCCCATGTATCGCGCCACACCGGCTCAAGTCGCCCAGAAGCGCCAGGAATGGCAGCAGCAGTTACTCAGGAGCTGGCAGCGCATCGAGCAGCCATGGATTCTCAGCGCCATGACTGGCCCCCTGGTGCATCTTGGACTGGTCGAACTCGCTCGTGCGCCGGGACGGCCCCAGGCCGCGCCGACACTTTTTAGCTTAACCCACCTGGGACGGGTTGTGTTGTATGACGCGTTGCGCAGCTTCCAGAGTTCCACCGTGGCTGAGCCGGCTGTCGCACGTCCGCAACACGACGAGCACTGCTGGGTAGTGCAGCCCAACTTTGATGTCGTAGTTTATCTCGATCGGGCCTCGGCCACCCATCTGGCATTTATCGAGCGTATTGCCGAACGCAAACCCTCGACAGGCGCGACCGCGCTGTACCATCTGACGCGTGACACTGTCTATGCAGCCTTGGAGTCGGGTATCGCAGCGCGCACGCTGTATGACACGCTGCGTGATGCCAGTACTTACCCCTTGCCAGACAATGTCCAACAGATGCTCCAGGAATGGGCGGCACGGCGAGAACGTCTCACCGTCTACCGCACCGCCGACGTCGTCGAATTTGCCGATCAGGCCGCACGCGATGCCGCGTTGGCGACGTCGGCGCTGGCCGGTCAGCCCGTTGGCGAGCGTTTTATTGTGCTTTCCAGGCAGACGCGCCACGCCACCGCTGTTGTATCTGCCAGTCGCACGGTAGACTATGGCGCTGCACCGGTGCGGTGTATAAAGGTAGCCGAGGATGGTACGGTGCACATCCGTCGCACGCACGCCGACTTGCTGGTGCGCGGCGAAGTCGCCGCGTGGGCCGATCCTGGCGCAGACGAGGACCATTGGCGGCTCACGCGCACCAGCATCCAGCGCGCTGTCAAGGCGGGATGGACCGCCGCCAGCATGATCGAGAACCTCTCACAACGCGCTCAGCAGCCCGTGCCAGCCTTGCTCATCATAGCCATCCGTGCCTGGGCAGGCGAGCGCGCCTTGCCAAAGGCGGTGGCGGTGGCGTCTGAGATGCTCTTGCAAATTGCCGATCCCACCGTGGCCCACGCCATTGCCACGAGCACGCTGCTGCAACCCTACCTGCGTGGTCAGCTCGGGCCACAGACCTTCCTCGTGCGCCACGACACGGCCTCAGAACTCCAGCGGCAACTGGTGCAGTTGGGCTTGCACGTCGGGAGTGATTTGCTCTTGGGAGAGCAATAGGACGCAGGGGCTCCTCATGCCCCTGACGCAGATGGTGTACCCCTGGCGGACTGGTAAACCGCCTGAGGAGGCAAAGCAGATGAGGCAGTCTTTAGGCTGCTGGTGCGGCCTCCCACGACAACGTGCGTCGGCCCCGGGCCAGTATCGTGTAGGCGGGTCAACCTAGGTGATGCGCCGCGTTCCGCAAGGGGCGTTTGCGAGGCTTGAGCGGCATGGACGGCAACATACCTGTGCCGTTCTGAGGAGAGGGGGTGGTGACAATACCATCTCCTTATCCGAGCCCGTTTTATTAGCCAAGATTCTCCACCAAGTCGCCAGCTTAGGCCGTATTCATACCTCTCAACCCTCCTTCAGCCTTTCGTAATTGGCGAAGTATTGAGGTAAGAGATCGCGTACTAGGCAACGGTATCCAAGAAGGCATCAAAGCGCCGCCGCTGTGGTGACACACGTCGGGATCGCACTGGCCGGCCAGCCGGTAACGTTCTTACAACAGTCGTGAAAATTCCCTGGTACTGCCGCGCAACCGCCTGTGGTAGAACACCATCGGCGGGGAGAGGGACATGGCCGGTGGTAACCGGGCATACGACCCCGTCACTTCTCGCGTAATATTGTACCCGTTCTACACCAGTGATTCTCCCAACGCGTTCCTGCGGCGTTGGCCTACGGGCCGAGGCGAAAATACTCGCTACACTGGTAAGCGGGTTCGGCCCTGTCCGGCCGTCGCATAGGTCCCAGCAGTCATAAGCCATCTGCATGGCCGCAAGGTGTTCGTCTCGGTGCCTCTGCTGTTGCCTAGGATCCAGATCGACCTCCAGATTCATACGCGTCCCGCTGCCAGTCCAGTAGTGCAAGTCAACTCGTGGCCCCACATTAGCCCGTGGTCCATACACTGCCCGGCCGCTGCCGTCGGTGATGTTCGCTTCCTGTATGCCGCGAGTGCCGCGAGGATCGAGCACCTGCCGCAGCTGATACAGAATATCGAACTGTGGCTGGTCGGCTTCATCGGCGCTCGCTGCAGCATAACGTTCATCAAGGAAGCTGAAGCGGTCCGCCATCACGTCAAAAGCATTTTGCCCGGCGAACTCGTCTAGCCATTCGTTTGATGTATCCGGAAATCGTTTCATAATTGGACCTTACTCGCCTTGTAGCCACAAGTCAGTTCGGAAAAAGGAAAGCACCTGAGCAGAAGCTGTTGTCGCCTAAGATAAGCGTCACGCCATGCCGCAACAAGTCACATAATCCTGGTCACCTACATGGGGTAGCATAATCGCACGACATGCATGACCAGCCGCTCTACTTCTGGCAGTCCGATTGGCATTACTGCATCTGGGTCACCCCTCCTGAGGGGGCACTTGAGAGGTCGAGTGGCGGAAGGACGCATGCGTAAGGAGGTAGCACGGGTAACAGGACAAACGTTTCGACCCCATCCTCCTACTGCCGGGGGCGCTGATTTAGTGGCTGTATGCCGCGTGCAGCCAGGACGTCGTAGGGCAGCCAGCGCCGTAGCAGGTCCGCGTAGTAGTGTACGCCGTCCAGCTCGCCCAATTCGGCGCGCTGCTGCAGCACGCCCCCGGCGTGGGACACAACGCTTCGATATCTTTGACGATTTCCTCGACGATGTCGCGGCCTTGTAAGGCCTGTCAGCGAACTGGGGAGTGCCACCCTCTAGCACTCCCCTCAAGCGAACGACGGAACATTGACACACCTGCAAGTCACTCATTTATGTTACCCCAGTCAGGCGACCAGGATTGTGTGACTTGTTGCGTGCTGGCGCAGCACGTATCTTCCTCACAGACTTCCAGTCAGGGACCGTCCCGACGTACCGTAGTGCTTTTGCTGTCTCAGTGCTGCGCATCGCAACACAGGGGTGCAATCAGACGGCCTTCTACAGCCGGGAGGATTGCAGGAACTTGGTGACGATGAGCTGGACGAAGGAAGGGGTCATATGGAGCAGCGATTTGATGAGGACGTGATGGACGAGCTCGCAGCCGAATCGCCACCGGCATCGGCTGATGAAGCATTGGATTCGCTTGAGGAGGTGGATGAAAATGGCTTTACCGCGGAGGATGCCTTCGCGGACGACATGCAGGACTTTGAAGCAGGAACAGATGCAGAGTTACTGGCAGACGATAACTTTGAAGAAGGGTTTGAAGCCGATTTAGGCGATGAGTTTGCTGAAGACTACGGGGGAGCAAATGCCCTGGACGCGATGGAAGAGGCCATCGCTGATGCCCTGGAGGCTGACGATAGTGACGAATTCCTGCGTCGTGTCTCACGCGGCCTCCGCCGAGCCGCGAGCATTGCCAGACAGGTGGGCCGCGGCGTAGGACAGGTTGCCCGCGTAGTCGGCCCGATCGCCAGTGCTATTCCGATCCCGCAAGCTCAGCTCATCGGTCGGGTGGCAAATATCGCCGGACGACTGCTGGCAGATGGCGCCGACGAGTTTGTTGCTCTGGAGGATATGCTGGCCTTTGCAGAGGACGAGCAGGCGGTTGATGCCGCAGCTCCCGTCATTGCCGGACTGACGATTCGTACTGTTATGCCCCGCGCGGCCCGTCTAGACCGGGTGAGCCGTCGACAGTTAGTACGTAGTGTGAGCCAATCCGCCCGCACTCTGGCGCGTCGTCATGGGCCCCGAGCCACACGGGCCGTTCCCCGTGTAGTACAGGCTGTACAGCGTACCGCCCAACGTCGCCGTATGCCCATACGCCAGCTGCCGCAAGCCGTGCGTCGCACCACAGCCAGGGTCGCTAGCAGTCCCACTCTGGTGCGGCAGTTGACCAGGTCGCAACGGCGCACCACCTCGATAACGCCTCAGCTTCGTGCCAGAACCGGGAGAGGTGCGCCCCAGCGTTTGGTGATTCGTGGTCCCGTGGAAATCACTATCAGAAGCCGCTGAACTGGTCCATATGAGAAAGGAGATCCATCATGTATCAAGATTTTGAGACGGATGTTATGGACGATCTGGCCTATGATGCGGCTGAGGGTCCAGCACGCTCGTACCGCCGCAGCGCACATACGTTGGATGCCTACGACGACATGGATGCTTATGACGAGTTCGACGTCGACGAGGCTGATGATGACATGGACGCACTGGATGCCATGGAGGAGGCAATGACAGACGCCCTGGAAGCAGAAGATAGTGATGAGTTTCTGCGACGCGTGGCGCGTGGTATTCGTGGTGCGGTCCGGGTCGCACGTCAAGTGGGACGCGGTATTGGGCAGGTGGCCCGCGTGGTCGCGCCTATTGCCAGCGCTATTCCGTTACCACAGGCGCAGGCTATCGCCCGGGTGGCGCGCGTGGCCGGACGTGTACTGGCCGATAGCGCTGATGAATTTGAGGCTATAGACGCCATGGTCGATCTGGCAGAAGATGAAGATGTGATGGACGCGGCGGCGCCAGCCATCGCCAGCATGGCCATTCACGGCGCCATGCCCCAGGCCGCGCGGTTGCCTGCTGCAACACGTCGCAACCTGGTGCAGGCCGCTACCCAAACCACACGACGGCTGGCAGCGCAACAGGGACCACAAGCGGTACGTGCCCTCCCTGCCATTGTCCAAACGGCGCAGCGTGTGGCCCGGCAACAAGGTCTGTCATCCCGTAATCTGCCGCAAGTGCTGCAGCGCCTGGGCACGCGCATCAGCCGCAACCCGCAGCTGTTGCGTCGCATGTTGGGAGCGAACCCCGCCCTGCGCCAGCGCCTCTGTGCGGTGTGTGCTCGGCGCCAGGCACGCGGGCCGGCGCGTCGCTCTGTCCCAGCGTAGCCAGGTCGTGGCGCAGCATCCGAGGGAATGCACGATGGACACCCGCTTCTTCCTCCACACTAAAATCCTCGCCCTGGCAGCACGGTCACGCCGTCTGGCACGGGTCGATTATGCCTCGGTAGGCATTCGTCCGCAGGACATGCCCTATGCGCCTTCGCCAGCGCACTTTCGGGCGGCGAACCAGCGCCTGGCACAGATCGATGGAGAAATTCGGCGCCGGCTGGAGCAGGCGCAGGAGCGGTGGGCGACAGCGCCGTTCAATAGGGTGTTGGTCGATATCGCCATGGTGGAACGCGAACTCGATCGGGCCCGACGGGCGTTCGGGTTGTTCTTTGAGGTGTTTGGGCAGCGAGGCACGACATTTGCCCCGGTATTGGCCGCCCATGATACCATTGCGGTCGACTGCTACACGGCCATTCGTCAAGCTGCGCCCCAGATGTTGCGGGGGCCACTCCTGAAGCCAGTGTGTTACATGGAGCACGGGTTTTCCCCGGCGACAATGCGGCGCGGTGTGGTCCTGAGTCGCCTCCTGGGAGAATCCAATCCTTTTCCTATCATTCGCATTCCCTGGGATCGTGATAACCCCTGGCAAGCCGTGTTCCTCCACGAGGTCGCCCACAATTTACAGGCTGATCTCGGCATCTGGCAGGAGAATCGCCAGGCGGTGATGCGACGCCTCATGCAGCGTATGGATGACCCGATGGTGACGCAGACCTATGGGCGCTGGCACAAAGAAATTTTTGCCGACCTGGCCGCCATGCTGCTGGGCGGGCCAGCAGCGGCCTGGGGGATGGCCGTTTTTCTGGCCCATCCGGCCCCGCGCACGATGACGTACCGGCCCGGGAGCGCCCATCCGACGGCGTTTCTCCGTATCCACATCCTCGAAGAGATGTTGCGCCGCATGGGCTTTCGGACCGATGCCGAACGGTTGCGGCGCGTGTGGAAAACTCTATACAACCCACAGCGTTTTCACCGCCTGCCGCCGCGCCTACTGGCGAGCGCAGCGCAGGTGATTCCGCACGTGGTAGACGAGATCGCCTTTCAGACCCGGCGCAACCTGGCGCAGCAGGCCCTAGCGGACATCGTGCCCTTCACCCCGGAGCATGAGCAGACCATTCACGCCGGCGCCAGACAACTGGTGCAAGGCCGCCTGCGGCTGGATCTGCCGCCACGGCATATCGTCAGCGCCGCCAGCTACGCCCTGGCGAGTGGCCGTGTGCGGCCACAGCAGTTGGCCCGGCAGGTTATTGACCTCCTGAACGCGCAGACTGCGGCAGCCGGCCGCACGCCACGTACTCTCAGCACGGCTCAGGCAGCCATAGTGGCATGAGCACATTGATCATTCGACACGATGAGGTACAACCATGGCAACATACATGAGCCATCCTGTCTATAGTAGTAATTCCACAGCACCAGCAGGGACGCCACCGCCAGGAGGGACACCACCGCCAACCGGTTCGCCCCAGCGCCTGGCTTTAGATAATCTGATTCGTCGGGAGCTACGGGTAGGCGACCCCAATGATCCCCAGCAGGTGGCCCAGGCGTTGCTCACCCGCTACAAGGGCGACCCGCGCGCCCTCGCCATTGCCCAGGAGGCCAGGGGCTTACCATTCCTCCAAACCGTCCCAGTGGAATCCAGGGTCATGCAAGCCCCTACCTCCTCGGATGTGGAGTTGCAGCAAGCGATCGATGATGTGGAGCGGGATCTGCGGGAGTTGACGACGAACAACTTACTTAAGGACACCACTCCCGAGCTGGAAGGGTGGGGTACGGCTGTGCGCTCAGCGATTACCGAGGGCTCGGCAGCAGCCCGCTTTTCTCTGGATCCACGCCAACGGGATAAGGCATTCGCTATCCGCCGTCAGCTTGGCGATTATTCCCGTATGGCACGTTTGGTAGGAGCGCTGACCCCCACACTGAGCCCCACCTACCGCAAATTTGCGCAGAGCTTAGACGAAGTGGCAGCGGTGCTCATGGTGTTGATGGGCGAAGCATTGTCGAATGTCGGCTTCAGTGGGGGACGATTTTTGCTGCAAGTGCCGTATAGCGAGTTGCAGGTGCGTCGCGATGCCGTCATTAATGCGCTGCGCAACCTGGTGGGTTCTACCCAGTATGCCTACGACTTCAATAATGCCTGGCCACGGGGTCTAGACGGCTACAGAAAAATTTACGATCGATTGGGGCAGCAGGGGCAAGGGGATCTGCGTGCCCTGCTCGTGGAGAACGAACTCGCCCGCGCTATGGACGAACTGATCCAGCGCGCTGCCCACGGCAGCGCCGAGGGACTGCGGGCCTTAGGAGCTACGGCCCAGTTGGATCTGCAGCGCTTTCGTCGCTTGGTGGCTATTGGACAAATAGAACCTCAGTCGCCGCCACTGACCACTTTTCTGATGGCCCTGCAAGTCTTTGCTGACGCCTTCAATACTGGTGGTGGCGCTCGCCTGCTGCACATTGCTCGGCCGCCTATCCTCTTTTATGGCCTCTATGGCATTGGTGGGCCGAGCCCCGCTGAACGCACTCTCGTATCTTTGATCGTGGTACGTGGCCAGCTAGCCGAGCAACTCGACTGCCTCCTCCTCTGCGGTTGTAGTTCTGACGACGTGAAGAACCAAATCATACTGGACAAGGTCCTCTACGATGTGGACCGTGCCATCGACTTGTATGCACTAGGGACTGAGGACTTTGTGGAGCCACAGCTTCGAGCCAACGCTTATCACTACCTTATTGAGAAGGTACAAGCTCTAACCAATGACGAGGTCGGGTACCCAAATCGCAAATTGTCTCCAGTGATCACTGGCATTCTGAATGCCATTAAGGGCCAACTACGACTAGGAGATAGACCCATTGACCCGCCCCTTATTCGGCAGGAGCTTTGCATTCAGCAGGACGCAGAAAATCGCTGGAAAAACCTGGTAAAAACCATGGCGCCGGATTGCATAGGCATTGACGCCCTCTTTGGTGCAAACAGTGACCTCACAAAGATCATCAACGACGCGATTAAAACAGTGGGGGCTCCACTTTGCGCGCCAATTGATATCAGAATTCCGCGGGAAGTCGCAGAATCTGACGACGCCCTTGCGACGGCTGTGGAGGCGTTAAAGGAACACTTTGCGCCGTCGCCCGACGGGAGTCTGAGACCTCCGCAGATTCAGCGGCCATGATGAGAAGAGCACGCGGCCTGTGAACTGAAAGTGAAAATTCAAGGAGCCTGGGCATGAGCTATAACACTACCGAGACTATCCAGCGCTTGTGGGCAACGTTTCTGCAAGAGCAGCTCGCCTCCTTGCCTGCGGAGCAGCGTCAACAGTACGAGCAACAATTCGAGGACCGCTTTGGGGAGTTGCTCAAAAATGCTGCTAATGGCAATGCGGAGGGCTTCCTGGATCTCATCGGCTTTGGCGGTAAGGGACCGGTAGATTTCGAGAATCTGCCGTACCCCTATATTCAGCCCGATTTCGATGATTCCGTCGTCCCCAGTCAGCTCCACGCCGCCGCGGAGCTGTATTATATCTACCAGCACGAGCGCATGAAAATCTTCAAGGTTGTAGAGGTGCTGCGCCGACTGTTCCAGCAGGGGCGGATGCGCATTCAGCGCGGACCTGGCGCGCGCGGCCTCTACCTGCTGGAGAAGTGGGAACCGCTGCGTTACTCCTTGCGTGATCGCATGATCGCCTACCGGCGGGCGTTTAACTACGGGACGGTGCAGGCCCCGGCTGGGGCGATTGTGAACGTCAACTTCCACCGCCAACTGGTCGGCTTCATGGTGGCGGTATCCCAGTATTTCCGGGATCTGTTGATCGGGGAAGTGATCCGCGGAGGACAGCTCATCGACCAGCGGCCCTTCGGTAGTATCGGCACGGTGCAGCGTATCGGCCTGGATTTGCGATATGCCCTGGACCGCTCCACCTACGGCAACATCTTTGCCCTGACCATAGAGGTGGGGCATTACCTCAAGACTGTCTTGCAATTGCTCGATACGCCGGACATCAAGAAAGCCTTCGATGCCAACACCAAGTGGGACGTGATAGAGGTTGTCTCGAATCGCTACCTGGGTGGCATTGCGGAACCTTCACAGCGGGCTAAGATGGCAGAAAGCGGACGCCGCATCCTGCAGTTCGTCGCCGATAACGATTTCAGGACTGCTATCGACCCCATTCTCTTCCAGTCGGAGATTCGCCCCATGGGGCCACATGCTGAGGCCTGGGTTGCGGCGTATCGCATGACTCCCGAAGGGGGAAGCTTCAGAGGGATTACACCGACCTTTCGCCGGGTGATCGGGGCAGCTTCAGCCACTGCCTAGCCCTGCACGTACTGAGGTGATGAACTATGTCATTGGTGTTATCGGACGTGACTGTGACCCTGCAGCAGCGTCGTTGGGTCTGCGTGTTGGACCCTACCCTCATCCTCTCCCCATATGGCCTGGCGCTCAGTCGTTTAGGGGAGGTATTAGAGCTATGGGTGGGGCGGGAATTGTGGCACATGTTGGACAACACCCATTTCTATAGGCAGTGCCCATCCCTCCTTATCGACGCGGCAACGCAGACCCCTGACAACGCCATGACCTCTCAGGAAGCGCTCCAGGCCCTGTTGGAGTGGGAACGGTGGCGATTGGAAAACGATCAGGCGGGTCTCAAATTGTTTTGGGTGGGCGATGATCCCAGGGGCTCCTTGCTCCCAGCGCATGTGGACGCCCGTATTGTCTGGCGATATGAAATGCTGGCGAGTGCCCTTGACCGCCGCGCCAGTCACACTGCGACGCCCGACCATGCCTTAGTGCCAGCCTTTCGGGACACCGTGGCGTTGGCAGCAGCACTCCGGACAGCGGTGATCCTGGCCCGTCCGCCGCTGGCGGCGCAGGCAGAGAGTCAGCTCCCACCGCTGTGCGCTGCTCTGGCACAGTGGGGGGTGGCTTGCTCGCCGCTCCCTGACCATGATCCGTTCGTGCAGGTTGAACGTGACCATCTGCGCCATCTGCTCGTGTATGCCGGCTTGGCCTCCCTGCTCTGGGCCGGGCTCAAGCTCGCGGTTGTGCATGTGTGGGTGCCCGGGGCCAGTGCCCTGTGGGCAGAGCCGTGTGAGACGAGCTTTGAGGGGATGGTGGATCTCCCAGAGGCTACTGAGGCTCCCCTCTCGAGCGATGACTGCCTGTGGCAGGCAGCTCAAGGATTTTGGTACCTGCTCTGACAAGGATGAGTCGATGAGCCGCTATGCCGCTCGACGCCACTACTACGAACCCCTCGCCATTAATCACGATGAACTGGTTCTGGCCGCTGTGCTCGGGCAGATCGCCCACCCAGTGGCCGGTGTCAACCCGTACCGCATTGGCCATGACGGCATCCCGCGTGTCCTCCCCGCAACCGGTGGTATTGCCCTTAATCAGCGTATTGGGGATCGGTGTGTGGGCCTGGCGGGGGATCACATCGAACCGGGCGTGGCCTTGCACAACAATTCCCGCGAAGTCATCGGCATCCGGCAGGGGCCAAATCTCGCCTTGCTGACCTACGCCTGCGTGGGGAACCGGGCTCGCGTCGTAAGTGGCCCATGCACCGGGCAGTGGGGCCTGGTGACGGGCAAGCATGGTGGGGTCTATCACGTTTTGGTGGATTTCCCGCCCGCGGTCTTACACCGGTTAAGTATTGGGGACCGCATGCAGATCTATGCCGTCGGGTTGGGATTGCGCCTACTGGATTATCCGGCAATCCACGTGTTCAATTGTGCACCTGTCCTGCTGCGCGCCTGGGGCATACGGCCACTGGGACCGCGTCTGCAAGTGCCAGTCACGCATGGTGTCCCGGCTCGCATCATGGGCTCTGGGCTAGGCAAGAACACGATCTGGCGGGGCGACTATGACATCCAGTTGTTCGACCCCGAGATACGCCGCCGCTACCGGCTCGACAGTCTGCGGTATGGAGATATGGTTGCTATCCTGGACGGCGATGTGCGTTTTGGCCCAGCTTACCGGCAGGGTCACGTCACCATCGGCGTGATCGCCCATGGCGATAGCACCGTCAGCGGCCATGGACCAGGCGTGACACCACTCCTCACCGGCCCTATGACACAGGTGCAGCCCGTGCTCGACCCCCGAGCCAACCTGGCGGAGATCTTCGGTGTACGTTCCCTGCCACCCGCGCGCCCCTACCCACCCCTAGTCGGGCGACGCTACACGGCTGCATTACCGAGGGGCGTAGCGCCCCACAGACGTGCCATGCTGCCATGACGGCGCCCTGAAGGAAAACATGTGCATGTGTGATGTACCTCACTGTCGTCAAAGCATTGATACTGTCTCCTTTTTTACACCAATTTTACGGAACTTTTACGACATCTTTATGACTGTGCGCGACGCCCCTACTATATTCCTTCCAGCTGCTGGGGTGGTCGCTACCGGTGGAGTGTCCGGCCGCTCCTGAATATGCTAAGGTGCTCCGTGCTTGCCATAGAGGTTGGGAGTAAATAGGGTTCCAAGCTGTCCCAATCCACACACCGACCCTGTACGTCCGCAAGTAAACGGGGGAGGTACACCATGCAATACACCATCAAAGGCGTATACGACGGAGGCGCTGATCAGGCAGTGAGTGCTGGGATCAGCAGTGTCTTCCAGCTGGACGGTGCTGTGTATGTGCTCGTTGAGGGGAACTCCGCCACAACACTGTCAGTCCCGAGCAGTGTCTCGGGAGCCATTCGTGTTGGCCACTGTGAGATGAACGGTAAGCCGTACACGGTGCTGAGGCTGGACCCAACATCGGAGACAGCCCAGGAGCTGGCTGCCCTGCTGACCGAACGTGAGCTGGAGATTGCCACGCTGGTGGCATTGGGATGGCCCAACAAACAGATTGCTGACCATCTCCATATTAGCGAGTGGACCGTTTCCACGCATTTGCGGCGCATTTTCGCCAAGCTGGGGGTGCATAGCCGTGCGGCCATGGTCTATCGGTGCACGTCGTTGCTTGGCGTTGGGCACAGTACTGAGCCGCATCTTCCCTCCCCATTTTGGCGAAAGGTCAACACTTTCCGAGGGTTATGTGCCTTCTTGTTTTATTATGTAGCTACTACAAAATTAGGTTATCCTGAAATTTACCTTAATATAATTCTGTATATATGCTAGTCATTAGTTTCGCGCTCTACGCTGCGAGACGTAGAGCCTGTTCAGGCTCCTCATCATTTTCAGCCAGCTCTGGGATGAACCGTGGTATGGGAAAAATACCAGCCTCATACAGGGCCTCTCGACAGGCCCACACCACATCCAGTTGGCTGGGCGCCACTTTCTGTCTGTACCAGGGCCGATAGCGGCACAGAGGCACACCGGGGCTGCGCTCAACGTGAGCAATAAACCACAGCGTGCGTGCCGCTGTCATGACCAAACGAAAGGTGTTGGCACTCACGATGCGGTGCCATTTACGGCACTGCTCTTGCCCCAGACCATCGAAGGCATTGGCATCGCGGATGGCAATTCCACTGCCCAGCGGTCGCGATACTCGCGCAAGATGGCGTCGAGGCTCAAGGTGAGATCGGTGGTGAAAAACGCCTCAACCACCGGGAGCGGTTTGCGTTGCCCCGGCGTGTTGAGGCAGCGGGTGGCATCGCGCCGCACAACGACGACCCGGATGAGTTGTCCGGGCAACACGGAGTGCCACAGCCCACACCAGGCTTGCACCTCGGTCCCCGCTTCACTCGGGTGCGGTGCCCAACCTGTTGTGGTCTTGGCCAGGGTCTTCGGCGAACCGATTAGATCGCCTTTTTTGCGCGGGGCACCGCGGCGTTTCTGGGGCGGCGTGGGAGGCAACGTGTAGAGCTTAAGTGTCTAAGAAAAATTAATTTTATATTCAATTCCAAACTTCTTCAGAATGTTTTCAACATATTCCACCATATGGAGCCAGCTTTTATATGCCCACAATTCTATCC
>Ga0209382_10005874_pt1 | contig 15854 bp, 11 predicted proteins | sample SoiMetdeltSBSDD5_FD_187599 | JGI IMG/M metagenome (GOLD analysis project Ga0209382, IMG submission 187599) | Bulk soil microbial communities from a Populus tree surrounding site in Tennessee, USA - Soil MetaG P. deltoides SBSDD5 (SPAdes) (version 2) | ecosystem: Environmental > Terrestrial >...
CGGAACCGCGCTCAGCCTGGGGGGGCTCGAGATCGGGCCGATCAAGCTCGGGGCCGGCTCGAAGCTGATCCCCATCCTGATCATCGCCATCGTCTACGTGCCCTACATGGCACGGCCGATCCGCGGTCAGGTGCTGGCGCTGCGCGAGAAGGAGTTCGTGGAGGCGGCCCGGGCACAGGGGATGCGGCCCTCGCGGATCATGCTCTCCGAGATCCTCCCCAACCTGTCCTCGACGGTGATCGTCTTCCTCCCGCTGATGGTCGCGAACGCGATCCTGCTCGAGGCGGCGCTCGGCTTCCTGGGCGTGGGGGTCAAGGCGCCCGAGCCGTCCTGGGGCACGATGATCGGGGACGGCGTGAAGCACATCCTGTCCGGCCCGCACCTGGCGATCGTGCCCGGCGGGATGCTCGTGCTCACCGTTCTCGCCCTGAATGTGTTCGGGGACGGCGTGCGGGACGCCTTCGACCCGCGATCGACCGTCCGCATGGAGCACTAGCCGGCATGACTCGTTTCGTGGTCCGGCGGGTGATGCAGATGCTCATCGTGCTGTTCGCCGTCTCGGTGCTCACGTTCCTGATCTTCAACGTGATCCCGGGTGGCGACCCGGCCCTGCGCCTCGCCGGCCGCCAGCCCGACCCGGGCCAGCTCGAGCGGATCCGACAGGACTGGGGCTTCGACGAGCCGCTGTACGTGCAGTACGTGAAGACGATCGGCAACGTGGTCAGCGGCGACCTCGTCTCCTACAGCACTCAGCAGAACGTCTGGCAGGAACTAAAGGGCCGGATCCCGCGGACGTTCTCGCTGGCGATCGGGGCGGCGATCATGTGGATGGTCTTCGCCACCGCGCTCGGGCTCTACAGCGCGGTCAAGGCGGGCAGGTTCGCCGACCGCTTCCTCACGATCATCGCGCTGATCGGCATCTCGATGCCCGTGTTCTGGGTCGGGGCGCTGATGAACTACTACCTGGGCTTCAAATGGGAGATCTTCCCGAACGGCGGCTACGTGCCGTTCGGCGAAGACCCCTGGGAGTGGTTCTACCACCTGCTGATGCCCTGGACCGCCCTCTCGCTGCTGTTCATCGGCGTGTACTCGCGCATCCTGCGCTCGAACGTGCTCGACACGATCAACGAGGACTACGTGCGCACCGCGCGGGCGAAGGGCCTGTCTGAGCGGCGCGTTCTGGTGCGACACGTTCTGCGCAACTCGATGGTGCCGGTGATCACCCTCTGGGGCCTCGACTTCGGCGCGGTGCTCGGCGGCGGCGCGATCCTCACGGAGACCGTCTTCGACCTCCAGGGAGTGGGTCAGTACGCGGCGGAGTCGATCGGCCAGCTCGACGTGCCGCCGGTGCTCTTCATCACGCTGTTCGGCGCCTTCTTCATCGTCCTGCTCAACACGATCGTGGACATCATGTACGCCGCCCTCGATCCGCGCGTGAGGCTCGCGTGAGCGCACAAGCGCCGGAGCCCGGCGCCCCCCTGCTCGCCGTCGAGGATCTCGAGGTCGCGTTCGGGACCGAGGGCGGAGTGGTCCAGGCCGTGGACGGGGTGTCGTTCGAGCTGAAGGCCGGGGAGGTGCTCGCCATCGTGGGCGAGTCCGGCTCGGGCAAATCGGTCACGGCGATGACGCTGATGGGGCTTACGCGCTCGCCCAACGCGCGCTTCGGGGGCCGCGCCCACTACCGGGACACCGAGCTGATCGAAGCCTCCGAGAACACCCTGCGCGAGGTGCGCGGCGCCGAGATCGCGATGATCTTCCAGGACCCGATGACCTCGCTCAACCCGGTCCACAAAGTCGGGGACCAGATCGTGGAGCAGATCCAGGAGCACGAGGCGCTCCCCGATCAGCAGGCGCGCGAGCGGGTGGTCGAGCTGCTCGAGAAGGTCGGCATCCCCCGCGCGCGCCAGCGGGTGGACAACTACCCGTTCGAGTTCTCGGGCGGGATGCGTCAGCGCGTGATGATCGCCCTGGCGCTGTCCTGCAATCCGAGCATCTTGATCGCGGACGAGCCCACCACCGCCCTCGACGTGACGATCCAGGCGCAGATCCTCGAGCGGATCCGGGAGCTGCGCGACGAGACCGGCGCGGCCGTGATCCTGGTCACGCACGACCTCGGCGTGGTCGCGGACATTGCCGACCGGATCGCCGTGATGTACGCGGGCCGCATCGTCGAGGAGGGCACACTCGACGAGATCTTCTACGACCCGCAGCACCCCTACACCTGGGGCCTGCTGGGGTCGATCACGCGCGTCGACCGGCCGCGTCCCGAGCGCCTGCCGGCGATCGCCGGGTTGCCGCCCTCGCTCGCCGACCGTCCCGTGGGCTGCCATTTCCGGCCGCGCTGCCCGCACGAGTTCTCGAACTGCACCGAGGTGCCGGCGCTCACCGGTGACAACGGGCACCGCGACCGCTGCTGGCTCAGCGCCCAGCAGAAGCGCGAGCTGCGCGAGGTGCGCCCGGGCGAGATCGGCCTGGGGGCGAAGGCGGGGGCCGAGGCGGAATGAGCGCCGACTCAGCGCCTCTCTTCGGCGTCGATCACCTGAAGGTCTACTTCCCGATCAAGAAGGGGCTCTTCATCGACCGTGAGGTCGCGCGCGTACACGCCGTGAACGACGTGACGCTGAACGTGGACGAGGGGGAGACCCTCGGCCTGGTGGGCGAGTCGGGCTGTGGCAAGACGACGCTGTCCCGGGCGATCATGCGCCTGGTCGACGCGACCGAGGGGAGCATCTCGTTCCGCGGCAGCGACATCACTGGGGCGGGCCGCCGGGAGATGGAGCCGCTTCGCCGCGAGATGCAGATGGTGTTCCAGGACCCGTTCGCCTCGCTCAACCCGCGCAAGCGGATCGTGCAGATCATCGGCCAGCCGCTGCGCCTGCACGGCACCGAGCGCGACCGGGTGGAGGACCGGGTCAAGGAGCTGCTCGGGCTCGTGGGGCTCCACCCCGAGCATCTCAACCGCTTCCCGCACGAGTTCTCGGGCGGGCAGCGTCAGCGCATCGGCGTGGCCCGCGCGCTCGCGCTCGAGCCGCGTCTGATCGTGCTCGACGAGCCGGTGTCGGCCCTCGACGTCTCCGTTCAGGCACAGATCATCAACCTGCTCGACGACCTTCAGGACGAGTTCCGGCTCACGTACCTGTTCGTGGCCCACGACCTGTCAGTGGTCCGCCACGTGTCCGACCGGATCGCGGTGATGTATCTCGGCAAGCTGATGGAGGTCTCGCCCGCCGAGGAGCTCTACACGAAGCCGATCCATCCGTACACCTCCGCGCTGCTCGCCGCGATCCCGATCCCGGACCCCGAGGAGAATCGCCGCCGCGAGCGGATCGTGGTGTCGGGTGAGCCGCCCAACCCGATCGAGCCGCCGCCGGGCTGCGTCTTCCATCCGCGCTGCCCGCGCGCCACCGACATCTGCCGCCGGGTGGAGCCGCCGCTGGCGCGCTATCCGAACGGGCATTTGGCGGCCTGCCATCACCCGCTCGGCGTGTCCGCGGAAGAGATCGCAGCCGCGGTCAGGGACGAATCGAGCCCGCTCGACTGCGGCGACGAGCTGCCCTCTCAGTCGGGGAGCAACGGCAGCCGCGAGCTCGCCTGAGGCCTGTCGGCGAGCCTGCGCCGGCTCCTGTCGGAAACCTGACGGAAGCGCCTCGATCGGCGCTTTGCGCTGCACTTTTTGCACGATCTCGTGCAGAAAAGGCGTGACAAAGTCCGACATCCGTGAGACAGTCGCCCTAACGCAGAGGTTCCGTACGCAAGCTTGTGCAAAGCGTACCGCCAACAATCCAGGGGGGACTCGTCGAATGCCCTGCCGCAAGTAGCTACTAGATGAGGCCGCGCGGAGCGCGGCCTCATCGCTTTCCGGGACCGATTTGTCTCTAGAGTCGCCCGCGTGAGGGACGTGATCGGTCTGCTCCGCGCCGAGCCGCGGGCTCGGCTCTTCTTCCTCGCTCTCACGCAGTCGTCGCTCGGCAACGGCGCCGCGTACGTCGCCCTGCTCCTTCTTGCGTACGAGCGGCTCGATTCGGCGTGGGCGATCAGCCTGGTGCTGCTCGCCGACCTGCTCCCGGCGATGCTGCTCGGTCCGGTCTTCGGCGCCGCCGCGGATCGCTGGTCGCGGCGCTGGTGCATGGTCGGCGCCGATGTGATCCGTGCGGTCGCGTTCATCGGGATCGCGGTCGTCGACCAGTTCGGCCTCACGCTCGCCTTTGCGGCGCTCGCCGGCAGTGGCACCGCCCTGTTCACGCCGGCCTCGCTCGCCGGCCTGCCGAGCCTCGTGAGGCCGGAGCGTGTGCCGGCCGCCACCTCGCTCTACGGAGCGATCGCGGATCTCGGCTTCACGGCGGGCCCCGGTATCGCCGCGCTCGCGCTCCTGGTGGCCGGACCCGAGGAGCTGCTCTTGGTCAACGGCGTGACCTTCGCGCTGTCGGCGCTCATCCTGGCCTGGCTGTCGTTCGGCGCGCCGGCGCCCGGTGAGCGCGCGCGGGGGCGGATGGTGCCGTCCCTGCTTCGGGAGGCTCGCGCCGGGTTCGGACTGGTGGTGCGGATGACGGGCGTGCGCGTGGTCATCGCCGGCTCGTCGGCCGCTCTGTTCTTCGGCGGCCTCTTCAACGTGAGCGAGCTGCCGTTCGCGACCGACGTGCTCGATACCACGGCCGCCGGCTACTCGTTGCTGGTGGCCCTCTTCGGGCTCGGTTTCATCGCCGGCTCGCTGGCCGGGTCCAAAGGTGGCGTACCGAGGCGCCTGAAACGGCGCTTCCTGCAGGGCGTCGTGCTTTTCGGTTTCGGGCTGGTGCTGTCCGGTGTGGCGCCCGGCCTGCTGATCGCGCTCGTCACGTTCACGATCGCCGGTTTCGGCAACGGCTTGCTCCTCGTGCATGAGCGAATCCTGGTCCAGGAGATGGTGCCCGAGGCGCTCATGGGGCGCGCGTTCGGCGTAAAGGACGCGCTCGCGTCCTGGGCCTTCGGCATCGCGTTCTTTGCGGCCGGGGCGCTGCTCACGGTGCTGTCCCCGCGCGAGCTGATCGTGACCGCGGGAGCCGGCGCTCTTGTGATCGCCGCGTTGTGCGCGCTCGCGTTCTGGCGCGAGGGCCGCGGCGCGGAGGGTGAGCCGCTAGGAGGCCGAGGCGGCGGACTGGGGGATTTGCGACGTGACCAGCAAGGCGCGCACGTGGTCGGTGGCCGCAACCCGCGGCCGGCCGTGCTCGACCACCTCGACTAGCGCGTCGACCACCCTCGGATCGAACTGCGTGCCGGCGTTGTTCGAGAGCTCCTCGAGCGCGACGTCCACGTCGAGCGCCGCGCGGTAGGGACGATCGGTCGTCATCGCGTTGAAGGCGTCGCAGGCGAACACGATGCGGGCGGCCAGCGGAATCCCCTCGCCGGCCAGGCCGTCCGGGTAGCCCTTGCCGTCCCAGCGCTCGTGGCACGAGCGCACGACCTCGCCCACCCGGCCGAGCAATCCGCCCACCCGGTCGAGGATGAACTGGCCCTCGATCGTGTGGCTCTTGATCACCTCGAACTCGGACTCGGTGAGTGCGGCCGGCTTGTGCAGGATCTCCTTGGGGATAGAGATCTTGCCCACGTCGTGGAGCATGGCGGCGAACTCGAGCTCTTGACGAGCCTCAAGATCGATGCCCAGCCGGTCGGCAACCTCGCCCACGAGGTCGACGACCGAGCGTGAGTGCTGCGCCGTGTACTCGTCGTCGAACTCGAGCACGTCGGAGAGCAGCATCACGGTGCCGCGGTAGGCGCGGTTCAGCTCAAGGGCTGCGGCGTAGCGCTCACGGCGGTCGCGCGAGAAGATCTCGAGGAGCCAGACGAGCGGTCCGATTGCCAGCAGCGCCAGCGTCGCAGGCGCGGCAGCCACGGATACGAGGAAGGCGAGCGGCGAGAGGATCGCGTCGACTCGCGCGCAGCCGAAGAAGTAGGACACAACCTCGCGTAGCGGGAGCCGATCGATCAGGCGGTCCCGGACTAGGGTCCAGAGCAGGTCACCGGCGACCTGCGCCACGTAGGCGAGGGCATAGGCCCCGGCCACCGCCAACGTCGCAGTCTCCGGAGCCAGGGCGGCGAGGACGAGGACCGGTCCGAGGGAGAACCAGCAGTCGCCCACGGTTGTGATCGTGCGGTCCCAGTGCCACGTTCCCCGAAGGAAGTCCGGGACGACCGCAAGCACGGCGCCGGCGGCCACCATGATCGGGACCAGTGGGAGCGGTGCCAGCGCGAGCATCGGCACGAAGAGCAGCTGCTCAGGCACCACGTAGGTGTCCCCGAACTCGAAGCGAACGCGGGAGACGAGGGCGTAGCCAGCGACCAACGCGAGGACGAGCATCCCGTCCGCGCTGCGCTCGGACGAGAGCTCTGTCGCGAGGAGCACGGCGACGAGCAGGAACGCGCCCGCGGACAGTCCACGGACGATCAACTCTCGCTGGGGCATACGCCGGGAACGGCGCACCCGAGCTTCCCCGACCATTCGCTCGGCTACGAGCATCTGGGCCATCGTCGGCGCGATCGTAGGCGACTCGCGTGGCTGCATAAGCAATGCACACCTTTGCCGTAGGAACCTGCACTCCTGCTGGCAGCCTTCCCCGTCCGATGGACGGAAGTTGCAGCCTCGCGGCACCCCGAAACCGGGACAGGCGGGCGATCCGCACGGGGGACCGCGGGCCCGGAAACTAGACTGGCTGGCCATGAAAGCCGCCGAGATCCGGGAGCGGTTCCTGTCGTTCTTCGAGGAACGTGAGCACCGGCGCATGCCGTCGGCGTCGCTCGTCCCGAGCTCGTTCGATCCGACGGTCCTCCTCACCACCGCCGGCATGCAGCCCTTCAAGCCCTACTTCCGCGGGGAGGAGACGCCGCCGGCCAACCGGCTCACCTCCTGCCAGAAGTGCTTCCGCACGACGGACATCGAGAACGTGGGCATGACCCACCGCCACCTCACGTACTTCGAGATGCTCGGGAACTTCTCGATCGGCGACTACTTCAAGCAGGGCGCCGTCGAGTTCGCGCTCGACCTGGCCACGAACGGCTTCGGGTTCGACGTGAAGGACATCTGGATCACGGTCTTCGGCGGGGACGAGGAGCTCGGGCTCGGCCCCGACGGGGAGGCGATCGCGTGCTGGCGCGAGATCGGGATGCCGGACGAGCGGATCGTCCTGCTGGGCCGCGAGGACAACTTCTGGCAGTCCGGCCCGACCGGGCCCTGCGGACCCTGCTCGGAGCTCTACCTCGACCGCGGGCCGGAGTTCGGCCCGGACAGCGATCGGCCGGGCGACGACACCGAGCGCTACCTCGAGTTCTGGAACCTCGTGTTCATGCAGTACGAGCTCCAGGCGGACGGCAGCCTGCCCGACCTGCCCGCGAAGAACATCGACACCGGGATGGGGCTCGAGCGAATGTCGGCGATCCTCCAGGACGTCGAGTCGGTGTACGACACGGATCAGTTCCGGCCGCTAATCGAGCTCGGCGAGGAGCTGTCCGGCCGGACGCATGGACAGGACTTCCCAACCACGCGCGCGCTGCGCATCCTGGCCGATCACGGCCGGGCCGCCACCTTCCTGCTGGCGGACGGCGTGGTGCCCTCGAACGAGGACCGCGGTTACATCCTGCGCCGGGTGCTGCGGCGTGCGATCCAGCAAGGCCATGTGCTCGGCATCGAGGGACCCTTCGTGGTGCAGCTGTGCGGGCGCGTGACCGAGGTGATGGGGGAGGCCTACCCCGAGCTGACGGCCGAGTGGCCGACGATCGAGCGCTGGGCGCGCGCCGAGGAGGAGGGCTTCGGGCGCACGCTGGAGCAGGGCGAGCGGCTGCTCGCCGAGGTGGTCGCGCAGGCGAAGGCTGAGAGCACGTCATGGGTGGCGGCCGAGGACGCGTTCCGGCTCCACGACACCTTCGGCTTCCCGTATGAGATGACCAAGGAGCTGCTTGCCGACGAGGGCCTCTCGGTCGACGACCAGGGCTTCGAGGAGCTGATGGAGCGCGCGCGCGAGACCTCGCGCAGGGGCTCTTCGCGCACACGCGCGCGCGCGGAGGCCGGCGCCGAGGTGCACGTGGAACACGAGGACGTGCTGCGCTTCGCCAAGCAGGCGGGGTTCCAGACCCGCTTCGTGGGCTACGAGACCACCGAGGCGGAGACGGTGATCCGCGTGGCCGAGCGCGCCAACGGCTGGGTGCTGGCCAAGCTCGAGGAGTCGCCCTTCTACCCGGAGGGCGGCGGGCAGGTGTCCGACTCCGGGCTGCTCGAGACGCCATCGGGTCGCGCGCGGGTGGTCGACGTGTATCGCCTGGGCGACGACCAGGCGCTCGCCCTCCAGCCGCTCGAGGGCGAGATCGGCGCCGGTGAGCCGGCGCGCGCGCTCGTCGAGCGCGAGGAACGGCTCGCGACGATGCGAAACCACACGGCCACGCATCTCCTTCACGCCGCGCTGCGCGACCGGCTCGGCCCGCACGTACGCCAGGCCGGCTCGTACGTGGGCCCGGACAAGCTGCGCTTCGACTTCACCCACGGCGAGCGGATGTCGCCCGAGGAGCTGTCCGACGTGGAGGCCATGGTGGGTGGGTGGCTAGCGGCCAGCCACCCGGTGCGCGCGATCGAGACCACCCGCACGGAGGCCGAGGCGCTCGGCGCGATGGCGCTCTTCGGCGAGAAGTACGGCGACCTCGTGCGGATGGTGGAGATCGAGGACGTGTCGCGCGAGCTGTGCGGCGGCACGCATGTGCCCGCCACGGCGGAAATCGGGCTGTTCCACATCGCCTCCGAGACCTCGAGCGCGTCGAACGTCCGCCGGATCGAGGCGCTCACCGGCACCGCCGCGGCGAAGCTGTTCGAGGAGCGCTCGCGACGGCTCGACGAGCTGGCGGCGCTCCTGCGGGTGCCCGAGCACGAGGTCGTGCCTGCGGTCGAGCGGCTCAGCGAGCGCGTGAAGGAGCTTGGCAAGAAGGGTGGTGGCGGACCCGACCGCGACCTTGCAGAGGCGCTCGTGACCGGCGCGGACGATGTGGCGGGAATTCGCGTGGCGGTCGGGCAGGTCGAGGGCGTTGGGGCGAAGGAGCTGCTCGCGCTCTCCGACGCGGTTCGCCAGAAGCTCGGCGACGCGGCGGTGGTGCTCGGCTCGGTGAGCGGAGACCGCGTGCACCTCGTGGCCAACGTCGCGCCCTCCGCGGTCGAGCGCGGCGTGAACGCCGGCGAGGTTGTGCGGGCGGCGGCCAGGGTCGTGGGCGGTGGCGGCGGCGGCCGCGACACGATGGCCCAGGCCGGCGGACGCGATCCGGAGAAGCTGCCCGAGGCGCTCGCCGCGGCGCGCGCGGCGATCCAGGCCACGCTCGCCTCCTGATGGCCCGCATCCTCGCGCTCGACCACGGGTCGGCCCGCTGCGGCTGCGCGATCTCCGATCCCACCGGCACGCTCGCCACCCCGCTGCCGGCTGTGGAGCGCCCCGACACCAAGCGCGGCCTCGCGCGGCTCGCCCGGCTGGTGGAGGAACAGGCCGCGGAACGCGTGGTGATCGGGCTCCCGCTCACCCTCCGCGGCGACGAGGGCGCCCAGGCCTCGCGCGCGCGTGCGTTTGCGGAAGCCCTCGAACGGAGAATCAGTATTCCGGTGGATCTGCACGACGAGCGTCTCACCACGAGGCTCGCCGAGCGGACCGGGGGAGTGGGAGACGCCGATTCGCGTGCCGCCGCGCATCTGCTCGAGAGCTATCTCGCCGGTCAGCGGGCATGAGCCAGGGACCACCGCCCGTACCGGGCGGACGAACACCTGAGGAGCGAGAGGCCGCCAGGCGCGAGCGGGAGCAGCGTCGGGCCCGGCGATCCGTCGACGGGAATGGCGACGCGGTTCACGATTGGCGCGGAGAGGCCGAACGGCTGACGGTGCCCCCGCACACGTCCGCCCCGCAGGACAGGCCTCCTCCCCAGCGGCGCCGGCCGCGCATCGGCCGGCTCGTCGCCCTGGGCGTCGTCGTGGCGATCGCCGCCGGCATCGGCTGGTTTGTCCTGTCCCTGTTCCAGCCCTTCAAGGGCGAGGCCGAGGGCGAGCCCGTGAGCCTGCGCATCCCCGAGGGTGCGAGCCTCGGGCAGATCGCCGACCAGCTCGAGGCCGAAGGCGTGATATCGAGCTCGGGCTTCTTCGAGCTGCGCGCGCGCATGTCGGGAGCGAGCGGCGACCTCAAGCCGGGCGCCTACGAGCTGAGCGAGGACATGAGCTTCACCGCCGCCCTCGACGCGCTCACCGAGGGTGTGCCGCCGAACGTCGTGATGGTGAGCATCCCGGAGGGCCGCTCGCGGCGAGAGATCGCACGGCTCACGCGGCGGCTCAAGGGCAACTACATGCGCGCCACGCGCCGCTCGCCCGCGCTCGACCCGCGTGACTACAAAGCCCCCCCTGGGAGGAGCCTCGAGGGCTTCCTGTTCCCCGCCACCTACGAGCTGAAGAAGGGGCAGCCGGTGAGGGCGCTCGTGAGCGAGCAGCTTGCAGCCTTCAAGCGCAACTTCGGGAAGGTCGACCTCCGCTACGCGCGGCGCAAGAACCTCACTCCCTACGACGTGCTGATCATCGCCTCGCTGATCGACCGCGAGGCGGCCGTGGCCAAGGAGCGGCCCTTGGTCGCCTCGGTGATCTACAACCGGCTCCGCGACAACATCAACCTCGGCATCGACGCGACGGTCCGCTTCGTCACGGGCAACTGGAACGAGCCGCTCAAGCAGTCCGAGCTCGCGAACCCGAGCCCCTACAACACACGTGTGAACCTCGGGCTGCCGCCCGGGCCGATCGGCAACCCGGGACTCGACGCCATCAAGGCGGCCGCGCGTCCCGCCAAGACCGGCTTCCTCTTCTACGTGGTCAAGCCGGGTACGTGCGGCAAGCACAACTTCGCGAAGACCGACGCGGAGTTCCAGCGCTACGTCGACGAGTACAACCGCGCGCGCGAGGAGCGCGGCGGCAAGTCGCCGGACACCTGTTGAGGACGCTCGCCGGCGTGCTCGGCTTCCCGGTGGCGCACAGCCGCTCGCCGGCCATGATGAACGCGGCGTTCGCCGAACTCGGGCTCGACGGCTGGCGCTACCTGCGGCTGCCCATCCCGCCCGAGCTCTTTGACGCGACCGTGAGCGCGCTCCCCGGCTCGGGCTACCGCGGGGCGAACGTGACGATCCCGCACAAGCTCCGCGCCCGCGCGGTGGCCGACGAGCTCTCGCCCGCGGCCGCCGCGATCGGCGCGGTGAACACGCTCTCGTTCGAGGCGTCGGGCGCCATCCGCGGTGACAACACGGACGCCGGCGGGCTGCTCGACGCGATCGGCGAGCCGCCGCCGGCTACCGCGCTGGTGCTCGGCGCCGGCGGCGCGGGCCGCGCGGCGGCCTGGGCGCTCCGCGAGACGGGCGCCGAGGTGGCGATCTGGAACCGGACGCCAGCCCGGGCGGCGGCGCTGGCGGATGAGCTGGGCGTGCGCCACGAGACCAGCCCGGGCCCCGCCGACCTGCTCGTGAACGCGACGTCGGCCGGTCTCGATCCGGGCGACCGGCTCGACGACCTGCCGCTCGTCGACGCCGCCCTGGTGGTCGACCTCACCTACGGCGAGGGGCCGACGCCGCTCGTGCGCTGGGCCCAGGAGCGAGGCGCTCGGAGCGTCGACGGGCGCGAGGTGCTGGTGCGCCAGGGGGCCCGCAGCCTGGAGCTGTGGACCGGCCTGCGGGCGCCCGTCGAGGCCATGCGCGAGGCCGTCGTCCAGCCCGCTGTCTAGTACATCTCGCTAGCCCTAAACCAGCGGCGACCCCGTGCCGATATGCGAGGCAATGGCGATCTCCCGCCCCTTCCTCCTCGCCCTCATCGGAATCGCGCTCCTCGGCGCCACGGTCTTCGCCGTGCAGAACAGCCGGGACACCGCGACCAACGAGGCGGCCCCGGTGGCCGCCGAGGGTCAGGCGCAGCCGGCGCAGAGCTCCTCGCAGCCGGCCGCCAAGCTCTCCCCGCAGCAGTCCCTCGAGGCCGCGCTCACGAGCGACGAGCTCAGGAGCGCGAGCTTCGACGCCGAGCTGTCCTTCACGGCGGCTGGGGAGAAGAACGTCGTGAGCGCCGACGGCGCCTTCGAGCTCGGCGGGCCGAGCGACATGCCGAAGGTCGACTTCCAGCTCAGCGTTGACGCGCAGGGCATGGACGTGAACGGCGGCTTCGTCACGACCGGGGACAACGCTTGGTTCACCCGTGGCGACAGCGCCTATGCCGTGCCCGACGAGACGTGGAGCAAGATCGTCGACGCGGTCGAGAAGGGCGCCGGCGGGCAGCGGTCCTCCGCCCCTGGCCTCGGCCTCGACCCGGCCCGTTGGCTGCGCGACGTGAAGGCCGAGGACGGCGGCGAGGTCGACGGCGTGGAGACCACGCACGTGTCCGGCCAGGTCAACTCGGCCGGCGCGGCCGCGCAGATCGCGAAGGCAATGGATCGCACCGGCCAGCTGCCGGCCGCGCTTCCTCCCGGTCTCGAGCGCCGCGCCGAGCGCGTGCTCGACGACGCAAGCTTCGACGTGTGGGTCGGTGAGGACCGGATCCTGCGCCGCGCGACCCTCGAGCTCTCCGGCAAGGGTGACGGCAACCAGCGCGTGGACATGAACTTCCGCGTCGAGCTGAGCGGCGTGAACGAGCCGCAGGCGGTCGACGCTCCGGCGAACGCGACCGATCGGCTGCCGACCGGCGCCTACGGGCAGTTCGCCAACGGCTTCCTGGTGGGGCTCGGCACCTCGGTGGGCGTCGAGCCCAGCGCGCTCGGCGCCGGCGTGCCCGTCACCAACGCGCACATCAAGGCGGAGCGCGCCGTGGCCCAGGGCCGCAGGGTCGTCATCTTCTTCGAGAACCCGCGCGGTCTGGACGACCGGGCGGTCGCAACCTCGGTGCGCGAGCTCGATCGGAACACGAAGAACGTCGTGGTCCTCACCGACCACGTTGGGAACGTCGACCGCTACGGCTCTCTCGTCGAGGACCTCGGCGTCAACCAGGCTCCCTCGATCGTGGTCGTGGACCGCGGCGGGCAGGCTCGCCTGCTCGAGGGCTACGTTGATGCCGAGACGCTCGCCCAGGTAGTCGCGGACGCGCGATGAGCGAGACGCAGGGCGGGTCGGCGCAGCTGCGCGCCGTACCGGCCGGCGGCGCGGCGAGCGCGGCGGCTGAGAGCCCTCCCGAGGCTGACGGGTCGGCCACCGGCCTCACGGCGCCCCAGCAGCGCGGCAGCTCGCGCTTCATCTCCGACGTGATCGTGCAGATGGGCTTCCTGCCGCGCGAGCGGGTCGACCCGGCCATCGAGGAGGGCAAGGCAAGCGGGCGCGCTCCCGAGCAGGTGCTGCTCGAGTCGGGCGCCATCACGGGCGACCAGCTCTCGCGCGCGATCGCCCAGCGCTTCGGGCTGCACCACGTGGACCTCACCGTCTTCAAGACCGACGTGAGCGCCCTCAACTCGATCAGCGCGCAGGCGGCGCGGCGCCTCGGCGCCGTGCCGATCGGCTACGACGACAAGAGCCACCTGCTCGTGGCGATGGCCGACCCGTCGAACGTGCTGGCCCTCGACGACCTGAAGCTGATGACGGGCACCGAGGTTCGCCCCGTGGTGGCGTCGCCCGACGACATCGCCGGCGTGATCAGCCGCATGAGCCGGCTCGACGACGCGGTGGCCGAGGCCGTGGAGCAGGGCGAGGAGGAGCTCGCCGACATCACCGAGATTCGCGAGTCGGCCGACGACGCGCCGGTGATCAAGCTCGTGAACTCGATCATCGCCCAGGCGGTCGAGGAGGGCGCCTCGGACATCCACTTCGAGCCGGCGGGCCGCGAGATGCGCGTGCGCTTCCGCGTGGACGGCGTGCTTCGCGAGACCACCCAGATCCCGCGCCGGATGATCGCCGGAACGGTCTCGCGCGTGAAGATCATGGCCGACCTCGACATCGCCGAGAAGCGTGTCCCGCAGGACGGGCGCGTGTCGCTCACCGTCGAGGGTCACGCCATCGACACGCGCGTTGTCACGATGCCGCGCGTTGACGGCGAGGGGCTCGTGATGCGGATCCTCGACAAGTCGGCCGCGCTGATCGGGCTCGAGTCGCTCGGCATGTCCGAGACCTCCGCCGGGCTGTTCGAGGACGCGTTCCGGCGCTCCTACGGGGCGGTGCTCGCCACCGGCCCGACCGGGTCCGGCAAGTCCACGACGCTCTACGCCGCGCTCAACGAGATCAACCTGCCCGAGCGCAACATCATCACGATCGAGGATCCGGTCGAGTACCAGCTGGGCGGCATCAACCAGCTCCAGGTGAACCTCAAGGCCGGCCTCTCGTTCGCCAGCGGGCTGCGCGCGATGCTGCGCGCCGACCCCGACGTGATCATGGTCGGCGAGATCCGCGACGGCGAGACCGCGAAGATCGCCGTCGAGTCCGCGCTCACCGGCCACCTCGTCCTCTCGACGCTGCACACGAACGACGCCCCGTCGGCGATCACGCGGCTCACCGAGATGGGTATCGAGCCGTTCCTGTCGGCCTCGGCGATCGTGGCCGTGGTGGCCCAGCGTCTCGTGCGCCAGCTCTGCACCTACTGCAAGCGGCGCACGATGCTCAGCACCAGCTCGCTCAAGAAGGCCGGCTTCGACGTGGCCTTCGACCTCGAGGCCTATGAGCCGGTGGGCTGCGGGCGCTGCGGCGCCTCGGGCTACAAGGGCCGCACCGGCCTCTACGAGGTGATGGTCGTCTCGGACGAGATCCGCGACCTCACGGTCGAGCGAGCTTCTGCCGAAGACATACGGAAGATCGCCGTCGCGCAGGGGATGCGCCCGTTGCGCGTCGACGGCTTCGAAAAGGTCAAGAACGGAATCACGTCCATAGCCGAGGTCGCAAGGGTCACGTGATCGCACCCTCCAGCCGATAGGAGACACGATGGAGTTCGACTTCTCAGAAGTCCTGCTGCAGGTGATGGAGCGGAACGCCTCCGACCTCCATCTCACAGCAGGCTCACCGCCCATGATCCGCCATCACGGCCGGCTTCACGCGATGGACTATCCGCGCCTGACGCCACAGACCACCCGTGAGGTCATCTACTCGATCCTCACGAACGACCAGCGCCAGAGGCTGGAGACCGACTGGCAGATCGACCTCGCGTACTCGATCCCCGGACGCGCGCGCTTCCGCGTGAACGCGTTCATGCAGCGCGCGTCGCTGTCAGCCGCCTTCCGGCTGATTCCGCACGAGATGCCGAAGCTCGGCAGCCTCGGCCTGCCGCCCGTGCTCGAGGACTTCACGAAGAAGCCGCGCGGGTTCGTGCTCGTCACCGGGCCGACCGGCTCCGGCAAGTCGACGTCGCTCGCCGCGATGCTCGACCTGATCAACGACACCCGCCACGAGCACATCCTCTCGATCGAGGACCCGATCGAGTTCCTGCACAAGCACAAGAAGTGCATCGTCAACCAGCGCGAGCTGGGGGCGGACGCCCAGAGCTTCGCGCTCGGCCTGAAGGCGGCGCTCCGACAGGACCCCGACGTGATCCTCGTCGGGGAGATGCGCGACCTCGAGACGATCTCGACCGCGCTGACCGCCGCCGAGACCGGCCACCTCGTGTTCGCCACGCTTCACACGCAGGACACCGCGCAGACGGTCGACCGGATCGTGGACGTGTTCCCGCCCTCCCAGCAGCAGCAGGTGCGGGTGCAGCTCTCGGTCGCGCTCCAGGGGATCGTGACCCAGCAGCTGCTGCCCACGGCGGACGGCCAGGGCCGCTGCTGCGCCACCGAGGTGCTCGTGCCCACGCCGGCGGTTCGCAACCTGATCCGCGAGGGCAAGACGCACCAGATCTACTCGGCGCTTCAGACCGGTGGGTCGTTCGGGATGCAGACGATGGA
>Ga0209382_10005875_pt1 | contig 15854 bp, 24 predicted proteins | sample SoiMetdeltSBSDD5_FD_187599 | JGI IMG/M metagenome (GOLD analysis project Ga0209382, IMG submission 187599) | Bulk soil microbial communities from a Populus tree surrounding site in Tennessee, USA - Soil MetaG P. deltoides SBSDD5 (SPAdes) (version 2) | ecosystem: Environmental > Terrestrial >...
TGGTCGTGCTCGGCCAGACACCGTATCAATCGCTCTTTCCCAACATCGATCCGCTCGGCAAGAAAGTCCGCATCGGCATCAACGAGTTCACCGTCATTGGCGTGCTTGGCAAGCGTCCGAGCCCTGGCGGCTTCAATATCGGCGTCGACGACTTCGCCGTCATTCCGTACTCGGTCCACGAAAAGTTCTACGGCAAGGTCATCAAGGGATCAGCGCGCGTGTCGGCTGGCAATATCACGCCGGCAATGTTCAGGTCGGCGATGATCGCCATCGTACCGCGCGATGATGCGGGCCGCGATCAGGCGATGGCGGAAGTCGAAGCCCTGATGCGCGCGCGGCACAACCTCCGCCTCGATCAACCAAACGATTTCGATCTCGCCACGCAGGATGCGGCGCTGAAGATCTGGGATCAGTTCAGCCAGGCCACGTTCCTCGCGCTCGTCGTGATCAGCTCGATTGCGCTGATGGTCGGCGGGATCGGCGTGATGGCGATCATGATGATCTCGGTCACGGAGCGCACGCGCGAGATCGGGGTGCGCAAGGCGCTCGGCGCGCGCCGCCGCGAAATCCTGTGGCAGTTCCTGATCGAGGCAGCCTTCCTCACGTCAACCGGCGGCCTGATCGGCATCCTCTTCGGCAGCTCGATCGGCCTGATCGTGCATTGGGCGTCGGGCTTCCCGGTGTCCCTGCCCTGGTGGTCGTTCGCGCTGGGCATTGGATTCTCCGCCACGGTCGGCATCTTTTTCGGCCTCTTCCCCGCCATCAAGGCATCACGGCTGGATCCGATCGAAGCACTACGGTACGAATAAGAACCCGAGGCGGGATAATCGCGACGACCACGAATCTCGCGACGCCCGCGAAAGGGCGTTTTTCGGCCACTTTTCTTCGCGAGCATCGTGGGCTTCGCGGCCATCGCGATATCCCGTGCACTTTCGATCTGCCCAGTAACTTCAGTATCATCTGCTTCTTGTCGAGACTTGGGATCCTGCCCACTGCTGAGCACCCCAGCTCTCGGCGCATTTTCGGAGGTCAGGCGTATATGAGTGGCTCGGACGCCACTTCGAGTCATAAATCGTGTCCAGTTGAAAGCTGACAGCTGATAGCTGATAGCTTCGGAGGTCTAGGCCATGAAAGTCTATGACGCTCAGAGCCTGAGGAATGTCGCGTTGGTCGGTCATAGCGGCGCCGGGAAGACGCAGCTGCTCTCGACGCTGCTCTTCGACGCCGGCGCTGTCAACCGTCTCGGTCGTGTCGATGAGGGCACGGCGGTCACCGATTACGACGAAGAAGAAATCGCCCGCAAGCACACCCTTTCCGCAAGCCTCGCCTACGTCGAGTGGAACAGAACCAAGATCAATTTCATCGACACGCCCGGGATGGCCAACTTCCTGAGCGACGCGCGCGCCGCGCTGCGCGTGGCCGATGCCGCCCTGGTGGTCGTCGACGCCGTCTCCGGCGTGCAGGTGTCAACCGAGAAGGTCTGGACAGTTGCCGAAGAACTCGCGACGCCGCGGCTGGTGGTCTTGAATCGGCTGGATCGTGAGCGCGCCAGCATGAGCCGCGCCCTCGAGTCGCTCCGCGGCGTCTTCGGACGCACCGTGATTCCGATCCAGCTGCCGATTGGCGAAGAAAAGAACTTCCAGGGGATCGTCGATCTCGTGGCGATGAAAGCCGTGACGTTCGGCGCCGACGGCAAGCCGACCGACGGAACGATTCCCGCCAACCTCGAAAGCGAGGCGCAGACAGCGCGCGATGCGCTGATCGAGATGGTCGCGGAAGCCGACGATGCGCTAATGGAGAAGTTCTTCGAGTCCGGCACGCTGACGCAGGAGGAGTTGATCGAAGGGCTCAAGCGTGCGGTCAGCACCGGCCGCATCTTTCCGCTCGTCTGCACGTCGGCGGCCGCGAACATCGGCATGCAGACGTTGCTCGACGCGATCGTCAGCTACGTGCCGGCGCCCGCGGATCGACCGTTTTCGGCGACCGCGCGGGCGTCCGACGAGGCCACCGCGATCGCGGCAGCGGACAGCGGCCCCGGCGCGCTGTTCGTGTGGAAGACCGTGGCCGATGCCTTTGCCGGCCGCATCACGCTCTTCCGCGTCGTCTCCGGCACGATTCGCGCCGACTCGACGGTCCAGAACGTCACGCGGGAAACGCCGGAGCGGCTCGGCCACCTCACGCTGCTGCAAGGCAAGACCGCGACCAACGTGCCTGAACTCAGGGCAGGCGACCTCGGCGCCGTCGCCAAGCTGAAGGACACGCTGACCAGCGATGTGCTCGGCGACAAGAACGTCTCGTTCAGAGTGCCAGCCATCAAGTTCCCGGAACCCGTGATCTCGTACGCGATCGAGCCGAAAGCCCGCGGCGACGAAGAGAAGATCAGCACGGCGCTGCATCGGCTGCAGGAAGAAGATCCCAGCATCAGCTACAACCGCGACGCGCAGACCAAGCAGCTGCTGCTCGCCGGTCAAGGACAATCGCATATCGAAGTCACCGTTGCGAAACTGAAGCGCCGCTTCGGCGTTGAGGTGAACCTGAAGATTCCGCGGATTCCCTATCGCGAGACGATTACCGCATCGACGGAAGCACACGGCCGGCACAAGAAACAGACCGGCGGGCACGGACAGTTTGGTGATTGCAAGGTCAAGTTCGAGCCGCTGCCGCGCGGGAGCGATTTCGAGTTCGTGGACGACATCTTCGGCGGCTCGATCCCGCGACAGTACATCCCGGCGGTCGAGAAGGGGTTGCAGGACGCGCGGCTGCGCGGCTTTCTGGCGGGCTATCCGATGGTCGATTTCCGCGCCACCGTCTTCGACGGATCGTTCCACGCCGTCGACTCGAACGAGCTCTCGTTCAAGATGGCTGCCTTACTCGCGTTCAAGGACGGCATGACGCGCGCGCGTCCGACGCTGCTCGAGCCGGTGATGGACGTCGAGGTCTACGCGCCAAGTGACTTCGCCGGGGATCTGATGGGTGATCTGAACAGCCGGCGCGGACGCATCGCCGGCATGGACACTCGCGGCGTATCGACCGTCATTCGCGCCAAAGTGCCGATGGCCGAGATGTTGACCTACGAGCAGCACCTTACGTCAGCGACGGGAGGCCGCGGCTCGTACCACATGGAGTTCTCGCACTACGAGGAAGTGCCGTCCCACCTGCACGGCAAGATCATTTCGGCCGCGAAGGCGGAACGTGGGCAAGAGGCGGTGGAAGAGGCGTAAAGAAGGTAGAAGGCGGAAGGCAGAAGGCAGAAACCCGGTTCCTCTGCCTTCTGCCTTCTGCCTTCTGCCTTTTACCTTTTGCCTTCTAAGAGCCTCCCGCCTTCCGCGGTGCTGACGTAGTCCGGCCCTTGCCTCGCGTATCGGACTTGCCGCCTTTGCTCTTGTCGCGCGCTGGCTTGGCGCGACGGGTTTCCGGTTCGGCCGCTTCTCCCTCGGCCGAATCGGATTTCTTGCCGCGGAGCCGCTCGGCCGCGGCGCGCAGCCGCCCGCCGACGCCCTTCGGCTTCTTCTCGGCCTTGTCGGTCTTCGTGGTCTCGGCGTTCGGATCGTACTCGCTGCCGACCAGCTCGATTTGCGCGACCTCGGCGCTGTCGCCGCGGCGGTAGCCAAGACGCAAGATTCGCGTATAACCGCCGGGCCGTGCTTCGAACCGCGGCGCGATCGTGTCGAACAATTTGCTGACGACCTCACGGTCCTGGATGTCACGCAGCACCAACCGCCTGGCGTGCAGGCTCTTCCCGTTGGCCGCGCCCTCGGCGCCGCCCGCCAGCCCGCGCTTGGCAATCGTGATGATTCGCTCGACGAAGGGCCGCAGCTCTTTCGCCTTCGGGACGGTGGTTTCAATCCGCTCGAACTTCAGCAGCGCCTGTGCCTGATTGCGCAGCATCGCGATCCGGTGTTCGGTGACGCGGCCCAGTTTTCGGTGGCTTACTCGGTGTCTCATGGCTGATTCCTGAAGTCGTGCGTCGCTGGTCGTTGGTCGCTAGTCCATGACTGACGACTAACGACCAACGACTGACGACTACGTTACTCCTGCGACTGCGCCGTCGGCTGATCCAGCCGCATGCCCAGGCTCAGGCCCATCCCGGTCAGGATTTCCTTGATCTCGTTGAGCGACTTGCGGCCGAAGTTCTTCGTCTTCAGCATCTCGCCCTCGGTCTTCTGCACGAGCTCGCGGATGGTCCTGATGTTTGCGTTCTTCAAGCAGTTGTACGAGCGGACCGACAGCTCGAGCTCCTCGACGCTCTTGTCGAGGTTCTCGTTGAGCGGCCGCGCGCCCGTGTCAGCCGATGCGTCCTGCTGCAGATCGCCGGCATCTTCAAGGTTGATGAAGATGTTCAGGTGATCGCGAATCAGCTTGGCCGAGAGCGACACCGCGTCGCGCGGCGTCACCGAGCCGTTGGTCCACACGTCGACGGTGAGCTTGTCGTAGTCGGTGGCCTGTCCGATACGGGCCGCCTCGACCAGGTAGTTCACTTTCTTGATCGGCGAATGCACGGAGTCGATCGGAATCCAGCCGATGCCGAGATCCTCGTCGAAGTTCTTGTCGGCCGCCACGTAACCGCGGCCACGCTTGATGCGCATCTCCATGTGCAGTTTGCCGCCCTCGGCCACCGTCGCGATGTGCGCGTCGGGTTCGAGGATTTCGATATCAGCGTCGCCCTCGATGTCGCGGGCCTTGACTTCGCCAGCTTTGTCGACGCGCAGATACAGCGTCTTGGTCGTGTCGACGTGCATCTTGAGCGGGATCTGCTTCAGGTTCAGGATGATGTCGGTGGCATCTTCCACGACGCCGGGAATCGGCGAGAACTCGTGCAGAACGCCGTCAATCTTCACTGCCGTGACGGCGGCGCCGTCGATCGACGAGAGAAGGACGCGCCGCAGCGCGTTGCCGATGGTCGTGCCAAAGCCGCGCTCGAAGGGCTGCGCGTAGAATCGTCCAAACCTGTCCGTGAGCGTTTCGCGCTCGAACTCGAGCCGCTTGGGACGCTGAAAACCTTTCCAGAGCATGTGTCTTGCTTCCTTTCAATCGGACGCCCGAGGTTGAGCGCCCGCCGGATCTGCCTTGAGCCCCCTGCCTCCCACCGCAGATCCGGGAAGGCTGCGGGCAAGGGGCGGTCGCGGTCCGCCGCTCGCCGCTCGCGCCTCGTAAGATCTCCGCGATCCTTCGAGCCGCGAGAAGCGAACAGCGAGCCGCGTTACTTGCTGTACAACTCGACGATCAGCTGTTCCTGCACGGGCAGGTTGATCTGCTCGCGCGTCGGGAGCGACGCTACGCGGCCAGTGAGGTCGCCGGGATTGAACGACAGCCAATCGGGGATGCCGCGGCCCTTGACCTCCTCCATCGCGTGTTGAATCGTCGCGTTCTGAGAGCTCGTGCCGCGCACCGAGACCAGATCGCCGGCCTTGAGCGAGTACGACGGCACGTCGACCTTGCGGCCGTTGACGGAAAAGTGCCCGTGGCGCACGAGCTGCCGCGCCTGGGCGCGGGACGTCGCGAAGCCAAGGCGATAGACGACGTTGTCGAGGCGCCGTTCGAGGAGCTGCAAGAGCGTCTCGCCGGTAATGCCGCGAGTCCGGTCGGCCATCTCGAAGTAGCGGCGGAACTGGTTCTCCAGCACCCCGTAGATGCGCTTGACCTTCTGCTTCTCGCGCAGCTGCAGGCCGTAGCCCACCAGCTTCGCCTTCCGCAGCTTGCCGTGCTGCCCCGGCGGAAGATTGCGCTTCTCGATCGCGCACTTCTCCGTGTAGCAGCGCTCTCCCTTCAGGAAAAGCTTCATGCCTTCGCGCCGGCACAGCCGGCAGACGGGACCGATGTAACGTGCCATTCTTGTTGTCCTTACCTTTTACACTCTTCGCCGCTTCGGCGGTCTGCACCCGTTGTGCGGGATCGGCGTCACGTCGCGGATCGACTTCACGTCGATGCCGATCGTCTGCAGGGCGCGTATCGCCGACTCGCGGCCCGCACCCGGTCCCTTGACCTTCACTTCGACGCTGCGCATCCCGAACGCCTTTGCGGCGTTGCCGGCGGAGATCGCCGCCTGGGTCGCCGCAAACGGCGTCCCCTTGCGCGAGCCCTTGAACCCGATGCCGCCAGCGCTCGACCACGCCACCACGTTGCCTTCGGGATCGGTGATGGTCACGATCGTGTTGTTGAACGAGGCCTGGATGTGCGCAAATCCGTGGTGCACGATCCGCTTCTCGCCGCGCTTTTTGAATGTCTTCTTCTTTGCGGGCCTGCCAGCCGGTTTCTTTCCACCTTCAGCAGGTGCCGCAGCATCCGTCGGGTCGTTCTTAGCCATAGTCCTTGTCTACTTTTCTTAATGCTCGCGGGGGCCCCACCCCCGCTCGCCTACGCGCTTCGCGCGACGGCCTTTGGCCTTGCCGCCCGCTCCGCGGTCGGCCCATCGTCTGTTCGCGTGGCCGAATCTCGCGGTCTCGTTCGGACCGTGGGGCGACTAAACAGTCTTCTTCTTCGCAACAGCTCCCTTGCGGGGGCCCTTTCGCGTCCGCGCGTTCGTGCGCGTGCGCTGACCGCGGACCGGCAGATTACGGCGATGCCGCATGCCGCGCCAGCTGCCAATTTCCATGAGGCGCTTGATGTTCATCGATATCTCTTTGCGGAGATCGCCTTCCACGCGCCCCTGCTCTTCGATCACCCGGCTGATCTTGCGGACGTCCTCTTCCGAGAGATCCTTCACGCGGATGTCGCCGCTGACGCCCGCCTCGGTGAGGATGTCGTTCGAGCGCTTCCGCCCGATGCCGTAGATGTAGGTCAACCCGATCTCGACCCGCTTGGTGCGCGGGAGGTCGATGCCTGCGATACGTGCCATGCTTTAGTCCTTAGTCGTCAGTCGTTAGTCGCTAGTCACAATCGTTAGTCACAGTCGTTAGTCACAGTCAGAGTCCTTAGTCCCGATCACCAAAGACGACTAACGACCAACGACTATCGACTAGCGACTACATCATCCTTGCCTCTGCTTGTGCTTCTGGTTCGTGCAGATCACGCGCACGACGCCGCGGCGGCGGACGATCTTGCACTTGTCGCACATTCTCTTAACCGATGCTCGCACCTTCATGCTTCTCTCGCTTCTCTCCGGGGGACTTCGTCCCCCGGACCCCCTTACACGTTCGCTCGCGGGGGCCCAAGGCCCCGCTCCGCTCACGTGGCTCGCTCACTTCGTTCGCTCGCTGCATTGGGCTGACAGCTGATTGCTGAAAGCTGACAGCTTGTTACAACTTCTCAACGATCCGGCCGCGCGTCAGATCTCGCGGCGAAAGCTCCAACCGCACGCGATCCCCGACGAGCACGCGGATGAAGTTCTTGCCCGGCCCGCTCGGCACGTGCGCGACGACCTCTTGCTGACGTTCGATGGCCACGCGATACAACCCGTGCGGCAACGTTTCCCGCACGGTGCCTTCGACGGTGACCTTCATACGTTCGCGCCTGGTCCGGCTGAAGGCCGAATCTACATGCCCGATGCGACCTTCGACTCCGAACGCTCCGTCAACACGAGCGGACCGTTCTTCGTCACCGCGACCGTATGCTCGAAGTGCGCTGAGAGGCTGCCGTCGCGTGTCACCGCGGTCCAGCCATCCTTCAACACCTTCACTGCCGGCCGGCCCATGTTCACCATCGGCTCGATCGCCAGCACCATTCCCTCGGCCAGCCTTGGTCCGCGGCCCGGCTCGCCGTAGTTGGCCACCTGCGGTTCCTCGTGCAGCTGGGAACCAATGCCGTGACCGACGAACTCGCGCACGACCGAAAACCCCGCGGCCTCGACGTGTTCCTGGATCGCGTGGCCGATGTCCGACACGCGACCGCCGGTTCGCACTTGCGCGATGCCCCGGTGCAGCGCTTCACGCGTGACGTCGAGCAACCGCTGCACCTCCACCGAAATCTGCCCTACCGGCACGGTGACCGCCGAGTCACCGTAGAAGCCATCGAGCTTCACGCCCATGTCGAGCGAGATGATGTCACCCGCCGCGAGGGCGCGATTCGCCGGGATCCCGTGCACGACCTCGTCATTCACCGACGCGCACAGCGTCGCGGGGTACCCGCGGTAACCCTTGAACGCCGGTTCGGCACCCGCCGCACGCACCATCCGCTCCGCGGCCGCGTCGAGATCCGCCGTGGTCACGCCAGGCTGCACCATGCTGGCGAGCTCGGCGAGGACGTCGGCGACCAGGACGTTGGCCCGGCGCATCTGCTCGATCTCGCGAGGCGACTTGCAGACGATCACAGCGATACGCCTCCCGCCGACGCGGCCTCGTTGACGGCAGCGTCCACGGCCGTCGTGACAACGTTGGCCGGTTGGTTGCCGTCAATCGCGCGGAACGTCTTCCGCGACGAGTAGTAATCGACCAACGGCTTGCTCTGCCGCTGGTACACCTTCAACCGTTCCCGCACAATCTCGACGTCATCGTCGGCGCGAGTCACGAGGGCGCCGCCGCATTTCTCGCAGGCGGTCGTCCAGTGGACGGCCGCATTCGCTCCGCACTTGCCGCAAATCCGCCGGGTGGCCAAGCGCCGCACCAGCACGTCCTCAGGCACGACAATGTCGAGGACGACCAGCGGCCCACGGCCATCCATCATGCGATCGAGGGCCGCTGCCTGCTCGACCGTGCGCGGAAACCCGTCGAGCACGAAACCGCGTCTGGCATCGTCTCGATCGAGCCGTTCCTGAACGATCCCGATCATCACGTCGTCGCTGACCAGCCGTCCAGCGTCCATCGTTTTGCGCGCGACGCTGCCGAGCTCTGTGCCGGTCTGCACCGCCTCGCGCAAAATGTCGCCGGTCGAAATCCGCGGCAGCGACCGTCGATTGGCCAGGCGCTCCGCCTGCGTGCCCTTGCCGGCGCCCGGCGGGCCCAGCATGACGACGTTCAGATGCGAACCGGAACAGCCGCCATTGTTGAGCCGCACCTAGGTCCCTCGTCTCCCGCGGATTCGTGTCTTCTTCATGAATCCGTCGTAGTGACGCATGATCAGCTGCGACTCCACCTGGTTGACCGTGTCCATCGCCACGCCGACGATGATGAGGAGCGACGTGCCGCCGAAGTAGAACGGCACACCGAGGCCGTCGGTAATCCAGCGCGGCGTGTAGTAATCGAGACGCGGCCCGATGAACGGAATCGGCGCGACCTTGAATCCGTTGATCAAGAACTCCGGCAGCAGCGCGACGATCGCCAGGTAAATCGCCCCGACCAGCGTGATGCGGGTCAGGATCGTGTCGATGTGCTCCGCCGTGCGCTTGCCCGGACGAATCCCGGGGATGAAGCCGCCGTACTTCCGCATGTTTTCCGCGACGTCATCAGGATTGAAGATGATCGCCGTGTAGAAGTAGCAGAAGAAGATGATGCCGGTCACATACAGCAGGTTGTAGAGCGGCATGCCCCACGCCAGCTGATCGCTCAGGCTCCTGATCCAACTCCCCTCGGCAAACATCTGGGCCAGCGTCGCCGGGAAGGCGAGAATCGACGACGCGAAAATGACCGGGATGACGCCGCCAGTGTTTACTTTCAGCGGAATGTGGGTGCTCGACCCACCGTACATCCGTCGGCCGACCACACGCTTCGCGTACTGCACCGTTACTCGTCTGTGCCCGCGCTCCACGAAGACGATCGCGCCAATGACGCAGACCATCAACACCAGCAGCAGGACCAGGCGGACAATGCCCATCTGATCCGTGCGCAGCATTTCGAGTGTCGCGAGAGCTCCCGTGGGCAGCCCGACGACAATGCCGGCAAAGATGATGAGCGACATGCCGTTGCCAATCCCGCGCTCGGTGATCTGCTCGCCAAGCCACATCACGAATGCGGATCCGGTCGTCAGGGTCAGCACGGTCATGAGCCTGAAGGCCCAACCGGGCTCGTACACGAGCGGTAATCCGCCGACAGCCTGCGTGCTGCGCTCGAGGTAGTACGCAATGCCGAGCGATTGCACCACGCTCAGCACAATCGTGCCGTAGCGCGTGTACTGCGTGATCTTGCGCCGCCCCAGCTCGCCTTCCTTCGACAACCGCTCGAGATACGGCCAGACGACCGTCAGGAGCTGGAGGATGATCGACGCGCTGATGTACGGCATGATGCCGAGCGCGAAGATCGTCATCTGCGACAGGTTCTGCCCGGAGAACATGTCGTACAGACCGAACATCGTGTTCTTGGCTTCCTCGGCCAGGAGCTTCAGCGCATCGGGGTTGATCCCCGGCGTGGGAATGTGGCCGCCGACGCGATACACGGCCAGCAAACCAAGCGTGAACAACACCCGCTTGCGCAGTTCCGGAACAGCGAAGATGTTCTTGAGACTTTCTTGCAGCATATGAGCACTGCACCCGGCATCCGGCCGGGTACCTGGTAACTACGCCAGTACTTCTGCTTTCCCGCCGGCGGCCGCGATCTTCTCCGCGGCCTTGCCGCTGAACTTGTGAGCGCGAACCGTGAAGGCCTTCGAGACCTCACCACGCGCGAGCACTTTGATCAATCCCTGACGGCCGACCAGGCCGTTCTCGCGCAGCAACTCGGGCGTGATCTCCACGCCCGCGTCGAAGCGGTCCGCGAGCGTATCGAGGTTGACGACCTCGTACTCCTCGCGGAACGGATTGTGGAAGCCGCGTTTCGGCACGCGGCGATGGAGCGGCATCTGGCCGCCTTCGAAGCCGCGCTTGCGCTTCCATCCGGAACGCGACTTCGCGCCCTTGTGGCCGCGCCCGGCGGTCTTGCCGTTGCCGGATCCCTGGCCACGACCGACACGCTTCTTGGCGTGGGTCGAGCCCTTCGGTTTGCGGAGATTACTGAGGTTGCTCATCACTCAACCACCACTAGATGCCGAACCTTGAGGATCATGCCGCGCGTCGCGGGAGTGTCTGGCAGCTCCACCGTGTGTCCAAGCCGCCGCAATCCCATCCCCGTCACGACCTTGTCCTGCTTCGCGTCGAATCCGATCGTGCTCTTGACGAGCGTGATCTTGAGCCGGCGCTGGCCGCTCGATGCCTCGCTCTTGCGCCTAGGCATTGACGGCCTCCGGCTCTTCTTCCTTGCCGCGGAGTTTCCGGACGAGTGCCGGATCCTTGAGTCCGGCCAGCCCTGCAAACGTGGCGCGCACGACGTTGTGCGAGTTTGCCGACCCGAGCGACTTCGTCAGCACGTTCTGGATCCCCGCCGACTCGACGACCGCGCGCACCGCGCCGCCGGCGATGATACCCGTGCCATCTGGCGCCGGCTTCAACAGCACCTGGCCCGCGCCGAAGCGACCGACGATCGGGTGCGGCACCGTCGTACCGTTGAGCGGCACGCGAATCAGCGACTTCTTCGCCGCTTCGATCCCCTTCTTGATCGCTGACGGCACTTCCTTGGCCTTGCCGACACCGAAGCCGACAACACCGTGCCCGTCACCCACGACGACGAGCGCGCTGAAGCTCAAGTTCTTGCCGCCCTTGACGACTTTGGTGACGCGGCTGATGTTGACGACCGTGTCCTTCAGCTCGAGCTGCGATGCGTCAATCTTTTCTCTTGTATCAGTCATAACTTCCAGCTTCCGGCTTCCAGCCTGTCAACTCCCAGCTCTTGCTGGCAGCTGGCAGCTGGCAGCTACTAAAACTCCAGCCCCGCCTCGCGCGCCGCTTCCGCCACTGCGCGAATGCGCCCGTGATAAAGGAAGCCGCCGCGGTCGAAGACCACGCGCTTGATGCCTTTGGCAATCAGCCGCTCGGCGACAGTCTTGCCGAGCACCTGCGCGCCGGCCTTGTTTCCCGGCCGCGCCGGACCGCCCAACTGCGGCTTCAGCGCTGTCTCGGTTGTCGCCACCGACGCGATCGTGCTGCCCGTCATGTCGTCGATGACCTGCGCGTACATGTGCGACACGCTGCGGAAGACCCGCAGGCGCGGCCGCTCGGCCGTGCCGAGGATCCGCTTGCGCTGACGCAGCGCGATTCGGGTTCGACGATCTTTCTTGGTGTTGATTTTCATCGCTCTACCGCCAGGTCCGGCTAAAGCCGGACGCTACTTGGCTCCTGTCTTGCCAGCCTTCTTCTTCAAAACTTCGCCCGTGTAGCGCACGCCCTTCTGCTTGTAAGGATCGGGCTTGCGCAGCCGGCGGATGTTCGCGGCGACCTGGCCGACCTGCTGCCGATCGACGCCCGTCACGGTGATGTGCGTCTGCTTGTCGATCGCGACGTCGATGCCAGTCGGGATGTCGAACACCACGGGATGCGAGTACCCGAGCGCAAAGACAATCTGCTTGCCCTTCATCTCGGCGCGATAGCCGACGCCAACGATGTCGAGATCCTTGCGAAAGCCTTCGGTGACCCCGCGCACGGCGTTCGCGACCAGGCTGCGCGCCAGCCCGTGAAACTTGCCGAGCTGCGGATCGTCGGTCAGCGTTCTCGCCGTGAGGGTTTCTCCCTCGAGCTCGAACCCGATGCCGGCTGGCAGCAGCTGTTTCAGCGTGCCTTTCGGTCCCTTGATCTCAACTGCGCCCGGGTGGACGTCGATCTTGACGCCCTTCGGCACCGCAATGGGTTTTTTTCCAATTCGTGACATGGTGTTTTCCGCTTCTCGCTGTTCGCTTCTCGCTGTTCGCTGTTCGCCGCTCGCGCGGAGCAACAAATCTCAGCGTCCCGCCGGCCGCGGCGTTCTCGCGCCCGTCTTCGGGCTGCGAGCCGCGGACCGCGAGCCGCGATTTCCTACCACACGTTGCACAGCACTTCGCCGCCGACACCGTTCTTGACCGCTTCGCGGCCGGTCATCACGCCGCGCGAGGTGGTCAGGATGCTGGTGCCGAGTCCCGCGAGGACGTCAGGCACTTCGTCGCGCCCGAAATACACGCGGCGGCCAGGCCGGCTGACGCGCTCGATACCGGTAATCACCCGCTCGCCGCGCGGGCCGTACTTCAAGAACACGCGCAGCGCCGCTTGCACGCGCTCGCCAGGCTGAGCGTCCAGCACCTTGAAGCCCTGAATGTATCCCTCGCTCTCGAGAATCCGCGCGATCTCGACCTTGAGGCGAGACGAGGGCATCTCCACTCGCGCCTGCTTGGCGAGGGTGGCGTTGCGAATCCGCGACAGCATGTCAGCAATTGGGTCAGTCATATTTCTCTGAACTCAGTTAGTCGTCAGTCGTCAATCGTTGGTCGTTAGTCAAGTCGTTGGTCTTTACGACTAACGACTATCGACTAACGACTATCGGCTACATCACCAGCTGCTTTTTGTCACACCTGCGATGTCGCCCTCGAGCGCCAGCTTGCGGAAGCACAGCCGGCACAGCGCGAACTTTCGAAGGTAGGCGCGCGGACGGCCGCAACGCTGGCAGCGATTTCTCAGCCGAATCTTGAACTTCGGCGTCTTCGTTTCTTTGGCGATCTTCGCGGTCGTAGCCATAGTTAGTTGGTCCTGAACGGCATGCCGAGCAGCTGGAGCAGCTTGCGCGACTCCTCGTCGGTCTTCGCGGTGGTGACGACCGAGATGTTCATCCCCCGCGCCTTGTCTACCTTCATGTAGTCGATTTCCGGGAACAGCAGCTGGTCCTTCAGACCGAGCGTGAAGTTGCCGCGGCCGTCGAAGCCGCGAGCCGACACGCCGCGGAAGTCGCGGACGCGCGGCAGCGCGACCGCCATCAGCCGATCCAGGAATTCCCACATCCGCTCGCCGCGCAGCGTCACCATCGCGCCGATCGGCATGCCCTTGCGGAGCTTGAACTGCGCGATCGACTTCTTCGCCCGAGTGATCACCGGCTTCTGGCCGGTAATGCGCGCGACTTCGTCGGCACCCGTCTCGGCAATCTTCGCGTTCTGCGTCGCCTCGCCGAGACCCATATTGACGACCACCTTCTGGATCTTCGGGATGGCCATCACGTTCTTGTAGCCGAACTCCTTCTTGAGTGCGGCGACGACTTCCTTGTCGTAGCGCTCCTTGAGGCGGCTCATTTGTCTACCACTCCCTCGCACTTGCGGCAGATGCGAACCTTGCGGCCATCACCGAGAATCTTCCGGCCGAGCCGCGTCGGCTTTCCGCATTCAGGGCACACCAGCTGCACGTTCGATGCGTGCAGCGGCGCCTCACGCTCCACGACGCCACCCTTGATCTGACGCTGCGGGTTGGGCCGCGTGTGCCGCTTGATGAAATTGACGCCCTCGACGACCAGGCGGTTCTTCGCGGCCACGACCTTGAGCACGCGCCCGCGCTTGCCCCGGTCCTTGCCGGTGATGACCACCACGTTGTCGTTGCGGCGGATCGGTGTCGCTAATTTCGACATAATTCCCTGTTCACGAATGCATCGCGAAGCGCGCAACGCCCGCGAAGCTCACGAAGGCCAAATAACATTCTTCGCGATCATCGCGAGCTTCGTGTTCTTCGCGATGATTCGCCACGTCACAGTACTTCCGGCGCCAACGAAATAATCTTCATGAACTTCCGCTCGCGCAGCTCGCGCGCGACCGGACCGAATACGCGCGTGCCGATCGGCTCGCCTTGGTCGTTCACCAGCACCGCGGCATTCCGATCGAAGCGGATGTAGCTGCCGTCCTTGCGGCGCTGCTCTTTACGCGTCCGCACGATCACCGCCTTCACGACCTGCCCCTTCTTGACGTTCGAATCGGGGGTCGCTTCCTTCACCGACGCGGTGATGATGTCTCCCAGCCGTGCGTAGCGTCCGGTCGACCCGCCAATCGGGTTGATGACGGCGATCTTGCGCGCCCCGGAGTTGTCCGCCACGTCGAGGATGGATCGCATCTGGATCATGGCTAGACCTCCTTGGCCTTCTCGACCACGCGTGTGACGATCCAGCGCTTCCGCCGGCTGAGCGGCCGAGTCTCGACGATCGCGACGCGATCGCCCAGCTTCGCTTCGTTCCCCTCGTTGTGCGCGAGGAACTTCGACGTCCGCCGCTGGGTCTTGCCGTAGAGGTCATGCCGCACCTGGCGCTCGACCGCGACGACCACGCTCTTGTCCATCTTGTCGCTGACGATGACGCCAGTGATTTCCTTGATCGCCATGGTTAGCGACTCTCCTTCTCGCGCAACACCGTCTTCACGCGCGCCAGATCCTTGCGCAGCGCCTTCAGCTTGTACGCCGCTTCTGCCTGGCCCATCGACTTCTGAATCCGCAGCCGGAACAGCTGGTCGTCGAACTCCTTGACCCGCTGCTGCAGCTCGTCGACGCCGAGGTCACGTATCTCGGCTACCTTCATAACGCTTTCTCCTGGGCAAACCTGGTCGCAAACCGCGTCTTCATCGGCAGCTTGGCCGCCGCCAGCTGCAGCGCCTTGCGCGCCTCGACTTCGTTCACGCCCTCCATCTCAAACATGATCCGGCCGGGACGGACGACGCACACCCACTGCTCGGGCGCGCCCTTGCCCTTTCCCATTCGGGTTTCCTGCGGCTTCTTGGTGATCGGCTTGTCGGGAAACACGCGGACCCAGATCTTCCCGCCGCGCTTGATGAACCGCGTCATCGCGACGCGCGCCGCCTCGATCTGCCGATCGGTCAGCCAGCACGGTTCCAACGCCTTCAGGCCGTAATCCCCGAACGACACATCGGAGCCGCGCCACGCCTTGCCTCGCATGCGGCCGCGCTGCTGTTTCCGGTACTTGACCTTCTTTGGCATCAACATGATGCGGAGTCCTCTTTATTTACTGCGCGTGGGGCCCCACCCCCACGCTCCTTACGCGCTTCGCGCGACGGCCTTTGGCCTCGCCGCCGCTGCGCGGCGGCCCACTGTTCTGATCCGCGTGATCCGACTTATCAGCGCGATCCGCGTTTACGCGCGCCCAGTTCGCCTGGGCGTTCTGTAATCCTCTTCACGGCCGATGCGCGGCGCGAGCCGCTCGCCCTTGTACAACCACACCTTCGCGCCAATC
>Ga0209382_10005876_pt1 | contig 15851 bp, 11 predicted proteins | sample SoiMetdeltSBSDD5_FD_187599 | JGI IMG/M metagenome (GOLD analysis project Ga0209382, IMG submission 187599) | Bulk soil microbial communities from a Populus tree surrounding site in Tennessee, USA - Soil MetaG P. deltoides SBSDD5 (SPAdes) (version 2) | ecosystem: Environmental > Terrestrial >...
GCAGGTCGTCGGCAGCTACGAGATCGAGGGACGCGGAGCCCAGCTGTTCCAGCGCGTCGAGGGGGACCACTTCACCATCGTCGGGCTGCCGCTGATCCCGCTCCTCGCCGAGCTCAGGGCGCACGGGGCGCTGCCGGCATGAGGCGCGCCTGTGTCATTGGCTGGCCGGTCTCGCACTCGCGCTCGCCGCTGATCCACGGCTACTGGCTCACGCGCTACGGCATCGACGGCAGCTACACGCGCGTGCCTGTGCAACCGGACGACGCCGCCCGCTTCCTGGGCCGCCTGCGGGCCGAGGGCTATGTCGGCTGCAACGTGACCATCCCCCACAAGGTGACGGCCTGCGCCGTTGCAGCCGAGGTGCGGCCCGCTGCACGTGCGGCGGGCGCCGCCAACACGCTGTGGTACGAGGGCGACCGGCTGGTGGTGGACAACACCGACGCTGCGGGCTTTGTCCAGAATCTTCGCGACGCCGTGCCGGGCCTCGATTTCCATGGCGCCGTCGTTGCCATGCTGGGGGCCGGCGGCGCTGCGCGCGGCATCGCCTTCGCGCTCCTGGAAGCCGGCGCCGGCGCCGTTCGCGTCTTCAATCGCAGCGGGGCGCGTGCCGATGCCTTTGCCGCCTACTTCGGCGCGAAGGTCCAGGCTCTCGGCTGGGACGAGCGCAACACCGCCTTGGACGGGGTCTCCCTCCTGGTCAACACCACGCCTCTGGGCATGCCCGGCAGCGAGCCGCTCGGCATCGACATCGCCGCGCTCGATCGCACCGCGGTGGTCGCCGACATCGTCTACGTGCCGATCCTCACCCCGTTGCTGGCCGCAGCGCAGGCGCGCGGTCTCGTCGCGGTCGACGGTCTCGGCATGCTGCTGCACCAGGCGGTGCCCGGCTTCGAGAGATGGTTCGGCGTGCGGCCCGAGGTCACCGGCGAGCTGCGCGCCCTCGTCCAGCGCGACATCGAGGGCCGGTGATGCTGATCGTGGGGCTCACCGGCTCGATCGGCATGGGCAAGTCGACCGTTGCCGCGCATTTTCGCCGGCACGGCATCGCTGTGTGCGACGCCGATGCCGAGGTGCACAAGCTCTACGAGGGGGCGGCCGTTCCCCTGATCGAGGCCGCCTTCCCGGGCACGACCCGATCCGGCACGGTCGATCGGCAGAGGCTCGCCGCGGCGCTGCTCGTCGATCCCGGCGCCTTCAAGCAGTTGGAGGCGATCGTGCATCCTCTGGTCCTCGATGCCGAGCGTCGCTTCCTGCGCGAGGAGGCGGCCAGTGGTGCCGCCGTGGCGGTGCTCGAGATCCCGCTGCTGCTGGAGACGGGCGGCGAGACTCGCGTGGACGTTGTGGTCGTCTGCAGCGCACCGGCCGAGGAGCAGCGCGCGCGTGTGCTGCGGCGTCCGGGCATGACGGTCGAGAAGCTGGAGCAGATCCTCGGCCGGCAGATGCCCGACGCGGAGAAGCGGGCGCTCGCCGATTTCATTGTGGACACCGGCGGTACGTTGGCCGACGCCGGGCATCAGGTGGATACACTGGTGGAATCACTGAAGGGCCGTACGGGGACGGCCTATCTCGAGTTCTGGGCGTAGCGTGCGTGCGTTGATCCACATCGAGGCTGCATGCTGCGCGAGATCGTGCTCGACACGGAAACCACGGGGCTCGACCCTGCCAACGGTGACCGCCTGATCGAGATCGGCTGCATCGAGATCGTCAACCGCATTCCCACGGGCTCCGAGTTTCACCGCTATCTGAACCCCGAGCGCGAAATCCATCCCGATGCCGTCGCGGTGCATGGCCTGACCGTCGAGTTTCTGCGCGACAAGCCGCGCTTTGCCGATGTCGTGGACGACTTCCTGGCCTTCATCGCCGACGCCCCTCTGGTGGCGCACAACGCGACCTTCGATCTGGGGTTCGTCAACGCGGAGCTCGCCCGTGCCTCGCGCAGGGCGCTGGCTGCGAGCCGGGTCGTCGATACCCTGGCCCTGGCGCGGCGCCGCCATCCGGCCGGCCCTAACACCTTGGATGCGCTCTGCAAGCGCTACGGCATCGATCTTTCCCAGCGCACCAGGCACGGGGCCCTGCTCGATGCGATGCTGCTGGCGGGGGTCTATGTCGAGCTCCTGGGCGAGCGGCAGGCGGCCTTCGCGCTCGACAGACGGAGCGGACCGGAGCGCGCAATCCGCATTGGCCCGGCCACGGCTGTGCGGCGACCCGCGCCCCTTCCCTCCCTGCTCTCCGCCGAGGACGAGGCAGCGCACCGCGAGCTCGTCGAGAGCCTCGGGCCCAACGCCGTGTGGCGCCAATACGCCGGCGCGGCCTGAGCTGAATTTTCCAGCCACGCCAACGCTCGAGCCGGACTGCCGCGCGTCGGCTTTCGGCGATTGACTGTCGGGCGGGCGCCCATTGCGCGGTGCACGGTCACACCTTCCGGACCGAGGATTCCATTGCTTGAAATCGCCGTGCGCCGTGCTCTTCGGGAACCGCATTAACCTTCGCGGACCGCGCTGGGCTACTGCGTTTGGCACGCGAACAGAGGGACAGTAAGCTGCCGAGCACAATCCACGACAGCCGGCAGGAAGCGAAATGCTGCACAAGCTCGGCGACCAGGCTCAGCTTCAGCGCTCCGTTGGGGGGATGAAGCCCTGGGTTGGTGGGGTTGGACTTTCCATCGCAGTCGGCCTTGCCTATTTCCTGGCCGCGCAGCTGGGACTGGCGCTCCTCACGTCCGCGGAGCGCGTGGCGGTGTTTTGGCCAGCCGCGGGCATCTCTGTGGGGTTCCTGATCGCTCTCGGGCGCTGGGCGCGGACGCCAGTGGCGGTGGCCGTGATCGCCGCCAGCTTTGTGGCCGCTCTCTTGAGCGACCGGAGTGTCTGGAGCGCCGTGGCTTTTGCCCTGTGCAATGCGGGCGAGGCGCTCCTGGCGATGTGGCTGATCGAGCGCTGGTTCGGTCCCACCTTCGATCTCGCCAGCCTTCGTCGCGTGCTGGGCTTCTTCGCCGCGGCTGCAGTGGCGACCGCGACGGCTGCCGTAGGTGCCTCGGGTGCAATGAAGCTCTTCGGCCCTTCGACCGCCGCATTTGCGGACATCTGGGAGGTCTGGTTCGCATCGGACGCGCTCGGCATCGTAACGGTCGCGCCGCTGCTGATCGGGGTCGCTGCCGCGGTGCGCGATGCACCGTCGTGGCGCGAAGTCCTCGAGGGCACCGTTGCGGTTGCGGCAGTGACCGCGGCGTTCGGGGGTCTTATGGCTCTGTTCTCGGGCCCCTGGTCGCTGATCGCGCCGAGTTCCTTTGTCTTCCCGCTGCTGCTTTGGCTCGGTTATCGTTGTCGGCCTGTATTCACCGCCGCCGCCGTATTCACAATTGCTGCCGCCATCGTGTGTGCGACGACTTACGAGCTCGGCCGCTACGGCGATCCCACGCAGCCACTCGCCATCCGCGTAACCGCTGCCCAGATTTCCATGCTGGGGACCACCTTGGCTGCGCTCGCCCTCGCCGCGCTCTTTGCCGAGCGGCGCCGGCACGAAGCAACTATCGTCGCGAGTGAAGCACGCCTACGATCGATCTTGGACGCGGCCAATGTCATCGCCTGGGACGTAGACGTGATCCGCAATACCGTGCATCCGACGGGACCTCTGAGCCGCATTTTCGACGGGCCGGAAGGCTCGGAGCTGCACGATTTCAGGGGATTGGTCGAGCGCATCCACCCCGAGGACCGCGACAGTGTCGCGGCGAAGTTCCTGACAGCTGTCAGCACGGCCTCGACCTATCGGCTGGAGTTTCGCTTGAACTCCGCCGGCCAGCGCTGGCTTGCTGCGGAGGGTTCCATCGAGCGTGACGCCGATGGCCGCCCTGTACGCGTGCGCGGCATCACCCAGGATATAACCGAGCGCAAGAACGCCGAGCGGACACTGGCCGAACGCGAGGCGCAGCTCGGGCTCGCAGCGAAAGCAGCCCGCGTCGGCAGCTTCGCGATGGATTTCGCCACGGAACGGATCCAGACCTCACCGGGCCATGGGGCCATTCACGGCTTGCCGGAGGGAACGGAAGAGTGGTCCCGTGCGGAATGGCGGACCCGGGTGCATCCCGAAGATCTCCCGCGCATCGACGCACTGCGCAGCCGCGTGTTCGCCGAGCGGCGCCGCGAGCTCAACAACGAGTATCGCGTTGTCGGCACGGACGGCAAGGCGCAGTGGATCGAGTCGCGCGGCCTCGTTTCCTATGACGGCGACGGACGCCCAACGCGCCTGGTCGGCGTCCACATCGATATCACGGAGCGAAAGCGGGCGGAGGACAGGCTGCAGGAGAGTGAACGCAAGCTGAGCGAGCTGCTCGGGGCGTTGCCGGCAGCGATCTACGTGACGGATGCAGAGGGGCACATCACCTATTGCAACCAGAGTGCCGTCGATCTGTGGGGAGGCGAGCCCGACCTTGGGAAGGACAAGTGGAGCGATCTGGTCAGGTTCTATCACGCCGACGGCTCGCCGATGGCCTTGGCGGACTGTCCAACCGAGGTCGCATTGAAACAAGGTTGGATTGCACGGGGGCAGGAAGCGATCCTGGAGCGCAAGGACGGCACGCGCATCCCGATCATTCCTTATCCCACGCCCCTGCGCGACGAGACCGGCGCGATCGTCGGTGTCGTGAACATGACCGTCGACATCAGTGAACGCAAGAAGGCGGAGCTGGTGCTGGCTGAGCGCAACATTCAACTTGCGCTGGCGGGAAGGGCCGCTCTCGTCGGCAGCTACGCGTATGACACCGCCACGGAGGTCATGCAGATTTCCGAGGGTTATGTGGCCATCCACGGCTTCCCCGAGGGGACTGCCGAGATGCAACGCAGCCAATGCCTGGCGGGCGTGCACCCCGACGACGTGGGGCGCGTGGAACAGTCCCGCAGCGACGCATTCCGCGCGTGCCGGCGCGAATACAGTGAAGAGTATCGTATCGTTCGTGCCGATGGCCACGTGCGGTGGGTCGAGACGCGCTGCTTCATTACCTACAACGGCGAGGGCCGCCCGCACCGGGTTGTCGGCGTCAGCATGGATATCACCGATCGAAAACGGGTGGAGGAACAGCAAGGCAGACTGGTCGCCGAGCTCGACCATCGCGTCAAGAACGTGCTCGCGACCGTCCAGGCCGTTGCCGCCCACACCATGCAGGCGAGCAGCTCGATGGACGTCTTCGTAGCTGCGCTCGACGGTCGCCTTCGCTCGATGGGGTCGACCCATGAGCTTCTGAGTCACCGGCGATGGCTGGGCATACCGCTGGCGGAACTCCTGGAACGTGAGCTTGCGCCTTACGCGACAGGCTCCAATACCGAGATCGGCGGTCCCGACGTGATGCTGAGCGCGGAGGCGGGCCAGACGATCGCCACCGTGTTGCACGAGCTGGTCACCAACGCTGCAAAGCACGGTGCACTTTCCGCCCCGTCGGGACGAATATCGATCAGGTGGCGCTTGCGCCTCGACGGCGCAGTAAGCGATCGTCTCGTGTTCACATGGCGAGAGACCGGTGGACCCTTGGTCGTGCCCTCGAGCAGATCCAGCTACGGCATGCACGTCGTTCGAGAGATTATCCCCTATGAGCTCGGCGGGACGGTGGACTACGTGCTTGCTCCCGAGGGGGCCCGATGCCGGATCGAAATCCCTCTCGCTCAGCTGAGCGGCGGCAGCTCGCAAACCGGTGGATCGGCGTACTTCTCGCCCACTTCGACGGCATCGGGAGGACGCGGGCAGGTCGAAGCGTAGCTCCCACCCGTCGTTACCACCGAGCAAACCGGCGCTATGCCGCGTGCCGCCGCGTGGCGGCGACCAGCTCGTTGACGATGCCCGGCTCCGTCATGGCGTGGCCGGCGTCGCCGACGATGCGCAAATCCGCCTCCGGCCAGACGCGAGAGAGGTCCCAGGCGCTCTTCACGGGCGTCACCACATCGTAGCGCCCGTGCACGATGGTGCAGGGCAGGCCGCGGATGCGCTGCACGCTGGCGAGCAGCTGGTCCTCGCGCTCGAAGAAGCCGCGGTTGACGAAGTAGTGGCATTCGATACGCGCGAAGGCGATGGCATAGGTGTCGGCGCCGAAGAGCTTCAGCCGCTCGGGGTCCTGCACCAGCGAGAGCGTGCTGCCTTCCCAGATCGACCAGGCGCGCGCAGCGGCGATCTGCACCTCGCGGCTGGGATCGGTCAGCCGGCGGTAGTAGGCGGCAATCATGTCGCCGCGCTCCTCGGGGGGGATGACCTTGCGGAATTCCTCGAAGGCCTCGGGAAACAGCCACCCGCAGCCCGCCTGGTAGAACCAGATCAGCTCCTCGCGGCGCAGAAGGAAGATGCCACGCAGGATGAGGTCGCTCACTTGCTCGGGATGCGTCTGCGCATACGCCAGGGAAAGCGTCGACCCCCAGGACCCGCCGAACAGCTGCCAGTGCCCGATCCCCAGGTGCTCGCGCAGCCGCTCCATGTCGTCGACCAGGTTCCAGGTGGTGTTGGCCTCCAGGCTGGCGTGGGGCAGGGAGCGGCCGCAGCCGCGCTGGTCGAACAGGACGATGCGATAGCGCGCCGGGTCGTGGTAGCGGCGCATGGTCGCGTTGCAGCCGCCGCCCGGGCCGCCGTGCACGATCACGACCGGCTTGCCGCGCGGATTGCCGCATTCCTCCCAATAGATCTCGTGCCCCGCGCTCACCTTCAGGCGGGCATGGCGGTAAGGCTCGATGGGAGGATAGAGACCGAGCCGCTCCCGTGCCGACATTCGTGAGGTGTCCCCTGGTTGGCGTCTCAGCCGGGCATGGCCGAGCATACGTGTCGAGTCGCCGGCATGCGCCGAGCCGGGCAGGAAGCCGCAAAAGCCGAGAATCAAGACGGTGCGCGCGACCTCAGCCGCAGCAGCCGCAGCTCGCGATCATAGAGTGTTTCACCGCCGGGCACGCGTATCTCCTGCAGGATGTTGACGATGTTGCGACTTGGGGCAGGCGTGAGCAAGCTCGTGATTATGGCGGCTGCCAATCCCGCAGGCAAACCGAGGGCACCGGCAAGCGCGCTCGGCATCGTCCATGCGCCGGTCTCGGAGAGGAAGATTGTCGACGCGGTCACGCCCAGCCCGGTCAGCAGCCCGGCAATGGCCCCCCAGGCATTCGTGCGCTTCCACCAGACCGACAGGATCAGCACCGGAAACGCTGCCGCGGCGCTGAAGGAGAGCGACCAGAAGAACAGCTTGAGCGGGTCGGCCGGCGCCGCCACGGCGAGCCAGGCGGTCGCGACTGCGACCCCGACAGCCGCCACCCGGGCCGATCCCACGCGCAGGCCATCCGGAGGGACCTCGGCGCGCAACCCGTGCACGATGTCCTCCGACAGCAGGGCCGAGCACCCCATGAGCCCCGCCGCGAGTGCCGCCAGGCCGGCAGCGAAGGCGCCCGCGAGCGCCAGGTAGACGAAGGCCTGGGGGAACCCGGCGGCAAACGACAGGGAGAACAGCACCGCGTCCCGGTCGAAGCTGACATTGTCGAAGGTCACCGTCGGCCCGGCGCCGTCCAGCCGGGCAATGGCGGACTTTTGCAGGGACAGGAACCAGGCCGGCAGCCGGTCCGCCGGGTGGCCTATCACCTGCTCGGCCAGCATCAGGCGCAGGTAGATGGCCACAGCCGGAAGCGTGAGAAGCACGACGGCCACAATGAGCACCGCCCAGCCCAGCGACTTGCGGGTCTCGTGCACGCTGGGCGTCGAGCCCGGCCGCGACAGCAGGACGGGAGAAGCGGCGACACCCGCCGCCGTCATCAGGGCCGTCAGGACGAAGGCGAGGCTGCCCACGCTGCCGAACGCCTGGATGAAGCGCCTGGCGAGAGGCTCGAGACCTGCGCCCGGGAGATCGAAGGTGAGCACGGACGCCGACAGATCCGGGAGCCCGCGCAGGCCCTCCAGGCGCGTCAGGACGCGCAGCGTGTTGCCGTGCGTCATCTGCGGCAGGGGAAGACTGGATACCATGAGGGCGACGATGGTGGCCGGCACCACCAGCGCCACCAGCGCGACGATGGCCTTCGCCGACCCCGACCAGGTCTGCGACCGCATGCCGCCGCCGATCACCATCGCGCTCACGCACGCCATCGTGACGACCGCCATGAGACCCTCGGACTGGCCGGTCAGCCAAGTTGCGGCGTAGGCGGCAAGGCGCACCTCGGCAGCGAGCAGGAGCAGCAGCGGTACGGCGAGGACGACAGCGGCGACAAAGCGCAGCGTCCGGTTCTCGAAGCGCCGGCCGAGGTAGCTCGGGATCGTGTAGGCGCCGAACTTGCGCAGGAAGGGCGCCAGCAGCACGCCCATGAAGACGAGGCCCGCGCACAGTCCGAGCCCGATGCAGAGCGCGTCGAAGCCGATGGCGAAGAAAACCCCGGTCAGGGCCAGAAAGCCGACGCCGCCCAGAGCCGTGACGGCAAGCACGAGGCCGTTGAAGAAGGCGGGCACCCGGCGGCCGCAGGCAAAAAAGTCGTTGACCTCCCGCGTCGGCGAAAGGAGCCCGATCGCTCCGTAGAGGACGATGGGTCCCGCGAACATGAGATAGCGCAGCGCCCGCTCGGAGACGCCGAGCTGCTCGAGCATCAGAGCCATCAGCGCGAGCGCGACGAAGGCCGCGGCGAAAATGCCGAAATACGTACCCAGTCGCGGATTCACCAGCCGCGTTCGCGAGGTCGCCGCCATGTCTCTCAGATGTCCTCGTGGGCACCGTGCCAGCGATCGATGGCGTCCTGCCGGTTCACGAACACGGCCATGGTCACGAACGCGATGATGAGCAGCCCGTGGCAGGCGAGAAAGTAGCCGAGCGCGATGCCGAGGACGCGCTTGTCGTTGAGCACTTCGGCGTAGAGCGGCAGCACGATCAGTGCAAGCAGGAAGGGCAGGAGCGTCGTCAGCATCTGCACCTTGGTGTTGCGCCAGTAGGCCTTGCGCTCGCTCCATTCGATCATTGCGCCGTCCTCCCGGTGTTGCGCCGCCGGCCCCTGCGCGGGCATCGATGCCCCGGTTGCGGCCCTATTCATGGTTGCACGAGGGCGGTCTGCGGGCAATTCCCGCCCGCGGCATGGAGGGCTTTGCAACCGGGAAACGCGCGCCATTGGCCAAAGCGCCAATAACCCGCTAGATTTCCGGCAACCATGGATGCGGGAGATGACGGGATACCGTTTCATCATCGTCGACGATCATCCGCTGTTTCGCGGCGCCTTGGGCCAGGCGATGGGCGGCTCGTTCCCGGATGCCGAGGTCCTCGAGGCCGGCTCGCTCGACGAGCTGACGCAGCTGCTGGCAACGGCCGGCGAGATCGACCTGATCCTGCTCGATCTCACCATGCCCGGCGTGCACGGCCTGTCCGGGCTCCTCTACCTGCGCGCCCAGCACCCCGAGGTGCCCGTGGTCATCGTGTCGGCCAGCGACGATCCGGGCACGATCCGGCGTTGCATCGACTGCGGCGCCTCCGGCTTCATCCCCAAGTCCCAGCCTGTGGAGGCGATGCGCGATGCCATCCGCAGGATCATGGGCGGAGAGGTGTGGCTGCCGGCCGACGTGGACTTGTGCAGCGTGCCGAGCGGCGAGACCGCGGAGCTCGTGTCGCGCATGTCGACCCTGACGCCGCAGCAGGTGCGCGTCCTCATGATGCTGGGCGAGGGCCTTCTGAACAAGCAGATCGCCTTCAAGCTCGGCGTGTCGGAAGCCACCATCAAGGCGCACGTGTCCGCCATTCTGCAGAAGCTGGGCGTCGACAGCCGCACGCAGGCGGTGATCGCCATCAACAGGATCGCCGGCTCCGGCGACTGGTCGCGCGCCCCCAACTGAAGTTTCACCCGTCATCCCGGACGGAGCGATGCGCGCCGATGGCGCGCATCGCTGCCCCGGACTTGATCCGGGGTCCGGGACCTCGCAAGGCGAGTCGAGACCTGATCTCGCGAGGTCCAGGATAGCTTCGGGCTTCGCCCTCAGCTTCCGGATGATGGGTGCAAAGCTACTCGGCGGCAACGGCGCGCTGGCGCGTGAGCTGATACATGAGCGCGCGCAGCGCCGCCGCCCGCAGCGGCTTGCGCAAGAGCGCGTATCCGTGCGCCCGCACCGCGCGCTGCACCTCTGCGGAGTGATCGGCCGTGATCACGATCACCGGAGCGCGTCCCTTGCCTTGCGCACGCAGGCCCGCCAGCGCCTCGATGCCGGTACCGCCATCGAGGTGATAGTCGGCGAGGATGATATCGGGCTCCCCTGCCGTATCGCGCAGCCGCGCGAGAGCCTCGGCTCCGCCCTGGGCCGCGAGCACGCTGCAGCCCCAGCCCTCGAGCAGGACGCGCAGGGCATTGAGCACATCGGGGTCGTTGTCGATGCATAGCACGCTCAATCCTTGCATCTGCCCTGCCGTCAGCGGGGCCGGCGCCTCCGCCTCGGTGGCGCGCCTCGCGTCCGCTCGCGGCAGCTCCACGGCGAACAGCGACCCGCCGCCCGGCGCCGACTCGAGCTCGATGCGATGGTCGAGCACCTTGCCGATGCGATCGACGATGGCGAGCCCGAGCCCCAGCCCGCGCACCGAATGCGCGGTCTCCTCCAGACGCTGGAACTCCTCGAAGATCACCGCGCGCTTGCCAACGGGGATGCCGGGCCCGGTGTCGTGCACCTGCACGCTGAGCCTGGACCCGCGCCAGCGGACGCCGACCAGCACCTTTCCGCTGGCCGTGTACTTGATGGCATTGGATACGAGGTTCTGCAGCACGCGGCGCAGCAGCCTCCGATCGGACGAAACCCACCGGCTGGTGGGCACGATCCTGAGCTCGAGCCCCTTCTCGCGTGCCAGCGGCTGAAACTCGACGTCCAGCCGTTCGAACACATCGTTCAGCGCAAAAGTCGAGATGTCGGGCTGGAGACGGCCGGAGTCGAGTCGCGAGATCTCGATCAGGACGTTCAGGATTTCCTCGACCGCCTCCAGCGACGCGTCGATATTGCGCGCGAGCTTGGCCTCCGGGTCGGCAATCCGGCGCTCGACCAGGCTCGTCGCGTAGAGGCGGGCGGCGTTGAGGGGTTGCAGCACGTCGTGGCTCGCTGCCGCCAGGAAGCGCGTCTTGTCGAGGTTGGCCTGATCGGCCTTGCGCTTGGCGATGGCGAGCGCCTGGTTGACGTCGGTCAGCTCTGCCGTGCGCTCCTGCACGCGCCGCTCCAGGGTCTCGTTGGCCCGCGCCAGGGCCTCGGCCGCCTCGACGCGCTCCGTGAGATCCGAGTAGGTGGTCACGATGCCGCCCTGCGGCATCGGGCTCGTGCGGATCTCCAGGATGCGCTTGCCGCCATCGAAGTGCTCCTGGATGGTCTCGTGCGCAACGGCGAGCCGCATCATGCGGTCGACGACGAGGGTGTCGACGTCGCCCGGACCGAAGTCCCCGCGCTGCGCGCAGGTGCGCAGGATCTGGTCGAGCGGCGTGCCCACCCGGCCCAGCTCCGGCGGCAGGCTGAGGAGCTCGCGGAACTGGCGGTTCCAGCAGATGAGCCGCATGTCCTTGTCGAAGACGCTCAGGCCGTGGCGGACCTGGTCGAGCGCGGACTGCAGGAGGTCGCGGTTGTACTGCAGCGCCTCGGAGGCGTCGTCGAGCAGCTTGAGCGCGGAATGGCTGCCGGCGTCGCCGCGCCGCAGGAGCAGCGAGAGCACCAGCCGCGAGGAGGCGGCGCCGATCGCGCTCGCCAGCAGGTGCTCGGTGAACCGCACGAGGTGGATGTCGGCTTCCGCATGCGGCGAGAGCGGGGTGCTGTTGCTCTCGGCGTACTCGAGGAACGACCGCTCGGCGCGCTCTGCCCCGAGATAGCGGGCCACCGTCCGCTGCAGCTCCCCGGCCGTGATCGACGAGCGCCACATGCGCAAGGCCGGGGCGGCAGGCGGCCGCGCCGGCTGGTCGGGCACGAACAGGTGCGCCTGCACGCGCTCGACCGGCTCCGGCTCCCTGAGCAGGGAGCCGACGATGAACATCGTCACGTTGACGGCCATGCTCCACAGCACCCCGTGGGTCAGCGGCTGCAGGTGCAGGTAGAAGAGGGACTGCGGGGCGAGGAAGCCCAGGCCGAACGGGCCCTCCGTCATGATCGAGCGCGGCAGCCAGCCCGCCTCGATGAACCACGGCAGCAGCAGCGTGTAGGCCCAGACCGCGAAGCCGGAGAGGATGCCTGCGATGGCGCCGCGGGCGGTGGCATTGCGCCAGAGGAGGCCGCCGAAGAAGGCCGGCGCGAACTGGGCGATGGCCGCGAACGAGACGAGGCCGATGGAGACGAGGCCGTGCGGCCTGCCGCGCTCGAGCAGGAGATAGAACAGGTAGCCGAGGAGCAGGATGGCGAAGATGGCCCCGCGCCGCACGGCGAGCAGCCGCCAGGCCATGTCCAGCTGTCCCCTGGCGGCGTCGGGGCGTCCCCTGAGCAGGAGCGGCACGACCAGGCCGTTGCAGATCATGATGGCGAGGGCGACCGATTCGACGATCACCATGGCGGTCGCCGCCGAGAGGCCGCCCACGAAGGCCAGCAGGGTCACGGTGTCGGCGCCGGCGGCGAGCGGCAGGCCGAGGACGTACATGTCGGCGGAGACGTAGCCTTTGGGCAGCATCAGGCCCGCGGCGGCGATCGGCACCACGAACAGGTTGATGAGCGCCAGATAGACGGGAAACAGCCAGGCGGCCCGGCGCACCTCGTTGTCGGAGTTGTTCTCCACCACGGTGACGTGGAACTGCCGCGGCAGCAGCACGATGCACACCATGCTGAGGAACGTGACGGTGATCCAGAAGCCGCCGTCGATACCGGAGGCGAAGGCGCGCTGGACCTCGGCGCTGTTGGCGGCGCGCTCGAGCAGCCCGCCGACGCCGCCGAAGACGGAGTAGACGACGAAGATGCCGACCGTCAGGAAGGCCGCCAGCTTGACGAGCGACTCGGCCGCCACGGCCACGATGAGGCCCTCCTGGTGCTCCGTGGCGTCGATGTGGCGGGTGCCGAAGAGAACGGCGAAGGCCGCCATGATCAGCGCGACGATCAGGGCAGTGTCGGTCTGCAGGTCGAACAGCTTGAGCTGCGGCGCACCCAGCAGCGTCGTCACCGAGAGGGCGACTGCTTTGAGCTGCAGGGCGATATAGGGAAGCGTGCCGGCGACGGCGATGATGGTGACGATCGCACCGACGGCCTGGCTCTTGCCGTAGCGCGCGGCGAGAAAGTCGGCGACCGAGGTGATGTTCTGGCTCTTGGCCAGCCGCACGATGCGCAACAGGAAGCGCCAGCCGAAGACGAACAGGAGCACGGGGCCCAGGTAGACGGCGAAGAAGTCGTACCCGGTCGAGGCCGAGAAGCCGACGCTGCCGAAGAACGTCCAGGAGGTGCAATAGACGGCGAGCGAGAGGGCGTAGACCAACGGTCTGCCGCCGTCGCCCTTGCGCGAGCGGAAGTTTCGGTCGGCGTACCAGGCGAGCGCGAACAGGCCGCTCACGTAGCCGAGTGCGAGTGCTATGACGGTCCAGCCCTCGATCATGGCTCCTCTGCGGCGCCGTGTAAAAATGCCAATCGCTCAACCACTTGCACTGCGCGCGATGCTAATGTGGGATTTTGCCCTATGGCGGGTGCCGTGTCCAATACCGCGTGCTGCCGATTACCTTGCGCTAAGGTTCTGGTTTGCCGCGGAAACTGGCAGGTGCGAAGCATCTTCGGCGAGAGGAGAGGACGAATGAGCATACTCGACGAGTTCAGGGAGTTTGCGCTCCGGGGTAACGTGGTCGACATGGCCGTCGGCATCATCATCGGCGGGGCCTTCGGCACCATCGTGCAGTCGCTCGTCAAGGACGTGATCATGCCGCCGATCGGGCTGCTGCTGGGGGGCGTGGACTTCTCCGACATCAAGGTCCCCTTGAGGGCCGCTTCGGCCGGAAAGGAGGCGGTGACGATGAACGTCGGCATGTTCCTCAACAACGTCATCAGCTTTCTCATCGTCGCCGCGGCGGTGTTCATGCTGGTGAAGGCGATCAACGAGCTGCGCAAGCGCATCGAGACGCAGAAGCCGAAGGAGCCGTCCGCGCCGCCCCCGAGCGAGGTCTACCTCAAGGAAATCCGCGACGCCCTCGTGAACAGGTAGCACCCGTCATCCCGGTCGGAGCGCTGCGAGCGGGACGCGAGCAGCGCTCCGACCGGGACCTCGGGAGGCCGACTCGTCTCGCGAGGTCCCGGACAGCTTCGGCCTGCGGGCCTCAGCTTCCGGGATGACGGGTGCAGCTACGAGCAGCTGCCGCCGCCGAGCACGCAGAACTTGGAGCAGTGGGGGTGGCAGAGCTTGACCGTGCCGGCCTGGAACATGCCCCCGTCGGCCTTGCTCGCCAGCGCCAGCGTCGATCCCATGTCGAACTGCCGGTCGTAGGGGATCAGCGTGCACGGCACCACCGTCGGCCGCGCCGCCCCCTTGCGCTTGACCACCATGCGGCTCGACGCACACATCATGTCGCCCGGATTCTTGTGCAGGATGGCCCAGCAGCGCGTCGTGATCTCCGGCACGTCGTGGCTGCCGTCCATCTCCGGCAGCAGCATGAGCTGCGCCGGGTCCGCCGCATCGATGCTCCAGCCATGGCGGGCGATGAGGCGCGCGTAGCCGGTCCGTGCATCCGCCTCGCTCTCGTCCCAGCAGGTGCGGCCGGCAATGGCAGTCCTGAAGCCGTTGCGGCAGAGCCAGTCCAGGCCCGCGACAGCCTTGGCCCAGGTTCCGGGCCCGCGCTCGGTCTCGTGCAGCCTCCGGCCGTGGTGATCGAGGCTCACGCGCAGCGTCAGCCGCTCGCCGAGGCGCCGGCCGATGGCGAGCAAGCCGGCCTTGATCCCGGGGCGCTGCATCGGCTGCATCGCGTTGGTCAGCACCAGCACCTCGAACCCGCGCACCAGCGCGTCCTCCACGAGGCCCAGTATCTGCGGGTTCATGAACGGCTCGCCGCCCGTGAAGCCGATCTCGCGGGTCCCCAGGCCCGAGGTCAGGATCTCCTCGTAGAAGGCGACGGCCTCGTCCCGGCCGATGTAGGCGAGCCGGTCGTTCTCGGGGCTCGATTCGATGTAGCAGTTCCGGCAGGTGATGTTGCACAGCGTGCCGGTGTTGATCCACAGCGTCTCGAGCCGCTCGAGTGCCACCGTTGCACGGCGCTCGCGTGCTGCCGTCCAGTCCGGGTGCTCGAACTTCTGCAGGGCAAGCTCAGGTGGCAGGCTCGCGTCCAGGCTCACTTGCCCTCCACTGCTTCCTCTATTGCGGCGGCGCGCTCGCAGCGTGCGCCGGAGCTGCAGGCGCCCGCGCTTGGCTTCCGTTGAGCGCGGCCCCGCTCGCTGCGCGCATCAGCATCCCTTCCTTGAGCAGGCGCCGCGCCAGCACGACCTTGCCCGCCTCGTCGAGCCTGCCGGGCAGATCGCAGACCGAGAACGGCTCCCCGCTCAAGGCAGACTCCACCGCCTCGCGCGTGAACGAGGGCAGCGTGATCTGTGTCGATCCGAACAGGATGACGATCCTGTCGCCGTCCTCGTGCAGCAGGTGAACGAGATGCGGCCTGGCGACGAGCCGGCTGTCGGCCGCGATCTGCGGGGCGCTGTCCAGCTCCTGCAGGCACCCCTGGAACGCCGGCCGGCGCGAGGTGACGAAGCTTTCCGCGAACCGCTCCAGGATCGGCGCGAGCCTGGCGTTGCGTGCGAACGTCTCGATCAGAGCGGCGAAGGTCGCGTCCGCCTGGCGCGCGTCGAACCCCGGATTGGCGAAGCCGACCGGCAGATGCGCGCGAAACGCCGGCGATGCCAGGCACGCCTCCGAGATCGCCTCGATCATGACGTCGGCCCAGGTCCTGCCCATCAGCCCCAGCGTGATGTGCAGCGAGACC
>Ga0209382_10005877_pt1 | contig 15848 bp, 19 predicted proteins | sample SoiMetdeltSBSDD5_FD_187599 | JGI IMG/M metagenome (GOLD analysis project Ga0209382, IMG submission 187599) | Bulk soil microbial communities from a Populus tree surrounding site in Tennessee, USA - Soil MetaG P. deltoides SBSDD5 (SPAdes) (version 2) | ecosystem: Environmental > Terrestrial >...
GTGCAGAACTGGAAGGTCTCGGTGCTGCTGCGCAAGCTGGCGCCGCGCCACCTGCAGGAGCGCTGGCTTCAGCGGCTGGTGGCCGATCCGGGCTTCCTCCTGGCGCATTGCCTCACCGAGCCGCGCGGCGCCTCGGACCGGTGGCTGCCCTACAACGTCCCGGAGGCGGCGATGCAGACGCGTGCCGTCCGCCAGGGCGAGGACTGGGTGATCGACGGCCGCAAGCAGTTCATCTCCAACGGCTACGACGCCGGGCTCTACGTGGTCTACGCCAACACCGACCCCAAGGTGGGCATGCTGCAGGGCACGTCGAGCTTTCTGGTCCCGCGCGGCACGCCGGGGCTCACCATTGCCCGCTGCAACGAGACCATGGGCGGGCGCTTCATGAACAACGGGGAGCTGGTGTTCGAGGACTGCCGGGTGCCGGCCGATCATCTCCTGGTGGAGAACGAGGCGCTGGGCAGCGCCGGCATCTACTTCCGCCCCGGCAAGATCATCCAGGCGGCCAAGAACCTGGGTGTCGGCATGGCGGCGTTCGAGCGCACGTCGGATTACGTGCAGACCTACGTCCAGGGCGGGCGCATCCTGATCAAGCATCAGGCGGTGGCCCTGCGGCTCGCCGACATGGCGACCCGCCTCGCCGCGGTGCGCGCGCTGCTCGGCTCGGCGGCGCGCGCGGTGGACGAGGCGGCGCCCGACGCCGATGCTCTCTGCAACATGGTCAAGGTGTTCGCCTCCGAGGAGGTGTTCAAGGTGGCGCAGCACGCCATGGAGCTGCACGGCGGCAACGGCGTGATGCTCGACTTCGGCATCGAGAAGCTCCTCCGCGACGCCGCCATCTTCCTGCACATGGACGCCACGGCGGACATCTCGCGCCTCAAGATCGTGAAGGCCATGTTTCCAGCGACCGCCGGCAGCTACGCCGGGCCGGAGGGGTGAGTTGACAACAGACCCGTCATCCCGGACGGAGCGCTGCGAGCCCAAGGCGAGCAACGCTCCGATCCGGGACCTCGTGAGGCAGGCTCGGACTCGTTCCAGGAGGTCCCGGATGGCCTCGCCTGCGGCTCGGCTTCCGGATGACGGGTCGAGTTGCTACCCCAGCGCCACGGGGATCGACAGGAAGCCGCGGAAGCGGGCGCGCCCGCCCCGCATGGGCTCCCCGGCGAGGCGGTAGCGGGGAAAGCGTGCCAGGAAGCGGCCGATGGCGATGCGGCCCTCGAGCCGCGCGACGTTGAGCCCGATGCACACGTGCGGACCGGAGCCGAAGGCGAGGTGCCGGTTGGGCTCGCGCGCAATGTCGAGCCGGTCGGGATCGGGGAACTCCACAGGGTCGCGGTTGGCGGCGCCGATGCCGAGCGTCAGGTAGGTACCCGCGGGTATGGCGACGCCCTCGATCTGCACGTCTCGCGTGGCGAGCCGATTGCCCAGCTGGTTGGGGCTCTCGAAGCGCAGGACCTCCTCGACGGCCGGGCGGATCAGCTCCGGCCGGGCGATCAGCCGCGCTCTCTGCTCCGGCCACTCCAGGAGCGCGTAGAGGCCGTTGCCGACGAGGTTGGTGGTGGTCTCGTGTCCGGCGTTGAGGATGAAGACGATGTTGTGGAGCAGCTCGTGCTCGGAGAGCCGCGCGCCGTCTGCCTCGCCCTGGATGAGGCGCGTCAGCACATCGCGGTCCGGGTCGCCGGGGCATGCGCGCCGGCGTGCGACGAGCGTGCGCAGGTAGGCGAGGAAGGCCGCGACCGCCTCCTCGCCGCTCCTCTGCTGCTCGGGCGTCAGCACCGGCTCCAGTGCCCCCAGGATGGCGAGCGACCAGTCGCGCAGCGGCCCGCGCTCCTCGCGCGGCACCGCCAGCAGGTTGCCGATCACCTCGACGGGCACCGCCGCGGCAAGGTCGGCGATCAGGTCCGCCGAGCCCTTGGCGGCGATGCGGTCGAGGAGGCCGTCGACGAGGCGGGCGACCGGCTCCTCCATGTCGGCGATGGAGCGCGGCGTGAAGGCGCCGGCGATGATCCGGCGCACCCTGGTGTGCAGCGGAGGATCGTTGAACACGAGGCTGGTCGTGTGGTGCTCGTAGAGCAGACCGTCGCCGTACTTGGGGCCGAACTCGCGCTTCTTGTCGGAGGAGAAGGCGGTGGCGTCCTTGTAGACGGCCGCGCAGGCGGCGTAGCTCGCCAGGAAATAGCTCCCGTCGGGCAGGCGATCGACGGCAGCGCGCTCGCGCAGCGCGTGGTAATAGGGATAGGGGTTGGCGTAGTAGCCGGGTGGCAGGCTGCGCAGGTCGAATGCCCCCACCGCAGCTGCGGCCTCCTCGTCGCTTGCAAAGCGCGCTGCCGCCCTCGGTGGCGCGGGCGCATGCGGGGCGTGATCGCGAGACACGGCCTCCTCCCCTTGGCTGTCGCTGGTTAGACCTGGGCCTCCTTTCCTGCGGCAGCTCATCAGGCCACCACGCCATATGTGTGGCGAGGGCTCCCCGAAAAGGGGGACTGCGGGACAGCGCCGGACGCACCATCTCATCCGGCAGGCCAAACGCAAGCGATGGGGCGTTGTGCGCGCTGCGAAGGCACGCGGACCGCGCGCAACGGAAGAGCCATGAGCACGACCGCACCGAGGAAAGCCAGGAAGCCCGAGACGAGACAGAAGACGCTGCTCGAGCTGGATCGGGACGACTGCCGCTGGCCCATCGGCGAGCCGCGGCACCCGGATTTCCGCTTCTGCGGCGAGCGTAGCCTCGAGGGGCGGCCGTACTGCGCGCTGCACTGGAGCATGGCCTTCCAGCCGGCGCGCCCGCGTCATGGGGCCCCCGCTACCCCGGCGACTGTCGCCGCCGTCCTGCCCGGGACCGCCAAGGCCGCGTGACCGCGGGTCGAGCGTCGAGCGCGGCTGGCGAATGTGCAGTGGGCCCGCCACCGGCTTCGCCGGTGTCGACCCAGGCTACGCCGGCCTGCCCAGCACGCGCCCCGCGACGGCATCGAGCTTGGCGAGGAGGGCGGGGTCGCGAGCCACCGGCGGCGTGATGATGGCCAAGTCCAGCGCACGGTCGGAGCCGATGGGGCAGGGCGGGTGCTCGCGCGGGAAGGCGCGGGCCAGCAGCTCGATCAGGCGGTGCGCCTTGTCGACGTTCTCGGAGAGCACCTTGACGATGGCGGCCACGTCGACGGCGCCGTGGTCGTCGTGCCAGCAGTCGTAGTCGGTGACCATGGCGAGGGTGGCGTAGCAGATCTCCGCCTCGCGGGCGAGCTTGGCCTCCGGCATGTTGGTCATGCCGATCACCGAGCAGCCCCAGCTGCGGTAGAGCTCGCTCTCGGCCCGGGTGGAGAACTGCGGGCCCTCCATGACGAGGTAGGTGCCGCCGCGCGTCACGGCGATGCCCTCCGCCGCCGCGGCCTGCTCCACGGCGGTGGCCAGCAGCGGGCTCACCGGGTCGGCCATGGAGACATGCGCCACGCAGCCCGGGCCAAAGAAGCTCTTCTCACGCGCGAAGGTGCGGTCGATGAACTGGTCCACGACCACGAAACGGCCGGGAGCCAGCTCCTCCTTCAGCGAGCCGCAGGCCGAGACCGAGACCAGGTCGGTGACGCCCGCGCGCTTGAGCGCGTCGATGTTGGCGCGGAAGTTGATGGCCGACGGCGGCAGCCTGTGCCCGCGGCCGTGGCGCGGCAGGAAGCGCACGGGCAGCCCGTCGAGGTCGGCGAACAGCACCCGGTCCGAGGGCTCGCCCCAGGGCGAGGCGATCGCCTCCCAGCGCACGTTCTGGAGCGCGGGGATGTCGTAGAGCCCGCTGCCGCCGACGATGCCGAGCACGGATTTGGTCATTTGGCGCTCCGAGGTGACTGGTCGTCGCTGGGCGCGTGCGGGGATGAGAGCACCCATTCCGGGCGCTGATTCAGCTTCTCGGCGACCCGGTGCAAGGTCTCGACCAGCTCACGCCAGTCGCCCGTGTCGTGAAACCTGTGGACGGCCGCCTGGCAGGCCTGGGTGGCCTCTTCGGAGAGGTCCAGCAGTTGAAGAAAGTCATCATCGCTGATGCGGGGATCCTCTTTCATCTGGTAGGCCCACATGTTGAAGCGCGCATTGGCTGCAATCACGTCCGCTGCAGCGGCAACCACGTGCGAGCCGCAACGGCCGCTTTCGATCAGCGGCAGCAGGCACAGTACGATCGTGCTCTTCTGGAGGCCCATGAGCGGCTCATCCACGTCCGGCGCAAAATACCGCCCCTAGCGGAGGGGCAGCCGCTTGCGTAGCATATCCGCGTTGCAGTCAAGGCAACCTGACAGATTTGCGACTACGCCGCGAGGGAGAAGCCCATGATCCACGAGCTGCGCATCTACCACTGCCTTCCCGGGCGTCTGCCGGCGCTCTTGAAACGGTTCGAGACGGTGACACTGGGCTTGTTCGAGAAGCACGGCATCAGGCAGGCCGGGTTCTGGACCGTGCAGATCGGCGAGGGGAACAACGACCTGTACTACTTCCTGGCCTGGGAGTCGCTCGCCGAGCGCGAGAAGACGTGGGCGGCGTTCCAGGCCGACCCGGCGTGGATTGCCGCGCGGGCAGAGAGCGAGCGCGACGGGCCGATCATGCGCACGATCACGAGCATGATCCTGCAGCCGACGGCGTTCTCCGCGGTGAAGTGACGAGGCTGCGTGGAAGGTCCCGGATGGCGTCGGCTCCGTCCCGAAGGCCGGGCCTCGGCTTCCGGGATCAGCCCAGGCGGCGGCGGTAGAGGGCGATCAGGCGCTCCCAGTGCCGTTCTGCGGCCGCCCTGTCGTAGACCTTGCGCTGCGGGAAGGCGAAGCCGTGGTGCACCCCGGGGTAGAGCTCGATCTCGCCGGGGCTGCCCGCCTTCTCGAACAGGGCCTGCAACTCGGCGACCATCGGCAACGGCGCCAGCTCGTCGATCTCGGCGCAGGCGATATAGGTCTCGCCCTCGATCTTCCCCAGCGAGAGGTGCGGGCTCTCCTCCGCATCGCTGACGAGCCACGTGCCGTAGAACGAGGCGGCAGCGCCGACGCGGTCGGGATAGCGCGCAGCGGCCGCCAGGGCGTAGGGCCCGCTCATGCAGTAGCCGTGCACGCCGACCGGCCCGCGTTTCACGCCGGGCCGCGTATCGGCGAAGGCGATCATGGCCGCCACGTCCTCCATCACCGGCGGGATCGTCATCCTGGTGCGCACCGCGCGCATGCGCTGATGCTCGGCGCTGCCGTGCACCAGCACCTCGGGCCCGTACGTCGTGTCGCGCCCGGCCCGGTAGTAGAGGTTGGGCAAGAGCACGCAGTAGCCGACGCTGGCGAGCCGCTGCGCCATGTTGCGCAGCTCCTCGCGGATGCCGGGCGCGTCCATCAGGAAGAGCACGGCCGGATGCTCGCCGCGCTCGGGCTGGCAGAGAAAGGTCTCCATCGCGCCGTCCCTGGTGGCGACATCGAAGGTCTCTTCGATCATGGCATTCCTCCTCGGCGGTGACGTCCCTCTGGTACCGGCGTTGCGGCGCGCCGGTGTGGCATGCAACTTTGCCGTGGGTGGGGCGCTGTCCCGTGTGGCAGGAATAGCAGCAATACTGGAAAGACGACGGAGGAGGAAACCATGAAGACGCGGCCCGCCACCCTGCTCGCGTGCGTCCTGCTGTGTCTCGTTTGGAGCTCTACCCCATGGCCGCCTGCGGCCGCGCAGAGCTACCCCGACAAGCCCGTCAAACTGGTGGTGGCGTTCCCAGCCGGAGGCCCTGCGGACGCCCTGGGGCGCATTCTCGGGGAGAAGCTCGGCGCGCGTTGGGGCCAGGCGGTGGTGATCGAGAATCGGGGCGGTGCTGGCGGCAACATCGGCGCTGCCGTGGTCGCGCGCGCCGTGCCCGACGGCTACACGCTGCTGCTCAACGCGTCGAGCCACGTCATAAACGCGAGCCTCAGCGAGAGCCTCCCCTACGATGCGCTGAAGGACTTCACCCCGATCTCGGAGCTCGCCTCCTACATGATCGTGGTGGCTGTGCATCCTTCCATGCCCGCGAAGACGCTCCAGGAGCTCGTTGCATTTGCACGCGCCCAGCCGGCCGGGCTCACCGTGGCCAACGCCGGACCCGGCACCCCTACCCATCTCGCCGCGGTGCTTTTTGCCCAGGCGGCCGGCGTCAATTTCGTGCACCTGCCCTATCGCGGCGCGGCGCCGGCAACCACCGATGTCGTCGCGGGCCACGTCCCCGCCATGTTCATCAATCCCGTGAATGCGGTCCCGCAAGCCAGGAGCAACCTCCTGCGCGTACTGGCCGTGACGGGGTCGAAGAGGCTGTCCCTGTTACCGGACGTGCCGACGATTGCGGAGCTGGGCTATCCCGGTTTCGAGACGAGAACCTGGTTTGGACTGTGGGGTCCTGCCAACATGGACCCTGAGCAGGCCGCCAAGGTTGCCGGGGACGTGAAGTGGGCGCTCAACTCTCCCGAGGTCGCTGCCAAGCTGACGGAGCAGGGATGGGACGTGGTGGCAAGCTCGCCCGCCGAATTCTCCTCGGTGCTCAAGTCGGAGCTCGAGCGCTGGGCCGCGGTGATCAAGAGCGCCAGGATCAAGCAGGAGAAGTGACGTGGACCTGCACCTCGAGGGCAAGCGCGCGCTCGTCACCGGCGCCAGCCTGGGGATCGGCCGCGCCATCGCCGAGGAGCTGGCGCGCGAGGGCTGCGACGTGGCCCTGGTGGCGCGCGACGCCGGGCGCCTGCGCCAGGCAGCGGAGGCGATAGGCCGCAGCAGCAACCGCAAGGCGGTGGCGGTGCCCGCCGACGCCGCCGAGGCCCGGAGCATCGCCGACGCGATCGCGGCCGCACGTGCGGCGCTCGGTGGCATCGACATCCTCGTCAACAACGCGGGCTCGACGCCCGAGGACGGCATCGACCGCCTCGATTTCGAGAAGTGGCAGGACTCGGTCGCGCTCAAGACCTTCGGCTACGCCCGCTTCGCGCAGGGCGTGCTCGGCGAGATGCGGGCGCGCAAGTGGGGGCGCATCGTCAACATCATCGGCCGCTCGGGGCATCAGCCGCGGCCCGTCTATCTCGCCGGCGGCTCGGTCAACGCCGGCCTCCTGAGCTTCACCAAGGCGCTGGCCGAGGGCTGCGCCAAGGACAACGTGCTGGTGACGGGAGTGAACCCGGGCCCCATCGACACCCCGCGCTGGGCCGCCCTGCGCGACGCCGCCGTCGACGCGCGGGGCGTCACGGCCGCCGAGTTCGACGGCAAGGCCGCGGCGAGCACGGCGCTCGGCCGGCTCGGCACGGCCGAGGAGATCGCCGGCATCGTCGCCTTCCTCTGCTCGGAACGCGCCAGCTACATCACCGGCGAGGTCATCAACGTCGACGGCGGGGGCACGCGTTGCATCTGAGGGCGGGGCGCGGCGGCGGTGCCGGCCGAGCGGAGTGAACCCGGCGGCAGGTGGTGGCTGCAATGCAGCGCGACCGGGCGCGCGGGAGATGCAACCCCGCAGAAGGCGCCAGGAAGGCCGCAGGCCTCCACCTCGGCCGGGTGGCACTTCCCCCGCGGCCCCGCCGGGGGCCTCAGGCGGGCTCCTGGCGCAGCGGGAGCGCCTGTGATCGGCGGCGCCTCGATCGTCCTCGACCCCGGTTGAGCGCCGCGCGCGCCTTAACCGCGACGCCGCGTGACCGGCTGCCCGGATGGATCGAAAGTGCACAGCTCGGCGTTGGCTTGGGCAGGCGCAACGACAACCGTCCGCCGATCCACCTGTCTGGGATGAAAGCAATGCGCAAGAGCCTAATGCTGGCGGCGTCGATCGCCACCCTATTCGTGCTCGCGAACGTCAACCGACCGGCTGTGGCGCAAGATCAGCCCGGCGCGGCCACGTCCACGGCCAAGCCCAAGGCTGCGAAGAAGGCGGCGAAGGCAGCCCCTCGCCGTGCGGCGGCCAAGGCCAGGACCAAGAAGGCAGCCGCCAAGGGCTACCTGCCCCGTGGCGCCAAGGGTCCGGGTCGGTGCGGCACCTTCATGTACTGGAAGGGCGGCAAGTGCGTCGATGCGCGCCTGCCGAGCAAGTGAGACGCGCCGCCCCCGCGGGGCAGGGCCCGACCGGCAATACGCCAAGTCTCGAGCGGCTTCGTCGCCGCGCGCTCGCCGCGCGCCACCCCCGACAAGCCCGTTTCCTGTGAGGCGTGGGACGGTGGCGTGCGCCAGACCGTGATCTGGCTCGCGGCGCAGGACATCATGCCGGCGCCGATCGGCGGCCGCGACCGCGCCTACGTTGAGGGAAATCTGCGGCTCAATCGGTATCAGGGCCGCGAGGGTCCGACGCGGCATGGGCTCCTGGTGGCTGCAGCGTTCCGCCGATACCGACGCGCGGCCGGCCGGGCACACGGCCGGCGCATTTCGTTCAACCAAGACCTTCCGTGAAATTAACCAGCTTATCGCGCGATCGCACCACGATTGCCGAGTTCTGCCATGCACCACGGGTGCTTTCGTTTGGCTGACAGCCGGCAGTACAGGGCGCGACCCTTACTGGGGCGCCAGCGCAGATACAGCGGGGGCAAATGCTAAAGAAATTGATGAATGTCAGTCGCGCCCGGCAGCGTGTTGGCGCGGAGCGGTGGGCGGGGTGGATCGGCCTCTCCGTCGGAATCGGCCTTGCCTACTTCCTGGCTGCGGAACTCGGACTGTCGATCCTGACCGCCACCGAGCGCGTGGCGGTGTTCTGGCCCGCTTCGGGAATCGCCGCCGGACTTCTCATCGCATTCGGGCGACGGGCTTCTGCGCCAGTGGCCGTCGCTGTGATAGTTGCGAGCGCGGCGGTTGCGCTCCTCACCGACAGGAATGCCTGGAGCGCCCTCGCGTTTGGTTTTTGCAATGCGGGCGAGGCGCTGCTCGTGATGTGGCTCATCGAGCGGTGGTTCGGTACCGCCTTCAATCTCGACAGCGTTCGCCGCGTGCTCGGTTTCTTCGCTGCGGCTGCATTGGCGCCGGCGGTGGCCGCCGTCGGTGCCGCGGCTGCAATGAAGCTCCTCGGCCCATCGACGGCAGCTTTCGTCGATGTTTGGGCGGTCTGGTTTGCGTCGGATGCCCTGGGCATCATCGCGGTTGCGCCGCTGCTGATCGGAATAGCCGCGGCTGTGCACGATGCACCATCGCGGGGCGAGTTCCTGGAAGGCAGTGTCGCAGTCGTCGCCATAGCGACGACGAACGGGCTCGCATTGACTCTCCTCGCTGGACCTTGGTTGCTGATTGCGCCGGGCATTTTCCTTTTCCCATTGCTGCTTTGGGTCAGCTCCCGCTGCCGCCCGGTCTTCGCGGCAGCGGCTGCATTCTTTGTCGTCGCCGCCATCGTCTGGACGACGATCCATGAATTCGGTCGGTACGGCGACCCGAGCCGGGCGATCGCCGACCGCACGCTCGCTGCCCAGATGGCCATACTGGGAACCGCTCTGGCCGCGCTCGCGCTCGCAGCGGTTTTCGCTGAGCGGCGCGCGCATGAAACGGCACTTCGCGAAAGCGACGCGAGGCTGCGATCGAGTCTGGACGCGGCCAACGTCGTCACCTGGGACGTGGACCTGGTGCGCAATACCGTGCACTCGGCCGGGCCTGTCAGGCGCATGCTGCATCGGCCGGAGGGCCCGGTGCCGCACGACTTCGCCGCCATGATCGAGACGATCCATCCCCAGGAGCGCGACAGTGTGATGGCGCGATTCTGGACAGGCGCCAGAACGGCTTCCACGTTCCGACTGGAGTTCCGCCTGAATTCCGATGCTCTGCATTGGGTCACGGCGGTGGGTTCGGTTGAGCACGATGCTGACGGCCGGCTGGTACGCGTGCGTGGCATAAGTCATGACATCACCGATCGAAAGAAGGCGGAGCAGGCGCTGGCAGAGCGCGACGCACAGATGCACCTCGCAGTGAGTGCGGCCCGCATTGGCAGCTTCGCGGTCGACATCGGCACGGGCAGAGTGCAGAACTCGCCCGGCTACGCGCTTATTCACGGCCTTCCTGAAAGCACTGAAGAGTTCCTCCGCGAGGAATGGCGGAGCCGCGTGCATCCTGATGATCTTCCGCGTCTGGACGTTCTCCGCAGCCAAGCTTTTGCCGAGCGGCGGCGCGAGCACAACACGGAATATCGCATCAGTGGCCCAGACGGGGAGGCGCGGTGGATCGAGTCGCGCAGCCTCGTTTCGTACGACGCCGACGGCCGCCCAGCGCGTATCGTAGGCGTCAACATCGATATAACGGATCGCAAACGGGCGCAGGCTGCGCTCGAGGAGAGCGAAGCACGCTATCGTGCGCTCTACCATGACAACCCGTCGATGTACTTCACTGTAGAACCCTCCGGCACGGTGCTCTCGGTCAACGAGTTCGGGGCGCGGCAACTCGGGTACACACCTGCCGAGCTGGTCGGGCAATCGGTGCTGCAGGTGATCCACGCAGACGACCGGGAAGCGGCGCGACAGCATCTTGGCAAGTGTGCGGAGAATCCCGACACGGTCGCAACGACAGAGCTACGCAAGGTCCGTCGTGACGGAAGCGTCATCTGGGTGAGGGAGGCGGCGCGCGCCGTGCGGGAGTCTGCGGCACAACGGACGGTGCTACTCATTGTTTGTGAGGACATTACCGAGCGAAAGCGTGCCGAGGAGCAGCAGAGCCTGCTTGTCGCCGAGCTCGACCACCGAGTGAAGAATGTGCTCGCCAGTGTTGCCGTGGTCGCAAAGCGCACCAGTGAACGCAGCAGCTCAACAAGTGGCTTCATCGCGGCGCTCGATCGCCGGCTCCAATCGATGGCACAGGCCCACGCGCTGCTGAGCCGCAACCGGTGGCAGGGTGTGAACCTTGCCGATCTCGTCGGCCAGGCGCTGGCGCCGTTTTCCACTACCAGCAATACGGAGGTTGAGGGCCCACACGTCTGCCTCACAGCCGCAGCAACCCAGGCAATTGCCATGGTCTTGCATGAGCTTGCGACCAATGCTGCCAAGTACGGTGCGCTGTCGACAGCGCAGGGCCGGGTGTCCGTGCGGTGGCGGTGGCAATCCAGTGGAGACACCCCGCCCACACTCTGGATCGAATGGCACGAGCGGGGTGGGCCCACTACCGCTGTTCCCGATCAAGCAGGCTACGGCACCGCCGTCATCCGCGATCTCATCCCGTACGAGCTGGGCGGAACGGTCGAGTTCAAGTTTGCCGCCGATGGTGTGCGCTGCGTCATGGTCGTTCCCGGTGAGCAGGCACAGCATGTCGCCAACTCTCCGCGGGACCGGCGCGAGCAGAGCTCGTGATTTCTGAGGACGCCCCGTGGCCGACATCTCGCCGAGGTCCCGGACGGAGCGCTGCTCGCCTTCGGCGCGCATCCCTCCGTCCGGGATGATGAAGTGGAAGGATGCGCTCGACGGTATAGAGCCTCGCTGGTTATGACCCCAACAAGACGAAGTGCTGGGCTTTCCCTCTCGCTTGACCGAAATCTATTCCGGCAGCTGCCGGTCGATGTCGTTGCGGCTGCGCAGTGTGATCATGTGGGCGATCAAGGCAAGAATCTCGACGATGACGCGGTCCCCGAACAGGTCGGGACGGTGGAACACGGTGCCGACCTGATGCAGGTCGTCGAGCAGCACCGCAATTAGTCAGCGCACAATCATATCTCTAAGTACCTGATTTCATGGTGCCGGCTGAGGGGATTGAACCCCCGACCTTCGGTTTACAAAGCCGCTAGGTGCCGTCACGGGCTGTCCCTGAGTGTCCTGAAAGAATGGCAAACTCTCCCCGTTTTCAAGGCTTTCCGTGCTCTTGGGGCAAGTCGGCGTCCCGACCTTTGTCGTTCTGTCCCCGCCTGTCCGGTACCAACTCCGGTACCAATTTTTGGACGGGCTGATCATACAACACAGTCTGCACTTTAGGCGGCGCCCCAATGAGCGCCGCTGGTCGCGTGGCGATTGGTGTATGCACCGCCCATCGTCCACAGATGCTCCGCTGCTGCCTTGCAGCGCTGGCGTCCCAAGTCATTCCCGAGAGCATCGAGCTCACCATCGTCGTCGCCGACAACGAGCCCGAGCCCAACAACCAGCAGCCGGTGGCGGAGTTCGCCACGTCCTGCTCCTTCCCGGTCCACTACGTGCATGAGCCGAGGCGCGGGATCTCGCGTGCCAGGAACGCCGTGCTCGACGCCTGCGGGAACCACTACGACTGGATCGCCTTCACGGATGACGATTGCGTGCCGGCGCCGGACTGGATCGGCGCTCTCCTCGAAGCCGCGGCTCGGCACGGGGCAGATGTGGTCTACGGGCGGCGCGAATGGACACCGCCGACGCCTGCGCCGTTCTGGTTCGTGAAGGAAGGGCCGACGGGGCGCACCGAGGGCCAGCGGCTTCAGGTGGCCGCCACACACAACGTCCTCTTTGCCGGCGATCTGGCCGCCCTGCGGTTCGACGAGCGCCTGGCACACGGAGAAGACAGCGACTTCTTCCACCGTGCCTCACAGTGCTTCGGAGCGCGGATCGTGTACAGCGCCGCACCGGTCGTCCATGAGACCGTGCCGGCGCATCGCGCCACCATGCGCTACCAGCTGATGCGCCGCTTCCACCGGGACGCGAGCAGGTTCTACTTCGAACGTCGGCACAAGAGCCTCGGCCGTGCGGCGCTCAAGTGCGCACGGCGCATCCTGTGGCACCTCCCGGTCAGCATCTGCTTGCTGGTTGCAGCACCCCTCCTGGCACCGTTCGGTCTCGATCGGTTCAAGCGTATCGTGGTCACCAACGCCGGCAGGATCGTCGGCACGGCTGGCGCTCTGGCGGGGCTCGCGGGCTACCACGGCGATCCCTATCGAAGGCCTGGGACGTGGTAGCGCACGCGAAGGGCGCGAAAACGCGCAGATCGGAGGGAATGTGCACGCGCGCGCGAGGAGCGGACCATGGAGCAGATAGGCCAATTGGCCTATCTGCTATTGCTCCCCCGCGCCCGTGGGCGCGACGAGAAACGCGAGCGGTGTTCCATTTGGAACATCAAGGCTGTGGCTCGCGTCGTTCTTCTGTTGCTCTGCCGCCAGATTTGTTCCATTTGGAACATTGGTTAGGTCGCGATTGACTGTACTGTTCCCGGCAGGAACAGCGTTTCATTGCTCCCCCGCGCCCGTGGGTGCAACCCTCCCCACCAAGGCGCTGACGGGCAACGGGAAAACCCCACCCCACGTGAACTCACCGCGCGCCGTACATGCAACGCGGCAGAATGAGCTAGGAGGCCGTAGAGCGGCACCTTGGCCGGGGTGGCACCCTGACCCGTCCGACTACGGCAAGGCCATCAGGCGGGCTCCGCATGAAGCCGCAGGGGCATCTGTTGCTTGCACCACGATTTCAGGGTACGCAAGGTGAGTGCCTGTGGCGTCGGCGTCCCCAAGAAACAACCCGAACCGACGACCCCATGCCGTGTTGCGCGCACTCCTGAGATGGCTGAACCCAATAGCCTGGTTCAGGGCTGCAACTGTTGCATCCCCACACTGTGGGGACCGGACACCTGAGCCCCCACACTGTGGGGAAACGGATCAGGCTGAGCCCCCACAGTGTGGGGAAACTCACCTGGATCGCGCAAAACGGGCCCTTGCAGCATTCGAACGGGAGTTGCAACAGGCGGCCAAGTCCCCACAGTGTGGGGAAAGCGACAGCTACCCATGGGGCGCAGCCGGGCTCGCAACGTTGCTCGCTGTTGAATACCGCCGACGCCTTCAACAGCACCCAGACCTCATCGGTTTCCAGATCCGTCGCGATTGCGTCAAGGCGCATTACCCCGTCTTGTGCCAAGCCCTCGGCGTGGAGTGGCCGCCACCCTACAAGGACTTCGCCGCCCAGCTCGCAGGCGAGCCCGGCAAGCGGCCGGCGCTGATGCCGCGAAGGCGGAAAGAGAGGTGGGAACGGGGAAAGAGGGTCGACACCGCCACGTGGTATTTGGTCCCCGATCCGGCCGCCGCCGTGGTCGAGCTCGCAGCCGTCAAGCGCAAGCGGGCCTAGGGCTGCGCCCCGAGGCCCGTACAGCGCGATCCCGAGGCTCCGGGCATCAGAGGTGCCCCGGTCCGAGGTGGCCTTCCTGGGGCTCCTGGCGCGTTCTAGGTGTTGAAGCGTCAACTCACCGGGGAGCCGGTCGGGTGCACGATGATCCGCTTGCGCTCGGCCGGCTCGGTGATGCCGAACTCGTCGTAGGCCGTGGGCCGACGCGTACAGCCACGGTGGAGTAATTTCGAACCGGGGAAAGAGAAAATACCCTCAGAACTGGTGTGCTTAATCGTGTCAGAGCCCCCTCTCGGATGAAAGGGGGTATTCAGGTACTCACCCGGACAGTCGGTGAGCCGCCGACCGGCCATCTTGAGGTCTCGAAAAACAGGGGAAAGTCATGCGCAACATTCTTACGATCCGCAACGCTCTAGCGATCGCCGTCGCCGCAGCGGTCGTTCTAGCCTTGGAATTTGGTTTCCAGTGGTTCAACCTGGTAACGCACGAAGGTGTCGCGTACAGGGTTACCTCCGCCATTGCAGTCGGCGTCGCGATGATGGTGCTGTACGCCAAGACGGATCGCGGGTAGGCGTTCCTCGCCGTCGCCTACGCCGGCCTCCGCGAGGTCGTGCCCGACATGCCCGAGGAGCAGGCCAAGATGGAGACCACGCACGCCATCGCCTTCGCGGCTGCGAACCATGCAGCTTGGTTCTGGGGTGGCGTGTACGGGTGAGGCCAGCCCGCCGAGCTGACCGAAGCCCCATTGCAAATACTATTAGGTTGGGTGCTATCGTGCTCTGGCGAGGCCTGCTGGGGAAGGCCAATGAAAGCCCGCCAACGCATAAGCGGCGCGACTTATGATCCTGACCAAGTCAAGGCGCTGGGGCAGGCCTTCGACGCTGCATGGGCGCAGATCGGACCAGGCGTCAGCAGTCGCGCACACGCCATAGAAGCCGCCCGCCTCAAGCTTGCAAACATCGTCCTCGGGTTGGCCAAGGCGGGCAACTTCGATCCGAAGCAACTCGCCGACGCCGCTGTCCAACGGATGCAAGCCGACACCAAGAAACGCCGGTAGCCTGATGACCCGGCTACGACGAGGAGGCCATGAAGCCGCTCGGGCCGCGACTGGAGCCGCCGCCATGGTGGCGGAAGTGGGTGGTGCTCGCCCGTGTTCGCCGCCAGCGCGGCGATTGTGCCGGCGCTGGCGTGGCTGCTGCGGTAGGGCAGAAAGTTGCGAACCGTCATGTGAACGGCCAATGAACAACTCCGTTGTCTGGCATTCAGCATTCCGCTCCAATTCCGCCACGCTCGCGTGCCTTGGATGTGCGCACCCGCCGGGGATGCATCATCAGAGGAGTGAACGACATGCGAGCACTGATCGCCGCAGCCATTTTGGCTGTCGGCTTGGGGCTGGTCAGCGCCGGAGCGGCGCCTATTGGCGTTGATGTCCGCGCCGGTGTTTCCGAAGGCGTTGTCGAGCGAGTCCAGTGGGACGGAGGCCGTTGCGAGCGCCTACGCCGCGCCTGTGTCTACAAGGACCAGAGGGGAGAGTCCGGCGAAGGCAACTGTCGCAGATACCGCGCAGAATGCGAAGGTGGCGGCTACTGCGAGCGCTTGCGGCGCGCCTGTGTTTACAAGGACCAGCGCGGCGAAAGCGGGGAGGGCAATTGCCGCCGCTATCGCAGGGAGTGCGGAGGCACCTAACCACGTGGGACCAACGTAATCTCAGATGTTGCAGCAAGGGAGCGAGCCGCCACTTGTCCGGTGGCTCGCCGTCAATGCCTCGCGCCGGGCTCCCATGGTGGCGAAGGTGCCGCGGCGGGGGTCGCATGAGCTCCCCCTAAAAGGGGACGCGCAAGGATGGCAGGCTGCCCCATGTAGAAGTCATGAAGACGGCGCCGAAAGGCTCCGCCTTCTGGGCTG
>Ga0209382_10005884_pt1 | contig 15842 bp, 19 predicted proteins | sample SoiMetdeltSBSDD5_FD_187599 | JGI IMG/M metagenome (GOLD analysis project Ga0209382, IMG submission 187599) | Bulk soil microbial communities from a Populus tree surrounding site in Tennessee, USA - Soil MetaG P. deltoides SBSDD5 (SPAdes) (version 2) | ecosystem: Environmental > Terrestrial >...
CCGACTCATGTCCGACCCTCCTCCGCTGGGGTGACCTTGCAACTCCGCAGCGTAGATCAGGGTCGGACTTCTGTCTACTCCTCACCCCTCCCGAAAGTCAGCAATCCGTCGCACACTACCCCTTATCGGACCGCCCCACGCCGTTGAGCCGACGGCGCGCTCCTCCCCCGCCCTGGGCGTGCTTGAGCGTCAGGATGATGTCGACGCTCGCGGCGATGGCGCCCGATCCGCGAAGGGCCTCCCCGTCCTTCGAGCTGTGGTGCACCACGAGGACGGCCAGTCCCCGTCCAGCTGCGTGCACCAGCTCGTTCATCACCTGTTGCATGGTGGCGGAGTCATTCTCACCGCCCGAATCGGTGACGCCGCCCCAGTACATCAGCGAGTCCACAATCAGGACGTTCGCCCCCGTCTCCTCGGCCTGTGCCAGGGCTCGATCGACGGCCTTGGCGATGTCGGGCTTCGCCCTGACCGTGCCCCGGTGCATGATTGACGTGCGCCCAGGCTGCCACCCGAACCGATCACGCTTCTCCTTCAATGACGGCGCGGGCTCCTCGGTCAGGAGCACGACGCCATCGACTTGCTTGGTCTGCAGATCCATGAACGGATCGCCGCGCTGAATGGCGCCGATCATCGAGGCCATCCAGGTCGACTTTCCATCCTTGGCCTGGCCGCCCAAAATGGTCACCAGGTTTGGGGCGAGGACCCCAGGAACGATCCAGTCGAAGTCGGGCTCGTCATCAAGCTCGGATGCGTCGACGAACTGGTAGGGCTCGCGCCCTTCTGCTGGGGCATCGTCGTCGCACAGTTGCGCAACCGAACGCTCTCCAGCAGGGTGTCGCTTCCAGACGCGATCGACGATGCTGAGGGCCTCGGCCTCGTCCATCGGCGGGCTACAGCGACTGGCATACCCCAATACGGCCATCCTGGCGTCTTCGAGGTCGTACCCCTTCCCGCGCAGTCGGGAAGCGTAGCGATAGGCCGTATCGTTGCGCCCGCCCTCCGCGACGCCAGCCAGAATCGCGTCTAGATCCAGAGGTGTCCAGTCAGCGAGGTCTCCACCGACGCCGTTCGCCTTTCTCTCGCTGCGTGACGGCTCGGACGTTGGGGGAAGGGTCTCCAGGTCCAGCGCCCGTCCTGGTCGATGCACGACGACGGGCTCGGCCCCTGGCGCGTGGGACGGCAGGTAATAGAAGCGCCCCGCGTCCTTCGCCTTCGCGTCCGCCGAACCGCACCAGACGTGCTCTTGAAGGCGCTTCCACGCCTCTGGCCAATCGTTCGCGGCGCACGGGGTCGTCAATGGGGTGACCGCCCTGAACTTCGGGTGTTCGGGCGTGGAGCGGTGCGTCGAAACGATCAGGACCTCAAGGTCCGACGGGAACCGTTCCAGGAACTGGTCGGGCGTGATTCCGATGTCGACGTCTGCAACGGCGCAGAAGAGTCGCTCGACACCGACGGTGCCGCGCGTAGCGCCCCGCTTGTAGGACACCGGACTGAAGCCTGGCCCCTCCTTCTGGGCTCGGACATCATGGTGGGAGAGGCGCTCGACGAAGTCACCCCAGGTCGTGTCCTGCTGAACGGGGACGTTGTCCTTCTCGTTCATGAACAGGCTGATGGTGAGTGGTAGGTCGGCAAGATCACCCGATCGCGGCGTCGTCACGGCAGCCCCATCAGGGCTGCCCAGCTTGCCAGACCTGAAATCTGGGGCTGACTGCACGTCGCGCTCGTCACCTTCGCCCACCGTCCAGGCGGGCCGCGCGTCGGGCTCAGGCACGTCGATCACTGCCCTCCCCCGCGATGGCCCGTCGGGCGGGACTGCGAGGAGCGAGCCTGCGCCATCGCATCGACCGCATCCGCATCAAAGAGGCGGCCGAGCGGTGTCCGCGTGCACGGGAGCCGCCCCGCGCGGGCGAACTGGCGAACGCGCTCCGCCGACACGCCCAGGACGCCAGCAGCCTGGGCAGGGGTATACACACGGGTCTCTGGGAGCTTCACATTGGTCCTCCACCTGTTGTTGTGACGAGCCGTTGCTGGTTTGACCCCACAGGATCAGCCTGGCGGCGGCTGTCACTGAGGCTTGAGCAGCCTCTACAGATAGACTACCACGGAAACATGCGGGCGCCAGACGGCGGCAGACAACACTGCGAATAGCCCTAAATTTGCCTTTCAGTTCTTGATTATTGGGCAAGATTGACTAAGATACGTAGGATATTTCGTGAGATTGCCTATGATTAATATGATGACTTGCAACCAAGAAATGTAACCAAACTGCAACACGTTGCGCGGTGCGCTGAGTCGCACGGCTCCCCCCGATCCGGTGCTGAGTCTCGTGCTAGCGTCGACAAGTCTCAACCAGCGGGCAACCCCCTAGCCCCGACCCGTGTCGTCAGCTATGTGCTCCGTCGGGCACGGATATGACGGCGAGATTTCGGCTGCCGCTATATCGGGCGGCGGTCCTGTTGTGCCTGTGCACCAGAGCCCGGTTCTTATTCGCCAGGCGGTTTTCCTTATACCCCCGTGGTGTGGAGAATAGAATCTTCCAGACAGGCCATCGCGCCATTTCTATTCTCTTTCAATAAGGGGGGTATATATACCCCTGGGGAGAAAGTCTGGAGAAACGAATCCAGGCAGACGGTTCACCCCCATGGTGCCCAAACAACGCGGCCGATCGCGTCCGCTGCCAGCGTATTGCCGATGCCGGGCGGTAGGCGCAAAAAAGACCGCCTGGTTGAGGCCAGGGGTCGTTCGCGTAGCCGACGCATGCCGCCGCCGATCAGGGGGACGCTCGCGTGGCGCTGGCGTAGGAGTTGTGGTCTCGCCCAAAGGCGGGCCAGAGGTTTCGCCGTCCGCCCTCGCGGCGACCTTCGTAGGCGACCTCCACGATGATCCGAAGCGAGTCGCGGAGTTCCCGTGGCTTCGCGAGGAGTGTCAGCGTCCTCTCGCGTGACATGCCCTGGTCATCCTACGAGCAGCGTCCTCTCGGGCGAGCCGCCGTCGTCGGATCATCTCGGAGACCCCGCGCGATGCGGCGACGGCCGTGGTGTCACCATCTGCCGTAGGCAGAGCTTTCACATGGCCCTTCTCATCCCCCTGATCCGGAGGAATAGAAAACAGCGAGTCCGTCCATTGCGGGGTTTCTATTCTCCACAACAATGGGGGGAGATACCCCTGCGGAGAAAGTTGGGAGAATCGAATCCGACCGCCCCACTGGTTGGGTTCGGCTCCTCACCGCGCGGCGCCACCCCAAACCGTCCGAAGGCGGAGCATGCTCGCTGCGCCGACTGCTCCGCGAGCCCGCGAAGCGGTGAACGCCATGGCGACTGCGGTCGGGGCGACCTCGCTGTCCTCACGCATCGCGGGACCGTCCACTGCGTCAGAGACCGAGTAGTCCAGGTCGTGGACGGCCGGGCCATGCCGCCAGTTATGCGCCCGGCGGCCGGGATCACGGCCGGAATCCCCCTTTCACGGGATGTGGCCGTCGTCGACGCTGCCGCAGACTGAGAGGGAGCCCGACGGACCAATGAGGAGGTCCTGTTTGGGTCGCATACCGCTCGCATCGACGGGCGGGCAGCGCATAAGGATGGGGGTGGGGAGACGTGATGAGCCGGTTCGTGGGTTTGGTACTACTGCTCGGTCTCGGCCTTACGTTCGTCGCCGTCGGCCTCGTCGATCTCGTCGGCCAGCGACGCTACCAGGAGAGTGGTGAGACGGTTCGGGGCACCATCCTCACTATCGAGTCCAGACGTCGAGATAACCCGAAGAGCACGAAGGTGACGTACACGTTCACGACGCGGGACGGTCGACTGCTCCACGGCTCGGATCTGGTGAATCCGCAGACCAGGAGTCGGCTGCGCGAAGGCGGACCCGTCGACATCCAGTATTTGGCGAGCGCTCCGACCTCCAATCAGATCCGCGAAGACGGCGAGGAGGGTCTCTACGCCCTCTGGATCGGCATCGGGCTCGCCTTCACAGCGGTGACCCTGGTGCCGTGGATCGTCTCAAGCAAGGCCGACGGGACCAAGCCCGCGTACGCCACCACCCCCACCTGATCAGCACGTCGCGGGGCTGGTCGGGCGCCATTGCTGGGTGGTTCGCCTGACGTCGTTCGGCTTCCGAGCCGGGTGGGTCGCCGTGGTGAGCGGTCGCGTTCGTCGTCGAGCTCGCCCGCCGCTACCCCGAGCTGTCGCCCGAGGAGCAGACCGCCGCGCGGCACCTCGTCGGGATGTGGGTCAAGGGCGACTGATCGAAGCGACGCGCGAGGCCGCCGGGGCGATCGGCCCGGTCCACGCGACGGGATAGCAGAGGCGATCGCGCCTACGATTCGTCTACAGCGCCTGAAATCGGCTTCGTGGCTTTTGGGACAGCGGCTCCCGCAGATGCGGCCCTGATATCGAAGATCTGGGGTTCGCCCCTCCTGGGGCGCGACTATATTTCCGGCGCCAGCCGCGCCGGAGCGGGCGCCGCGCAGGGGCTCACGCCGACCGTTCTGGGGATGGGGGCGGCCCGAGGATCGTCGCCCCGTGCTGCGCCGCGAAGCGGTCGAGTGCCTCCTCGTCGACCGGTAGGTCGGCCGGCGGCAGCGACCGAGCCGCGGCGGGCCGACCCGTCTCTCGGAAGAACCGCTCCAGGCCGGCGGGGCAGATCAGCGTCAGGAAGCGCGCCCCGTCGCCCTCGACCACCACCGCGTGCGGCACCCGCTGCGGCAGGTAGACGTAGGTCCCCGGCGTGGCCCGGAACACCTCCTCGCCGACGTAGGCCAGCACGGTGCCCTCCAGCACGTACAGGGCCTCGTCCTCCCGCTCGTGGACGTGCAGCGGCGAGGCGTACCCGGCGCCCCCGCGCTCCTCCATCAGGGCGAAGCGCCCCTCGGTCCGCGCGCCGGTGGCCTTCAGCGTGAGCAGCCCGCCCAGGTGCCACAGGCCCTCGCCGTCGTCCGGGCCGAGCGCGTAGCCCCGCCCGACCAGGTCCGGGGTGTCGCTCATGGTGACCCTCCTCCGCATCGTGGTGCGCCCAACGTATGGCTCGCCGACTCGCAGGTGCCGGTCGCGGCGCGGGTGGCCTGTGAGGGACGGCTGAGTCGGCGCAAGGTCCAGGGCGTCCTCCGTCGGCCGTCCTTCGGCCGCGGATGTACTGGACGACCTACTCCGCCTCGTCCCGGTGATGGATCGCAACGCCCCGCAGCGCCGAGTCGCCGTCTGTCGGCACCGGCAGGTTGGCCCTGCCTGCGAGCTGCATGGCCGACCGCGACTCCTCCATGCTGAGCAGGCGGGTGACCTCCAGGTCCTTCAGGTGGCCGGCTCCGACCCCGGCGATGGCCACGGCTTCGGCGACCACGTCATCGGGCGCTTCGAAGATCATCAACCCGTCGTACTTGCCGTGGCAGTAGTAGAAGCTGATCAGCCGCGCATCGACCTGGGCCATGCTACGGCCGACCACCTCGGCGCGATCCTCGGGCTGCTTCATGGCCGCCCAGGTCTTGCGGTGGTACGTGAACTGTCCGAGGTAGTGCGGCACGTCGGTCTCCACGACCTGGTCCGAGCAGCCACGTCAATCCGGTCGTCGGGCACGAGCGGGAAGACACTCGGACGATGTTCCGCGGCGCAGCACCCGTCTCACCTCGCAAGGATAGACTGTCGCGTCAGAAGATCATGTGATGCGCGTCACACCGATGATCGGCCGGCGTCAGGGTGAGCGACTCGCGCACATCAGCTAGCGAAGTAGAGACCGAGGTGGCCGCCCGTGGTGTCGCGGGCGCCGGGGTCGGCGCCCGGGCGTGGCGGCTCGGCCGGGCCCCGGTCGACTGTGGTCGGGAGCAGCAAGACGGCCGCCAGGGCAGCGGGCAAGGTGGCAGGCCGCTTGGGTTTCGCTCCTGAGTGAGGCATAGTAGGGCGCATCGACCGTTCCACAGAACCGGAGGCGAGCATCATGCGAGTGCTACTCGGAGCCGTTGTCGGCATTCTGCTAGCGTGGCTGTACCAATCGAAGCGAGTCCGCGAAGAGGCTCAGCGGCGCCTATCGACCGCACCTGAGCCGTTACGGCACGCCGCCACAGCGGCGAGAGCGGCCTCCGCCAGTCAGCTCGAGCGGGTCGCTCAGGCCGTCGATGCTGCCCCCGTACCCCAGCCGCTGAGGGAGACGCTCGGTCGCGCGACGACGGCGGCCCGGTCGACTGCCGAGAAGCTGGGGGGCACGCCGGGGGCGGGTCAGGCCGCGACGCTGTCGATCCAGGAGTTACCCGACGGCTCATGGGTCGGTGACGCGACCTGGGGCGGTCGCACCCTGAGCGACGGAGCGCCCGACCCCGAGGTCCTCATCCGTCGTCTGGCGACGAGCCTGGCCGCGATTCCGGAAGCGGGTAGGCCCGAGCGTGTCAGGGTGACGCGCGTGCCACAGGGTGGCCCGCGCGAGGAACACGAGGAAGATTTCGCGGCCTTGCTCGGATAGACTCCGGGATCAGTGGTCACCGTTCCCGTCCGACTCGACGTTCATGCGTGGGCGATGTGACAGTCGGGCCATCAATTGAAGGACGCCTGTCACTCCTCGCTCTCGCCGGCTGGTCCGACCAATGACGGCTCAACTTCCATCCCGCAGGATTGCCCCTCGTGAACTACGATGACCGCGCCGGACGCTCGTTCCGCCGTTGGGTCTCTCTCGACGCGATCTGTTGCTTCGGCATGACCGTGATCGCTCCGACAGCGGCGCTCTACCTCTTCGGCGGACTGTCCGAAGCCATCATGGTCCTGGTGCTGGGGACGTCGGGGTTCGTGGGCGGGGCCATGTACATGGCACGTCGCCAGGCGCAGCGCGAGTAGCGGCACGATCTTGCGACGCTACGGTGCCAGCGGCTCCACCATCTCCGGCGCGTCCTGTCCCGAGCTGTTGACGGCCGTCGAGACGGCGAACGCCCCCATCAGGTCGGCCGGGTACGGCGCGAGCACGCTCAGCGCCTCCTCGGGCGGCGCGTCCTGGTCCATCCAGAGCCGCTCGCCGTGCTCGGTCAGGATGACCGGCGGGCGGTTGGACTTCCCCTTCATCCAGGCGGGCTGGAAGCCGCAGCGCATCAGCTCAAGGGCCGTCTCGCCGTCGTGGGAGCGGATGACCAGCACGGCCTGGCTGGGCGAGATATTGAAGCGGGGCCGGATGTCTGATCCCGTCTCGGAGAGCGCGCCCAGGCCAAAGCGGGCGGCGATGTCGTCAGGTGAGGTCAGCGTGTAGCGTCCGCACATACACGAACTGTAGTTCGAGGTGGTTCGGCCGGGCGAAATGCGCGGCGGATCTTGCCGTGATCGTGACCTCGACAGTTCATGTCGGCCCGCCCGGGGTATCTCGCAGCGCGTCCGTAAGCGCCTGCGAGGCCGGCCGCTCGTCGTCCGGATTCCGGCAGCCGTACGTCAGCGACAGGTCCTCCCCGCCCGACTGGCCGAGCGGGCCGCGATGCACCGACAGGATCCGGACCATCGGGTCGCCTGTAATCCCCGCGGCCATCCAGTAGCGCGCGCCGGGCGGCCAGAGCGCGCGCAGCACATCCGGGTGCGCCTCGGCGACCAGGTCACGGATCATCGGGCCGTAGCGGTGGGGTCTGGCACGCTGCTCGCGGCTGGTTGACCTGTAGGCGGAGAGCGGGTCGAGGCTTGCAAACGTCAGCAGGCTATGGCAGGCAGCGAGCGCAGCTAAGCGATCGTGGCGGCGCATGCACTGAGCTACCCACGACGGGTGGAGGGGGTCGCGCCAGGGGCCGGGGATCCCTGTCCCGAGCCGACGCACGCCGGGCGCCCGTCGCACCCCTCTACAGACGCGAGCGACCGAGACGAATCGGCGCACTCATGGCGCCCCAGGAGGCACAGGCTTCGGGGTGTGCTCTCGCTCCAGTTCGTCCTTTAGTCGGGACCACTCCTCGGTCACGCCTTGGCCAGTGTCGTGGAGATGCTCAATCCGCGCCCGGATCTGCCGGCTCTTCTCGCATTCGCGCACGTGGGCGTCTCCGTGCCACGTGCAGCCGCACGTCGGGATCGTGACCGTGACCGGCTCTTGGCTCATACCGCTACCCTATTCCTGCCGTATTCTGTGTCAACAGCAGCACGATTGTGGCCACGCGCCGACCGGGTCAAGTCAGCAGCATGACCACGAGGATGATGGCGGCGGGCCGCGCGAACACCGGCAGCGTCAGGCGGGCATGCTGGTGCGCGCGTACCGGCGCCCTGCCGGCCGAGCGTGGCGGCCAGCCCGCCGTGCCGCCTGGCCCCTGCGTCGATGTGGGGGCCGCCAGCGCGCAGCACGGGGGCTGCTGTGCATATACGGAGCGCCCGGTCGCCATTGACCGGGCGCCGCTGCGGACCGCCGCTGCTGCTCGTGTCGTTCCCCCCGAGAGCATCGACACGAGCAGCAGCGGCAGTCTCTGGAATAACGGTGAGCGGCACTTCCAGGGGACGGAAATGAGCGCCGGGCCTCGGGGGTGGCCCAGCGCTCTGGCCGTGACGTGCGGCGGGTACACAGCCACAGCTCCTCACGATATTCCGGAGCTCACCGAAATGCGAGCGCCCCGGCCGTCTGGCGTTGGCCGGGGCGTCAGAGAGAGCAGACAGCGGCTTCGGATCGCCGTCCACAGTGACGATAGCGTGATACGCACCGGAATGCGAAGCGCCCCGGCCAGACAGCCGGGGTGCTGGTGGCTGCGGGGCAATTCGACCGAACGCCAACCCTCACGCCACGTCGCCCCCCTCAACCGGGGGGATCCTCTGAGGGTGCGCGGGTGGGGAAGCCAGCGGCAGCGGGCAGCGGGCATCGCTACAGCTCTGGTCTCCCCCACCGACTGCGCGCAAGGCCGCGATGGCGCGACCACGCGCGACAATGGGGTCAGGCAGGCGGTGGGACTTAGCGGGGGCGAGATCCTGGCGAAGGTGCCGCTCTTCTCCGGCTTGCTGGCGGAGGAGCGCGAGCGCCTCGGGCGGCTGCTGCGCCCGCGCCGCTACGCGCGTGGCCAGGTCATCTTCCTGGAGGGCGACGCGGGCACCGCGCTCTGCCTGATCGCCGAGGGCCGGATCCGCATCCAACTCACCGGAGCGGATGGGCGGGAGGTCGTCCTCACCGTCTACGGCCCGGGCGAGATTCTCGGGGAGCTGGCGCTGCTGGACGGTGAGCCGCGCTCGACCGACGCCATCGCCCAGGACGCGGCCAGGGTGTTCTGGCTCCAGCGCGCGAACTTCGCGGCGTTCCTGGACTCCCACCCATACGCCGTGATGACGATGCTGGCGAGCCTCAGCCGCCGGCTGCGCCACATGACGCGGGTGGTGCGGGACGCGACGTTGCGCGACGTGCCGGCCCGGCTGGCACGGGTGCTCCTGGACCTGGCAGCGCGCCACGGCCAGGCAATCCCGCAGGGCATCCGTGTCGAGTCGCGGATGACACAGGCGGAGCTGGCGGCCCTGGTGGGTGCCTCACGCGAGTCGGTGAACCGGGCGCTGCGCAGCTTCGAGCAGCGCGGGCTGATCGACTGGGACTCGAGCCGGATCATGATCAAGCGGCCGGAGCAGCTCCGGGTACGCGCCGACGGCGCCTGACCACTACGTCTCTCAATGCGCGATCTCTCTAACCACGACACGATGCCGATCGCCAGCGCGACCAGGATTACCCAGACTGCACGGTTCACCGCCGCTGGTGCTCTCGCCGCCGTCGTGATCGGCTGGTGGCTGCTGCTCGGGAGCGCGGTCATCTGGCTGATGCCCGAGCCCGTAGCCTCGGCAACGCCGAAGCCGTTCGCCGCCGTGCGCGGGCAGACGGCCCGCATCCACCAGCCCGGTATACCGTCCTGGCCAATCCCGGTCGAGCGGGTCGCGTTCGACGAGGCCCGGCTCGGTTTCCAAGAGAGCGACGAGGCCGCCATCATGCACGCCTTCGCCGCCTATGAATGGATCGAGGCGACGCACGACCAGCCCGTGTGGATCGTCACCGTCGACGGCGACGCAATCCAGATCGAACTGCTCGAAGGACTGTACGCCGGAGATCGGGCCTGGCTGAAGACGAGAAACCTCGCCCCCTTGCATTGAGCGAGGGGCAAGACCGTCCTGTCATCCGATCGTCAGGAAGGCCACGTTAACGTGACGGGGTACGCGCATACCCCGGTCAGCCAGCGCCAGGTAGCCCCAAGGAGTGCCATCCGGGCCGCGCGGGGCCGTCGGGGCCACCAGCGTGCAGTACGGGGCTGCTGTGGTGTCAACCGGTGCGATCATCAAGGCGCAGGAAGTCCATCACGCGGGCACAATCGGCGCAGACCAGCAGGACCGACTCCGGTGACCGTCCGACGTGATCCAGGCAGACATCACTGTCGCACAGGCGGCAGCGAGCGGCGGCCGGTTCCCCACACACGTAGCAAGTTTCGCGCACCCCGCCCTCGCCGACTGGGCCAGGCCCCGATGAGGGCCTCACGACACTCCAACGCATCCCAATATGAGAGCGCCAGCGGGGGCCGGAGTGGGCAGTGTTGAGCCTGAGGGCGAGCGAGCGGCGGTCTGGACGCAGGTACAGATCAACAGCGTCTACGTCACGAACCTCGTCAGGGCCTTGGCTACAAATCAGAGCGTTGGCCGAGTTTGACCTCAATTAGAGGTATGCGCGGCCGGGCGCAGAGAGAGATCGAACGCCATACACGTCGTGACCCCTGCTCGGGTCGTGCAGACGACAAAGATCCTCTGGCGCTCGGTGCCGAGCACTTGCTGGTAATCAGAGTCGAGCACACGGGTCTCGATACGCTATTCGGGAGTGGAGGCGATGACTCCTCCGGCGGCCGCGATCAGCAGTACCGGGATCACGCTTGCAGCGATCCACACGAACCACTCGGTGATTCGATCCGGCACGTCAACCAGCCCAGGGCCCCGTCAGCGCCGGCACGGTTCGACGATGGCGTTCGGACGGTCAGACAGCCAACACGGAAGTGTGACGGAGCCAGGCGCATTGGCCTCCAAGACGAGCACCGCGTGGGCATCGGTCGCGACCCTGGTGCGCTCCGGATCAGGGTCGGTCGGCGTCGCGGCCACAATCGGCGCCGATTGCTCGATCATCTCGCCACCGATCATCGAGACGGCGCCCGTCCCCAGGTTCTCGAGCTGGTAGAGCGTACCGTCCGCGACTCCGAACTACTCCGGCCAAGCGTTCAGTCTGGGGTAGTTCACCGGCAGCTTCAGGAAGGCGGCGTGGCGCGGCTGATCGAACACGAGGCGGCCCTGCCACGCTTGCCCAGCGTTGATCAGGACGGCGAGGCACGCCCCGTCGCGGATCGCGCCGACGGTCGCCGAAGCGCTCCAGGGAGTAAGGCGGGTGCCGCTGGACTGCCACGCCGCGTAGAGGAGGGCTGTCCGGACGAAGTTCCCGTCGAGATACCGATCCTCGACGCGGCCGTCGTCGGCCTGTGCCCCGAAGAGCGTCCCGGCCTGCCGGTCGGTCCAGCGCGCCGCTTCGGGGACGTCCACGCTGTTGAGGAGATAGAGCGCGCTCTCGAACGTATCGGCATAGCCGTCTTGCTCCGCTCCCTGCCACGGGTAGAGGTCGAGGCGCGACGCGCCGACCAGCCCTTCGCGCGCGGCAGCGCGGTACCGATCAGCGACCATCGGGTCGCCGCCGGGCCATTGGTCTTCGATCAGTGCCTGGGTGAGGTACGCCGCGTAGATATACCCCCAGTTATCCGAGAGGGTGTCCTTGAGCGCTGCGCCGGTCTTGATGTCGATGGCGCTGCGCCACATGCCGTCGCCGTCGCGCCCGACGAGGAGGAGCCGATCGAGCATTTCTCGGATGCGCCGCCGATGGTCGGCGACCTCCGGCCGACCGAGTGCCGTTTCGATCAGGTGGTATTCGACCAGGCCCGCCACCACTTCATTGCCGTGATCGCGGAACTGCGCGACAGCCGTGTTCGAGCGCTCGCGGCTGAAGTCCCACGAGCGCGTCGGGATCCAGCCCGTGTCAGGAAGCGCGAGATCGAGGTAGGCACGGGCGATCCGGCCGGCAGCGCGTTGATAACGGGCGTCTCCGGTGACCCAGTAGAGCCGAGCGTACACCTGAAGCGCCTGGCCGTTCACCTCGCCTTCCTGGGAGGGGATCGAACCGAATCGCGTCTTCACGGCGGACTGCTCATCGACCGCTTGCATGATCTCCTGCATCCGGCCGAGCCAGGGGCCCGGCCCCAATCGCTCGGTCAGCGGGAGCAGCCCGTCCTTCGCGTACTCCACGGCGCCGTACACGCGATCTCGCGGCCTGGGATCCTGCGCATCCGTCACGAGGTCGACGTTCCACGGCACGCCGGCGCCACCGAGTCGGCGTTCGGCCGCGATCACCCCGATCAGCGGCGCGACATCTTCCGGGGTGAGCAGATGGGCAGCGATCAGGAGATGCGGGAACAGATCGGCACCCGCGTCGGCGTAGTCCCACATCCGATCGTTGGCGGCCGTGCCTTTCGGCAATAACCCGGTCTCGGGATCAATGCGACCGCGCCACCGCTCGAGAACGCGCCGGGCCCGGATCTGCGCTTCGGCCGCCAGGATCCCGCCGAGCTTGGCAGCGCCGAAATGGTCGCCGCTGGCGCGGAGGCGATCCTTCTCACGCACCACATCGGCCCGCGCGTCGGCTCCGGGTGGCCAGGACGTCGTGCCCAGCTCGGCCCGAAGCCAGGTCAGACTCTCGGCCCGCCGTGTCCATCCCTGCATCCCGTCGACGTCGGCAGCCTGCCAACACTCTCTGTCGGGATCTGATTCACGGGGGGGAGTGAGGAGGCCACGATGATCCCCACGAGGGGTATCACCAGGAACAGCACGCGACTTAGGGGCGAACGCCAGGACGGAGGGCTCGGTCGCTTAGAAACCCGAGCGCCACGGCCGACGGCCGCTGAGGCCGGCCCGAATAATGGCATCGTGTGAGGTCGACTATACCCGTCACCCGCAGCCACCTGGAGGCTTTTCAGCCACGCTTACGTCACGATCGGGGAGGTGTCAACGAGGGAGCAGTACGGAGAGACCGGCCTTGGCCGCCCATCAGCCGCCACTTCTGCCGGCTGATGGGCGGCGACCTCACCGTCACCAGCACCTACGGTGAGGGGTCGACGTTCACGGTACGGCTGCCGGCTGCCGTGTCGGAGTCCACGGTCCCCACGAAGCCCTGAGGTCGTGCTCGCTGTTGCCACCAGCTGATGCGTAGTCGATGTCGGAGCAGGCGCGCGCACGGCGACGAGCGTGCGGACCCGCTCTTGGGCGCGGCTTCATCGAGGGTCACCCGCAGCGCCCCACCATTGGTCGGCACCCGAGCGACGACCTCGGTCCCGCTGGGGGTCTCGATGCCACCGTCGTTGCGGCCCTCCGACTCCGACGAGGACCCGCGCGCCGCGCGCTTGCTTCGCCGCCCTGGCGCTCCAGGACGCCGTGCGGGCGTACCCTGGAGAGGGGCGCGCGCCGAAGAAGACCCCCATAGCTATGGTGCGGGGCCACGGGCGCTCGACATCACAGAAGGGCCATGAACGGGAACCGAAGGCAGCGGCGCCCGTTATGTGTTCGTGACTACCTCGCGATCCCGCCCACCCGCGCGAGCACGTCGGCGTCCCCCGACGGGATGGGGGCGCGACGGCCGTCTGGCCCGACGACAGATCGGGGCCACGCTCGCCGTCGGCATCCTGGGCGTGGCCGTGTGGCTCGGCCTGAGCCTGGCGACGCCGCTGGCTCCGCCCGAGACGGGATCGGGCATCCTCGCCCAGTCCCTGTGGAGCGACCCCATCCCGTCCTTCCTCGCCCCCGGGTTCGCCGTTCGAGAGGCGCCTGCTGCGCGGCGCGGCCTCGTGCCGCCCGATCCCCCGCGCGCGCTCGGCGTGCCGACCGCCAGGACGGGTGGCACCAAGGCGACCGCCGCGACGGTCAGCATCCCGGTCCGGGTCTACTTCTCTCGCCGCCCGGACTCGGAGCGGTCGGCCTCGGCTGTGTTCCCGGTGACCCGCGTCGCAGCGGATCGGGCGGTGGCGACGGCCGCCCTGGCGGCCCTGGTCGAAGGGCCGAACGCCGCCGAGCGCGCCGCCGGGTATTACTCCGAACTGCATGGGTCACTGACCGGCCCATCGACGTGCTCGGGGCGCGACTTCCGCATCGCCATCGAGGACGGGATGGCGACCGTCCGCTTCTGCCGGGCCGTCGGCTCGGCGGGCGTCGGCCAGGACCCCAGGATGCGCTCGCAGATCGAGGCCACGCTGCGCCAATTCCCGACGATCAGGGCGGTCAGGCTGCTCGGGAGCGACGGCCGCTGCCTCTTCGACCGGCACGGGACGGACGGCTGCATGGCGGGACGGGCCGCAGCCGCACCCGAGCCTCGTGCCGGCGCACGGTGACACCAGGCCCGGTTGACTGGCCTCCCTGAGGAACCTCGCGGGCCTGCTGGAGCGGGGCCAGATGTTGCCAGGCTGCGGACCGTGGATCGGCTCGCGGAGGCGCTCCGCATCCCACTACACGACCTGCTGCGCGAGATCGCTGATCAGTCAGGCAACGGCGCAGTGCGGCCGTTGGCAGCTAAGTGGTCCGTCTCTCAAGTGCGCTGGTATTCTTGATGTAGCACACTCGGCAGGTTTCCCGTCGCCCTCCAGGTCCGCTCACTCACCCCGACGAGCTCGAGACCGTCCGACACCTAGCCCAATCCCGCACGGCGGCGGCGCGCACCGTCGAGCGGGCGACGATCATCTGGCTGGCGAGCCAAGGCTGGCGCGTCCCGGCCATCGCGTGCGAAGTACGGCTGAACGATGAGACGGTCCGGCTCTGGCCCAAGCGCTTCAATGCCGAGGGGCTCGACGGCCTCCGAGACCGCCCACGAGCCGGGCGCCCGGCGACGTACACGGCCGAGCAGGCCGGTGAGGGCGTCGCGCTCTCGTTGACCGACCCGCGGAGTCTCGCTCTGCCGTTCGCGAGTTGGACGCTCGACCGGCTCGCGGCGTACCTCCACGACGTCAAGCGCATGCCGATGAGTCGGGCGCGGATCGGCAAGCTGCTGGTGGCCGAGGGGTTACGCTGGCGGACGCAAGAAACCTGGTTCGGCGAGCGGGTGGATCCCGCCTTCGCCGAAACAAGGGGGCCATCGTCACGCTCTACACGGCCCGGCCTGCGGGGAGTGTCGTAGTCTGCCTGGACGAGATGGGACCGGAAGGGGCCAAGAGCTTCCCCGGCCGGCGGCTGGTCCCGGTGGCGACCGAGCCCGGTGCTCGTGCCCGGCAGGAGCTCGACGATGGTCGTCGGGGCCGGGGCTAGGTCTTCGGCGCCTGCCAGCCGGCCTCCGGTGAGGCGTTCACCGCGCCGTACGCGGGGCGGACGACCGCGACCTGGGTCGACTTCCTGGAGCAGGTGGACGCCTGGCTGCCGACCGACGCCGATCCCGTGTACGCCATCGTCGACAACCTCAGCACGCACAGCACCCCGGACGTGCTGCTCTTCTCGGTGGCTCATCCTCGCTGGGAGTTCGTCTTCCAGCCGACCGACGCCGCCGACCTCAACCTCACCGCGCCCTGGGGGAAAGTCCTCCGGTCGCTCGCGCTCAAGGGGCGGCGCTTCGAGACCTGGGCCGAGGTCTGCCAGGCCGTCGAGGCGGCGACCCACTCCTGGAACGCTCACCGCCACCCCTTCGTCTGGGGCAAGCGGCGCCGGCATCGCCCGCGACGCCGCCCCGGCGTCGGCCTCATGCCGAAAGCGGCATAGACTTACGAGACGGACCACTTAGTGGTCCATCCCGCAAGTGAGGCCCGGGTTCTGGGGCGCTGGCCGCGCGGCCAAGCCACGGTGGAGGAGCCGCCGAGGGCGCGGCAGGTGCGTGCGCTGACCGAGGAGGACCGCGCGGCGGTGCGG
>Ga0209382_10005885_pt1 | contig 15842 bp, 13 predicted proteins | sample SoiMetdeltSBSDD5_FD_187599 | JGI IMG/M metagenome (GOLD analysis project Ga0209382, IMG submission 187599) | Bulk soil microbial communities from a Populus tree surrounding site in Tennessee, USA - Soil MetaG P. deltoides SBSDD5 (SPAdes) (version 2) | ecosystem: Environmental > Terrestrial >...
CCGAGCCGCTCATCCAGCGGGGCAGCACCATGCCCACACCGATCGCACACGAAGTACGCCCGCCGCACCCGGTAGTCGCCCACCAGCCCCTGCAGGGCGCGCGGCCGGGCCGGGTCCACCGCGCGCATCCCCTGCTGACACGTCCCACAGGTCGGCCGCTCAGCGGCTTGCCCGGCCATGATCGTCGTGACCACCGCCTCCACGACGCGACCCAGCACCCGACGGCTCACCTCCTGGAGGCGTTGCTCGATCCCAGCCAGATCGGCCGCCACCAGGTCCGGCCCGACCTGCCGCAGCTCGCTCACGAACAGCTCACCCAGCTCCCGTACAATCGCCTCGGACAGCGCTGTTCTGTCCACCGGTACCCTCCCTGGGCCTCCGAGCGTTGCCGCGCTCGGCCCACGGGGAGGGTGCCACTTCTGTCTCCCTCGCGTCAGCCTGCCGCTTCCACACCGCCACAATCATGGGGCGGACCCCCCGGCGCGTGGGCGCCGCCGATTCGCGATGGCGGCCACAATCGAGGCCGCACGATGATTGAGCGCCTCGATCACGCTCGCTGCGAGCACCGCGTCGAGCCGACTTCGCGCCGACTGAAGGTCGCGCTGCTCCGCGATCGCCTCAGGTGCCATCCGGCGCAGCACCTCGAGCGCAACCCAGGCACTCTCCGCGATGCCGTTCGCCAACGCCGCCGACCGTCCAGGGTCGCGGGGCTCCACTCGCAGACCCGGGTCGATCTCGACCGGCAAGCCGGCCCGGGCCAGCTCCGCGAGCATGTTGGCCATCTGCGTAGCGTCCACCAGCGCCCGAGTCGGCGTCAGCGACTCCGCGACGGCCTCGCGGGCGGCCCGAACGCGCAGTGCCTCCTCCATCACCTCGGCCCGGTCGCTCGCGAGCAGCAGGGCGGTGCTGAGCGTGAGTCTCGAGGCACCGCTCGACCATTGCTCGAGCGCGGCTTGCCACTCCTCGGGCACTGGACCGTCGAGCAGCCGGGCGAACAACGTCAGAGCCTCGTCCCGATCGCCGCCGAGCCGCACGCCACGGTCGAACGTGGCCGGTGTGAGGCCGTACTGCCGCTCGTTCAGGTCGCCGCCGACCAGCGCCAGGTATCGCTCGGCGCGATACAGGGACGCCAGATCGCCGTCAAGTGTCGCCACGAACTGTCGGCGGCCCGTCACCCGACCAGGCCGTGGAGCCGGGACACTGCCAGTTCGCCGACCGGTTGTCAACGATCGCAGCGCATCCGTTGGCGCGACAACCGACCAGCCCGCGCCGTCCCCGCCCCACGCCACGAGTCCGAACCAGAACCAACGTCCGCTCAACCACCGCATGAGCTGGTCTTCGAGCCGCCGACGCACCGTGTCCGCCTGAAATGGCCGAGTTGATTCGGCCGTCCCACCGAGCTCGTCTGCCAGCCACGCCACAACCTCGGTGCTGGACCGCCAGCCAGCTTCGTCGAGCTCGCTCAGCAGTTGCAGCGCATCCGCCTGCCGCAATCGAGACCCTGCACGGTCAACACCTGCCGTCTGACCGTCAAGGCCGCTGACCGGCCCCGCTGCCAGTGCCAGCGCGGGCAGGCCTCCAGGATCGGCGAGCAGGCGCTCGACGGCGTCCTCGTCAGGTGTTGGCCACGCGCCGCGGCTGATCCAGCCGGCTCGTTGCCCGAGCCAGAGCAGAAATCGCCAGCGCCGACCAGGGTCACCCGGCCCGTCTGCCGGAATCTGCCGCAGGCGACTCAGGATCTGCCCGACGGTGCGCCCGGGCCGCCCTGCCAGACCGCGCGAGGCCGCTCCCCAGTCCTCCCTTCTCAGCGCGCTCGTGAGGATGAACAGATCAGCCGCCAGGTGCATTCGGGCGACGCGGGCAGGCGGAGCGACCGGCTCCGGCGAGCGCCTTCCGCCGTCCGAGCCGATCGCCTGGCGCGCGGCGTCCAGGAGCTCGTCCGGCAGGATCAGGTAAACGCCGCGTCGCTGCTCGTCGGCGTCGAACACCCGAAAGAGCAGCCCCCGGTCCACCAGATTCACAACGGCGCGGTCGACTCGCTTTGCCGACTCGTCGGCGCTACGCTCGCCGAGAACCGCGCGGCCGAGCCGCCGCGTCAGCAGCTCCGTCTCGTGCCGCCCGCCCGCCCGAACGAGCTGACCGACGACCCTGCGCTCGAACTCGTCCAGCTCACGCCAGGTGGTCGAATCGGCAGTCCCGACGATGATCCGTTCCGCCAGCAACTCCACCAGCTCGCGCCGGAGCGTTCCGGCCTCGACAGTCAGCGTCCAGGCAGCCGCCACCCGTGTGAGCTGACTGCTGGAACAGCCGGCCAGCGCCGTTCGCAGATTCATGGACCCTTAGTATTCATCCGTCATCCGTCGCCGGGACAGCGAACGTCTCCGAACGCACGCCTCGTGACGACTCTGTAATATCCCCGTTTCGCGCGACCACCTGCCGCTCTCACCTACAAGATGCCTCGTGAGAAATCCATCCGGAGTCGCGTAGCGACGGCACTACCGTAGACGTGGACTTCAGTCCACGGTCCGACTGCCATCATCAAGCGAGCCCGCCCCGGGCATTCGGCCGAGGCGGGCTCGCGATGCTACCGAGAAGCCAGAACGTCAGCGGATGAACAGCGGAGCCAGCACCAGCGTGATCGTGCTGAGCAGCTTGATCAGCACGTGGAGCGACGGGCCGGACGTGTCCTTGAACGGATCGCCGACCGTATCGCCCACAACCGCCGCTGCGTGGGGCGCGCTACCCTTTGCGTACGGCGTAAGCTTGCCGTCAGCGGCGGCCGGAATTGACAGGTCGATCAACTCGCCAGACTCGATGAACTTCTTCGCGTTGTCCCACGCGCCGCCCGAGTTGTTGAGGACGGTCGCCATCAAGATGCCGGCCATCGTGCCGACCATCAGGAACGAGGCCATCGCCTCGGCCTTCAGCACCAGCCCGACCACGACCGGGAACGCCACCACCAGGATGCCTGGCACCACCATTTCACGGAGCGCCGCCTTCGTCGTGATGTCAACGCACCGGGCGTAGTCCGGCTTGACCGTCCCCAACATGATCCCGGGCTCTTCGCGGAACTGGCGCCGGACTTCCTCGATGATGTCGCCGGCCGCCTTGCCGACCGCGCGGATCGTCAGCGCGCAGAAGAAGAACACGAGGGTCGCGCCGAGGAACCCGCCGATGAACACGCTCACATCCGTCAGATCGACCGGGATGTGCGTCGTTCTGGTGATCTTCTTGACCTCGTCCAGGTACGCACTGAACAGCAGGAACGCCGCTAGCGCCGCCGACGCAATGGCGTATCCTTTGGTCAGAGCCTTGGTGGTGTTCCCCACCGCGTCCAGTGCGTCCGTCCGGCGGCGGGTTTCCTCCGGCGCGTCGGACATCTCGGCGATGCCGCCGGCGTTGTCGGTGATCGGGCCGAACGTGTCCATCGCCAGGATGTACGCAACCGTCGTCAGCATGCCCATCGTCGCGACGGCCGTGCCGAACAGTCCACCCACGACCGAGGCCTCGGACCCGACCCTTGACGCTTCCACGCCATGGGTCAGGAGATACGCGGGCAGCGCCGGAAATGACGCTGCCCACTGAGATCCGCAGTAGTAACTGGCGAGCAGCGCGGCTGAGATCACGATGGCGGTCGGCCCGGTCGTCTCGAGGCCGACAGCGAATCCCGAGATGATGTTGGTGGCCGGGCCAGTCCGAGATGCTCGCGCTATCTCCTGAACCGGGCGCCAACTGCCAGCCGTGTAGTACTGGGTTAGGTAGACGAAGATGACGCTCGTAACCAGGCCGATCAGGCCGGCGCCGACGAGCCACCACGACTGGAGCATAACGATCGTCACAGCGATGATGCCGATGGCGCAGAGGATGGTCATCGTCCAGTAGCCTCGGTCGAGCGACGCCTGCGCATCAGTCACCTCGCCCTGGCCGGCGCCCACCACGTACACGCCGACGATCGAAGCGACGAGGCCGACCGATCGGACGACCAGCGGGAAGAAGACCCAGGCTACGTCGTTCGTCGCGAGGTAGATCGTGATGCCGAGGATCATCGCCCCGATGTTCTCGGCGGCCGTCGACTCGAACAGGTCTGCGCCGCGACCGGCGCAGTCGCCGACGTTGTCGCCGACCAGGTCCGCCACCACGGCCGCGTTTCGCGGATCGTCTTCGGGGATCCCAGCCTCGACCTTGCCGACGAGGTCAGAACCGACGTCCGCCGCCTTGGTGTAGATGCCGCCGCCAAGCTGGGCGAACAGCGCCACGAAGCTTGCGCCGAATCCGAAGCCGACGATCAGGTACGGCGCGATGTCAGGCCGCGTGAACCCGCCATATGCCGCGAAAATCGCGAGCACGCCGAGCAGGCTCAGCGAGACGACCAGCAGGCCAGAGACCGCTCCACCGCGTAGCGACACCTGGAGCGCGGCCTTCAGGCTCTCGGTGGCCGCCGCCGCGGTCCGCAGGTTCGCCTGCACCGAGATCCACATGCCCACGAAACCGGCGACCGCCGAACAGGCCGCGCCGACCAGGAACGCCACCGAGGTCCGCCACGCCAGTTCACCAGCTGACACGTCGCCCATCGGCGGCGCGATCGCCCCGAGCAAGGCACCGATCAGCACCGCCGCGACCACCGACAGCATCCCGATCGTGCGGTACTGCCGGTTGAGAAACGCCATCGCGCCCTCGTAGATCGCGCCGGCGACCTCCTGCATCTCGGGCGTGCCCTTTGGGCGGCTCAAGACGTCTCGCGCCAGCACCGCGGCCGCAATAACCGCGATGATCCCCGAGAGCGGGACGAGCCAGACAATTCCGCTCATTCATCCTCCTTCGTTGGAGCTCGACCCGTGTCGCGGCGCCGCGTGGGGCGCCGCGTAGTGTAGTCGATGACCGCAACCTCGCTGCCACGTTCCATCGAAGTACTGACTCGGACGGCGTCGTGCCGCCGACTCATGGCTCATGGGGACGTGGGCGGCACCTCGGAAACGGCTCGCCGTGTTGTCACTTCACGTTCGGCCGAGTCGTGCGGCTTGAGCTCCGGAGGCGCCACGAAGATGGATGAGTGCGAAGGCCCGAGAGCTGAGACCGGACTGGAGGCAGAGCAAGAAGCGGACGAAACTCGAAGAGGGTTGACGAGGGGCAGCAAGCGCAGATTCTACTGACGCCCCTCTGGCCGGTTCAAGGGGCTGCCGCTCTGAAGCAGCAGCGTCAGGAGCGCCATCCGGACGTACAGCCCGTTCTCAGCCTGGCGGAAACAGGCCACCCGAGGATCGCTCTCCAGGCCGATCGCCAGCTCGGAGCCGCGCGGCAACGGGTGCAGCACGATCGCCCGCTCCTTCATTTTCGCCAGTACGCCCGCGTCCACCACGTACGATCGCGGCTCGGTCGCGAACCGCTGCGCCATCGTCATCCGCTCCGAGTGCGCTCGCGTCAGGTAGATGACGTCCGCGCTGCCGACGACGTCTTCCAGGTTGTCGAGCTCCTCAAAGTCGGCGCCGGCGGCCGTCAACTGCTCGCGGATCGCCGGCCGCGGCCTGAGCGTCTCGGGCGAGACGAACCGCAAACGGACGCCCGGCACGCGCGCCAGGAGCCTTGCGAGCGAGTTCACCGACCGCTCGTACGTCAGGTCACCGACCAACGCGATCTCCAGATCCTCGAGCCGCCCCAGTTCACGGTGAATCGTGTAGGCGTCCAGGAGTGCCTGCGTGGGATGCTGCCCCTCGCCATCGCCAGCATTGATCACCGGCACCGTCGAGACACCCGCCGCGCGGGCCGCTCCGCCCTCCTCGTGGTAGCGGATCACGAGCACGTCGTATCCATAGGAGCAGAGCACCCTGACCCGATCCTCCAGCGGTTCGTCATCTCGATCGCGCGTATCCCGCAACGCCTCGATCCCGCTCGTCGTCCCGCCGAGGGATGTCATCGCACTCTCGAACGAGATCCGCGTTCGCGTGCTGGTCTGATAGAAGAGGCTGAACATCCGCCGGCCCGTAAGCAGCCGTGAGTCGCCCAGCCGGTGAATCTCCCGCATCAGGTCCGTGCGCGGGAACAGATCCTCCAACAGCCACTCGCGTGAGAACTGATCGGCGTCGAGAATGTGCGGCAGGCCCGTCGCTCGTTCGGTCACCGCGTGGACTCCTTGCAGCAGCGCGCTCGAACCGTCACATGGCGATAGTGTGTCATTCTACGAGTGCCCTCCGCGGTGGACGAAACGGCCGCCGTCATGCTCGCTGAATTGCCGCCGCGAAGGGTAGCACGCTGGACGGATCAGGGCGTCAAGATCTCGTGGAACGACGAGTCGGCCCCGCCGCCGGGCGACGTTCCACCACCGATCACGTGGATACGTCCACCGGCCTCGACCGCCGCCAGTCCGTGGCGGGGCGTTGGCATTGGCGGGATACTCTCCGACCAGGTGTCGGTGGCCGGGTTGTACGCGAACACCTCGCCGTACGTCTGGCCGGGGTCTTCGCCTCCGAACACGTAGACCAACCCGCCGAGGACGCTGCCGGCGATCCCGCTCCTGGGCTGCGGGAGCGGCGCCCCGAACGTCCAGGCAGCCGCGCCCGGCTCCAGGATCTCTACGGTGTCGACGTTGCGGGCGAAGTTGCCGATTCGCCCGCCGATCGCGAACAGCCGCCCGCCGGATTCGGCCAGCACGAAGTGATCGCGCGCCACACCGAGCGCCGGTCCTGTGCTCCACGCGTCGGCCACCGGATCGTAGATCTCCACGACCGGTGAGTTCCGGGCCGCGATCCCGCCGACAACGTACAGGGTGCCGTTCAGCACGGCGACACCGGGTGAGCTACGCGGCGTCGGCAGGTCCTTCAGCGCCCGCCAGGCGTTGGTCGTTGGATCGTATTCGAGTGCGGCGTTCGTCGGCCGGCCGCTCTCGTCCGATCCGCCGAACACGTACACACGGCCGTTCAGCGCCGCCACGCCGTGGTGGTTCAGTCCGCGCGGCATCGCCGTTCCGGTGCGCCACTGGCCCGTGCTGAGGTCGAGCACCTCGTTCGCCTGCTGCGCCGCGCCAATGCCGCCGCCCAGCACGTAGATCTGGCCGTCGACCACAGCCGCGCCGATCTCCGAGCGAGGCGTCGGTAGCAGCGGCCCGTCAGTCGCCCACGTGCCCTGCGCCCAGGCCATCGCCGCCACCGCCGCCAGCACGACGCCCGTCACGAGCGCCGTCATGAGTTTCCGCATCCCTGCTCCCACCATCGCGCCGTCTGCCTTCACACCCGGCCCGTGCGGCGCACCGTTGTTCTGACAATGAAACGGCGAGCCCGCCGTGGCGGTTGCTACCAGTCGATCCCGCCGATCGTCCCGTCGGTCAGCCGTCGCGGCTCGACTGCCCCCCGCGGATCGAGCAGCCACAGTCCGCCGGTCCCGTGTACGGCGATCCACGAGCCATCTCGCGACCACGCGATCAGAGGCTCGTCCTCCTGAAGCGTGCCGACCTGCTGCAACTCCCGACCGTCCGGCTTGACGCGCCAGACGCCCCACGGATCGCCGTGGGCGTACGCAACCGGAACCGAGAAGATCGCTGCGAGGCCCGTTGGCCGGGATCGGATCTCGCCTGATGGACCCGGGCCGACCGCCACGAACGCGATCCAGGCGCCGTCTGGTGAGAAGCGCGGCCCCATCAGACCCCGGAACGCGGACGCCTTGACAAGTTCGCGCGCGTCGCCACCGTCGACGGACCCGACGTGCAGCGCCTGTCCGCTGCCGTCGTCATACATGTACGCCAGCAGCTTGCCGTCAGGCGACACCGAAGGGAACGCCGCGTTCTCGTACAGCGGCACTCGAGCCCTGTCTGCAACCGTCACGCGCTCCACCCGCGCGACCGGCTTGCCGTTCTCGACGCCCTGAAACGCGTAGAAGATCGACGTTCCGTCAGCCGACCACGCCGGCGCGTCCACGACGGTGCCCGGCTGCGCTCGGGGAACGAGCAGCGTTGGAGATCCGCCGGCAGCCGGTATCGTGAACAGCTCCGCGCTGCTCACGCGGTCTTCCGGCGGCCGATGAAACAGGGTGTAGGCCAGTGTCGAGCGGTCAGGGCTCCATGCGACCGCCGTCACGCTCGCGTTCGCCCGGCTCGGCACCAGCTCACGTTTGTTGCCGCTCGTCGGATCGACCAGGCTGATCCCCCCGGCCACCGGTAACGCGATCTGCCCGTTGGTCGACGATGGACCCGTCCGCCACGACTCCGAGAGGTCCCAGGTCAGGATTCCGACCGCGACAAGCAGCGCGGCACACGTCACAAGCACCAGTTGACGTGGGGCATGGTGCACCTGCCGACTTCGAGCGGAGCCGCCTGACCCCGAGGATGTCCCGCGCGTTCGGGTACCTGACGCCGTAGTGCGACCCGACCTGTTTCGCACGGCCCTGGTCTTGCTACCCCTCATGCGTGGCCCGTCGCGGAATCGGCCGGTACCCGTACGCAGTCGTTCGCCGCCGCCCAGCCACCTTTTGAGTTGATATTGTTCGTCGTCAAGCTCATCGCATTCGCTCAGCATCGGAACTGTAACACGGAGAAAGCGGTAGTGATTCTGTCACCGCTTCCATCAATTCTGAACGATCTGACCCGCGCATGTGCACCTGAAAGGAGAATGCCGCGTTATAGTGATTCGAGGCGGAGAGCTAGCCTACTTGAACTATCAGGTAGCGCCGCCACCACGAGATCGCTACACTGGAATGTGGACCGGCCAGGTTGAGCGCTTCTGGGCGCGACGTCGGGACGGGCGAAGTCGAGAGGGAACCCGCGTAATGGTGGCATCTGACCCGGTACAGCCGATCTTGAATGCGATCCTCGAGATCGGGGAGACGTTCGCGGCCACCCTCCGCCTCGAGGCGGTGCTCGACAGCGTCATCGAATCCGGCATGCGCCTGGCGGGCGGCGACAGCGGCTCTGTCATGCTGCTCTCGGACGACGGCCGCGAACTCGTCGTCACGGCGGCGGTCGGGCCGCGCGCCTCGATCATTCTCGGCACGCGGCAGCCGGCTAGTGCCAGCGTCGCCGGGCACGCACTCCAGTCGAACACCCATATGGTCGTGCGAGGTGTGGCCGGTCGCGAAGGCGGTCCGAGATCAGATCACCCGCAGGATCTCGGGTGGGGCCTGGTCATGCCGCTCCGCGTGGCGAGCAGGCTGCTCGGCGTGCTGAACTTGAGCACCAGCGTCCACCGCGACGAGCTGCCTGCCACGCGTGTCAGTCTACTCGGCATCCTTGCAAACCAGGCCGCGATCATGATCGAGGTCGGGCGCCTGTATCAGGATCTCGCCCTCAAGGAGCGGCGCCTGGAGCTGTTCGTCGACCGCTTCCTACGCCTCCAGTCTGAGCAGCGCCAGCTTTCGCCGACGCCCGGTCGCCAGGCCCCCGTCAACGACGTCCTCCGCAGCACCGTCGCCGAGTACTCCCGAACCCTGCGTTCCTCCCCCGACGTGATGCCTGACGACGCCGCCGAGCGCCTCTCAGCCCGCGAGCTCGAAGTGCTGGCTCTGATCGTCGAAGGTCTCACCAATAAGGAGATCGCCAGCCGGCTCTGCCTGAGCCCCGACACGGTCAAGAACCATGTGGTCCACATCATCCAGAAGCTTGGCGTCAGCGACCGTACCCAGGCAGCAGTGATGGCGGTCCGTCAGGGCATGATCGCCTAGCCGAGCTATCGCCCCCTGGGAGCGCGGCCGTCCCGGCTGCTTCGTGGGCTCGCGGTTCGCTTCGTGTTCCGTCACTGCGTCCGGACGTCAGAACCGCTGAGAGATATACCTGACGCGTGGTATCGTTCAACGCGTACCCCATACCTCATCTGCCCTGGAAGCACCCGTGACCGCTCCCGCCGCCCCATCGCCATCGCCAACCCGCCTGCCGGCTCCCGCCGTCGAGCCGACCCCGGAGGTCAGCCCTCGCTCGGCCCGCATCGTCGCGCTGCTCGTCGGGCTACTCCTGATCGCAACACTCCTGTTGATGATCTGGGGCATCGGCAAGCGCGCCGCCGGCACGGTCGGCAGCGTCCCGGTCGCCTCCCGTCCCGCCCCGACCTTCTCGCTGACGCTGCTCGACGGCACGGCATTCGATCTCGCTGCCGTCCGAGGCAAGCCAGTCGTCATCAACTTCTGGGCATCCTGGTGCATCCCCTGCGAGGAGGAGGCCGCCGCCCTCGAACAGGCCTCCCGGGCCTACCGTGACCGCGCCACCTTCGTCGGCGTCAACGTTCAGGACACCGAGCCGCTCGCCCGCGACTTCATGCGGCGCTTCGGCGTGACCTACCCGAACGGCCGCGACGCCTCCGGCGCCATCGCCGTCGAATACGGGATGGGCGGCGTGCCGGAGACGTACTTCGTCGACCGCGACGGCCAGCTCGTCGGCAAGTGGCAGGGTGCCCTCGACGAGGCCCGCTTGCGGTCGTTCCTCGACGATCTCCTGCGTTGAGCGCCGACCCGGTCGCTCAGGTTGGCTGGCTTCTGGCGTTCGGGGCCGGTCTGCTCTCGTTCTTCTCGCCATGCGTCGTCCCGATCGTCCCAGGCTACCTCTCGCTCGTTTCGGGCGTAGCGATCGGCGCCACGCCGGCCAGTGGCCGTCAGACTGAGCGCGTCGTCGTCGCCAGTACGCTGTTCGTTCTCGGTTTCACCGTCGTCTTCGTGGCTTTGGGAGCAGCCGCCGGACTGTTTGGCGGGCTCCTGCTGGGCGGCCGTCCACTCTTCACTCAGGTTGCCGGTGCGCTGATGATCCTGATGGGGCTCCTGGTCGTCGGCCTGGTGCGCATTCCGCTGCTGGCCCGCGACTACCGGGTCCACTTCGTCGATCGCGCCTACGGTCCGATCGGCGTAGTGCTGATCGGCATGGCATTCGCCATCGGCTGGACGCCGTGCATCGGTCCGATCCTGGCGTCGATCCTCCTCTACGCCGGCACCGCCGAGACGGCACAGCTCGGTGCACTCCTGTTGCTGGTCTACTCGCTGGGCCTCGGGATCCCGTTCGTCGGCTCGGCCATCATCCTCAGCCGGGCGGTCAACGGGCTCGCCTGGGTTCGACACCATCTCCCCACGCTGAACGCCATAAGCGGCACGATCCTCGTCCTCATCGGCTGCCTCTTCCTGTTCAACCAGGCGTACCTCCTCGCCTACCTGAGCGCCGCCAGCCAGCGACTTCTCGACCCGCTGCTCCGCTAGCGTGGACGCCACAGACGTCTTCCTCCTCACGATGCGCTGGCTCCACGCCTCCGCTGCAATCGTCTGGATCGGGGCGATCTGGTTCGAGTTGTTCGTCGTGGCTCCGGCCTGGGAAACTGATCCTCCGGGCGAGATACTCGGGCGATTCGACGCCGCGATGCGCGAGATCGTCCAGACCGCGCTCGTGGTCTTCCTCGTCTCCGGCGCCATCCTGACGTTTGAGCGGCTCTCGCGCGGCGCTGCTGGTACAGCGTACGTAACACTGCTCGGCCTCAAGATCCTCCTCTCAGTCGCAATGTTCCAGGTCGGATTCCGCTTCCGAGGCGCACGTGGCCGTCAGCGAATTCGCGGTCTCCAGATCATGGCCGCCCTCGGCCTGGCTATCGTCCTCCTGGCGACAGTCCTCAAGTGGCTCTACGAGCGCGCGCTGCTACCGACATAGATGCCGAGATCCGAAGGCCAGACTAGAACGCGCCTGGGCCACCTCCAACGAACGTCTGCCAGATTCCGCACGCATCGATGATGGAGAGTGAGACAGTCGTCGCCACTCCAGGTGTCTGGCGGGCGACGAACAGCTCGGACTGCGACGTGCCGACGAATGGCGGGACCGGGGTCACAATTCCGTTGGCGTTCTGGCTCACCTGGATCCGCCGGAACGCGTTGTTTGCCCCGGTGGTAGACAAGTTGATCCGCAACCGCCCGTCACCGTTGTTCGCCGTTGCCACCACCACGCGCGGCCGTGGAGAACACATAACCTGGAACGGGGTGTGCGATTCGACCGCTCCGATGTCACAGGTGGCCGGCCCGTCGGAATTCCCGTCGAACGGCCTTGCCTGACCTCGTTGATCTGTCGCGGGGCAACCGGCATCGAGCCCGGTATCGACGGCAATACTTCCCGGCAACGGCACATGGGACATCCATCGTACCGGCGCGGACGCTCAGGCCACCCCCGCTGGTCCCGGCCCCATTCCCGACGATTGTGGCGTTCGTCACGGTCCCCAGCAGCGAGCTCGCGATGCCACCCCCTCCACCGCTGGCAATGTTCCCGCTGATAGTAATGTTGGTAAGGGTCAGTTGGCCCGGGCTGATGCCGGGGGCGCTGCCACCCAGCGCCATCGCGCCGCCGTTCCCGCCGTTCGCGCGATTGCTGCTGAACGTGCTGTTGGTAATTGATAACGTCGAGTTTGGACCCCCGAACGCGATGCCACCTGAGGACGTTCCAGCTTGATTATTGTGGAACGTGGTCCGGTCAATGGCGATGCTGATGCCGCTCGTCCCCGTGCTGCTCAGGAACGCGCCGAGCCCTCCACCGAAGGACGCCACCGCCGTGTTATCCCTGACGGTACTCGCGTCCATGATGAGCGTAGTCGCTCCACTGCCGCCGATGGCAATCCCGCCGCCGGCGCTCTGGGCCGTATTGCTCGCCACAGTGCTGGTCTGGATCGTGAGGCGCGCGCCCTGTTGGTTCATTGTGAAGCCACCGCCGCTACTGGTCGCGGAGTTGTTCTCCACCACGGTGTTTACCAACGTCAGTTGGCTCGTGACCGGGTTCGGCGACCCGACGATGCCGAAGTTCGCGATGCCTCCTCCAAACGCGCCGACTGCACCGGCGTCCCAGAGGCTGCGCCCGTAGGCGACGGCCTGCTTGAGCTCCTCGGTCTCGAAGCTGCGAGTAAGCTTGCCGCCCGACTCGCGCCACTGGTTGGCGCCGCCGAAGACCTGGGAGAGCCAACCCGCAAGTGACGCGGGATTGGCCGAACTGCCACCGCCGACCGCCCAGCGCTGGTTCGGGATGGTGATCTGCTTCAGCGCCTTCGTGAAATCGTCGACGCTCTGGAAGCCGCTGACGCCGATCTCGTCGAACAGCTTCCACTGCGCCATCAGCACGCCACCGCCGGACCCGGTGGCCGCCCCGCCCGGCACCAGCGGGACGGCGTAGATCTTGTTGTTGAAGACCGTGGGCGGCCATGCGGACGTCGGGAAGTTGGCGAGGTTCGGGTACTCCTGGACGGCGTCGCCGCCCAGGTACGGCGTCAGGTCGGCGCATGACGCTTCGAGAAACTCGGCCATGTTCGGGAAGACGCTGCGGTACGCCGACACCATCAAGATGTCCGGCAGCGCGTTGCCGGCGATGACCGTGCTCAGGCGGGCGGCGTAGTCGCCGATGCCGATGACGGCCATCTTGAGGTTGACGCCGAGCTCCTTGTTCACCTGCTGCCAGGCCGCGTTCTGCTCCAGCGGCGTCGGCACGGCCGACAGGCTGATCGAGACCACGTTGACCTCACCACCCTTGCCGGGCGGCGACGGGACCGTCTTGACGAGGTTTCTGGGAAACGTTCGGAAGCCGGGCGAGCGCAGGCCGTCCGGACTGCCCGGCAGGTCCGGCGGAGGCCCCTGGAACGGCACGTGGGCCGGTGGCTCCAGCCGGGCCTTGCTGCCCGATTGGGCGCTCGCCGGGCCGGACCCGGTGACGGCCGGCGCGGACGCGCCGGACCCGCCGGCCGAGCCGGGCGGGGCCGGCTGAGCCCGTACGCCATTGCGACCGTCAGCGTCAGGCTCACCAGCGTCCCGACGACCGTGACGCCGATGCTGATGGCGAGCGTCCGCATGACGACGCCGCCGGAGAAGATCATCTGGTAGGCTGCCAGCGTCGGCCGGGTCAGCCAGAGCATGAAGCCGCCGTTCGCGTCGATCTCCTGCTGCGTCGCCAGGCTGGTCGCCAGGACGGCCAGGATCGGGTAGACCGCGACGAACAGGACCAGCGCCAGGACGACGGCCCGACTGGCGTGCTCGATCCAGGTCGGCTGCTCCATCCAGGGGGCGCGACTGTCGACGCTCACTGGTACACCCCCGGCTGTCCGAAACGGTGGGCCAGTCGGTTCGCGCCCCAGACCAGGGTCACCCCCAGCACGAACTTCACGAGACCGGCCGCCGCCGTGATGCCCCACTGCCCGCCGATGATCCCGTTGTAGTAGGTGTAGGTGTCTAGCACCTCGCCGGCGGCAGCCCCCACCGCATCCCGCTGGAGTAGGATCTGCTCGAAGCCGACCGTCAGGATGTTTCCGAGGCGGAGGATCAGCAGCAGGATCGTCACCGCGACGATGCCCGGCAGCGTCACGTTCCAGAGGCGCTGCCAGCGCGACGCGCCGTCGACGGCCGCCGCCTCGTACAGGTCGCTGTCGATGCTGGCGAGCGCGGCCAGGTAGATGACGGTGCCCCAGCCGGTCTCGCGCCAGATCACCTCGGCCGTGACCAGCCACTTGAACAGCTCCGGATTGCCCATGATGCGGGGCGGATCGAAGCCGGCCGCGATGGCGAGCTGGGCGACGACGCCCGAGCTCCCGAGCGTGTTCTGGAAGATCGCGACGATGATCACCCAGGACAGGAAGTGCGGCAGGTAGACGATGTTCTGGATGACCCGTCGGACCTTCGTGCTCATGATGCTGTTGAGCACCAGGGCCAGTGCGATCGGCGCCGGGAAGTACAGCAGGAGCTGCATCAGCGAGATCGTGATCGTGTTCCGCAGTGCCTGCCAGAACGCCGGATCGCCGAGCATCCTCGAAAAGTTCTCCAGCTCGACGAACGGGCTGCCGGTGAAGCCGAGGTACGGCCGATAGTCTTGGAACGCGAATCACGTAGCCGAACGCCGTGATGTAGTAGAAGACGGTGAAGTAGAGCAGCCCCGGCAGCACCAGCAGGATCATCACCAAGTCGCGGCGCAGCCTCGCCGCCAGCGACAAGCCCGCTCTGCGCGTCTCTGCGCGCCCCGCTGCCCGTCCGGGCCATTCCGCCGCCAGCGTGCCGCCGCCGGCCGGCCCGCCGGGCGGCACCGCCCTCGGATTGTGAATATCGACTCGAGCCATCAAGTCCCTCCCGTAGCGACCCTCGCCCTGCGCTGTCGGAGCGGCGCCTCCACGTCTGCGCCAGCGTCGACCCACGGATTCTGGACCGCAGCCCATCGCTCGATGAGGGGACCACGGTATATGCCTGCCCGACGGAGCGCCGCGCCGAACGACTCATCTCGGCGAACGTTGACACGGCGGCCGGCGATCAAGTCGGCGCCCGAACGGGCCAGATGCTGTAAGAGCACGGCAACGTGGGACGGCCCGGGCGTGTAGTCGTCCTCGCCGTAGAAAATGTACTCGCCACGCGCAGCGTCGGCCCCGACATTGCGTGCCGTAGCCTGGCCTTGATTCGTGTCGAGGCGTACAGCACGAAGGGGGACGCGGCCGGCCGGCCAGCAACCGAGCAGGTCCGGCGTCCGATCAATGCTGCCGTCGTCGACGACGATGACCTCGCCGACTTCCGGCTGGGCAAGATACGAGTCAAGGACCCGCTCCAGGTCAGAGGCCCGATTGTAGGTCGGGATGACCACGCTGACCGATTCGCTCACGGCACCTCCCGTGGACTGGAGCCAGGCTTGCACCCATCGCCCCAGGGACTCCAGACCCCCTTCAATTCTCTATCTCGTGACGCCAGTATCACGATACGTGTGACCCGAAAGAACGGTCTGAATAGGAACAGCCTACGTCCCGTGGCACCGGGATACTGTTAAGATGGTCCTCGCTTTCCTTACATTTCTTTCAGGCGCGTCGCCTCGATCGTACGGGCTTGCGGCGCGCCCGAGACCGGCCTCGCCCGGGGCACCGTCGAACTGCGCCGACATCGGCGTGACGACGGTCGTTCTT
>Ga0209382_10005887_pt1 | contig 15839 bp, 15 predicted proteins | sample SoiMetdeltSBSDD5_FD_187599 | JGI IMG/M metagenome (GOLD analysis project Ga0209382, IMG submission 187599) | Bulk soil microbial communities from a Populus tree surrounding site in Tennessee, USA - Soil MetaG P. deltoides SBSDD5 (SPAdes) (version 2) | ecosystem: Environmental > Terrestrial >...
TCTACTCTATTATTTGATTCGCTCGCCCCAACAGTGTCTGGGGCATGGTGAGTCCCAGCGTCTTCGCGGTCTTGAGGTTGAGCACCAGCTCGAATTTCGTGGGCTGTTCGACAGGAAGCTCTGCCGACTTGGCGCCGTTGAGCAGCTTGTCGACGTACATCGCGGCGTGGCGGAACATTTCGGGGAAGCTCGGGCCATACGACAACACCCCGCCGGCGCCGACGAATTCGCGCGCTCCCGACGCGGTCGCGAGTCCACGCTGCGATGCGGTTTGCACGATCCGCTGACGGTGCGAGAACGTCAGCAGATCGGCGAACACGATGAGCCCCTTCGCCTGGGCGCGCACGATGGCGTCGTCGAGCTCTTCCGCCTGACGTATCTCGACAGGGTGCACTTTCACGCCGAGCCCGGCAGCGGCTTTTTCCGTTTCGCCAAGAGCCAGGGTGCCGGCCGGGGCGTTTGCGTTCCACAAAAGCCGACTCGAGCGAGGCCGGGCACGGCCTCCTCGAGCAGTTGAAGATGCTTGGCGGCCAGATCGGGCGTCGCTGAGCTCAGCCCGGTCAGATTGCCGCCGGGCTGGCGCAAGCTCGCAACGAGCTTCGTGCGCACGGGGTCGCCCGGATCCACCATGACCACCGGCACGACGGTCGCGGCGCCGCGCGCCGCCTGCGCCGCCTGCCGATGCGGCCGCCGTCCTCTGTGTGATCGTTCACCAGGGGCTGGCCGACAATTGCGCAGTAAGCGTCCGGCCGTCGGACAGAATCGCGTCGATGCTCATGGTGCGGTTGCCGGCGGAGTTGGTCAGAAGCGTTCCAACGCCGTGCCCGCCCTTCTCGCCCTCGAAAAGGAGGCGTCCGTCTTTGACCACGACCTTGCCCTTGTTGCCCGACTCGCCGATCGGTTGGCGCGCCACGACTTCGAAAGACCCGTCGGTTCGGATCGTGAGGTCGACGTTCTCGCGCTCGGAGCCCGGCCCGTACACGAGGCCCTTCCACGTGCCAGCGACCGCGCCGAGGTCGGACACCGGGACGGGCCTGGCCGGGCCGAGGCTGGCGCAACCGACCAGCGACACGGCAATTCCGACGACGACGGCGGCGGTCCACAGCAGTCGAGCTCCGTTGGGTATCATCGCCACACCTCCTGCTCGGAGTTAACCATCGCGAATTCGACATCTGCGATTGTGTCACCGATCGCCAGGGCGTGCTCGCCGAGCCATACCGACCCGGCACCCATGCGCCAGTTCCTACCGCGGCCGATCCAACCCCCGGTTTTCAGACGTTCCCACGTTTCTTGACCTGCCCGCGGGCGCCGGATCACTATTGTTGTGGCGCGCTCTTCGACCCATTTGACCGGGGCATCGCCGAGGTGACGTTTGAAGCTTATGCAGCGTCTGCTTCCCATCGTCATTTTTGCCGCGGTGTTCGTCGTCTTCCTGCCGGCGCTCGACGGCCAGTTCCTCGACTGGGACGATGACATCAATTTCCTCAATAACCAGGGGTTCCGCGGGCTGGGATGGACCCAGCTCAGATGGATGTGGACGCAGAACTTGATGGGGCACTACATCCCGCTGACCTGGATGTCGCTCGGCCTCAACTACGCGCTGGGCGGCCTGAATCCGTGGGGATATCACCTGGGCAACGTGCTGATTCACGCGATGAATGCCGTCATCTTTTACTTCATCGCTCGCCGGCTCCTGATCGCCGCCGGATTGCCGGACGGCACCGCACTGCCGTGGAGCGCCGCTTTCGCCGCGCTCGTCTTCGGCGCTCATCCCCTTCGCGCCGAGTCTGTCGCCTGGGTCACCGAGCGTCGCGACGTGCTCTGTGGCTTCTTCTTCCTGCTGGCGATATTGGCCTATCTCGTCTCGCTGGATACGACCTCGGGACGATTCATGCGCGTGGCATCGATCGCCGCGTTCGGCGCCGCGATCCTCTGCAAGGCGCAGGCGGTGCCGCTGCCGGCGGCTCTGCTCCTTCTCGACGTGTACCCGCTTCGGCGTGCCCGCGCCGGTTGGCGACCGCTCCTCGTCGAAAAGCTGCCGTACTTCGCGCTCGCGCTCGTCGGAGGCGTGGTGGCCGTCATTGCATCCAGGAGCGGCGCAGGGTTCACGTCGTACGCGCAGTACGGGCCGAGTGCGAGACTGGCTATGACGGGTTACGGCATCATCTTCTATCCGTGGAAGTGGTTGTGGCCGATGAACCTGTCTCCGCTCTACGAGCTGCCGGCGCACATCGAGCCCTTCTCGCCGCGCTTCATGATCCCGTTGCTCGCGACGGTGCTGGTCACGGTGTTACTGGTAGCCCTGAGGCGCCAATGGCCCGCCGGGCTGGCGGCGTGGACGTACTCGGCCATCATGCTGTTGCCGCTGGTCGGGCCGCTCCACACGGGTAATCAGCTCGCGCACGACCGCTACAGCTACCTGTCCGGGCTGGGCTTTGCCGCCCTCGCCGGAGGCGGACTCGCTTGGATGCTGTTCGCGGCGGCGCGCGGGACGCTGAGTCCTCTCGTGGGTCGATTGGGTATCGCCGGCGCCGTGCTGGTGTTATTGGGACTCGGCTCGGCGACCTGGGTGCAAGCCAGCGGGTGGCGAGACTCGGACAGCCTATGGAGCTGGGCGGTCGACTCAGATCCGGAGTGCGCGATCTGTCTCAACAACCTGGCGATGACCTACGTGCGCCGTAACCAAACGCAGGAGGCGGAAGCCGCCCTGCGCCGCTCTCTCGCACTTCGCGAGCACGCCATGACGCACAACAACCTCGGCGGGCTCCTCGAGCTGACGGGTCGCCCCGACGAGGCAGAGCGCGAGTATCAGCAGGCCCTTCGCCTGAAACCGGATCTCCGCGAAGCGCTCGCCAACGTTGGGGCGCTCTATCTGAAGCAGGGCCGATATGAAGCGGCGCTCCCACCTCTCCGTCGCGTCTTCCAGGACGAGCCCGCTCTTCCTCGCCTCCGCGCGAACCTCGATCGCGCACTCCGCCAGCGTGGCGACGAGCTCGCGCAGACCGGCCGCATCAGGGAAGCGGAGGCACTCCGCGCAGAGGCGTCAAGGATCCAGCAGTAGCCTCACGCGGGTACCTGCTGGCCTCTCGCTTCGCGGCTCCATGCGCGATGCTTGGCGACCGCCTTGACCAGCTCGGCGGCGACTCCCGCCGCGTCGCCATCGTTGCCCACGATCACGCCTTCCTCGACCTCCCCGACCGTCCGCGGCGCGCGATCGGCGCCGTTGTGATTGGGGAGAAGCGCTCTCCCTTCGCCGGTCGCCGCCAGCGCCTTACAGTGCTTGTACGCCTCGTTGACGAAGAGCACGGCCATCGCGTCGGCCTTGAGAGTTTTCACGCTCTCTGTGCCGCCGGGCACGAATACCGCATCGAAGAGAACCGAGCCGACCGTCAGCAGGCTGAAGTCCACAGGAACCTTCACCCCTCGGGTCCCGGACAAGGTTCCGCCTCGCGGCGCGATCACCCTGGACGTGGCGCCCCCAGCCGACAGCGTCCTCTTCATCGTCTCAATCGCGGCCGAGTCCGCGCCATCGGCGGCGAGGATCGCGACCTTCCGAGTCTTGGCGGTGTCCTTGATGGTGTTGGCCATGCTCAGCGCCGCAGACGCCGTGAGTCCCGACGTCGCCTTGCCGCGCCTGGGCTCGAAATCCTCGGGCTTACCGTCCGCGGGAATGCTTCGGTTCAGTGGCGGCTCAACCTTCGGGATCGCTGATAGACCGAGGCCGGCGGCGACTTGCTCGGCCAGGCTTCGGTCGATGTTCGCGAGCATGCCGACCATTCGCTCCCGAATCGATGCGGTCTCGACCTTTCCGAGCTCGAAGCGAAGCGCGTGAACGATGTGATCCTGCTCGGTCTCCGATTGGCTCTTCCAGAACAGCGTCGCCTGGCTGAAGTGATCGAAGAATCTCTCGCCACGGCGCCGCGCCTTCGCCTCCGAGATGCCCTCCGGATAGCTCACGAAGCCGCCCATCCGAGCACCGGCCTGGAACGGGCATCCGCCGACGACCGTGTTGGGCTCGTAGCTCGCGCGGCTGGTGTTGATCGTCTGCCGCATGTGGCCGTCGCGCTGGTTGTTGTGCATCGGCGCGATCGGCCGATTGATCGGAATCTCGTGAAAGTTGGGGCCCCCGAGCCGGGTCAGCTGCGTGTCGGTATAGGAAAAGAGACGGCCCTGCAGGAGAGGATCGTCGGTGAAGTCGATTCCCGGTACCAGGTGACCGGGATGGAAGGCCACCTGCTCGGTCTCTGCGAAGAAGTTGTCGGGATTGCGGTTGAGCGTCAGCCGACCCACGCGTCGGACCGGCACGAGCTCCTCAGGGACGATCTTGGTGGGATCGAGCAGGTCGAAGTCGAACGCGTGCTCGTCTTCCTCCTCGATGACCTGCAGGCCAAGCTCCCATTCCGGGTACGAGCCGTTCGCAATCGCCTCCCACAAGTCGCGGCGGTGGAAGTCCGGATCCTTCCCGGAGATTTTCAGCGCCTCGTCCCACAAGATCGAATGCACGCCCAGGAGCGGCTTCCAGTGGAACTTCACGAAACGTGACTTGCCTCGATCGTTGACGAGGCGAAAGGTGTGTACGCCGAACCCTTCCATCATCCGGAAGCTGCGCGGGATCGCTCGATCCGACATGACCCACATGATCATGTGCATGGATTCCGGCATGAGGGAGATGAAATCCCAGAACGTGTCGTGGGCCGACGCCGCCTGCGGGATCTCGTGATGCGGCTCCGGCTTGACTGCGTGAACGAGATCGGGGAACTTCACGGCATCCTGAATGAAGAACACCGGGATGTTGTTGCCCACCAGGTCGAAGTTGCCTTCCTCCGTATAGAACTTCACGGCGAAGCCGCGGACGTCGCGCGCCAGGTCGCTCGAGCCGCGAGAGCCGGCCACCGTCGAGAAGCGCACGAACACCGGCGTCCGCACGGACGGATCCCCAAGGAATTTGGCCCTCGTCAGCTCGGACAGAGGCTCGTAGACCTGGAAGTGGCCGTGGGCGGCGGCGCCGCGGGCGTGCACCACCCGCTCGGGAATGCGCTCGTGGTCGAAGTGCGTGATCTTCTCGCGGAGGATGAAATCCTCGAGCAGCGACGGCCCGCGAGCACCCGCCTTGAGCGAGTTCTGATTGTCATTGATCCGCGTGCCCTGGTTGGTCGTGAGCATCTCGTCCGCACCGTTCTCGCGAAATACCTCGAGCGAATCGAGCTTGTCGTTTGTTCCGTTGACGTGTTTGACGGCATCGGCGCCGGGCTTGCCATTGCTGGCTCGGCCGTTGGTGGATTTGTCGCGCTTGGTGTGTTTGCCAGTCCGCTTGCTTCCCACTGAAGTCCTCCTGAGATATCACTCTCGCGATGATCGAGATCGTGGCTGCTCCTCGCGCGTAGTGGCACCGCAGTGAGGTGATCGGTGAGATGAAAATCCTGGCGGGACGCACATCTCGTTTCCCTGCGGCAGAGCCCCCGACAGGTACAGCAAGGAAGTTGCCAGGAGGCCGGGAGTCTGTGCCGCTGGAATTTCCTGCGGATATGAAATGCGCCGCGCTCGCTGGGCAAGCGGGAATGAAGAAACTGCGCGTGTTTTCTTCTTGCTACGCCGACCTTAGCGCGGGCGCACCGGCCGCCGAGGCAAGAACGCGGTCAGCCGGCTGCTACTTGAACCGGTACGTGATCCGACCGCGGGTGAGGTCGTAAGGCGACAGCTCCATCGTGACCGTGTCGCCGGGGAGGATCCGAATGCGGTGCATTCGCATCTTGCCCGACACGTGAGCCAGAACCTTGTGACCGTTCTCCATCACGACCCGGAACATCGCGTTGGGTAGCGGCTCGACCACCGTGCCCTGCACCTCGATGACGTCTTCCTTGCTCATGCTTCTTCGTTTCGCCTTTCTTCGGCGTCTGGACGACGCTCAACATGAGATCCGTGCTGAGATGCAGGCGAGGCGCCGATGCACTCGCCGTCACGGACAGGAGGGAACCGACGCCCAAGAGCGTATCACGTATTGGCCGCCAACGGCGCGACGCCGCAGGGCACGTCTGGCCACTAGCGGGCGTTGAACCGCCAGCGCCGGAACGTCCAGCCGCTCGACGGAGCGATCTTGCCCTCGGCGATCAGATCCGCGCCTTCTGCCTCGAAGTCGAAGACCTTCGCCACGCCCTCGTGAGCGGTCTCGTCGATGACCTGATCCGTCACAGTGACGAACACTTCGTCGAGGAGCCCGGCGGCGTGAAGCGCATCCAGGATCTTCGCGCCCCCCTCGCACGCAAGGTAGCGGACTCCTCGCTCGGCGAACAGACGCTCGTGCGCACGTCGGAGGCCCGCCGGTTCCAGCACCTCTTCGGCGATGATGGCAACCGCCGGCGTCCGAACACCGCGATCCGACAAGATCGCGGCGGAGGCGCCCCCCACCACGATGACGCCCATCCCGGGTGTGTTGAACACGGGACTCGTCGGGTCGAGGTTCCCACGCAATGAATAGATGATCGCCCGCGGGTGGTGCGGGAGCCCATGGTCCTCGCGAAAGCGGTAGAGGGCGGGCACCGGAGCGTCCCCGGTTTCCTGGGGACTCGGAACGAGGCGCGGCTGGTCGCGCAAGGTCTGCGCGCCGAGTCCGACATCGCCGAAACAGCGCAGGTGACGCAGGTGGCGGCTGTCCGCGAGGCGCTCCGGCCGTGTCGCGCTCCCGAGCACGGCGAGCACCGGATCGTCGTCCGGGTTCCTGCGCCGCCAGGCCAGGACGCCGTTCGCGGACGCCACAACCACACCGTAGATCCACGAGCGCTCGGGCCACGGCGGCGGGAACCCAATCGGTTCGAACCACTCTGGATCCGGCGAACGCTCCCCGAATGGATAGCGGCGCTCGCGGTTGGTGTACCAGCGAATCTTCGCCGGAGAATTCTCGGGCGCGGGCGCCTCCATCTCCGACCTATTGTCTCGCAGAACCCGGCGTTGCAGGCCGGTCGGAAGTGTCCGTCAGGCAGGGACGCGGCTAGAAGCTCGTTCGATTGAGCGCGTTGTCCGGGGCGCCCACCCTGTACCAGCGATGACCGTACGGCGGAAGCGTGATCGCGTGCGTGCCGCTCTCGGACCGGCTGTGGTTCTCGTCGAACACGTCGACCAGAAGGCCGCTGTTGTCGGTTTTGGGCTCCAAGGCGAAGGATTGCCGTCGGCTCGAGAAGTTGTGCAAGGTGACCATGGACACGCCGCGGAAGTCGTACCGGATCGCCAACACCTCGGGGACATCGACCCGGAGCACCGAGTAGTCACCCCAGCCGAGCTCGGGACATTCCTTGCGCATCCGGATCCGGCGCTCGGACCAGTTGAGCAGGGATTCCGGATCGCGCCGCTGCTGCGCGACGTTCACCTTCTCGTAGCCGTAGATCGCGTCGTTGATGACCGGCCGGACCGGCCGCTCGGCCCGCGAGAAGCCGCCGCGCGGCTCGTTCGTCCATTGCATCGGCGTCCGGGCGCATTCGCGCTCGTCCATCGTGAGATCGTCGCCCATGCCGATCTCGTCGCCGTATTGCATCATCGGCGTCCCCGGCAGCGAGAACAGCAGGCTGAACGCGAGCTCCAGTCGACGTCGGTCGTTCTTCAGCATCGGCGCCAGCCGGCGGCGGATGCCGCGGTCGTAGAGCTGCATCGATTTGTCCGGCGCGAACTCCTTGAACACGGCCGCGCGCTGCTCGGGCGACAGCCGCCCGAGATCGAGCTCGTCATGCGACCGGAGGAAATGGACCCACTGCGCTGCTTCCGGCTTCTTCGACGTCTGCTGAAGCGCCCAGGTGAGTGGGCCGGTGTCGCCGGTGGCCAGGGCATAGAAGAGGCGCTGGTTGACCGGGAAGTTCAGCATGAGCTGGAGCCGGTCACCTTCCGCACCGAAGAAATCCATGCTTTCGTCCGGCGGCACGTTGGCCTCGGCGAGCATGACCGCATCGCGGCAGCGCCACTGCAGGAACTGCCGTAGCTCGTGGAGGAATCCGTAGTCACGCTCGGACGGGATCGCCATGCCCTTCTTGGCCACGATGAACGGCACCGCGTCCATGCGGAAGCCCGAGATCCCGAGCTCGAGCCAGTAGCCCATGATCTTGGTGATCTCGTGACGCACGGTCGGATTGTGGGTGTCGAGATCGGGCTGGTGATCGTAGAAGCGATGGAAGTACCACATGCCCGCCGTGTCGTTGAACGTCCACGTCGACTTCTGTGTGCCCGGGAAGACCATGCCCTTGTCCCAGTCGGCGGGGCGCTCGTCGGACCAGACGTACCAATCGCGGAACGGCGACTGCGGATTCTCGCACGCTGCCTTGAACCACGGGTGCGCATCCGAAGTGTGGTTCACAACCAGGTCGACGATCACTCGAAGCCCGAGCGCCTTCGCGTGATTCATGAACTCGACGAAATCGCCGGGGGTGCCGTGCTTGGGATGGACTCCGTAGAAGTCGCTGATGTCGTAACCGTTGTCGCGGTTGGGCGACGGATAGAATGGCTGCAGCCACAGACATGTCACGCCGAGGCCGGCAAGGTATTCGAGCCGACGATGGAGGCCCTCGAAGTCCCCGGTGCCGTCGCCGTTCGCGTCCATGTACTTCTCGACGTCGAGACAGTAGAGGATCGCGTTCTTGTACCAGAGGTCGTGAACGGCCATGTGATTTCACCGTAACGCGTCCCCGGCGCGCCGACACGTCGGACTTTCCCTAACTATTGAGCTAGGAAACCCGATGGGGTGTATGGGCAAAAGTTACCGTGTAACTCTGTGTGCCACGCTCATGGTCCGTGGTCTCAATAGCCTGGAGGTGAACTCACTGCCTCTGGCCGTGCTTTTGCCCCTATGGACACCCCTGCAGGACAACGAGACTGATGCCTGAACTGGTCCGTCGCGTGACGTGGAACGCGAAGGACGTCGACGAGCCCGAGCTCTTGAAGCCGGAGTGGCTCGTCACCAACGGTCTCGGAGGCTACGCCTCCGGCACAGTCGCCGGCCCTGTCACGCGCCGCTACCACGGCCTCCTCGTGGCGGCGCTGCCAACGCCGCTCGGTCGCATGGTGCTGCTCAGTCATCTGTGGGAGCGCGTCCGCCTGCCAGACCGTACCGTCATCGTCCTCACCGCCGAAGACCGTGCCGGCGCGCTGGAGCTCGCGGGAGCGCGGAATCTGATCGAGTTCCGGCTCGAGGACGGGCTACCGGTATGGCGCTACGATCTCGGCGGAATCGAGCTCGAAAAGCGCGTTCTCATGCCGCACGGTCAGAACACCGTGTACGTGAGGTACACGCTCCAACGAAGCCATGGGTCGCTGCGGTTGACCCTCCGGCCCTCGACGCCGTTCCGCTCGCACCATGCCCCGGTGACCGAACCGCTGCCGGGCCGGCCGGTGATCACCGCCACCGAGGGCCGTTACGAGATCAGCGCCGGGGAGTCGCTGCCGCCGCTGCGGTTCTCACTCGATGCCGACGGCGCGGCCTTCACGGTCGACGAGCGAGCGCTGCCCCAGGTCACATACCGCATCGAAGCCGGTCGGGGCTACGAGGCCGTGGGCGATCTGTGGAGCCCGGGCTACTTCCGCCTCGACTTGAGCGCCGACCGCCCCGCGACGCTCGCGGCCTCCGCCGAAAGCTGGCCCACTTTGCGAGCACTCGATCCAGCCGCCGCCTGGGCGGCCGAGCACGAGCGGCGCCGGCGGCTGATCGCCGCGGCGGTGCCCGCCGCGCGCGAGGGACCGGCCGCAGAGCTCGTGCTCGCCGCCGACCAGTTCATCGTCACACCGATCGGCCGCGTCGAAGACGCTGCGCGAGCCCGGGCCGCCGGCGACGAGGCGCGCAGCGTGGTCGCCGGCTATCACTGGTTCACCGATTGGGGGCGCGACACGATGATCAGCCTCGAGGGGCTCACGCTCACGACGGGCCGACACCTCGAGGCGGGCTATCTGCTCCGGACGTTCGCGCAGTACGTGCGTGGCGGCCTCATCCCGAATCTCTTTCCCGAGGGAAACGAAGAGGCGCTCTACCACACCGCCGATGCCACGCTGTGGTTCTTCCACGCCCTCGATCGATACGTTGACGTGGTCGGCGACGGCGCCACGCTCGAACGCCTGCTACCGACTCTGGTCGAGATCATCGACCGCCACCTCGCCGGCACCCGCTTCGGCATCGGCGCGGATCCCAAGGACGGGCTCCTACGCCAGGGCGCGCCCGGCTATCAGCTCACCTGGATGGACGCGAAGGTGGGCGACTGGGTCGTGACGCCACGGCGCGGCAAAGCGGTCGAGATCAACGCGCTCTGGTACAACGCCCTGCGGTTGCTCGAAGGGTGGCTGATCGCCCGCGGCGACAAGACGGCCGGCCACGCGCTGCACGAGCACGCCGAGCTAGCTCGCGCGTCCTTCAACGCGCGCTTCTGGTATCCCGAGGGCGGTTATCTGTACGACGTGGTGGACGGCGAGAACGGCGACGATCCCGCCTGTCGACCCAATCAAGTCCTGGCCATCGCGCTTCGGCATCCGGTGCTGGACCCGACTCGATGGGAAGCCGTTCTCGATGTCGTCAGATCGCGGCTGCTGACGCCCGTGGGGCTTCGGTCGCTGGCGCCGGGGCACCCGGACTACAAGTCCACGTACGACGGCGACCTGCGCGCCCGCGATGCCGCCTACCACCAGGGCACAGTGTGGGCCTGGCTGATCGGCCCCTTCGTGGACGCGTGGCGTCGCACGTACCCGAAGGACCGTGACGGCGCACACCGGACGCTTGAAGGTTTTGCCGCTCACCTGGGAGAAGCCGGCATCGGCTCGATCAGCGAGATCTTCGACGCCGAGGCGCCGTTCACGCCCCGGGGCTGCATCGCTCAGGCGTGGAGCGTGGCCGAGGTCTTACGAGCGTGGGTAAAGAGTGTGGATGGCTGAACTACTCTCCGTAGACGATCGTCACATACTTGGCGTAAATCCCGAGGATGTTCATGGTCTCGTGATCGACGTGATGAATCCGGGTGATGCCGCCATTTGTCGCGGCAGCCGAGATGCTGGCGTCGCCTGTCGCGAATACGAGGATGCCCCAGGCCTCGGACCTTCCTACCTTCGAACCGGTCGCCGCCGAGCCGGCCGCCACCGGTCCCTTCAAATTGAGCGTGACCGGAGCAAACACGGGCCCATTGCCTATTGCGCAGCCGGCTAACCAAACGGCGCAAGACACGGCGAGCAGGAGAGATTTCATGACTTCCTCCAGAGACGACTGCCGGCGACACGCTTCCCGAGCCGGGCCCCGGTGACTTTTTCGACAAGAGCCTCGGGATTCAAGCCTCGTGCTTTGGCACCATGTCTCACAGTGTCGGCCGCCACCGAGACGGCTTGCGTGCCCTTCTGGAGCGTCTCGCGCCAGCGACCCGCCGACGTCCATGGCTCAGGCGCGGCGTGCCTGGACGCCTTGAGCAAACGCGCCACGAACAACCCCGTCAAGACTGTGCCGGCGAGTAACACCTCGGGCCGCCGTGCGAACCGACCGGCGTCCCCGAGCATCGTCGAGACATCCGCGTCGCGCATGTAGGTCGACATCGCGTCAATTCGGGCAGCGGCCCGGTTTCTATAGGTCGCGATCCGGACGCCGGCCTCGTTCTGCCCGAGGTTCGGCGTCGTGTCGCGAAGCACACCCGCGAGGTGATGTAGACCGTTTGCCGCGCGATTCTTCCCTTCGGTCATTACCCTGCTCAACTGCTGACCGGCCTGGCTGGCCGAGTCTCGAGCCTCTGTCGCGCGATCGCTCAGTTGGGCTGTCGACTGGTCGCTGACCGCCGGGCTGTCGCCAAAGGAGTGCGGTTTCTCTTGGTTCGCCATCATGGTCTCCCCTGCATCCAAAAATTCATGGCGCACTGATAGCCCGGCGCTTCGGACGTTTTCACGCGCGCGCAACCGTAAGGCAACTCACATGCCAGAGCGGATCGCCGCCGGCCGTCGCACTCAGATCCACGCCTGCTCACATACCTGTCGGCTACTGCGCAATCTCGCCGGCAGTGTGCTCACCGTCAACTACCAGGACGGCCGCCAGCAGGACTTCTGCGATTTCGTGTAGCTTCGCGCGATTGAGCATGCACGAGGCGAGAGCGACACTCGTCCGAGGGAAGACGGCGCGCGGAGCGGGTCAGGCAGGCGTGCTCGGTAGCGTTGAGCGAATGCCGCATCGCGCCGTTACCCGTACGACGGGAAGAGAGAAGATTTGACCCGGCTCGCCTAGTGGCTCGATCGTTTTTACACGGCCGCCCTGCGCGGTAGGCGGCCGGTCAGCAGCTTCGCCAGCACGCGCGCGGAGCGGCCGAAGTTTCCTTGCAGTGCTTCGTCGCTGACCAGGCGTGCCCCGTCGGCGCGGTGTTCCAGCACCAGCTTCCGGGTGTGAAATGCTTCGAGCTCGGGGCGGTGGCCGACGCTGATGACGGTGGCGTCGGGGAGCCGCTCCAGCACGAGCCGCATCAGCTGCTCCTGGGCCGACGGATCCAAGGCGGCCGTCGCTTCGTCCATCACGATCGTTGCGGGATGCTGGATGAGCACGCGGGCAAACCCGAGCCGCTGCTTCTCTCCGCCCGACAGCACGTGCTCCCAGGTCGTCTCTTCGTCGAGGCGATCCCGAAGCTGGCCCAGCCCTACATCCTCGAGCGTCTTACGTAGCTCGGCATCGTCGACGTCGTCGGGCGAGAGCGGATACGCGGCGGCCCGACGCAGCGTTCCGAGCGGCACATAGGGCTTTTGCGGCATAAAGAACAGCCCCTCGAAGTTGACCAGGATCTCTCCCGAGCCCCAGGGCCACAGTCCAGCGATCGCGCGCACCAGGGTGCTCTTGCCGGTGCCGGATTCGCCGACGACGAGCACCTTTTCGCCGCGGCCGATCTCGATGTCGGCCTCGTTGACCACTGCGCTCCCGTCGTCCAGCGTGACCGAGACGTCCCGCAGCCGGAGCGCGCCGCCCTCGGTCTGCGTGCGAACGATTCGCCCGTTCGTCGGCTCGCGTTCGGCACGCTCCAGGCGGTCCAACGAGACCAGCAGCGACGCGAGCCGCGACGCCGAAGCGGTCCAGTCGGCGAATCGTGGATAGTTCTCCACGAGCCAGCCGAATGCTCCTTGCACCATCATGAACGCGGAGACCGCCTGCATGACCTCCCCGAGGCTCATGTTGCCGGCGACATACTTGGGAGCGCACAGGAGGATCGGAATGATCGGCGCGACGCCGCTGCTGCTCTGCGAGACCATCGTGGTGCGCACGTACTGCATCATCAGCGCGTACCAACGGTGGCGGGCCGTCCTGAAGGCCGTGTCGAGGCCGGCGCGCTCCTCGGCTTCGCCGCCCAGCAGCGCGATGCTCTCGCCGTTTTCGCGGAGGCGCGTGAGCACGTACCGGTAATCGGCCTCCGCCTGATTCTTGTTCTCCGACACTTTGACGAAGCCGCGCGCGATCATGACCATCGATCCGCTGGCCAGCACGGCATAGACGAAGGCGGCGACGACCAGAAAGCCCGGGATGTGGAGCTCGGTGCTCCCAATCGGGATCGTCAGATCACCCCCGATGAACCAGAGCACCGAGATGAACACGATCGCCGAAGAAACGGCCGAGAAGATGCCGATCGCCAGCTCGACCGGCGCGTCGACGCTCAGACGCAGATCCTCGGCCACGCGATACTCAGGATTGCTGTGATCGCCCGGAACCAGGTTGAGCTGGTAGTAACGGCCGCTGGTCAGCCACTGATCGAGCACGTGTGCGTTGAGCCAGGCACGCCAGCGGCGCTGCAAGGTCATTTTTGCGTACGTCATCGCCGCCGCCACGATCACGACAGCGGCGATCAGGGGGAAGAACAGCAGAGTCTGGTGCAGCGCGCCGGCGGCATCGCGCCGATCGAGGGCGTCGAACATCGCGCGGTGCCAGATGTTCAGTCGATACTGCAGCGCGAGAGTCAGCAGGGCGATGACGACGACGACAGCCGTCAAGCCCCACGCGATGCTTCTCCCACGGCCGCGCCAGAAGCCCAGCGCTGCTTCCCAGAAGCGCCCGAGCAGGTACTGCCGGGTTTGTCGATCAGTGTCCGTACTCATTGCTGGTCTGGCGACGCTCCGCCGGCCTTCCCCTATCTGCTTTCAGTATGACATCCGACGCTGCGGTCGATTGACCGGACCCGCAGTCGTACGAGCACGTCGGGTCCGCGAGAGGAGGAATTCGGTGGTGCGCGTGGAGTCGAGGGACTCCTCTTGCTGCCGTGCTACGCCGGTTTTATCGAGGGCGCACCGGGCCGGCGAGGCAGGAACGCGGTCAAGAGCCCGAGAAGCAGAAGAAAGGGGCACACGCGATAGACGGTGGTGATGCTGGTGAGATCAGCCAGCTTGCCGAGGGCGGCGGCGCCAAGACCTCCTAGACCGAACGAGAAGCCGTAGAACATCCCCGCGGCCAGACCCACCCGGCCCGGCAGCAGCTCTTGCGCATAGACGAGGATGGCGGAGAAGGCCGAGGCCATGATCATGGCGATCAGCACGGCCAGCACACCGGTCCAGAACAGGTTGGCGTAGGGCAGGAGCAGCGCGAACGGCAAAGCCCCCAGGATCGAGAACCACATGACCGGCTTGCGGCCCACGTGATCACCGACCGCTCCTCCGGCAATCGTGCCCACCACGATGCCGACGAGGAAGGCGACCAGGTAGAACTGCGCGGTCTGGATCGAGAGATGGAATCTGTCGATCAAATAGAAGGTGTAGTAGGAGCTCAGGCTTGCGCTGTACACGTTCTTGGAGAAGAGCAGGGCCACGAGGATGGCCACCGCCTGGATGACCTTCCGGCGCGGCAGCTCGCTCTTGCGTGGCGCCGTGGCGGAGACCACCGCGGCCGCAGGGGTCCGCGGGCCCGGTCGTGCGGGTATGCGGTGCGCGTACCAGCTCCCGACCTGCAGCAGTATGAAGATGGCGATCAGCGCGGATGCAGAGAACCACGCGATGCTCGACTGCCCGTGCGGGACGACGACAAACGCGGCGAGCAATGGTCCCGACGCGGAACCAATGTTCCCGCCCACCTGGAACAGCGATTGGGCGAGCCCATACCGGCCGCCGGCCGCCATGCGCGCCACACGGGAGGCTTCGGGATGGAAGATCGCCGAGCCCATCCCGATCAACGTGGCAGCGAGCAGGATCGCGGAATATGTCCCGGCCCGGGACATCAACAGGAGGCCGACGAGGGTGAGGCCGATGCCGATCGTCAACGAATACGGTCGCGGGTGTCGATCGGTATAGAAGCCGACCACGGGCTGCAGCATCGAAGCCGTGAATTGGAAGGCCAGGGTGATCAGACCCACCTGGCTGAAGCTCAGGCCGTAGGAGCTCTTGAGAATGGGATAGAGCGCGGGCACCAGCGACTGCATCAAGTCGTTGAGCATGTGGCAGAAGCTCAGCGACAGGATGACGGCGAAGGTTGTGCTCACCGCGGCGCCTGCGGGTGACGACACCGCGGGCCGGTGGGTGGCGCCCGAAGCGACAGACCCGTCGCCCATCGTCACAGCATAGCAGCAGGCGTGCTTCGGTCAGTTCTCAAGGGGTACCGCTGGAGGAGTGGATGGTGCGCCTGGCAGGAGTCGAACGGTCCGTCGCCCACGAGCTCCCCTGCGGAGTTCGCACACCGAGCCGCGCGCGCGATTGCCGATAGAACTACAGACAATCAGCCGTCACATTTTGCCGGCGAAGGAGAGAACGTCGGTTGGCGCGCTACATCGGCTGGCCCTCGAGCTTCACGCGCTCGAACTCCCACGCGGCGAAGCACCGGAGATGAACATGGTACTTGTCCAACCCCGGCACAAGCCCGTTGCGCGCGAAGTGAACCCGGAACTTGCAGCGATGAA
>Ga0209382_10005888_pt1 | contig 15837 bp, 13 predicted proteins | sample SoiMetdeltSBSDD5_FD_187599 | JGI IMG/M metagenome (GOLD analysis project Ga0209382, IMG submission 187599) | Bulk soil microbial communities from a Populus tree surrounding site in Tennessee, USA - Soil MetaG P. deltoides SBSDD5 (SPAdes) (version 2) | ecosystem: Environmental > Terrestrial >...
GCTCGCGAATGTCGTCGACAAGCAGCTGGGGTATTGATCCGCTATCCGCTGTCCGCTGTCCGCTGGCCGCGATCCGCTTTTCCTTCTGCCCTTTGCCTTTTGCCTTGCCTATAATCACCCAGTGTCCACTACAGCTGAGGCTACCGTCGCGCCGGAGACTGGCGTAGAGACGATTGCAGATCTGCCCTTTTACGTCATGGGCCGGTTTCCGAAGCCGCATCTCGTTGGGCGGTGCCGGGAGGGCGGCGTCGACTTTCTGTCGAACAAGGAATTCTTCGAGCGCGTGCGAGATCTCTCGCTTGGTCTTGGCGCACTCGGCATTGCGGCGGGTGATCGTGTAGCCATCCTGGCCGAAAGCCGTCCCTGCTGGCTGATGACCGACCTCGCCATCCTGTGTCAGGGCGCCGTCACCGTTCCGATCTACCCGACGCTGACTGCCGTGCAGGCGCGTTACATCCTGAACGACTCGTCAGCGAAGGCGGTCGTCGTCTCGACGCGTGAGCAGCTCGCGAAGGTTCAGGAAGTGCGTCATGAGCTGCCGGCGTTGAGCGCCGTCATCCTCATGGACGGCTTGCCCGCCGCTGATAGTCCATCCGTCATGTCGCTTGAAATGCTCGCGACGCGCGGGCACGAACGCATCACGTCGGCGTGGGGCGCCGCGAAGGAGTTTCGCGATCGAACCCGCCAGATCAGTCCGCAGGATCTCGCGACGATCATCTACACGTCGGGCACGACGGGCGAGCCGAAGGGCGTGATGCTGACGCACGGCAATCTCGTCTCGAACGTGAAGGCCGGCGCCGACGTGCTCCAGCTGTCGCAGGACGACGTAGCGTTGTCGTTTCTGCCGCTGAGCCACGGTTTCGAGCGGACCGTCTCGTACATCTACTTGCTTGCCGGATTGTCGCTGGCCTTTGCTCAGTCGATCGAAACCATCTCCCGCGACATCGCCACCGTTCGTCCGACGCTGATGACGGCGGTGCCGCGCGTCTTCGAGAAACTGCACTCGCGCATCATGGAAAAAGGGCTTTCCGAGCCCGGCCTGAAGGCGACGATCTTTCGCTGGGCGATTCGTGCTGGCGAGGCGCGCGGGCGCGCGCAGTTGAGCGGGCAGCGTGTCGGACTCTTGGGCGGGCTGCAAGCCTCGCTTGCCGATCGGCTCGTCTTCGCGCAGATCCGCGAGAAGATGGGGAATCGGATTCGCTATCTGGTCTCGGGTAGCGCGCCGTTGTCGGCGAGCATGGCGGAGTTCTTCCAGGGCGTGGGCCTGCCGATCGTCGAGGGGTACGGCTTGACGGAGACGTCGCCGATCCTGAGCGTGAATCCACCAGACGCGCCGCGCGTTGGCACGGTCGGTCGGGCGATTCCCGGAGTCGAGCTGCGAATCGCGGAGGACGGAGAAATTCTCGCGCGCGGGCCGAACATCATGTCCGGCTACCACAACAAACCGCAGGCGACGGCCGACGTTCTGCGGGACGGCTGGTTTCACACCGGCGACATCGGCACGATCGACGCGAGCGGCTATCTCAAGATCACCGATCGCAAAAAAGATCTGCTGGTGACGTCGGGAGGAAAGAAGATCGCGCCGCAACCGATCGAAGCTGTCCTCAAGCGCAGCCCGCTCGTCGCGGAAGCGGTCCTGCTCGGCGATCGGCGCAAGTACGCGAGCGTGCTCATCGTCCCCGACTTTGCAGCGCTCGAGCGTCGCCTGAAGGAACTCGGCCGTCCGCCCGGAACGCGCGCCGAGCTTGCCAAGCGCGACGATGTTCTTGGGCTCTATCGGGAGGTCGTGGACGCGCTCAACCGCGATCTCTCACAATTCGAACGCATCAAGAAGATCGCCGTGCTCCCAACCGAATTCAGCATCGCCACAGGCGAGCTGACGCCGACGCTGAAAGTGAAGCGGAAGGTGGTTGAGGAAAAGTACAGGGACAGGATAGAGGAACTGTACGCGGACAAGGAATAAGGCAGAAGGCAGAAGGCAGAAGGCAGAGGGCAGAAGGCAAGGTGCTCAAACTCGAACTGTTTGCCTTCTGCCTTCTGCCTTCTGCCTTAACTCAATTCAGAAAATACGTGCGTGGGGCAGGGGCCACCAGCGCAGCTGGACCTTGCCGATAATGTACTTCTTCGGCACCCAGCGCCAGTGGCGGCTGTCGGAACTGTTGTTCCGATGGTCGCCCATGACGAAGTACTGTCCCTCAGGTACGACCTCAGGACCCCAATCATCGTGGCTGCGGAAGTCTGCCGGGACGTAGTCGTCGTTGATCGGTACATCGTTTCGATACACGCGGCCGTCGACAATCCGGACTTGATCGCCTTCCTTGGCAATGACTCGCTTGACGAAGGACTTCTCCGGATTCAGCGGGTAGTAGAGCATCACGATGTCGCCGATCTGCGGCTCCTCGAAGAACCGGTAGGCGGCCTTGTTCACGATCAGGCGATCCTGATCGGCGAGCGTCGGCGCCATGCTCTGGCCCTCGACGCGGGCGACCTGGAATCCGAACGTCACGATCAGCGTCGCATACACGGCCGCGGACGCGAGCGTTTTCAGCCACGCGACAACTTCCTCCGCGATTCGGCCGGCGACGGTCGGGCTTTCTACAGCGGACGCCTCCGGCGTCGGCGTCATCGGTAGTGCGAGCGCCTGGCCGTTCGACTGTGGCTCGCCGATCACCGGGTCCGGCATTCCTGCGGCCGGCTCCGGCGCACGAAAGCGGTCCGCGTCCGGAACTCGAAAATCTGATTCCGGGACGCGGAACGGATCCTGGGAGGGTGGTGGCGTGTAGGGATCGTAAGGATCGCTCATAGCTTCAAGTACTCGCGAAGTCGTCTAGTTTGCGCACGGCTGACCGGAATCTCGCTCCCTTTCGTGTCCTTCATCCTCAGAATATAGTTTCGGCTGAACCAGGGAACGATCTCTCGTATTTTGTTGATATTTACGAGATGGGACCGATGGACTCTCCAGAATATCTCCGGATCGAGCCTCGCTTGCAATTCATCCAGTGTCCGATAGTTAGACGTTCCTGACAAGCTGTTCGTTACAACTGTTATTACGTCGTCTTCGACCGAGGCGTGTACAACGTCCTCGGCCTGGACCAGCAGAAACCGGTCACCAACCTTGACAGCCAGCTGATCGCGGCGGTTCTGGCGCTCGGCCAAAAAGCGCAGCACACGGTCGAGGTTAGGTGCTCCGCCCTGCCCACGGTCCGACTGCAAGCGCTTGCGGACGCGCTCAACGGCCGTGACTAGCCGTGCCGCTTCGACGGGCTTGAGGATGTAATCCACGGCGTTCACATCGAACGCTTCAATCGCGTGCTGATCGTACGCCGTCACGAATACAAGGTGCGCTTCCGTGTCGCGGTGGAGCAGCCGGCGCGCCACTTCGAATCCCGTCAAACCCGGCATCTGCACGTCGAGCATGATCAAGTCCGGTGCGTGCTCGGCAATTACATTGAGCGCCTCGGGGCCGTCGCCTGCCTGAGCAACCACTTCGATCCCGGGAATCTGGTCCAGCAAAAAGCACAGCTCTTCCCGCGCGAGCTCCTCATCGTCGACCACGACCGTCCGAAGCGTGTCTGTGGTACTCATCGGTCGTCCCGTCATGCGGGAATACTGGCTGGAACGACGAGTTCCGGAATCACGATGCGCGCGCACGTGCCTTCACCCGGCACGCTGTCGAGTTGAAGCTGGTAGTTCGTGCCGTAGATCACGCGCAGGCGTTCGTTGACGTTCTGCAGCCCGATGCCGCTGCCTTTGGCCAGGTTGACGTGCTCCGCGTGACTCTGCGTGACGCCCACGCCGTTGTCGATGATGTCAATGACGGTGTGGCCGTCTTGCCGCGTGCTTCGGAGGAGGATCCGCCCTTCGCCAATCTTCGGTGAGAGTCCATGCTTGATCGAGTTCTCAACCAGCGGCTGCAGCAGCATGCTGGGCAGCACCGCGTCCAGCGTCGCAGGGTCGATGGACTTTTCGATCGTGAGCTTGGAACCAAAGCGAACCGCTTCGATGCCGAGATACTCGTCAATCGCCTCGAGCTCTTCTCTGAGCGTCACGAAATGTTCCTGAGCACGCAGCAGCCGCCGCAGCAAACCCGACAGCTTCACGATCAACGTACGTGCTGTCTCTGGCTGGGTCCGGATGAGCGATGAAATCGACGTCAGGGTGTTGAACAGAAAGTGCGGGTTGATTTGATTGGCAAGCGCCTGCACGCGCGCGGCCATCAAGAGTTTTTCTTGCTCTTGCAGCCGGTGCTCGATTCGAGCGCTGTTCCAGATCTTGATCGGGATCGCCACGCAAAGTACCGTCGCGAAGACCACGAGACCGAGCAGCCAGGGCGTGTGCGGATGATGGTAGAAGATCCGGCCCCATTTGCCGCCGAGCGCCTGACGCAACAGCTCGAGGCTCACCGGCGCCGCGAGCATCAGCATGACCCAATCAATCTGCATGCGCCGGACGAGACGCCAGACATACCGGTGCAGGTCGGTGAAAAAGAGCGGCGAAAAATGCCAGATGGCTTCTTTCGGACAGATTTCGCGCAGGCCGCCTCCCGCGAATCCGCAGCCGATCGCAAACGGAAACGCGATCCATTCGCCCGCGACGAGGGCGGGAAGCCCGGTCATCGCACCAACAATCGCGCCAGCGTAGGGGCCCGCGAGGAGCCCGGCCAGAAACGATCCTGACAACGTCAAGTCAGCGGCTTCGTAGTTGAGGAGCAGCCTGGCCAGCACCCCGGCCGTGAGCGGGACGCCCAGGCTGGCGGCAAACACGAGCCGTTCCGGCCAATCGCGCTTTTCCGTGAGAAGAATGCGGCGGAACCAAGGAAAACGGACGAGCATCGTGGAGAGCACGGCCACGACGGCTAGCTTGACCATGAGGGTCACGAGGAGGAACTCCCCGGGTTGCAGGTAGGTCGTTCCGTGCGGCTGCATGGTCTACGTAACTATAACATTTCCAGTAGGTTGCCCGCGCGACGCCACTTTTTGCCTTTTACCTTTTCCCTTTTCCCTTGATATGATCGCAGGATGATCCGTCCGTTTCTCATCGGCTTTGCGACGACCCTCCGGCACTTTTTCAAGAAGAAGATCACCGTTAACTACCCGGACGAGAAAATCCCCGTCTACCCGAAGTACCGCGGCAAGCAAGTATTGATGCGGGACGAGAACGGACTGGAAAAATGCGTGGCCTGCGGGCTCTGCGCGGTCGCCTGTCCAGCTGACGCAATTTATCTGGAGGCGGCCGAGAACGACGGAACGGTCCAGGCCGGGCCGCGCTACGCGAAGATTTACCAGATCCACAAGACCCGCTGCATTTTCTGCGGCTACTGCGAAGAAGCCTGCCCGGTGTCGGCGATCTTCATGGGTAAGGACTACGAGTTGGCGGTTTACAGCAACAAGGACTTCATCTGGGACAAGCAGGACCTGCTCGTTCCGGCGACGACACAGAAGTAGGATTCGGCCGCGCCGGACTTCAGCTTTTGTTTGGCGTTCTCGGCGATATTCACGGCGACTTCGACAGCGTGCGGCGCATCATCGAGCACCAGCCGGACGTGCCGTTCTGGTTGTGCGTCGGCGATGTGGCGGACGATGACGGGCGGTACGAAGCGTTCGAACGACCGATTTACTGGATCAAGGGCAACAACGAGAACTTCGACGCGATCGCCCGACGCGATTTCCCCTCGTCACTGCACTTTCTCGACAACGGCCAGCTGGCAGTGATCGGCGGGCTTCGCGTAGCTGGCCTTGGTGGAACGTTTGCGCCGACCTGGTTCGACACGGCGTCGCGCGATCTTCCGCATCCCGTAAAAGGGACGCCGCGCGCAACCGCGCTGGCCGACAAGCGTCGACATTTTGTTCGAGAAGAAGTGGAGCAGATCAAGGCGCTCGGCGGCATCGATGTGCTGCTGACGCACGAGGCAGCGCGGCCATACCGAGTTCGCGGCAAAGGACCTGACGCGGGGAAGACGCCCATCAACGAAGTGCTGGCGGAGGCGCAGCCTCGGCTGCACTTGTTTGGGCATCACCACGAGTTCACGGATCAGGTTCGGCAGGGCGTGCGCTCGATCGGGCTCGATCTTGTCTCCAGGTCGTACTTGCTCGCCGACGAATCGACGCTGGCCGTGGACGTAGTGAAGAGTTGAACGTTATGGCACGACCACCTTTTCTCGAGGAACTCGACAAGCGCGTGCTCGTGTGCGACGGCGCGATGGGCACGATGCTGTACGCGAGGGGGATATTCCTCAACCGCTCGTTCGACGAGCTGAATCTGAAGCAGCCCGACGTCGTCTCCGAGGTCCACCAGGTCTACGTCCGTCACGGCGCCGACGTCATCGAAACGAACACGTTTGGTGCGAACCGCGTCAAGCTGGGCGTGTTTGGCCTTGCCGATCAAGTCCACACGGTGAACATGCACGGCGCGCGCATCGCACGACATGCTGCGCGCGACCAGGCCTGGGTCGCGGGAGCGATCGGTCCGTTGGGAATTCGCATCGAGCCCTGGGGCAAGACGGGCGTCGACGAAGCCGAGTCGTTCTTCGTCGAGCAGGCGCGCGCCCTCCTCGAAGGCGGCGTCGACCTCTTCATCCTCGAGACCTTCCGCGACGTCAACGAAATCGGCGCTGCGATTCGCGCGGTACGTTCGGTGTGCTCGCTGCCGATTGTCGCGCAGATGACCACCGAAGAAGACGGCAATACATCCGACGGTGTTGCGCCAGAGACGTTCGTGCCTGACCTCGAGCGCTACGGCGCTGATGTGGTCGGTCTGAACTGCAGCGTCGGACCGGCGCCAATGCTCGAAACGATCGAGCGCGTGGCGATGGTGACGACGACGAAGCTGTCGGCGCAGCCAAACGCGGGCAAGCCTCGCGAGATCGAAGGACGCAACATCTATCTCTGCTCCCCCGAGTACATGGCCTCGTATGCGCGCCGCTTCATCGATGCCGGCGTGCGGCTCGTGGGCGGCTGTTGCGGAACGACGCCGGAACACATTCGCCAGATCAAGCAGGCGGTGCGTGCGTTGTCGATGGCGCCGGCGAAGGCGGCCGCGCCTGCAGTGCGCGTCGGCGATGGGAGTGTGCTCGCAGCCGAGCCGGCGCCGGCGCTCGTCGGGCGCGCGGAGAAGTCCGTGATGGGCAACGCGCTCGAACGCGGCAAGTTCGTCGTGAGCGTCGAGCTGGTACCTCCGCGCGGGTATCGCGCCGAAACGTTGATCGAGCAGGCCCGCCACCTGCGTATTCATGGCGTCGATCTCGTCAACATTCCGGACGGTCCGCGCGCGACCGGACGCATGAGCGCGCTGTCCGCGGCGGTGATGGTCCACCAGCAGGCCGGCATCGAGCCGATCCTTCACTACGCGTGTCGCGACCGCAACATGATCGGCATGCAGTCGGATCTGCTCGGCGCGCACGCGATGGGGATCCGCAACTTGCTCGTCGTGACCGGCGATCCGCCGCGGGTCGGTGACTATCCCGACGCGACCGCGGTGTTTGAAGTCGACTCGATTGGCCTCACCAATCTGGTCGCGCAACTAAACCGGGGTCAGGACATCGGCCGTCAGGCGATTGGTCAGGCGACGAGATTTCTCATCGGTGTTGCCGCGAATCCCGGCGCATTTGATCTGGATCAAGAGATCCGCCGCTTCGAGTACAAGGTGGAGGCTGGCGCGGAGTTCGCGATTACACAACCGGTGTTCGACGTGACAGCTTTGCGCGTATTTCTCGATCGGATTGCCAAGGTTCGCATTCCGGTGCTGGCCGCGATCACACCACTCGAGAGCCTCCGGCACGCCGAGTTCATGGCGAACGAGGTACCGGGCGTTACGGTTCCGTCAGAGATTCTCGAACGCATGAAGGCTGCTGAAGACGACGGACGCGCGAGAGAGGAAGGCATGGCGATCGCGCGCGAACTCGTCGCGGAGTTGGCGGGCCGCGTACAGGGTCTGCAGATCACAGTTCCCGCGGGCGCGTTCGACACGGCGGTTCGCGTGCTCGAAGCGATTCCAGTGTGAGCCTTCAGTTAACTTCTTGCTCCGTCAACAGTAACGGGATATAGTCCGGATGCCCGTTCCATGGATCACACGAATGTGAGTCATCAACGCTGGCAAGACCACCGTCTCTTCCTTTCGCATTTTCGGAAGAGCCCTCGAACGGTGGGGGCCATCGCTCCCAGCTCACAGCGTCTGGCACGAACGATGCTCGACGGTCTTCATTTGCCGTCTGGCGTGCGGGTCGTCGAGCTAGGACCGGGCACCGGCGCCGTGACGGGTGAGATCGCTCGTCGCTTGCCTCATGACGCTGCCTGCCTCGCCATCGACATCAATCCGGAGTTCAGCGCTCGTGTCGGGGCGCGATGGCCGCAGATCGAATCTGTCTGCGATCGAGCCGAACGGCTCGTCGACATCGCGCGCGTCCGCGGTCTGCTGCCGATCGATCACATCATCTCGGGTTTGCCGTTCGCGAGCCTTCCACTGGCGACGGCGCGCGCCATCGTCGAAGCGATTGTCGGCTCGCTTCGTGATGGCGGCACGTTCACGACCTTTCAGTACGCTCATGCGTATGGGTTCCCCTCAGCTGCGTCCGTCCGCAAAACGCTGACGAAGCGCATGGGAAATGGGCCAAGCCGCTCGTTTGTCGTCGGAAACTTGCCGCCCGCGCTGGTTCTTCGATGGACGAAATCAGACAGCGTGGACTCTCAACGAGACGCCGCATGATCACACTGTTCGATCGCGATAAGCCCGTTCAAGACGATGAGTTGGTAACGTCCAGCAGCGGTACTGCGCAGCTGTCGGTGGCGGCGGTCGAAAACGACTTCGTCGCGGGTGTCTACGAGAAGCTCGCCTCGGTCTACGACCTGGCGTTCGGGCCGACGTTGCAGCCCGGTCGCGTCGCCGCGGTGAAGCGCATGGCGGTCCAGCCAGGACAGCACGTGCTCGAGGTCGGCGTCGGTACCGGCATCAACCTCTCCCTGTATCCAAAAGCCTGCTCAGTGACGGGTATCGACTTCTCGTCGTCGATGCTCGAGAAGGCGCGGGACCGCGTTGCGCGCATGGGCGTGCGCAGCTTCCGGCTGCTGCAGATGGATGCTGCCGACCTGAAGTTTGCCGACCATAGCTTCGACATCGTCTACGCGCCGTACCTGATCAGCGTCGTTCCCGATCCCGTGAAGGTTGCGTGCGAGATGCGTCGTGTGTGCCGCCCCGGCGGCCGCATCATCTTTCTCAATCACTTCCTCAGCCCGAACGCGATGGTTTCCCGCGTCGAGCGGTTGATCTCGCCGTTCACGATCCACATCGGTTTCAAGGCAGACCTGGATCTGCCGGCGTTCCTGTCCCAGGCAGATCTACAGCCCGTTTCAATCGAGAAGGTGAACGTGCCGCGGATCTGGTCCCTCGTCACGTGCGTGAAGGACTGACCCGGCGGCTCTGGCTTGCGGCCGTCCTCATAGCTTTTTGCGTTCCGTTGTTCGTCGGGCTCGGCCGGACGGACATGGAGAACGACGAAGCCATTTACTCCTACGCGGTTGATGGCATCCTCGCGACCGGTGACTGGCTGAATCCGCTCAGCAGTCCTCACACTGACGCCGTCTTTCTCGAAAAGCCGCCCCTCAAGTTCTGGCTCGTTGCCGCGCCGATGGCGCTCGGACTGGTCCCGCACACCGAACTTGGGATGCGGCTGTGGGACGCGCTCTTCGGCGCGATGGCCTTCGTCTACGTATTCGTTATTGGCCGCCGGCTGGGAGGCTCGCTCTGCGGCTTCTTGGCCGTGATGGTCCTGTTCGGCTACCGGCCGTTGCTCTTCGAGCACGGCTTGCGGAACAACAACATGGAGGCGCCGCTCGTCTTGTGCTACTGCGGCGCGATTTGTCACTATCTCGCCTGGGCGACGACGGAGTCGGCTGGCCGCCGCCGTGGCCACGTGTTTGCCGTCGCGATGTACTTCTTCCTGGGATTCATGACGAAGTTCGTCGCGGCCCTGTTTGTTCCGCTCGTGCTCGTTGCCGCGACACTTTTCGATCCTCCGACGCGCAGGCTGCTTATTCGCGAGTGGAAATCGTGGACGGCAGCCGCTCTGCTGTTTCTGGTGCTGGCAGCGCCATGGTTCATCTACCAGCAGCTTCGCGTCGGTTCTGCGCTGTGGAATATCATCCTCGGCGCTCACGTCATCGAGCGGATGACCGTTTCGATCGATCCAAGCCACGTCCAACCGTGGTACTACTACTTCGTCACGGTATGGCGCGAACTGCAGGGAGAAGCGACGGCGTGGCTGGCGGTGCTCGGGGCGGTCCTACTGGTCGTGCAGACGTGGCGAGCCCGCACGCTCACGGCGCTTCTCGTCATTTCCTGGTTCGTCGTCCCTCTCACCTTGATCTCGTTGGGCACGTCAAAGCTCCATCACTACCTGTATCCGTTCCTGCCGCCGATCGCGCTGGCCGTGGGGTACGCACCGGCCATCCTGCTGCAGAAAGTGCGCACCCGACTGGAAGCACTCATGCAGCGCGTGCAGCAGTGGATCGATCGACAGGGGTGGCTTGGCACCGGCCTTCGTGACGCGCTGTTCGTACTGGCCGCCATCGCACTGGGGATCGCTCTCGCGACGGTTGTCATGGGCCAGCTCGATATCACCGTCGGGGGCACTCGACTGTTTCGGAATTCGCACGTTGGCCGCCCGCTTGCCGTGGCGATGTTGCTCGCCACCCTCGCGGGGCGTGGCGTGCTGGCCGCCCGCGTGCTTCTGCCGCTGGGCCTCTTGCTCGTTGTGGTGCCCACCGATGCCTACGAGACCTCCCTCAGGCGAACGACGCTCAATGAGCATCCGATGCGGACGGCGCGCGACTGCCTGATGCGCGTGCGTCAACGAGAGTACGAAGCGCATCGTCCAGCCCCGGGGATTTACGTCATCGGCGAGCAGAAGTGGATGCTGCACTCTCACTACTATTACTTTCGTCACCTGGGCCGCTGGGAGAGAGCGGAAAGAGTTAACGACGAAGTACTCGAGCAGGGTCTGTTCGCGGATGGTTACCAACGGCCCATCCTGATCGGCGACGCTGACTATCAGGCGTTCAAGGCTCGCCATCCGAACGCCCTGCAGTCGCTTCCGTTGCTGCGGTTGCGGGATGCGCTGCTCCTGATGCCGGGCCCGTATGCGGCCTGCGACCCCTCGATCGCCACGACCAGCCGGCACGATGACCGGAGTTACACGACTAGAACGGCTCGCTGATGGCTGACGGTCAGTTCGTTTCGATCGTCGTTCCCGCTTACAACGAAGAGGCGAGGCTGGGCGCGAGCCTGGACGCACTCGTGTCCTACTTGTCCGCTACCGAGTGGACCTGGGAGATCAGGGTGGTTGACGATGGTTCGATCGACGGAACGTGCCGTGTGGTCGAGCAACACGCGACGCGGGACCGTCGAATCGTGCTCCAGCGCGAGCCGCACCGCGGCAAGGGCGGCGCAGTCAAAGCGGGTCTGCTCGCAGCGACGGGCACGTACCGCTTTATCTGCGACGCCGACCTGTCCATGCCGGTGACGGAGCTGCCACGCTTTCTTCCGCCGCTGCTGAAGGATTTTGACGTGGCGATCGGCAGCCGCGAGGGCGTTGGCGCCAGGCGCGTCGGCGAGCCACTCATCCGTCATCTCGCTGGACGGGTTTTCAACTATGCCGTCCAGCGCCTCTCCGTTTCGGGCATTAACGATACGCAGTGCGGGTTCAAGATGTTCACGGCGTCCGCGGTGCAGGCGATTTTTCCGCGGGTGACGGTGGACGGCTGGGCATTCGACATCGAAGTGTTGAGCATCGCGCGCGCCCGTGGCATGCGCATCGTCGAAGTGCCAATCGAATGGCACTACCGCCGTGAATCGCAGCTCAGCCTGCTTCGCGACGGCGTGCGCATGATGCGCGAGTTGCTGCAGATCAGGTCGCGTGCCAAGCGTGGCGCCTACGCCGAGCCCGCTGCGCCGCTGAGCGCTGACCGATCAGAGTAAGGAGCAGATGCGCTCGCATACGAGCGCGGCGCCGTTGGTGGGTGGCGTCTCGGGAGGATGAGGCCGCGACAGAATCTCGTCGAGCGTCGCGCGCCAGCGGCCGGCAAAAAGTGCGTCGTGATCGATGTAGCCAGATCGCAGATAGCGCGGCATCGCGGCGACCAGGACCTCGTACTCTACGAACAAGCCTCGGGATGTATACATGATCGCCACCTGATTGGCGATGCACTCCGAGATGATCCCGTATCCCGGTTTCGTTGCGACGACGTCGCAGGCGGCTACCAGGTCCTCGTAGCGAAGCCCGCCGCCATACAGCCGGTCTTCGCTCACTGGAAAAATCCCCTTGGGTACTGCTGACGGCGCTTCGAGCTCGTCGCGATAGGTGATGACCACACCGTAAGAATCGAGACAATCGAGTCCAGCGAGGTTGTCCAGGCCGTGGACGCCATATCCGCCGAACGACGACAGCACCAGCGGTAGACCGTCAGGCAGGCCCAGCCGCTTGCGCACGTCCTCACGTGCATGCGTTGCGTGCCGGGCAACCAGCGGCATGTCGACGATCGTGTCGAATGTGGAGAAGCCACCGTGCATCGGCAAGCGCCACGCCGCGCGCGCCGTCCGATACGCGGCCTGAATCGAGGGAATCAGATCGGGTGCTGTCGCGACCGCTTCGCCGTAGGCCTGATAGATCCAATCCCACGTGAAGTTGCCGACGACGACGGATGGAATCCCTGCAGCGGCAGCGGCAGCACAGCCAAGCGCGGGAGCATCGGCGACGACAAGACGCGCGCCGAGCCCGCGGAGTAATCGTGCTTCCTCTTGAGCGCGAAGCGGCAGGGAGCGGTGGAACTCTCGCGCACGTTCGATGGTCTGACGTGCGTCCAACCTGAGGCTGTCGACTTGCACAACACCGGTATCGACCTCGCCGCGCATCAACGTGATTGGTCCGCTCGCGGTGCGATCGAACAGCCAGCGCGCGGCCGATGTGCGAATGGCGATCTCGACGTCCGGACGGAGCTTGCCGAGCGCGTTGACGATTTCGATTTGTCGTGACGCGTGGCCGAAGCCGTGCCCCGAGATGTAGAAGAAGACAGCCGCCAAGAGCGAGCGTCAGCCGCCTTCGACCGGCGCGGCGACCGCTACGGGAATCGAGATGGCGAGAGCCTCTTCAAGCGTGGCGACCGGGCGGAACGTCATGTCGCGGCGCACTTCCGGCGGAAGCTCTGCGAGATCGGATTCGTTCAAGGCCGGCAGGATGATCGTGCGGACGCCCTGGCGCCTCGCCGCGAGCGTCTTCTCGCGAATGCCGCCAACGGGCAGGACGAGACCTGACAACGTGATCTCGCCGGTCATCGCGACATCGGAGCGCACCGGCACACCGCGCGCCGCCGACACCATCGCCGTCGCCATCGTCACGCCGGCCGACGGACCGTCTTTAGGGATAGCGCCCGCCGGCACGTGGATGTGAATGTCCTGCTTGCTGAGGAACTCGGGTGACAAACCAAGATCGCGAGCGTTCTGCCGGACGTGCGACAACGCCGCGCGTGCAGATTCCTGCATGACGTTCCCGAGTTGGCCGGTCAAGATCACGTGGCCGCTGCCGCCGGGGAGAAGTGCGGCTTCGATGAACAGCACGTCGCCGCCGGTTTCGGTCCATGCCAGGCCGGTCGCGACGCCAGGCCGCGACGTCCGGAACGATGTCTCGGGCTTGAAGCGCGGCGGCCCGAGGTACTCCGGCACGTCCGCCGCGTCGATCGTTGCTCGAGAGTGCTCGTCGCTCGCGACACGCGCCGCGATTTTGCGCGCGATCGTACCGATTTGCCGCTCGAGCGTGCGCACGCCAGCCTCGCGCGTGTACTCGACGATCACCCGCCGAAGTGCGGCGTCGGTGATATCGAACTGTTCGGGAAGCAGTCCGTTCTCGTCTCGTTGGCGCGGCAGGAGATACATGCGCGCAATTTGGATCTTCTCGTCTTCGGTGTAGCCGGTCAATGAGAGCATTTCCATGCGGTCCAGGAGCGCCGGATGGATCGTGCCGAGCTGGTTCGCGGTGGCAATGAACAGGACGCGCGACAAATCGAGCGGAACTTCGAGATAGTGATCGCGGAACGAATGGTTCTGCGCCGGGTCGAGCACCTCGAGCAGCGCCGCTGCCGGATCGCCCTGAATCCCGACGGAAATCTTGTCGATCTCGTCGAGCATGAGCACCGGGTTCGCCGAGCCAGCCGTCTTGAGCGCTTGCGCGAGCCGTCCGGGCATCGAGCCGATATAAGTTCGGCGATGACCGCGAATCTCCGCCTCGTCGCGCACGCCGCCGAGCGAGATCCGGACGAACTTGCGATTCATCGCGCGGGCGATCGACTGGCCGAGCGAAGTCTTACCGACGCCAGGCGGTCCCACGAAGCACAGGATCGGACCCCTCATGGAAGCCGGTTGTGGTTCGATCGTGTCGCCCGATTCCGAGATCGGCCTGGCAAGGCTGCGCTGACGGAGCTTCTGCACCGCGAGGTATTCGACGATGCGTTCTTTGACCTTGTCGAGGTCGTAGTGATCCTCGTCGAGGACGCGTCGCGCTTCGACCGGATCCAGCCGGTCCTCCGTAGACTTGTCCCAGGGGATGTCGAGCACCCAGTCGACGTAAGTGCGCAACATCTGATACTCGGGCGAGGCGGGCGTCATCCGCTCGAGGCGATCGACTTCGCGCAAGACAGGCGTCGCCACGCGTTCGGGCAGGTTGGCATCAGCGATCCGCTGCCGTATCTCCTGCGCTTCGCTGTCGGTCTCGCCAAGCTCGGTCTGAATCGCCTTCATCTGCTGACGCAGCACGTATTGACGCTGCGCGTCGGTCATTTCCTTTTCTGCACGCGACTCGATCCGTCCCTTGAGCTCGAGGACATCGATTTCTCGCGCCAGCGCCGACGCCACCGCGTCAAGCTTGACCTCGAGGCTGTTTTCTTCGAGCAGCCGCTGCTTGTCCTCCGCTTTCATGTCGAGCAGGCTCGCCAGCAGATAGGCGATCCGCAGCGGATCGTCCATGCTGGTCACAAGCGTGCGGATGTCGGGAGAGAGACCGGTCGCGAGCGACAAGGCGCGGTCGACGAGTTCCTGCATGCGCCTGACGCGGGCGTCGATTTCGATCGAGCGCTCAGCCGATTCTTTGAGGGGCTTCATGAGCGCTTGCAGCACGCCGCGCTCCACCTGGAGGAACTCGGCACGCGCGCGCACGACGCCTTCGACGAGGACGCGCATGCCGGTCTGTGCCTTGGCCATCTGCCGGATGATGCAGATCGTGCCAACCCGATACAGGTCGTCCGGGCCAGGCTCTTCCGTGTCGGTGCGCTGCAGGAGCGTCAGGATCATCCGATCGCTTGCCAGCGCGCGATTCACCGCCTCAACCGAAATAGCACGACTGACCCCAAGCGGCGCGACACTCATCGGCAGGACGACCGCACCGCGAAGGGGAACAACGGGGAGCTCTGACGGAAGAGCAGGTTGGACTTCTTCAGCCACGGCTGTCCCAGTGTACCGCATTGCCGATTGCAGATTGCAAATTGCAGGTTGGGATTGCCGATTGACGATTGACGATTGCAGATTGACGATTGTAGGTTCAGATTGCTGATTGTCGATTGCCGATCCAATCCACACTCAGCAATCAAAATCCAATCAACAATCCGCAATCCGCAAATCCGCAATCCGCAATCGGCAATCGGCAATCGGCAATCTGCACCTACAATCTGCAATCTGCAATCTGCAATCTGCAATCTGCAATTGCCAGGCGTTAGTACACCCCCGGTATCATCCTCCAGCGTACGGATTGGCGGTACCGCTCGTAATCCCGGCCGAACGTGGCGACCAACCCCCGCTCCTCCC
>Ga0209382_10005889_pt1 | contig 15836 bp, 11 predicted proteins | sample SoiMetdeltSBSDD5_FD_187599 | JGI IMG/M metagenome (GOLD analysis project Ga0209382, IMG submission 187599) | Bulk soil microbial communities from a Populus tree surrounding site in Tennessee, USA - Soil MetaG P. deltoides SBSDD5 (SPAdes) (version 2) | ecosystem: Environmental > Terrestrial >...
CCGGTCTCCTCGCAATAGCCATAGGAGCCGTCCTCGATTCGCTTCAGTGCGGCATCGATCTTCGATATCAGCTTGCGTTGCCGATCGCGCGTCCTGAGCTCGAGGGCCCGGTCGGTCTCGGTGGACGCCCGGTCAGCCAAGTCCGGCAATACATTGTTCTCATCTTGCAGTGAAAGCAGCGTTTCCTTGCTTTCGTGCAGAATTTCATCCTTCCAGTTTAGAAGCTTCAGGCGGAAATACTCCCGCTGGCGTTCATTCATGAAGGGTTCGTCGTCAGAAGGTTGATAGACGATGCCATTCGTTTTGGACATTACCGGGGTCCCTCATCTCCCGAAGGGCAACGCCCTTCTGAACAGGGCGCCTATATATCGAGGTCAAATACACTCGACAATAGGCTCCGGCAAGTTCCCAAAAGCCACACAAGTCATTGATTCGTCACGGGCAACGGGAATGCCCATCATGACGCAATGGCACTCCGGCAATGCACCAAAAATGCCGCGCTGCACAATGGAAGTCCCTCGCGCCAATATTTGGCGAGCTAAAGGCACTTCAGACAAAACGGACCCGCCGAGACATCGCCGCCGCATCAGCTTTTGGCCGGCACCCCGGAGCGAGTGGCGCCTCATCCCCTCGATCCTTTAGATCATGCATCGCCAAATCGCGCGGACGCTGTGCGGCTCGACATCTCTGCGTTAACCAATCGTGATTTCGAGACATTCGGCCTCGCCCAGCAACTGGATTGCACCTATAGTGTGCCCGGTCGAACACGCCGTTCGACGGCTTTGAGGCGCATGGCGCCAGCGTGACCCTCACCAGGCAGATGAGCGGGAAGAGAGGCGCCCTCCCGATATGAAGTTCCCCTCTGCCAAGGCGTTCATGGACTGGCCGGCGAAGGCCGTCACGATCTTCGGAATGTCCGGAGTAGGCAAGACCAGCCTTGCCCGGATGCTCCGGCATCATGACTGGTTCCACTATTCCGTCGATTACCGGATCGGCACCCGTTACATGGGCGAGCACATTGTCGATAATTTCAAAAGGGAGGCGATGAAGAACCCGTTCCTGCGCGACCTTCTGCGAACGGATTCGATCTATATCTCCTCCAACATCACCTTTGAGAACCTCGATCCGCTGTCGACCTATCTCGGCAAGCCCGGCAACCCTGACAAGGGCGGCATTTCCTTCGACGAATATCGCGAGCGCCAGGAGCAGCATCGTCAGGCCGAGATCGCATCGCTCCACGACGTGCCCCTGTTCGTGAAGAAGTCCCGCGAGATCTATGGCTATCAGCATTTCATTTGCGATTCCGGGGGCTCGCTTTGCGAGGTTGTCGATGTAACGGACGAGAATGATCCGGTCCTGCGCAGCCTCGCCGCCCACACGCTCCTGCTCTATATCCGCGGCACCCCCGAGCACGCCGAGGAGCTGATCGAGCGGTTCCGCCAGCAGCCCAAGCCGATGTACTACCAGCCTGGCTTCCTCGAGCGGAAATGGGCGGAATACAAGGCCGTGACCGGCACCAGCGCCGACGACGATGTCGATCCGGACGACTTCCTGGTCTGGGGTTTTGGCCAGCTCTTGCACCATCGGATCCCGCTCTATGAGGCCATCGCCCGGCAATATGGCTATGCGGTGGACATGCAGCGGATCCCCGAGATCGGCGACCAGCAGGCGTTCCTCGATATGATCTGCGAGGTGCTGGACGAACCCTAACGTCAAGTTCGTCCCTTGCATCGGTGAGTTCCACAATCTAGATAGCCCCGACCCGCGTCGGAGGTACCGCTTTCAGGAGTCTTTTGCCGATATGCCGATCAAGGTGCCGAACAATCTTCCCGCCCGCCAGACGCTCGAGCGCGAGGGCGTCATGGTGCTGAGCGAGGAGGATGCCATCCGCCAGGACATCCGGCCGCTGCGCATCGGCATGCTCAATCTCATGCCCGACAAGATCCGCACCGAGACGCAGTTCGCGAGGCTGTGCGGCGCGACACCGCTGCAGGTCGAGTTTACCCTGCTCAAAATGACTGGGCACACCCCGAAGAACACGCCGGCCGACCATATGATCGCCTTCTATCGCGATATCAGCGAGGTGCGCGACGAGAGGTTCGACGGCATGATCGTTACCGGCGCGCCGGTCGAGCTCCTCGAATTCGAGGAGGTCTCCTACTGGCCGGAGCTTGTGAGGTTCCTCGATTGGACGGTCAGCCACGTGCATTCGACCTTCTGCATCTGCTGGGGGGCGCAGGCTGCGATCTTCAGCCACCACGGCGTTGGCAAGCACCGGCTCAGCCACAAGGCGTTCGGTGTTTTTCGTCACAAGAACCTCAATCCGGCCTCGCCCTATTTGCGGGGCTTTTCGGACGACTTCTCAATTCCGGTGTCGCGCTGGACCGAGGTGCGGCGCGCCGATCTTCCGACCGATGCCGGTCTCGAAGTCCTGATGGAGTCGGACGAGGCCGGGTTGTGCCTCGTCGCCGACGAGCCGCATCGCGCCCTCTATATGTTCAACCACATCGAATACGACACGGCGACGCTGGCCGAGGAGTATTGGCGCGACACCAACAACGGCAAGCCGATCAGGCTGCCAACCAACTACTTCCCGCATGACGACCCGCATGCCCATCCGGAGAACCGCTGGCGCAGCCATGCCCATCTCCTGTTCGGCAATTGGATCAACCAGGTCTATCAGACCACGCCGTTCGACTGTTCCGCGATTGGCACCCGAGGCACGCAACGATGATGCGTCTGCTGCTGCTGCGCCATGCCAAGTCGGACTGGTCCGATGCCGGACTTGCCGACCGCGACCGGCCGCTGAGCAAGCGCGGGCGGGAAAGTGCCCCCGTGGTGGGGCGCCATATGAGGGAGAAAGGCTGGATTCCCGATCTCGTGCTGTCATCGCCGGCGACCCGGACGCGACAGACGGTCGGTATGGTGCTCGACCGGCTCGGCACAAGCCCGAGCATCACTTTCGATGAAAGACTCTATGATTTCGGCAGCGGCGAGCGGCTGCTGGCGTCGATCAAGGAGCACGGCGGCAAAATGCCGACGCTGATGGTCGTTGGCCACAATCCGGCGATCGAGCGGCTCGCGCTGATGCTGGCCGGGCATGGCGATGCCGAGCTGCTCGCCGCCATGGAGCGCAAGTTTCCCACCGCCGCGCTTGCGGTCATTGATTTCGACGCGAAGTCGTGGTCCTCGATCAAGCCGGGCAAGGGGACGTTGACGGCCTTCGTCACACCGAAGGGTCTGGCGGCCAGCTAGCTGTGGACAGCTTTCGGTATAAGTGAGCCATGGCATCGACGCTCATCGAAGAAGCCCGCGTCGCGCTTGGCGGCATCGGCGATCTGTTCTCCGGTCTCGTGTCGCCGACGGTGAGGCTCGGCGTCACCGGCCTGTCGCGCTCCGGCAAGACGGTGTTCATCACCGCGCTGATCCACAACCTGCTCCATGGCGGGCGGTTGCCGCTGTTCAACGCCCAGGCCGAGGGGCGGATCGTCCGCGCCTATCTCGAGCCCCAGACCCATGACGATGTCCCACGGTTTGCCTATGAGGATCATGTCGCCGCCTTGACGGGCGCCGACCGCGCCTGGCCGCAGGGGACACGGCGGATCTCCGAGCTGCGCCTGACGGTCGACTACACGGCGCGAGGCCTCCTGGCCCGCAACACCCATGGCGGCCAGCTTCATATCGACATTGTCGACTACCCGGGCGAGTGGCTGCTCGACCTGCCGCTGATGTCGATGACCTATGAGGAATGGTCGCAGGCGACGCTTCAGCAAAGCCGGACCGGGGCGCGGCTGCCGCTCGCCGGCGCGTTTCATGCCCATCTGGCGACGCTCGAGCCGGATACGCCAGCAAGCGAATCGACCGCCCAGGAAGCCGCCCGGCTGTTCACCGCCTATCTCGCCGACTGCCGCACGGACGATGTCTCGCTCTCGTCGCTGCCGCCCGGCCGCTTTCTGATGCCGGGCGATCTCGAGGGCTCTCCCCTCCTCACCTTCGCGCCGCTCGAGGTCGCGCCAGGAACAGCAGCCAGGCGTGGCTCGCTCCATGCGATGATGCAGCGGCGCTATGACAGCTATGTCGCTCACGTTGTGCGGCCGTTCTTCTACGATCATTTTGCCAGGCTCGACCGCCAGATCGTGCTTGCCGATCTCCTGACCGCACTCAACGCCGGTCCGGCCGCCGTCTCCGATCTCTCGGCCGCGCTGTCGGCAGTCCTCGCCTGTTTCCGTCAGGGTGCCAATAGCTGGTCGTCGGTGTTCACCGGCCGGCGCATTGATCGCATCCTCTTCACCGCCACCAAGGCCGATCTCCTTCACCATGGCTCGCACGACCGGCTCGAGGCGATCTTGCGGCTCGTGCTCGAGCGCGCGCTCAAGCGGGTCGAGTTTTCCGGTGCCCGGCTCGACGTTGCCGCGCTCGCTGCGATCCGGGCGACCCGCGAGGCCACGGTCAGGCAAAACGGCGACATCCTGCCATGCATCGTCGGCACGCCCGAAGCCGGCGAGGTGATCGGCGGGGAGCTGTTCGACGGCGAGACCGAGGCTGCGATCTTTCCGGGCGACCTTCCCGCCGACCCGGCGCAGGCCCTCGACGGCTCGATGGCCGGCACCATCCGCTTTGTGCGGTTCCGGCCGCCCAAGCTCAGCACTCTGCCCCTTCGGACAAGCCCGGCCTTTCCCCATATCAGGCTCGATCGCGCCCTCGAATTCCTGCTCGGAGACCGCTTCAGATGACCAGCACACGCCGGCCCACCGCCTTCCGGCTGCCGGAAACCGAGGACATCGAGCTCGAGCCCGACCTGCCGGAGCCGCCGATTGTCCCGACCCAGCCGCAGCCGCTGGGGCTGGCCCGCTCCTTCCGATGGGGAAGCGTGCTGGCCTCGGCGGCCACCTCGCTCATTCTGCTCTGGGCCGGTTTCGCCCTTACCGGTTTCATCGAGGATCTGTTCGCCCGCTCGGTCGTGCTCGGCGGGGTCGCCCTGTCGCTTGCCGGATTGATCGCGCTGGCCCTCCTCGCAATCCTGCTTCGCGAGGTGATCGGGCTCATCAGGCTGAATGCTCTCGGCTCGATCCAGGACGATGCCGCCCGAGCGATCGCGGCACGCGACGCCGTTGCGGCGCAGCAGGCACTTCGCCATCTGCGACGCCTCTATGGCCGACGGCCGGAGCTTGCGGCGGCCCTCGTCGATCTCGACCGGCATGAGCATGACATCATGGACCCGGCCGATCGAATCCGGATCGCCGAGCGCGACATTGTGAGCCGGCTCGACGAGACGGCGGGGCGGATCATCACCCGGAGCTCCAGGCGTGTCACCTTGACGACGGCTGTCATGCCGGCGGCAGCGCTCGACATCCTGTTCGTCGCGGCAATCAATCTCCGCATGCTCAGGGACCTGGCGACGCTCTATGGTGGCCGCCCGGGCTTTATCGGGACGTTGCGGCTTGCCCGGATGGTGCTGAGCCATCTGGCGGTGACCGGCGGTCTCGCGCTCACCGACAATATCGTGCAGCACGTGCTTGGCCGCGGCCTGATCGGCCGCCTCTCGGCCCGTTTCGGCGAGGGCGCGGTCAACGGCATCATGACGGCGCGCATCGGCCTCGCCGCCCTCGATATCTGCCGGCCCCTGCCCTTCATCACGCGCCCGAAGCCCGGCCTCGCCGAGTTTCTGCAGCAGGTCGGCGACTTCTCGCCGGAGCAAAAGGCGTGAGCCAGTCCTGCGGCTCGGATTTCGCACTCCGGCGGAACGAAACGAACCCTCTTTGCACTTGGATACTGGTCGCTAACCATAATCATGCATAATTTATAGAGAATCGCTGCTGGTCCCTGCATGAAACCGCTTCTCTCCACCGTCAATCTTGCGCAGCAGCGCCGCCACCAGCGGCGCAATGCGGTGCACTCGCTGCTGCTGGTCTGCCTTTCGGGGCTGCTCATGGGCCTGGTCGCCTGGTCGGCGTTCGGCCTTGCCGGGCTCCTCTGGGCGGGATTGCTGCTGGCCGGCAGCTTGTGGTCGGTGACGCGGGTGTCCGCCACTGTCATGCTGGGCCTGTTTCGCGGGCGCGAGCTCGACGAGGGCGAGTGGCCGCAGCTTTTCCGGACCATCCGCGACCTGTCGGCACGTGCCGATCTCCCGGCAGTGCCGCGCATTTTCTACATGCCGAGCCGGGCGATGAACGCCTTTGCCATCGGTCGTTCGAGCGATTCGGCGATCGCGGTGACCGACGGGCTGTTGCGCAAGCTCACCCATCGCCAGCTGGCCGGGGTGCTGGCGCACGAGATGAGCCATATCCGCAAGGGCGATCTCTCGGTGATGGCGCTGGCCGACATCCTGTCGCGGATCACCGCGCTGATGTCGCTGGTCGGCTTGGTCGGAGTGGCGATCATGCCCGCTCTCGGCCTCGAGGGAAATGCGGAGTCGATGCCGCTGGCGGGCGTGCTGCTCCTCATCGTTGCGCCGTCGGTCGGTGGAATGCTCCAGCGGGCGCTGTCCCGGGCGCGCGAATATGACGCCGATCTCGAGGCAGTCGGCCTGACCGGCGATCCCGAGGGCCTGACTCAAGCGCTCCTGGTGCTCGACCGGCGGCAGCAGGGTGTCTGGGATCAGCTGGTGGTGCCGGGCCTGCGGCTGCACCACCTTTCGGTCTTCCGCACCCATCCCCGCACCGAACGGCGGATTCTGCGGCTCCACAGCCTGCGCACGCCGCGTCCGGCCACCATCGCCCTGCGCAGCGCCGGCGAGCGCTCCTTCGTCCCGGCGATCGGCCGCTGCCCGTGACACGACCGGCCGCCGTCGAGGCGCCGAAGCCCTCCTTCGGCTGGCGGTGGCTCGCGCCGTTGATCTTCGTCTTCCTGTGGTCGGGCGGGTTCGCGGTCGCCAAGATCGGCCTCAGAGATTCGACCCCGATGGCGTTCCTGGCGGTGCGCTATCTGCTGGTGATCATCGTCCTCGCCGCGCTTCTCGCCATCATCAGGCCCGCCCTTCCCGGCCATTGGCGTTCCTACTGGCACCTGGCAGTGACGGGCTTCTGCATTCAGGTCCTCTATTTCGGATTGTCCTATCTCGGCTTCTGGCTTGGGGCGTCGGCCGGCGGTCTTGCCTTGATCGTCTGCCTCCAGCCCATTCTCGTCGGCCTGCTGGCACCGGGTCTCGTGTCCGAGACCGTCAATTGGCAGCGCTGGGCCGGCCTGGTCCTCGGCCTGAGCGGTGCGGCGATCGTCATCATCGCCCGCTCGGAGGTCAATATGCAGTCGCTGCCCGGTACATTATGCGCGGTCGGTGCGCTTGCCGGGATCACCGCCGGCACGCTCTATGAGAAGCGTTTCGGCCTCAACCACCATCCGGTGCTCGCCAACTTCGTGCAATATCTGTTGGGCTTTGCGGTGATCGGACCGCTGGCGCTGTTGGTCGAGACGCCGGTCATCCATTTCACGCAGAGCTTTGTGCTCTGCCTCGTCTATCTCGTTCTCGGCAATTCGCTGATCGCGGTGACGCTGCTCCTGGCGATGATCCGGGCCGGCGAGGCCTCGCGGGTGTCGGCATTGTTCTTCCTGGTTCCGCCGGTCGCTGCGGCGATGGCCTTTGTGGCAATCGGCGAGATCATGCCGCCGGCGGCATGGCTCGGAATGGCGGTCGCCGCTTTGGGGGTAGCCATCGCCAGCCGCACTTGAGCGAGGAAGGAACAGGACGCTTGCCTGCCCCATTCCTTGGTCGGAGTGGATGCCATGGACAATAGAAACACCACCCCCGCGCTCACCACGCTCAGAAGTCTCAAGCCCGGTCTCGATCGTTGCCGCAGGTGCGATCTTTGGCGTAACGCGACCCAGGGTGTCGGGGGTGAGGGTCCTGCCCCCGCTTTGGTGATGCTCGTGGGCGAGCAGCCGGGCGACAAGGAAGATCTGGCAGGCGCTCCCTTTGTTGGACCGGCAGGACGAATCCTCGATCAAGCGCTTGCCGCCGCCGACCTGCCACGCCCGCGGCTTTACGTCACCAACGCCGTCAAGCACTTCAAGAACGAGCCGCGCGGAAAGTTTCGGTTGCACAAGAAACCGGACGCAGGGGAAGTGGAGGCGTGCCGCTGGTGGTTGCGCCAGGAGCTTCGTCTCGTGCGCCCGAAACTGATCGTGGCGCTCGGTGCCACGGCTGCACTGACCTTGTTTGGAAAGGCGGTGACGATCAAAGCTGTGCGCGGCAGGTGGCAGCAACTTCCGGAAGGCGAGGTCTTGGTGACGATTCATCCATCCTTTCTTCTGCGGCAGCGCGATTCGACGGCCAGACGTCACGAGTTTGACAAATTCGTTGCGGACCTCGCCTTGGTCAGAGATCGGGCGCTGGAGTTCGACCGATCCTTTGCGGCCTGATGAAGGACCGATGGCTTTGTGGCGGAATGGCGGAACAACCATCGTAGATGCGCGTTAGTACCGAGGGGTGTGCCAACCCCCCGACAGCAGGAAACCGTGAATTCATGCCGAGCACCCATCACCCGTCCGCGCGCCCCGAAATCTTCAGTGTCGTTCCCCGCTATTCGAGTCGCCTGGTCGTGGTCTCAAATCGGGTGGGAGACCTGTCGAACGGCAGTCAGAGCGGCGGCCTTGCCGTCGCTGTCGGCGAGGCCCTGAAGGCCAATGGCGGCCTGTGGTTCGGCTGGAGCGGCCGTGTCAGCGATGCCCCCGGACCGCCGCATAAGCGCCGCTTCGATTGCGGCGTCACCACCGCCACGATGGATTTCACGCCAGAGGAGCACCAGCTCTACTATCTCGGCTTTTCCAACCGCTGCCTGTGGCCGCTCTTCCACTACCGCCTTGATCTCATTCAGATCGACGAGGCGGAGAAGGACGCCTATTTCGCGACCAATGACCGGATCGCGGACGAGCTGTGCCGGCTGATCCAGTCGGAGGACCGCATATGGATCCATGACTATCATCTGATCCCGCTTGCGGCGGCGCTGCGCAAGCGCAAGGCCACCGGGCCGATCGGCTTCTTCCTTCACATCCCCTTCCCGCCGCCCGAGGTGTTCACCGCCGTGCCGCATCACGAGCGCCTCGCCCGCTGCCTGTTTGCCTGCAATGTCATCGGCTTCCAGACCCATCGCGACCGCCAGAACTTCGCCCGCTATGTCACCGAGGTGCTGGGCGGCCAGGCCCTTTCCGACAATCGCCTGCAAGCCTTTGGCCAGACCGCCATCGCCGATGCCTTCCCGATCGGCATCGATGCCGGCAGCTTTGCCGGCGCGGCGCGCGACGGGGCGGCAAGGATGGACGAGCTGATAGACGGGCAGAAGGTGATCATCGGCGTCGACCGGCTGGACTACACCAAGGGGTTGCCGCAGCGGATCGAGGCCTTCGAGATGCTGCTGACGCGCAACCAGGACCTGCAGGGCAAGGTCACCATGCTGCAGATCGCCCCGCCGACGCGCGACGGCGTCAAGGCCTATGCCGACATCCGCGCCGAGCTCGAATCCGCCGCCGGCCGGGTCAATGGCCGGTTCGGCGATTTCGACTGGGTGCCGGTGCGCTACGTCCACCGCTCCTATCCGCGCGACCGCCTCGCCACCGTGTACCGCCTCGCCCGGGTCGGGCTGGTCACGCCGCTGCGCGACGGCATGAACCTGGTGGCCAAGGAATATGTCGCCGCCCAGGATCCCGAGGATCCGGGCGTGCTCATACTGTCGCATTTCGCGGGTGCGGCGGAACAGCTCAAGGACGCGCTGCTCGTCAACCCTTATGACAGCGGCAATGTCGCCGCCGCCATAGAACGGGGTTTGGAGATGGGACTCGAGGAACGACGTGCCCGCCATCGAGCGCTGCTGCGCAATGTCGTCAGGGAGAATGTCGACTGGTGGTACAGCCGGTTCCTCTCCGCCCTCGACCGGACCGGCGTCGAAAAGTCGAAGCCGCCGCCCACGCCGGTGGCCGTCGCGTGAGCGAGCCATGCTGGAGAAGGCGCGAAGGCCCGGCCGGGCCGGGGGGTTGGCCACCGCGGCACGCCGCCGCTCGGAATCGCTGATCCGCTCCGTCATCGACCAACGCATCGCCATCGAGGCCGTCGTCCCGGAGATCAATGGCGGCCGGTTCCGCGCCAAGGGCTCGGTCATCGAGCCCTTCATCGTCGAGGCCGACATCTTCGGCGACGGTCATGACCGGATCGCCGCCGCGCTGCTCTATCGCAAGAAGGGTGACGGCGACTTTCTCGAGGCACCGATGCTGCCCACGGTCAATGACCGCTGGCGGGCCGAGATCCGGCTTGACCCCGGGCATTGGGTCTACACCATCATCGCTTGGCGCGACGTCTTTGAAACCTGGCGCCAGGACACCGGCAAGAAACGGGGCGCCGGGCTCGACATCGCGCTCGAGCTGACCGAAGGCCTCAAGCTGCTCGAGGATGCGCTGATCAATGGCGACAGGGGTGCGCCGGAGAGCCGCGAGGCGCTGCGCGACCTGCGCGAGCGGCTGTTGGCCGCAAGCGATTCCGAGCGGCTCGAGATCCTGTCCTCGGAGGTCGCCGCCGAGCTCTTCAAGGAAACCGCCATCCGCGACAGCGAGACCCGCTACCACCGCGAGCTCGAAGTGACGGTGGAGCGCGAGCGGGCGGCCTTCAGCGCCTGGTACGAGATGTTTCCGCGCTCGCAGGCCTCCTCCCCCGGCCGGCACGGCACCTTCGACGACGTGATTGCCCGCCTGCCCTATGTCCGCGATCTCGGCTTCGACGTGCTCTACTTCCCGCCGATCCATCCGATCGGACACACCCACCGGAAGGGCAAGAACAACGCGCTCGAGGCCGCACCCGGCGAGCCGGGCAGCCCCTATGCCATCGGCTCCGAGGCGGGCGGCCATGAGGCGATCCACCACGAACTCGGCACCCTCGAGGACTTCCAGCGCCTCATCGATGCCGCGGCAGCCGTGGGAATCGAGATCGCCCTCGACTTCGCCATCCAATGCTCGCCCGATCATCCGTGGATCAAGGAGCATCCGGAATGGTTCGACTGGCGCCCCGACGGCAGCCTCAAGCACGCCGAGAACCCGCCGAAAAAATACGAGGACATCGTCAATGTGCACTTCTACGACGCGGCGGTCCCGGCCCTGTGGTTCGCCTGGCGCGACATCGTGCTCCTGTGGGTCAGCCGCGGCGTGAGGATCTTCCGGGTCGACAACCCGCACACCAAGCCCTTCCCCTTCTGGGAATGGCTGATCGGCGAGGTCCATGAGCACCATCCCGAGGTGATCTTCCTGTCGGAAGCCTTCACCCGGCCGAAGCCGATGCGCTATCTCGCCAAGCTCGGCTTTACCCAGTCCTACACCTATTTCACCTGGCGCACCGCCAAGCAGGAGATGATCGACTATATTCTCGAGCTGACCCGCTCCGAGGCCCGCGACTACATGCGGCCGAACTTTTTCACCAACACGCCGGACATCAATCCCTACCACCTGCAGACCGGCGGCCGGCCGGCATTCCGCACCCGCCTCGTCATGGCGGCGACGTTGGTCAACTCCTACGGCATCTACAACGGCTTCGAGCTGTGCGAGGCCCGCCCGATCGCCGGCAGGGAGGAATATCTCGACAGCGAGAAATACGAGATCAAGGCCTGGGACTGGGACCGGCCGGGCAACATCAAGGACGACATCAGGATGATCAACCGCCTGCGCCGTGACCACCCGGCGCTCCGGGCCTACCGCAATATCGAGTTCTACAATGCCTGGAACGACCACATCCTCTATTATGGCAAGAGGACGGCAGACCGCTCCGATTTCCTTCTGATTGCGGTCAATCTTGATCCCCATAACCCCCAGGGTGCACATTTCGAGGTGCCGCTCTGGGAGTTCGGTCTGCCGGACGAGGCCTCAATCGGTGTCGAGGACCTCCTAAGCGGGCGGTCGTTCCGATGGCAGGGGAAGGTCCAGCATATGTGGCTCGACCCGCAGGAAAGGCCCTACGCGATCTGGCGCCTCTCGGAATGAGGAGCTTGGCGTGGACACGACGGCGGAAGCGAAACTTGGGTCTGAGGAATTTGTCGATCGTTCTGTAACCGATTGGTACAAGGACGCCATCATCTATCAGCTCCACGTCAAGGCCTTTCAGGACTCGACGGGCGACGGCGTCGGCGATTTCGCCGGACTCATCCAGCGCCTCGACTATATCGAGAGCCTGGGCGTCAACACGGTGTGGCTCCTGCCCTTCTATCCCTCGCCCCTCAAGGATGACGGCTACGACATCGCCGACTACCAGTCGATCAACCCGAACTACGGCGATATGGAGCAGTTCGAGAGCTTCATCGCCGAAGCGCACCGGCGCGGCATGCGGGTGATCACCGAGCTCGTGATCAACCACACCTCCGATCAGCATCCCTGGTTCGAGCGCGCCCGGGCTGCCTCGCAAGGATCGAGCGAGCGCGATTTCTATGTGTGGAGCGATACCGACACGCGCTATCGCGGCACCCGCATCATCTTCATCGACACCGAAAGCTCCAACTGGACCTGGGACCCGGTGGCCAAGGCCTATTTCTGGCACCGATTCTACGCGCACCAGCCGGATCTCAACTTCGAAAATCCCCAGGTGTTCGATGAGGTCACCAAGGCGCTGCGCTTCTGGCTCGACAAGGGTGTCGACGGCTTGCGACTCGACGCCGTGCCCTATCTCTGCGAGCGCGAGGGCACCAACAACGAGAACCTCCCCGAGACCCATGATGTGCTGCGCCGCGTCCGGGCGACGATCGACGACAGCTATCCCGACCGCATGCTCCTTGCCGAGGCCAATCAGTGGCCGGAGGACACCAGGCCCTATTTCGGCGACGGCGACGAATGCCACATGGCGTTCCACTTCCCGCTGATGCCGCGCATGTATATGGCCCTCGCCCAGGAGGACCGTCACCCGATCACCGACATCCTGCGCCAGACTCCGGAGATCCCGGAAAGCTGCCAATGGGCCATCTTCCTGCGCAATCACGACGAGCTGACGCTCGAGATGGTGACCGACGAGGAACGCGACTATCTCTGGCGGGTCTACGCCACCGACAGCCGGGCGCGGCTCAATCTCGGCATCCGCCGCCGGCTCGCGCCGCTCATGGACAATGACCGGCGCAAGATCGAGCTGATGAATGCGCTGCTCATGTCGATGCCCGGAACGCCGGTCATCTATTACGGCGACGAGATCGGCATGGGCGACAACATCTATCTCGGCGACCGCGACGGGGTGCGCACTCCTATGCAATGGTCGGCCGACCGCAATGGCGGCTTCTCGCGGGCCGACCCGCAGCGCCTCTATCTGCCGGTCATCATGGACCCGCTCTATGGCTATCAGGCGCTCAATGTCGAGGCCGAGCAACGCGACTCGGCATCGCTGCTCAACTGGATGCGGCGGCTCATCCAGGTCCGCAAGCAGCACCGTGCCTTCGGTCGCGGCAGCCTGAGCTTCCTCTATCCCGGCAATCGCAAGATCGTTGCCTATGTCAGGGAGCTCGGCGACGAGCAGATCCTCTGCGTCGCCAATCTCTCGGCATCGGCGCAGTGCGCCGATCTCGACCTCTCGCCCTGGGCCGGCGCCGTGCCGGTCGAGCTCCTCGGGCGTTCGGCCTTCCCGCCGATCGGCACCGGACCCTATATGGTGATGCTGCAGGCCTACGGCTTCTTCTGGTTCCTGCTGACCCGCGAGGCGGAGCTGCCGCGCTGGTACACCGCGCCCCCGCAGCCCTTGCCGGAGTTTCTCACGCTGGTGCTGCGCAGCGGTCTCGACAGCGCCATCACCCAGCGCAATCAGCACCAGATCGAGAACGAGGTTCTGCCGCATTATCTCGTGCGCCAGCGCTGGTTCTCCGGCAAGGACAGTGCCATCGCCGCGACCGCCATCACGCTGTTCGCTCGCTTCGAATGGCAGGGCACCCATCACCTCCTGACCTTCGTCGATGTCAACTTGCGCGACGGCCGGCGCCAGCGCTACTTCCTACCGCTCTCGGCACGCTGGGGCGGCCACGAGCTTCGCCCCGATTCAGGCGTTGCGCCCTATACTCTCGCCAAGCTCCGCGAGGGACCGCGGGTCGGCGCGATCTTCGATTCGGCCAATGACGAGACGCTGGCCGTGGGCCTCGTCCATGCCATGGCGCGGGGCGAGGACCAGGAGTCGGCCGGCGGCAAGCTCCGTTTCAGCTGCAGTCTCAAGATCCGCGACCTGCTGGCCGAGTTTCCGGAAGCCACAACCGTTCGCGGCGTCGGCGTCGAGCAGAGCAACAGCTCGGTGATCATTGGCGATCGCATCCTGCTCAAGATCTATCGCCGGCCCGCAAGCGGCGTTCAGCCCGAGCTCGAGGTTGGCCGCTATCTCACCGAGGAGGCGCATTTCGACCGCAGCCCTGCCCTGCTCGGGGTCGCCGAATCGATGCCGGGAGACGGCGCTCCCACCGCCATCGCCGCCGCCTTCGAGGTGGTCGAGAACCAGGGCGACGCCTGGGGCATCATCGTCGAGGCGCTGGCGCGTCATCTGCAGCAGGCGGTGCTGACCGCCGACTCGGCGACTAGCGCTCCGGCAAAGGTCTATCCGCTCGATCTCGCGGACAGCTTCGGGAAAGTGACGGCACGGATGCACAATGCCTTCGCGGCGGCGCGGTCCGATCCCGCCTTCATGCCGGAGCCGGTGAACGAGAGCCATGTCGCCCTGTGGGTCGAGCGTGCCCGCGAGCAAGGCGAGGCTGCCTTCGATCTGCTGGCGTCGAGCGGCCCGGCAATGAGCGGCGGCGGCGAGATCGCCGATCTGCTCGACATGCGCAACGAGGTCATTGGCTGCCTCGAGGAGTTCGCCTCCATTCCGCCGGCCGGCCGATGCATTCGGGTGCATGGCGACTACCATCTCGGTCAGCTGCTGGTCAGCAAGACCGACGTGTGGATCATCGACTTCGAGGGCGAGCCGCAGCGACCGCTGGCGGAGCGCCGCGAGAAGACATCGCCGATGCGCGACGTCGCCGGCATGCTGCGCTCCTTCGACTATGCCGCATGGTCGGCGTTCGATCGCGCCGTGAGCCTCGCTCCCGATCAGGCCGCCGCCATGCGCGATCTCGCGCTCAACTGGCGCGATGCCGCAACCGCCGACTTCCTGTCGAGCTATTTCGGATCCTATGCCGGCGACATCCGCTCGAGCGCCCTCAAATCGGACCAGCAGCTGCTCGATCTCTTCCTGCTGCACAAGGCGTTCTACGAGATCGCCTATGAGGCGACCAACCGGCCCGGCTGGCTCACCATCCCGGTGCGCGGCGTGATGGAGCTGCTGCGACGCCGGGGCATCGTGCCATGACCGCGGCAGGCGGCCTTCGGGCGCTGCCGCGCGACCCGCTTCCCCAGGGAGCGATCGAGGCGCTGGTCAGCGGCCGCCATGGCGATCCCTTCGCGGCGCTCGGACCTCACCGCATCGATGGTGGCTTCGTGGTCAGGGTGTTCCGTCCCGGCGTGGCGCGGGCGCTGCTGATCGATCCTGTGAGCGGCGAGCCGCTCGCCGAGTTTGCCCGCATCCATCAGGAGGGACTGTTTTCGGCCATCCTCGGCGACGCGGCCGAGCGACCGCGCTATCGCCTGCGCTTCATCGAAGGCGATCACGCCTTCGATGAGGAGGACCCTTATCGCTTCCCGCCGGTGCTTGGCGATGTCGACAACTACCTCTTTGCCGAGGGTCGGCATCTGCGCCTCCATGAGAAGCTCGGCGCTCACCCGACGGTGAGCGAAGGGATTGCCGGAACGAGCTTCGCGGTGTTCGCCCCCAATGCCAGCCGCGTCAGCGTGGTCGGCGACTTCAATGGCTGGGACGGCCGGCGCCATCCGATGCGCAAGCGCCAGGAGTCCGGCTTGTGGGAGATCTTCCTGCCGGC
>Ga0209382_10005891_pt1 | contig 15834 bp, 16 predicted proteins | sample SoiMetdeltSBSDD5_FD_187599 | JGI IMG/M metagenome (GOLD analysis project Ga0209382, IMG submission 187599) | Bulk soil microbial communities from a Populus tree surrounding site in Tennessee, USA - Soil MetaG P. deltoides SBSDD5 (SPAdes) (version 2) | ecosystem: Environmental > Terrestrial >...
CGGTCTGCGTCGGGCTGCTCGTCGTACCGACGCTTTCGGTCGCGGTGGCCGGGTCGCTGCTGTGGCAGGCCACCGGGTCCACCGACCTGGTCGCGGAGCTGGAGCGCTCCCGGCTCGGCACCGTGCTGGTCGTCGCCTCCGTGGTCGCACCCGCGCTCACCTCGTTCCACTCCGGCGGCTTCGCGCTGGTGGGTGTCACCCGCCTGGCCGAGCGGCAGGCGGTGGTCGTGGTCAGCCTGTGCGGCACGCTGCTCGCCGCGACCGGGTTCCACCATCAGCTCGTGCCGTGGCTCGTACTGCTCGCCGCCACCCTGCCGCCGCTCGTGGTCGCGCTCGCGATCGAGGGATGGCGGCGCCGGCGCGGGCGGCCGGCGCGCGTCGTACCGGCCTGGACGTGGCTGCCCGCATCGGCGGTCGCGCTCGCACTGACTGCGGCCGGACTGGCCGCGGCGGCGGTGACCGGCCTGGCGCTCGCCGCACTGCTGGCTTTCGCCAGCTCGAAGCTCGGGGCTCGGGGCAACAAACCGACGATGACGAAGGGAAGCGTGTTCAGATGAGTGGACTCGACAGGCGTGGCTTCTTCCGCACCGGCGCGGGAGTCGCCGCGGGTGCCCTGGGCGCCGCCGCCGCGACGGCCGTCGAACCGGCACGGCCGGCCGCCGCGGACGACGTGAACGGACTCGGCTGGGGCCGGAAGATCCCGCAGGACGGGATCGGCATGCACCTCTACACGATGCGTGGTCCGCTCGCGATCGACTACCCCGGCTCGCTGCGGCAGCTGGCCGGGATCGGCTACCGCACGATCGGCGTGAGCGGCCGGTTCGGGCACTCCGCGGCGGCCATCCGCGGGTTCGCGGACGACGCGGGACTGCGGATCGTGCTCGAGCACGTCGGCTACGAGAAGATCGCGAACGGCTGGGAGACGGCGATGGAGGAGGTCCGGCTGATGGGCGGGCGCTGGGCCGCCATTCCGTCGCTGCCCGGCTCGCTGCGTTCGCCCGACGGCTACCGCCAGGCCGCGGCGGAGTTCAACGCCGCCGGCGAGATCGCCCGGCAGTACGGCGTGGGGCTGCTCTACCACAACCACGACTTCGACTTCGCGGTGATGAACGGCGAGGTGCTGTGGGAGATCCTCGCGAACGAGACCGACCCGGCGCTGGTGGGCTTCGAGCTGGACCTGTACTGGTGCGTCCGAGGTAAGCAGCACCCGGTCCCGTACTTCCACCGCTACCCGGGCCGGTTCCCGGCGTTGCACGTGAAGGACATGGCACCGAACCTCGGGTTCGCCGACGTCGGTTCCGGGGTGCTGAACTGGCCGTCGTTCTTCGACCCGGAGCAGGTCGCCGGCATCGAGCAGTGGCTGGTCGAGCACGACTCCCCTGCGGACCCGTGGGCGACTGCGCGCAACAGCTACCGCTACCTGTCCACCATGCGGTACTGACGGGACGTCGCCAGACGGCGTGTTCGGCACTCACTGCGAGTGATCTGTCACTCTGGTAGTCGCGGGAACGTGTCTCCCGTACCCGCCGTGCCTAACGTGACCCTGGAGGTCAGGCGTGCCGAACGAGCCGACAGTCACCTTGGCGGCAATACGCCGCTTGTACGAGGTGAGTGCTCGGATGGCGGCGGGGCGCAGCCTGTCCGAAACCCTGCAGGCGGTCGTCGACGGTGTGGTGAACGGGCTCGGCTTCGGGATCGCGGTGCTGAACCTGCGGCACGCCGACGGCAAGTTCGAGGTGATCGCGGTCGCGGGCTCGCCGGAGGCCCGCGCCGCGCTGCTCGGGACGGTGAGCGCGGCCGACATCTTCGACAGCGAGTTCGCGCTCGCCGACTCGTGGGGACGGCTGCGGTTCGTCCCGCACGAGCGGCTACCCGAGGGTGGCGACCCGGTCGGCTGGGTGCCCGACATCCCGGTGTCCGACGAGGCCGACGCGTGGCACCCGCTCGACGCGCTGTTCGCACCGCTGTACGCGTCGGACGGCGAGCTGGTCGGAATGCTCGCGGTCGATCTACCGGAGGACAACCGCCGGCCGGGCCCGGTGCACCGGGAACTGCTGGAGATCTTCGCCACCCAGGCCGGGCTGGCGATCGACAAGGCCCGGCTGACCGACCAGCTGATCGCCGAGAAGGCCCGGCTGGAGGCCAGCGAGGCGACGTTCCGGCTGGCGTTCGAGGGCTCCGGCAACGGGATGGCGACGATCGCGCTCGACTCGCCGGACAGCGGCCGGCTGCTCCGGGTGAATGCGGCGCTGAGCCGGATCACCGGGATCAGCGGCGACGACCTGGTCGGCATGAACGTGGTCGAGTTCCTCGACCAGCGCGACTTCACCGCGATCCGCGACGGGCTCGGCAACGCCGGAACCGAGCCGTACCGGTTCGAGCTGCCGTACCACCGCTCCGACGGCATCGTGATCTGGCTGGCCGGTACCGCGACCGTGGTCGACCCGGGCAGTGCCGGGCGCCGGTTCATCCTCGCCCAGATCGACGACGTGACCGCCCGCAAGGACGCCGAGCGGACGCTGCAGCACCACGCCTCCCACGACCCGCTGACCGGGCTGCCGAACCGCAGGCTGCTGGAGCAGCGGTTCAGCGCCGCTTCGAAGCGCTGCCGCGAGTCCGGCCGGGACGGCGCGCTGCTGTTCTGCGACCTCGACCACTTCAAAACCGTGAACGACAAGTACGGCCACGACGCCGGCGACCGGGCACTGCAGGAGATCGCGCAACGGATGCTCGACCAGGTCCGGCACGGCGACACCGTCGCCCGGATCGGCGGCGACGAGTTCGCGATCCTCGCCGAGGACATCACCAACGACGACCTCACCAGCTTGACGAACCGGCTGGTCGACGCGATCGGCGAACCGCTGCCCGGTGTCGACGTCAAGATCAGCGCCAGCATCGGCGCCACCGTGCTCGACGCCCGCAGCTCGAACCTCGACACCCTGCTACGCGCCGCCGACCGCAAGATGTACGACGTCAAGCGCCGCAAGTCCCAGACCGCGTAGGTGCTACCGGGCGGGACGGCTGAAGGCGGAGCGGTTGCGGTACAGGTCGCGCAGCAGGCTGATCTCCGCGCCGTGGTGCACCTGCTCGTCGAGCAGCGTGCGCAGCACCTCTCCGGCCGGCCAGGTCCCGCCGAACTGGGTCGGCACCTCGCGGTCCAAACCGGCGTCGTCGAGGTAGCGCAGCGCCGCGGTCACGGGCCGCTGGCTGGCGAGCAGGTCGGCGGCCGCGGACGACGCGGTGCCGTGGATCTCCAGGTCGGGGAAGTTCAGCTCGCCGGGCCCGAACGCGTGCTCGGCGTAGATCCAGTTACCGTGCGCGATGTGCAGCAGCCGCCATGCGATCGTGGTGACCGGCGGCGGGTCCGGCACCTCGTCCGGGTAGTCCATCAGCCACCCGTCCGGACCGTGCCGGACCGACCAGCACCCGTCGCACGGCTCCCAGAAGAACTCGTCGTCGGTGAGCCCGGCGACGATCCGCTCCAGCCGCTCGCAGGACTGCGCCCACTGGGCGCGCAGGATCTCCGCACCACCCGCCACACCACGTGTGTACCGGACACTGATGGTTCGGAATAGCCGACACCCGGGTGTCGTTGAACCAGGCAGACACAGTAGTTTAATTGTTAACGACCTATCATTGGGAGAGACATGCAGTTCGGGATCTTCACCGTCGGCGACGTGACTCCCGACCCGACGACCGGGCGGACGCCGACCGAGGCCGAGCGGATCAAGGCGATGGTGACGATCGCGCTGAAGGCCGAGGAGGTCGGGCTGGACGTCTTCGCGACCGGCGAGCACCACAACCCGCCGTTCGTGCCGTCGTCGCCGACCACCATGCTCGGCTACATCGCGGCCCGCACCCAGAAGCTGATCCTGTCCACCGCGACCACGCTGATCACCACCAACGACCCGGTGAAGCTCGCCGAGGACTACGCGATGCTGCAGCACCTGGCCGACGGCCGGGTCGACCTGATGATGGGTCGCGGCAACACCGGTCCGGTGTACCCGTGGTTCGGCCAGGACATCCGGCAGGGCATCCCGCTCGCGATCGAGAACTACGCGCTGCTGCGCAAGCTGTGGCGCGAGGACGTGGTCGACTGGGAGGGGAAGTTCCGCACCCCGCTGCAGGGCTTCACCTCGACCCCGCGCCCGCTTGACGGCGTACCGCCGTTCGTCTGGCACGGCTCGATCCGCAGCCCGGAGATCGCCGAGCAGGCCGCGTACTACGGCGACGGGTTCTTCGCGAACCACATCTTCTGGCCGAAGGAGCACTTCCAGCGCCTCGTCGGTCTCTACCGCCAGCGGTTCGAGCACTACGGCCACGGCTCGGCCGACCAGGCCATCGTCGGGCTCGGTGGGCAGGTGTTCATGCGGAAGAGCTCGCAGGACGCGGTCGACGAGTTCCGGCCGTACTTCGACAATGCGCCGGTGTACGGGCACGGCCCGTCGCTGGAGGAGTTCACCGCCGACACGCCGCTGACCGTCGGTAGCCCGCAAGAGGTGATCGAGAAGACGCTGACCTTCCGGGACACGTTCGGCGACTACCAGCGGCAGCTGTTCCTGGTCGACCACGCCGGCCTGCCGCTGAAGAGCGTGCTGGAGCAGCTCGACTTCCTCGGTGAGATCGTCCCGGTGCTGCGCAGGGAGCTGGACGCCAGGCGCCCGGCGCACGTCCCCGACGCACCGACCCACGCATCCCTGCTGGCAGCGTCGAGCGGTCCGTCGAACAGCGTGGAGGTAGCCCGATGACCAGCCGCACGATCGCCGTGGTCACCGCCGGCCTGACCCAGCCCTCGTCCACGCGGCTGCTCGGCGACCAGCTCGCCGCCGCGGTCCGCGACATCCTGGCCGGCCAGACCGTCGACACCGAGGTGGTGACGATCGAGCTGCGCGAGCACGCGCACGACCTGACCAACCACCTGCTCACCGGCTTCCCACCGGCCGCGCTTCGCGCCGTGCTCGAGACGGTGACCGGTGCCGACGCGGTGATCGCGGTGACGCCGACCTTCAGCGCGTCGTACAGCGGGCTGTTCAAGATGTTCTTCGACGTGCTCGACGACAAGGCGCTGGCCGGCAAGCCGGTGCTGATCGCCGCGACCGGCGGAACCGAGCGGCACTCGCTGGTGCTGGAGTACGCGCTGCGCCCGCTGTTCTCCTACCTGCAGGCGATCGTCGTACCGACCGGCGTGTACGCCGCGACATCCGACTTCGGCGCCTCCGAGCTGCATGAGCGCATCGACCGGGCCGCCGGCGAGCTGGTAGCGCTGCTCGGCTCCCAGCCGGCCACCGCACTGGACGACCCGTACGACGACCTCACCCCGTTCGAGCGGCTGCTCTCCGGCTGAGCCCAGCCGGACCAGCCGGCTCACGTCATGGCGGCAGTCCGGCCGGACGCGCACACTGAGGTATCCCTGCCGAGGAGGTACCGCGATGAGCGAGCAGCCGAACGACCTCGCGGTCGAGCCCGTCGGGCAACCGGCCGCCGACCTGCCGCAGATCCACCACGAGCATGTCCGCACCGACGGTGAGACCGCAGTGGACGACGCCTTGGGAGCCGCCGACGATCCCGAGTGACGATTCCGCGGAATCGTCCGGCCCGTCGGTAGGCTACGGGCCGTGATCGTCCGGGTGAAGGGCACGTTCGGCGTGGGCAAGACGACGAGCGCGCCGGTCGTCGAGATGCTGCGGGCTGACAGGGCGAGTACCTGACCTTCGCCATGGCGGCAGCCGGGAAGACTCAGTAGCCGGGCTGCTGACCGTCAGCACTTTCTCCTGTTGGACATCTCAGTCCGCGCTGAGCAGGGTGGAGGCAGGCCCGCTTTGCACTGGAGGAACCAGGATGACCGCACTCCCGCAACGCCGGATCGGTGACGTCGAGGTCGGCGCGATCGGTCTCGGCGGCATGCCGATGTCGATCGAGGGCCGGCCGGACGAGGCCCGTTCGATCGCCACCGTGCATGCCGCCCTTGAGGCCGGCGTGACCTTCGTCGACGTGGCCGACGCCTACCACATCCACACCGACGAGGTCGGGCACAACGAGACCCTGGTGGCGAAGGCGCTCGCCTCGTACGGCGGCGACACCTCGGGCGTACTGGTCGCGACCAAGGGCGGGCACCTGCGCCCGGGCGACGGGTCCTGGACCCTCAACGGCTCGCCTGAGTACCTGCGCGAGGCGTGTGAGGCGTCGCTGAAACGGCTTGGTGTCGACGCCATCGGGTTGTACCAGTTCCACCGGCCTGACCCGCGGGTGCCGTACGAGGACTCGGTCGGCGCGGTTCGCGACCTCCTCGACGCGGGCAAGATCCGGATGGCCGGCATCTCGAACGCGAACCCGGACCAGATCCGGCTCGCGGACGAGATCCTCGGCGGCAGGCTCGTCTCGGTGCAGAACCAGTTCTCGCCGCGGTTCCGGTCCAGCGAGCCGGAGCTGCGACTCTGCGACGAGCTGGACATCGCCTTCCTGCCGTGGAGCCCGCTGGGCGGCATCTCCAGCTCGTCCGAGCTCGGCACCCACCACTTCGCGTTCGCCGAGGTGGCCGACGAGCTCGGCGTCAGCCCGCACCGAGTCACGCTGGCGTGGATGCTGGCCAAGTCCCCGCGGGTGATCCCGATCCCGGGATCCAGCCGGCCGGAGACGATCCGCGACTCGGTCGCGGCCGTCGAGCTCGAGCTCAGCCCTGAGCAGATCGCCCGGCTCGACGCGTCCTGACGATCAGCGCCGGCGCCGCGCGTCGTACAGAGTGCTGAGGAGATCCTGTGGCGAAGCCGCCGTTCCCTGCCGAGCTCGTCGACCTGCTGACGAAGCCGAACCCGGCCGTGATGGCCACCGTCCGCGCGGACGGCACGCCGGTCACCGTGGCGACCTGGTACCTGCTCGAGGACGACGGCCGGATCCTGCTCAACCTGAGCGCGACCCGGAAACGGCTGGACCACCTGCGCCGCGACCCGCGGATCTCGCTGACCGTGCTCGACGAGGCGTCCTGGTACCGGCACCTCAGCATGCAGGGCACGGTGATCAAGCTCGAGGATGACCCGGACCTCGCCGGGATCGATCGGCTGGCGATGCACTACAACGGCCGTCCGTACGGCAACCGCCACGCCGCCCGGGTCAACGCCTGGATGGACGTCGAGTCCTACCACTACTGGGGCGAGTGACTTCCCGGACCGCTGCCGGTCATGGAACGAGCGCGGCGGCGAACTCGCGACGGCACTCCAGCGGCGTGAAGTGACCGGCGCCGTCGACGTACTCCAGCCGTGCGTCGGTGAAGAACTGGTCCAGCCGGTCCGACCAGGCCCGCGGGAACAGCGGGTCGTGCTCCGGCCAGAGCACCGTGGTCGGCACCGACACCCGGTCCTCGGGGCGTGGCGGCTGCTCGCTCACCGACCGGGCGACCGAGCCGGCGCCGGCCCGGTACCACCCGATCGACGCGGTGAACGCGCCCGGCACGGCGTACACCGACACCAGGTGCTCGAGCTCCTCGTCATCCAGCTGGTACGACGGCCCGGACCAGTGCTGCCAGAAGTGCCGCAGATACTTCCGCACTGCACCCGCGTCCCCATCCACCAGCTCGACGGCGAGTTGCAGCTGATGGAACGGCTGGTACCAGAACTCGCGCTGGGCCTCGGCGGAGAGCACCCGGTCGCCGATCCCCGGCAGCGGCGGCGAGACGACCAGTGCCCGGACCAGGTCGGGCCGGTCGCGTGCCACGGTCTGCGCGACCCGGCTGCCCACGTCGTACCCGCCGAGCACCGGCCGGTCCAGCCCGAGCTCCTCGATCAGCGCCACCACGCTGCGCGCCTGCGCATCCGCGCTGTACTGCTCCGCCGGATCCGCCGGGTGCTTGTCCGACTCCCCGAACCCGCGCAGATCCGGTACGACGACTTCGGCCCGGCCCGTCACCAGCGGAACCACTTCGCGCCAGTCGGTCCGGTCGCCGGGCCACCCGTGCAGCAGCACCACCGCCGGGCCGCCGCCGGCCCTGTCATACGCAAGCCGGAACCCATCGACCGCAGTGGACCGCCGCATGCCCCCCAACCTAGGGGGTGTGTCTGAGTACGGTCGGGCAGCTCGCCGTCGGCGTCACATCGCGGCGGTGGTCAGCACCTGGTAGATCGCCATGTCCTGCCACTCCCCGGCGATCTGAGGTACGACGGCGCGACGCCGAACCGGACGAACCCGTTGCGATCGAGCACTCGCTGCGACGCGGTGTTGTGCAGCAGCGTCGCGGCCTCGATCCGGTGCAGTCCGAGCTCCTCGAACGCCACCCGCTTGATCTCCGCAACCGCCTTCGTGGCGTGGCCGCGCCCGTTGTGCTCGCGGCCCACCCAGTAGCCCAGCGCGCAGGACTGGAACGGACCACGCACGATCGTCTTCAACGTGATCCGGCCGACGACCTGTCCGGCGTCGCCGACGATCACGTGCGGCAGGCTCATTCCCTGCTCGTGCTGCTCGAGCGCCTGCTGGATGAGCTTCCGCTGGCCCTCGATCGTGAAGTAGTCGTCGGTCCGGAGCGGCTCCCACGGAGCCAAGAACTCGCGGCTGTCGACGAGCATCTGCGTCAAGGCTGGAACGTCGTCGAGAGTCACAAGGCGAGAGGCAGCCACGCGCCCGATGATCGCAGGCCGCGCGCTTCCTCACCCCTGCGGGGTGATCCGCAGACCGGCGCAACGAAGCAACATCCAGTTACCGGGCACACCGCCGTCGATTCCGACGGCGGAGCACGCAGCGAGAAGGGACAGCGCAGATGGCTGCGAGAGTAAGCGGAGCCTGGACCGGCTTCACCGTGTTCGCCGGCACCATGCTCATGGTGATCGGCATCTTCAACATAGGCGAAGGTCTCATCGTTCTGCTCGACGACGACGCTCTGGCGGTGGCGCGAGACAAGTTCGTCGTCGTCAATGTGACTGCGTGGGGATGGACCATCCTCATAGGCGGCGTCTTGATGGTCGCCGCCGGCGCCGGCCTGCTAGCAGCTCAGGCGTGGGCCCGGATCACGGCGATCGTGATCGTCGCTCTACACCTCGTGACGCAGGTCGCATCGCTCGGTGCGTACCCCGTCTGGTCGGTGCTGATGATCGCGCTGGACACCGTCGTACTCTTCGCGCTCACCGCCCGGTGGGCCGGCGTACGGGGGAGGATCGAGGAGTTGAACGAGGAGGAGTGGGTCGGCCGGGACGAGATCGCGCCTCCGCCTGCCCACGCGCCGACAATCACCTGAGCGGATCGACGGCCTGCACCGCATCGCCCTGCACGGGTGATTCGAGGACGTCGCCTGATCATGCACGTCGGCACTCCCGCGAGCATCGCGGTGGACGTCACCGTGCCTTCACCGACACGTCCTGCGCGCCGTCCTAGGCGCCATCTCAGCAGCCGCAGGATTCACGGTGCACGAACCTAGGCTCGAGTCGTACGCAGTGGGGTGGACGGTTCGGATCGTCGATCCTGGCAAGTAGCAGTCGGACGGCTTCTGCGCCGATCTTGTTCGTGGGCTGAGCGATCACGGTCAGCCGCGGGTGGAACAGGTCCGACCATTCGAAGTCGTCGAACGCGGCTAGCGCGATGTCGCGAGGCACGCGCGCGCCGATCTCGCGGAGGGCGTGCAGGACGCCGATCGTCATGGAGTTGTTCGCCGCGATGAGTGCCGATGGGGGGTTCTCGGCATTGAGCAGTCGATGGACGGCGGTGCGGGCGGGCTCGCGTTGGGACGCTCCGTAGGCGATGAGCGCCTCGTCAACCGGAAGCCCATTGCGCTGCAGTCCGATACGGTATCCGCTCAGCCGCTCTTCGGTGGTGCTTAGGCCGTTGAGTCCGGCTATGAAGCCGATGCGCCGGTGGCCATGCTCGGCGAGGTGCGACACGAGTTGGGCGGTGGGCTCCTCGTTCTCCGTGCCCACTTGATCGACCTCGACGGGCAGGAAGCGATCGAGCAGCACGACCGGTACGGAGTGCGTCGACAGATAGCGCAGTGCGTTCGCCTCTGCGCCCGGCGACGGTGCCAAGAGCAGGCCGTCCACGCGCCGCCGAACGAGCTCCTGGACCATCTGAAGCTCCTTTTGCGGCTCGTCATGCGTGTCGCCGAGGAGCAGCGTATGGCCGTTGGCCGACGTCTCGGCCTCGACGGCGGCGATGACGTCCATGAAGTACGGGTTGGAGATACCGCTGATCGCCAGGCCGACGGATTGAGTGCGCGCGCCGGCAAGGGCGCGGGCGATCGTGTTGGGCCGGTATCCCGTGCGCTCGATGGCCGCGTGTACGCGTGCGACTGTCTTTTCGTTGACGCGCCGCGTCCCGTTCAGCACGTGGGAGACGGTCGTCGTCGATACGCCGGCCGCCCTGGCAACGTCCGCCATCGTGGTCACAGCGTTTAGTCTAGGCGAACGCGCAACCGCTTGCACGCAAGCGCTTGCACGTAAGCGCTTGCGGTGCTAGCTTCAGCGAAAGTCCTCGGTGCGCCGAGAACCGGTCGGGTCCATCAAGGAGGCGAGATGAATCACGTCATATCTCCGGCCGCGCGTCGGCGTCGGACGCGGGCCACGACTGCGCTGGTCGCAACGGCGACGCTGGCCCTGGTCGCGTGTGGGGCGAATGACGCCGACGACAACGGCCCTTCAAGCGGCGCCGGCGACGGGCGAGTGAAGGTCGCGCTCATTCTGAAGACGTTTTCGAATCCGTACTTCGTCTCGATGGAGAAGAGCGCACAGGCGGCCGCGGCCCAGCTCGGCGTCGATCTCGTGGTCTCGGCGGGCAGCAGCGACACGGACACGGGCGCTCAGCTCAAGGCGATCAACAACGCCATCGCGGGCGGGTTTGAGGGCATCATCATCACCTCGAACGGAGACGCCGTGAACGCGGCCCTCCAGCGCGCCCGCACCGCCGGCCAGTACACGATCGCCCTCGACACGCTTCCGACGCCGCCCAGCACGGTCAACCTCACCTACGCGACCGACAACACGCAAGCCGGTCGGATTATCGGCAAGTGGACGGCGTCAAAGCTCGCTGGCAGGCCCGCGACCATCGCCCTGCTCGATGCGGTCAACACCGCGGTCATCTCGGTCGACGTGCAGCGGAACCACGGCTTTCTCGAGGGCATAGGCATCCCTGTGGGCGACCCGAAGATCAACGGCAAGGCGCCCGGGAGCGGCCAGTACAAGGGCGGCATGGGCGGAAGCTACGAGATCGTCTGCGAGCTGCCGACCAACGGCACCATCCCGCAAGGCAAGTCCGCCATGCAGACGTGCCTGCAAAAGAATCCGGATATCAACGTGGTCTACGCGGTCAACGAGCCCGCAGCCCAAGGCGCAAGTCAGGCGCTCGCCGACGCCAAGAGCGACGCAATCGTCGTGGCGATCGACGGCGGCTGCTCAAACCTCCAGTTCGTCGAGAGCGGGTCGATCGACGCGACCGCGGCGCAGTTCCCCGGCAAGATGGCGGCGCTGGGTGTGCAGGCCATTCATGACCTCGTCACCGAGAAGGCACGCCCGAAGACCTCTGAGGGTCGCGACTTCTTCGACACGGGTGTGATGCTCTTCACCAACGATCCCCAACCTGGGATCTCGAGCACCGATGTCGCGGGCGCCAGGAAGCTGTGCTGGGGCTGATGGGCACCACGACGGCGAAGCGGATCGACATCGCCTCTGAGGAGGTCGCGGGCCTCGCGCCGCGGCAGACGCCGCTGGATCGGATTCAGCGCCAGCTCCACGCACACCCCGCGCTCGGGCCGTTGATCGTGCTCGTGACAACGTGCATCGTGTTCGGGTTGCTGAACCCGCGGTTCGTGGCTGCGCAGAACATCTCGCTCATGCTCCAGCAGGTCGCCGTCGTCGCGGCCCTTGGCGTAGCGCAGACGCTGATCATCCTTACCGCTGGGATCGACTTGTCGATCGGCTACGCGATGATCCTTGCGCTGCTGGTCATGGCCCAGGCGGCAGCGAACAACGAGGTCGCGGGTCTCATCGCCTTACTGCTGGGGCTGGCGGTGGGAGTCGGGTCGGGCGTGGTGAACGGTACGCTCGTGACTCGGCTTCGCGTTCCTCCGTTCATCGCGACACTCGGCACACTGTTCGTCTTCCAGTCCGCCGGCCTGCTGTATGCGAAGGGGCAGACGACGCAGGCGACGGAGATGCCACACCTCCTCAACTGGACGGGTGACCCCGTCACGATCGGCCCGTTGAATCTGATCAACGGAGTGCTTGTGGCGCTCGGCCTGTATCTGGTCGTCCACTACATCCTCACCCAGACGCAGTGGGGCCGGCACGTGTACGCGGTGGGTGACGACGTCGAAGCCGCCCGCCTCGCGGGCATCCGCACCAATCGCGTGCTGTTCAGCGTCTACGTGTTCGCAGGGCTGATTGTCGGCGTCGCCGCCTGGATCTCGATCGGATACGCCGGCGCCGCGGACCCGAACAACGCCGTCGACGCGAACCTGCAGAGCATTACCGCCGTCGTGATCGGCGGCACAAGCCTGTTCGGCGGTCGCGGAGGCGTGATCGGCACGTTGTTCGGTGCCTTGATCGTGGTGGCCTTCACCTCCGGCTTGACGCTCGCGAACGTCAACAACCTCTACCAGCCAATCGCGCAAGGCGTTCTCGTCATCGCGGCCGTGGCGATCGACCAGTGGATCCGAAGGGTAAAGCGATGACCGCGGCAGCTTCGCAGCCACACTTACTGGAGGCGCGAGGGCTCGTGAAGACCTTTGGACACGTAGTCGGCCTCGCCGGCGTGGATCTCGTGCTCGATCACGGCGAGGTGCTCGGGATCATCGGAGACAACGGCGCGGGCAAATCCACACTCATCAAGTGCCTCACTGGCGCGCTGGAGCCCGACAGCGGCGAGATCTTACTCGAGGGCGACCGCGTCTGGTTCACGAGCCCGATCGACAGTCGGCGCGCAGGGATCGAGACCGTGTACCAGACGCTCGCGCTGGCGCCTGCGCTCGACGTCGCCAGCAATATGTTCCTGGGCAGGGAGGTCCGCACGCATGGACCGTTGGGGTTGCTACTGCGCAAACTCGACAAGCGTGGAATGCGCCGCAGCGCGCGGGCAGAACTGGACAAGCTGGGAATCACGACCCTGCAGGACATCACGCAACGGCTGGAGACCCTCTCTGGAGGCCAGCGTCAAGCAGTCGCCGTGGCCCGTGCGGCAACGTTCGGGACCAAAGTGATCATCCTGGACGAGCCAACGGCCTCACTCGGCGTGCGTGAGTCACAGCAAGTCCTCGGCCTGATCAGACGGCTTCGCCGTCAAGGTACGCCGGTTATCCTGATCAGCCACAACATGCCGCACATGTTCGAGGTTGCCGATCGCATTCACATCCAACGGCTGGGACGGTGCGCCGGCGTCGTTAGTCCCGCCACCACGACCATGGAGGAGGCTGTGGCGATCATGACCGGAGCCAAGCAGCTTCAGGACCGCCGTGGCTGAACCCACCGGTCGCCGGTTGCGACCCACCGTCTCGTCGGCGACCGGCTGGGATCGCCATGACCGAGGCGCAAGCCCCCGCAGTATCACTAGCCTGCCGGAACTCGTCGAGCGTGCGCGTGCCCTGGCTGCAGGCGATCGTCGTACCCTGCTCGGGCTTACGGGCCCACCGGGTGCGGGGAAGTCGACGCTCGCGCAAGTCCTCGTCGAACAGGTCGGTGAGTCGGCACGCCACATCGGAATGGACGGGTTCCACCTGTCGCAGTCGCGACTGGCTGACCTCGACCGGCTCAATCGAAAGGGCGCGATCGACACATTCGACGCCAGTGGATTCGTCGCCCTCGTGCGCAGACTCCGGGAGCACAGCGACGAAACCATTCACGCACCGGAGTTCCGAAGAGAGATCGAAGAGCCGATCGCCGACGCCGTTCCCATCGAGCCGGCCGTCCGGCTCGTGGTACTGGAGGGCAACTACCTACTTGTCCCTGCGCCACCTTGGGGAAATCTGCGCACGCTGTTTGACGAGATCTGGTACTGCGAGCGCGACGAAAGGGAACGCCTAGCCAACTTGACCGAACGGCACCGCGCGTACGGCAAGTCGCCAGAGGAAGCTCGACACTGGGCGCTCGGCTCCGATCAACGAAACGCCGACCTAGTCGCGACCACCCGACAACGAGCCGACATCATCGCCAGCCTCGAGGGCCAGCTCGCAACTGGCCAAGACGACCATCGGCCCTGAGCCGCATCCGCTCGCCGCACCACAGCCGGCAGCGTCCGGGCACGTTTCCGGGTGCCGTCGACGCATGCCGCGGCGGTTGGCGCCGGTATGCCGAGCGCGATCCCGCAATCGCGGGCTCCTCTCCGGGTCTCTAGGCCGGTGCGCCGACCCGGTCGCGGTCCGGCTCGTCGGCCAGCGGGTCCTCCGGGTCCGGAAGGTACTGCTCCGGGCGGCCTTCGACGTACAGCTGCGGCAGCAGGCTCTGGACCGACTTCGGCAGCCACCAGTTGGCGCGACCCAGCATGTGCATCACGGCTGGTACGAGCAGCATCCGGACAACCGTGGCGTCGACCAGGATGGCCGTCGCCATGCCGAGCCCGATGACCTTGAGGATGATGTCTGGGCTGGGCACGAAAGCCGCGAACACGGCGATCATGATCGCTGCCGCTGCGGTGATCACCCGACCGGTGCCGGCCAGCCCGTCCCGGACGGCGCGGGCGTTGTCGCTGGTCCGAGTCCACGCCTCTCGCATCCGGCTGATCAGGAACACCTCGTAGTCCATCGACAGCCCGAACAGGACGGCGAACACGATCACCGGCACGAAGCCGGGCATCGGCGTCTCGGTCTCGATGCCGAGTAGTCGGCCCGCCCATCCGCCTTCCAGGACGTACGCCATGACTCCGTAGGCCGCGGCGACCGAGAGCATGTTCATCACCGCGGCGGTCAGCGGGACCACAACGCTCCGGAACGTGGCGAACAGAAGCAGCATCGAGAGCGCGATCACGCCGCCGATCAGATACGGCAACCGGCTCGAGACGTTCTCGTTGGAGTCGATGTTTGTCGCGGTCATGCCGCCGACGTGGGCCTCCACACCGGTGCTGGCGGTCGCGGCCGGGATCACGTCGTCGCGCAGCGCACGCACCAGGTCCTCGGTCGCCCCTTGCTGCGGCCCGGTCTCCGGGATGACCGTGATCAACGCCGCGTCGCCGCCGGCGTTGATCGTCGGCGGCGATGTCCTCGCCACGCCGGGAGTGTCGCCGATTGCCGTGGCGAGGTTCTGGACCGTGGTGGTGTCATTGGCCGGCGATAGGTCCGCCGCCACCAGCAGCGGGCCGTTGGCGCCGACGCCGAAGCTCTGGGCGGCCATGTCGTACGCCTGCCGAGACGACTTGTCCTCCGGGTCATTGCCGGCGTCGGGGAAGCCAAACCGGACACCGAGCAGCGGCGCGGCCAGGGTCAGCAGGACAGCGGCGCCACCGACCGTGGCAAGGATGCGGTGGCGGTCGATGAGCCGGGTCCAGGCCGCCCACCGCCGGGTCGGGACAAGGTGTCCACCAGCGGCGACCTGCGGCACGGGGCGCCGGGCGATCGGCAGCCGGAGTCGGTCCACCCAGCGGCCGACGTACCCCAGCAGCGCAGGGAACAGGGTGATTGCCGCCGCCACGACGATGAAGACCGCGACGATCGTGACCACGGCGGCGCCGCGCATGAAGGACAGGCCCATCGCGAAGAGGCCGAGCATGCTCACGACCACGGTGCTGCCGGCGACCAGCACGGCGCGTCCGGCCGTGTCGAGGGCCGCGACGGTCGCCGCCTCGGGTTCGAGGCCGACCGCACGCCACTCGCGGAACCTGGTGATCATGAGCAGCGTGTAGTCGATGCCGAGCGCGATGCCCATCATCGTCGCCAGCGCGGTC
>Ga0209382_10005892_pt1 | contig 15833 bp, 13 predicted proteins | sample SoiMetdeltSBSDD5_FD_187599 | JGI IMG/M metagenome (GOLD analysis project Ga0209382, IMG submission 187599) | Bulk soil microbial communities from a Populus tree surrounding site in Tennessee, USA - Soil MetaG P. deltoides SBSDD5 (SPAdes) (version 2) | ecosystem: Environmental > Terrestrial >...
CTCAACGAGAGTCACCACATCGAGAAGCCGATCCGGATCGTCGAAGAACTCGACGGGGCCGTAGGCATGGACGGCCACGTAGTTCCAGGTCGGCACGACCTTGTGCGTCTCCTGCTTGGTCACGTACCACGACGGCGTGAGATAGGCCTGAGGCCCGGTAAAGATCGCCATCCCCTCGCTGGTCGGAACCAGCCTCCACTGTGGATTGGCTCGCGCCACGCGCGCATAAAGCGTGCCGTTCTGGCCTTAGCTCTCGTCGAGAAGCATCGGTAGTGGCGTTCCGACAAGGCCCTCCTCAGTCGCGGCGACAAGCGTCGCAGAGCGAGCCTCCCGCATTGCCCGGTGAATGTCGGCCAGGTCATCAAGAGCGAACTCCCTGGACGACACGTATGCCTTCGCTTCGCCTGTTATCATGTTCCGCATGTACGGCGACTCTCGCTTGCTGTGACGCTTCTGTTGCGGGATGGAACACCTGCCGAGCCCGCGAGAATGACCGGACAACAGGTTCCGAAAATGGCATGCCCCGGAAGACATCGGCGCTGCAGCGATTCCGGCAAGTATCGGAGGGACTTAGTCTGTCATCAGCGCTTCCCTTCCATGCCCGTCCATGACCCACAAGGGAACTCGGCGGTTTTTTGCGCGGCGAACCCTCGCTCATCTCGCGTAGGCTTTGGGCACAGGTGCCTGCCGCCCAGGGGATCCTGACCGGAGCTGACATTTCCCAGAAGGCGTGGCTTAGCGGTGGCCGAGCAAAGCGCTTTTCGTCAGCTCAGTCCCGCCGTTTCAAGAAAGGCCGTCAAACGTGAAAGGTCGGCGGCGTTCTTGTAGCAGCGATAGAGGATAGCCCTGCTGACCCACTGCAAATCGATCTCCGGTCGCGTACGGCGAAGCTGCTCGACGCGCTCGCGCGCGGGCGCCTCGTCACTGAGCGCTACCAGGCACGCGGCTTGGTAGACGTGATCTAGGTCGCGATCCTCTTGACAGCGTTGCAAGGCATTCAGCGCTTCGCGGTATGCGCCGAGCCCGAACAGCACGATCCCGCGTTCCCGCCAGTACCAGTCGGGATGCAGTGGATTTCGCTGCATGGCCAAGTCGACATCGTTCAGCCCTTCCTCGTGCCGGCCAAGGTAACTCAGGTAGAGGCCACCCTTGACAAGCAGGTGGGCGTCGTTCGGGTTAAGGTCGCGCGCGCGTTCCAGGTGATAGGCAGCGGGATCGAATTGCCGTTGGAACGCGTGAAGGGCTCCCTTGACGCGGTGCGCCTCGCTATCCGTTGGGTCGATCGCCAGGGCCCTCGAAACCAAGCGCATGTTGCGATCGAAATGCTCCTGCGTGGGCTGTAGGGGCCAGAGGTGGGCAGCGGCGCAAGCACGCCAAACAAGAGCGCGGGCATAGTTCGGGTCAAACTCCAACGCGCGGTCGAACCAGGCCACGGCCTCCTTGGCTTCCTCCGCTGTCAGATGGCCTGACTGGTGGATTGAGATCCCACGGAGCACGCAGTCGTAGGCGGCGAGGTTGTTCGGCGGCTTCCGTCTTCCAAGATCCAACTGCCTGTGGCGAACAGCTGGCTGAATCGTGCCTGCTACTTGCGCGGCGATATGATCCTGAAACTCGAACATGTTGGAGACGACGCCATCGTAGCGCTCTGACCACAGCTGGTTGCACGTCTCAGCGTCCACCAGCTTCACGGAAATGCGAAGGCGATCGCCATCTCGCCGCACGGTGCCCTCGACGACATAGCTGGCACCTAGGTCTTTGTTGACTTCGCGGGCATCGACAAGCCGGCCCTTGTAGGCGAACGCCGACTGGCGAGCAATCACGCAAAAGTCCCTCATTCGCGAGAGGGCGGAGGTTATCTCCTCCACCAACCCATCCACTAGGTAATCGTCGCTTGGCCTGCTGAGGTTGTCGAAAGGCATAACGACAACGGCCGGCTGCCCTCCGTCACGGCTGATGGCAGACCGATCCTGCGTCGGAGCAGCGGTGCTCCCGTACACCGTTGGATAGGCAGGATGCTGGTGACCAGCGAGCGGATTGAGCTGCGCGGGATGCGCTTCCTGAACGTCAGCCACGAACCGAAGCCCTTTGCGGGCGACGGTGCGGATCAGCCGCTGCGCTTCGCCGCTGTCGCCGATCGCCTGCCGAGCTGAAGTGATCCTGCAGTACAGCGTCGATTCCGAAACGATGCGGCCGTTCCACACCGCGGCGATCAGGTCGTCCCTGCTGACCACGCGGGTGCGATTGCGGATGAGGAACAGCAGGAGATCGAAGACCTGAGGTTCGACGCTGATGAGATCGGTCCCGCGGCGCAACTCTCGCCGCTCAGTGTCGAGCGAGTAGCCCTCGAAGAGGTAGGTCATTCTGTTGGTCCCCCGCCTCAGCCGGCGTGCCACCTCAAAGGAAAAAGACAAGAGAAAATCTGGGACAAGTCAAGACCATCTCAAAGCCCTCCAGACGGGCAGCAGGCATAAGTGCGAGACGCCGCCGGGTGACGCCCGCGAATGTCCAAGTCTTTTCTTCAGCCGTCCGGAGTTCCGTCCCATGAAGTCAGCACGCCTGCTCCTTGTCGCGCCACTGGCGCTACTTGGGGCCGTTACCCTGAACGCACAGCCGCAACAGCATGGACCGATCGGGCTGAAGCTCACACCCATTCTTGACACGACGACAACATTCACCGGGCAACAGATCCGGTTCCCACAAGGTGAGAATCAGCTGGTCGCCGTGCTCGCTGAGGTGGCGCCTGGCGGTCAAGTCGGACGCCACATGCATCCGGTGCCGCTCTTCGTCTACATGCTTGATGGCACGCTCACCATCGAGATGGATGGTCATGGGACACACGCTTTCCAGGCCGGCCAGGGTTTCGCCGAGGTGACACACACCTGGCACAACGGCCGCAATCTGGGTGACAAGCCCGCGCGGTTCCTGATCGTCTTCGCCGGCCAGAAGGGCACTCCCAACCTCATTCGCCCGTGATCGGCAGGATCTCGCTTCTGCTCACCGAACTCACCGTCGAGATGAAGCCGCAGCTCGGAGATGCGTCATGACGTTCGATCCCGCAAAGTACAAGGAAACGACTCGTGAGCAGTGGCAGGCCGCCGCCAAGGCTTGGAACGACTGGGGCCAGCTCTTGCGCGCATGGCTCGGGCCGGCAACCGAACTCATGCTCGACATGGCCAAAATCGGCCCGGGCAGCCGGGTGCTCGATGTCGCGGCGGGTGCAGGCGATCAGACCTTGCAAACAGCCGACCGGGTCGGCCCGCGCGGGTATGTGTTGGCAACCGACATCTCGTCCAAGATTCTCGAGTTTGCCGCACGCAATGCTCGCGCAGCCGGGCACGCCAATGTGGAAACCAAGGTGCTCGACGGCGAGAATCTGGACGTTCCGGAGGCGAGCTTCGACGCCGTCATCTCACGCGTCGGTCTGATCTATTTCCCCGATCAGCAAAGAGCTCTTGCCGGCATGAGAAGAGCTCTCAAGCCAGCCGGCCGCGTGGCAGCCATCGTCTATGGCACGGCCGAGAGCAACAAATTCTTCTCGGTTCCCGTGTCGATCATTCGCCGTCGCGCCGACCTGCCGGCGCCGCTGCCGGGCCAGCCGGGGCCATTCAGCCTCGGGACGCCGGGCGTGCTCGAAGATCAGTTTGCCAAGGCAGGGTTTCGGGACATCGAGACTCGTCGCGTCGCTGCGCCGGTCAAGCTGATCTCTGCGGCTGAGTGCGTACGGTTCGAGATGGAATCGTTCGGCGCGCTGCACCAAATGCTCGCCGGCCTCGATGGGATTGGCCGCAGTGCTGCTTGGACAGAGATCGAGCAGAAGCTCTGTGAGTTCGAGGGGCCGTCCGGCTTCGAAGGACCCTGTGAAATGATCGTGGCCGTGGGCGTCAAGTGAGGAATGAAAGACTTAAACAATGCGCAAACTCATCATTCGGGCCACCGCTGCTGCGAGTATTGCATCGGCACCGCTATTCCCAGCCATCGCAGCACCCAAGAAGGATCTCCATTGCGGTATCGATCACAACGTATGCTACCGAGGCTGCGGGGTGATTGGGACTCAGTCGGACCTCGGAGAAACGTGCCGACGAACTTGCGACCTTGACCTTTGGAAATGCCAGGACAAGGAGGCCAAGGGGGGCGCGAAGGAAAACCGCCCTCAGGGCGGCCCCGGTCACAAGGGCGGCGTGGCCAAGGACCCGACGTCGCCGCCCAAGTCTGGACCTTGGACCGGCCCGCCCAAATCGGGCACGTGGCACGGTCCGGCATCACCGCCCAAGTCTGGACCTGTGTGGCACGGCCCGGCAACGCCGCCCAAAGGCGCGCGCCCCCTCGGCAATCAATGGCACGGTCCGACATCGCCGCCGAAGACCACCGGCGGGGCAATCTTCAAGTCCGGCAGCGGGAAGCGATGACTCCGGGCGCCTCACCGATGTGCGGGCCGACTGACCTGCGCCGGTCGCGCGCGGGCAACCTCGTCGCCAGGCCCTCTGTGTAAACACCATCAACCAAGGAGACAACGATGCAGGTGCTCGTCACCAAGTCCCGTAGATCGATGAAGCCGATGACCAGGTCGGCCTTGGCCCTCGCGTGTGGCATGGGGCTGCTTCTGTTCGCAGCTGTCGATCCAGCGGAGGCCGCCGCCCGCGGGCACCGGACTAATGCATCAGCCACCAGTCCAGGCGGAGTCAGCGTGGGGACCCGCCGGGGCCGCCTCCCGAAGAGCTATTTTCAGGGCACTCCTGCGCCCCGCCGATGCAATGGCAGGGTCTGGGGAGGCGTCTGTCGCGACCACAGGTGATAGTAGCGGGCCCGCAGGTTGGGCTTCGCGCATTCCGACGCCGCCGCCTGATTGGCGGCCGCCTCGAGGAGACAGTCGTGAAGACAAGTTCAGTCTCTCCAATTCTTGCCGTCGTAGCCGCTGCGTCTTTCGCCCTCATGACAGTTGTCGCGCCCGTCCAAGAGGCCCAGGCCGGCAAGGGGGGCGGCGCCAGAGCGACGACGGCGACCTCGAAATTCAGCACCAGCGCGCGCGCGGCACCGAAGCTGACTTGCGTCGGGCCCTATTGCCGCCGCGGGCCGAGCGAAAACCGGCCGGCGACCACAGGAACCCACAAGTCCAGCGGGAACAAGGCTCCCGCCACGTGGACGGCCCAAGGCCAGGCTAACCCCGTCCGCCATCCCTACCAGGATGCAGGCACCCGGCCGGGCGGCGTGAAGGTCTCGGGCGGCACACGCAGGTTGGGCGCGCCGCCACAAGGACCACGCCCGGGTGGCGGCGGATGTGCCCGTTGGCCCAATACGCCCAGCTGTCATCCCATAGTCCGCGATCATCGTGATCCTCGTGTTGTGCCCAAAGAGGATCCTCCGCAGAAATGGTAGTTGCGCGCAAGCGTTTCCGACTCAGCCTGGCAACAGCGAAGACTGCTTAACAACCCACGTCGATGCCGATGCAGAGCTGCGCTTCGGGGGCGAGCGCACAGGGTCGAGCGAGCGATGATCCCGCACACATCGCAAGCGCGGGCCCAGCGTCCGCGCGTCGCTCGACCCAACCCGCGCGGCTGACCAGACCGCTGAAGTAGCAGCCTAGCGCAGCTCAGCTCAATAGGGGAGATCGCCATGGCGAAGTCGATCAATGCACTTGAGCAGATCGTATCCTATCTGAGAGAGAGCTTGGACTCGGAAAGCATCGTCGCGCGATTGGCAATGGCCGCCTTCGTGACTGCCTCGCTGCTTTTGTGGGTGCTGCCGCAGGCGGAGGCCAGACCGAGCGATGGCGAAATCTGTGACTGCCCACCAGGATTATGTCACTGCTTCCCCGGCGGCCCTGACGACCCACTGCCCCGCCCTTACTGCTACTGCGAGGAGCCGTCGATCGGACCAGCATCGATCAGGCCCGCATTGCCGACCTCGATAACGTGCCGCCAGCACCTGCAATCCAGCCAAGCCCCGAAATCCGGCCAAGTGCAGAGCGGAGCCGCCGCGGTGCCTTGAGGCTGGCCTGGCCCGGCTTGTTCTAGCCGACGCAAGTCTGCGCACCGCCCGGCCCAACTCGCGCGCCCAACCATTGTAGCCCTCTGAGGCCGCCAGGGGCTACCCGTCGTCTGAGCGATAAAGGCGGCGACCATCGACCGCACAACGATGCTCCGAATCTCTCTCGCAGCCTACAGCATTCTGCTCGCGGGGATGACGCCCGCGACGGCGGTCGACTTGGACGAATTGACCGTGGTCACTCTGGCGCGAGACGGGTCATGGGGCGTGGCGACAGCAGGCTCCCAAGGACAAGCAATTGCCGCGGCAGTCGACGCTTGCAAGGCGATGGCAGGCGCGCCGAACGATTGCGGCGCTCAATTCGTGACCACGCGCGGCGGTTGGGTGGTCGCCAACCTGTGCGGCGATTACAAAGTTATCGTGGCCGCTGAAACCCGGGAAGCCACCGAGCAGGCCGCTCTCTCTCGCGAATCCGATCTCAAGCGGCTCTATGCCCCGGGCATGCCGTCCTGTGGGCGCGTGCTCACGGTTGATCCCCGTGGAGCTGTGCTGCTGGGACCGGCCGAACGTCCCCCCGCACCCAGGCCGGGACGGACGGCGGCCCCGAGGGGCCGCGCGGCCGGAAAGCTCCCGCCGCTTCCTGCAGTGCAGCATGCAAAATGAGACTCCCCGTTAAGCCGCACCCGGCGGATGGGGCTGCGCTCAGGGCGTCATCGGCTAGCCTTGGGAGGGGCGCCGAACGTCGGTGTAGCCCTATGCCACAGAGCGACGACCGGCGAGCACAGGAGGAGAGCCATGTTGCAAGGCAGGGTGGGACTGATCGCGTTGACGAGCCTGTTGCTTTCAGGCGCCGCGATCGCCCAGGAGAAGATCAAGGTCGGCGTCACCGCCACGCTCGAGGGCACGTATACCGTGCTCGGCGAGGACGGCATGCGCGGTCACCAGACCGCGCTCAATGTGCTGGGCAAGAAGGTCGGTGACAAGGAGCTCGAGTTCGTCGTCGCCTCGACCGATGCCACGCCCGACTCCGCCATACGCGCCGTGCGCAAGCTGATCGAGCAGGACAAGGTGCAGATCCTGCTGTCCCCGCTCTCCGGCGATGAAGGCATCGCGGTCAAGAACTTCGCCAAGACCCGCCCGGAACTGACGTTCGTCAACGCCGCGTCCGGCGCACAGGAGACGACCTACGTCGACCCCGCTCCCAACTTCTTCCGCTTCAACATGGACGGCGCGCAGTGGCAGGTCGGTCTCGGCAGATATGCCTATGAAACCAAGGGCTATCGCAAGATCGCGACCGTCGGCGAGGATTACTCCTTCATCTATACGCAGATTTTTGGCCTAACGCTCGAGTTCTGCGGCGCCGGCGGCAAGATCACGAGCCGTCAGTGGGTGCCGCTCGGAACCAAGGATTTCGCCTCCATCATTGCCGCGCTGCCCGACGACGTCGATGCCATCTATCTGGGCCTTGGCGGTGCGGATGCGGTCAACTTCCTCAACCAGTACCAGCAGGCTGGCGGCAAGGCCAAGCTGATGGGCGGCTCGATCATGGTGGATCAGACGGTGCTCTCGGCCAAGGGCGACGCCAAGAAGGCGCTGCTCGGCACGATCGCCGCGAGCGGCCAGGCCGACACCTGGGAGGATCCGGGCTGGCAGAAGTTCGTGAAGGCCTACCAGGACGCGTTCCCCCCGGCCAAGCGCTTCCCCAGCCCGTCGCTGCTGGCGACCAACTACTACGGCTCGACCATGGCGCTGATCCTGGCCCTGCGCCAGGTCAACGGCGACCTCAGCAACAACCAGGCGAAGTTCCGCGACGCGCTCGCGAAGCTCGAGATCGATGCGCCCAACGGCAAGATCAAGCTCGATTCCAACCGCCAGGCGATCGGCACCAACTTCGTGACGGAGGTGGTGGACGACGGGAAGGGCGCCTTGTTCAGCAAGGTCGTCAAGGTGGTGCCGAATGTGAACCAGACGCTGGGCTACGACCCGGCTGTGTTCGCCAAGATCGGCCTGCCGAGCCGCACCGTGCCGGAGTGCAAGAAGTACTGACGTTCAGGCATAATTGCCTAGTGTCCTGAATCTGAAGTTCGCGACATCATAGATTCGCATTGTTGTGCCATCTCCCTTGTCAGAGCGGCAAGGGGGTGGCGATGGCGGGACGACGGGCGGCGCCTCAGGTGGTGCTGAGCGAGAGCGAGCGATCGGAGCTGAAAGCGTTGGCGGGACGGCGCAAGGTTGGGTTAGGCCCAGAGGGCCCTAACCCAACATCGCCGTCGAGTCCGTCGTGTTGGGTTACGCCGCTTCGCGGCTAACGCAACCTACGCGAAGGTGGAAAAGGATTGCAGCGTGGGCTGTCGTTTTCCTGTTGCATTCTCTCTCCGGCCGTTGGAGATTAGCTGAACAAAGACAATAACTTCGACAGGGAAGGAAACATCGGGGGAGGACAATGAGCAGGGCGCTCGCCGTCTTCCACGGCCGCTTCGGCCGCGCGACGGTGTATCAGCTGAACCGCCCGTTTAACACGCATGCGCATCGCGAAGGCCATCTGATCTTCCACATCGGCGGATTGCCAGCGTCGATCGACGTCTGCGATGAACGCTGGCAGCTCACGGAGAACGCTGTCGTCGCCGTCAACCCATGGGAGCCGCACAATTTCCTGCCCTCCGACTTTGGCAACGGCGCCATATTCTTCGTGCTCTACGTCAATGCCGAATGGTTTGCGCCGGACGCCACGCGCTCGCATCGCCTGCGTTTCGGCCGCACACATTTCAAGCGCACCCCCGCCCTCGACAAGCACATAAGGCGCACCGCGGCGCTGGTGTGCGGTGCACCCTCGCTCAGCAGCCTCGACATGGAGCTGCGGCGGCTGATCGACATCTGCCACGACGAGAGCCGGCAGCAGGCGGAGCCCACACAAGAGACGCGTGCGGTTGCGGCGGTGACCGACTTCCGCGTGCGCAAGTCCATCAAGCTGATGTCGGAAAGCCCCGGCGCCGAGATCGCGCTCGATACCATCGCCCGCGAATCCGGCCTGTCACGGCCGCACTTCTACCGCCTGTTCCGCAACCAGACGGGCGTCACCCCGCACCTCTATCTCAATACGCTCATCATGGAGCAGGCGCTGGACGCGCTGGTGGCGACCGACGCCCCGATCGCCGACATCGGCTTCGACCTCGGCTTTTCCTCGCAGAGCGGATTTACCCGCTTCTTCGCCTCCAATGTCGGGATCGCGCCCACCGATTATCGCCGCGCGGCCAAGGTTTTGCGCCCCTGAGGGAGGACGCGAAAAGAGACTGAGGATCAAACGCCTAGCTTGCGAGCGCGATAGTGTTCCCGTGTGCGCGGAACCTCCCTCTCCCCGCCGCCCTCGGCCTATCCGTAAAAGGACATGTTCGCCACGATGGGCCGAGAGCGACGGGGAGAGGGGGGTGTGGGCAGCCAGGGATGCCCACCTTTCAGCGCGGAGCGTCGATGACGGGCAGGAGCGCACTGAGCATGATCGGAGGCTCCCTGTGGAAGGGGTTTCCCTTGGGGCTGCCCCTCACCCTAGCCCTCTCCCCGAAAGCGGGGAGAGGGGATCCGGGGCGGCTGGCATGACCCGGCTGATTGAACGCCACCCCGCATGGGCGCTGATCCTCCTGATCGCAGTGACGTTGGTGCTTTGGCTGATCTTCGCGGTCTGGCCGCCCGGTCTGGAAGCCGCCATCGGCCGCAAGCGGGTGTTCCTTAGTGCTCTGCTCAACGGCATCACCCTGGGCGGGCTCTATTTCCTGGTCGCCAGCGGTTTCACGCTGATCTTCGGGTTGATGCGCAACGTCAACCTGGCGCACGGGTCGCTCTATCTGTTCGGCGGCTACGTCGGCTACGGCATCAGCGCGTGGACGGGGTCCTGGGTGCTCAGCTTCATTGTCGCCTTCGTGGCCGTCGCGCTGATCGGCGTGCTGCTGCAGGTCATCGTGTTCCGCCGCATGGAGGGGCAGGACCTGCGCCAGACGATGGTCACCATCGGCCTGTCGATCGTGTTCGCCGACCTCATGCTGTGGACCTTCGGCGGCGACTACTATCAGATCCAGACGCCGGCGTGGCTGTTCGGCCCGGTCGAGATGCCGCTCGTGACCGCCGTGCGCTCGTCCGGGGAGGCTGTCTATCTGCAATACCCCATGGTGCGGCTGGTGATCTTTGTTGCCTCCGTCGTGATCGGGGTCGGCATGTGGCTCGCCCTCAACCGCACGCGCATCGGCATGACCGTTCGCGCCGGTGTCGACGACCGGGACATCCTCGCCGCCACCGGCGTGCAGATCCAGCTGGTGTTCGTGGGCGTGTTCGCGCTCGGCGCAGGTCTTGCCGGCGTTGCCGGCGTGGTCGGCGGCACCTTTCAGTCGATCTCGCCGGGGGAGGATACGCGCTTCCTGCTGGCGTCGCTGGTGGTCGTGATCGTCGGCGGCATGGGCTCAATCCCCGGCGCGGCACTGGGCGCGCTCATCATCGGCCTCGCCGAGCAGCTCGGCTCCGTCTACATCCCGACCTACGCCATCGTGGTGACGTTCCTGATCATGGTGCTGGTGCTGGCGCTGCGGCCCCAGGGCCTGCTGGCGAGGCGCTGACATGGCCCTCACTCGCGGCGCCCCCGTCCAGTCTGTTGCCGACGCCAATGTCCAGGCGCGTCCCTCCGCCTCCCCGGTGTCGGCAATTGCGCGCGGCTGGCCGGGCTTCGACAATCCCGCCGCCTGGATCGTCGCGGTTCTCCTCCTGATCATGCCGCTGATCGCCAACGGTTTCTTCCTGATCGAGATCTTCGCCACGGCGCTAATCCTCGGCACCATCGCGCTCAGCCTGATGTTCCTGGCAGGCTATGGCGGCATGGTCAGCCTGATGCAGCTCACCATCGCCGGCTTCGCGGCCTACATGTGCGCCGTGCTGGGAGTCAGCGGCAACGCCAACAGCCTCGGCTGGCCGTGGTGGCTCGCCACCCCGATGGCGCTCGCACTGGCCACCGCGTTCGGCACGCTCGGCGGCGCGCTGGCGGTGCGCACGGAGGGCATCTACACCATCATGATCACGCTCGCCATCGGCGCGGCGTTCTACTACTTCACCAACCAGAACTGGGCGATCTTCAACGGCCATACCGGCATCAACAACGTCGCCACCCCGAGTTTCTGGGGCGTCGAGTGGGGCGCCGATATTCCCTTCTACTATCTGGTGCTCGGCGTCGCTGCGCTCTGCTACCTCGCCGTGGAATACGTCGCGCGCGCGCCGTTCGGCCTGGCGCTGCAGGGTGTGCGCGACAATCCGCGCCGAATGGCGGCGCTGGGGTTCAACGTCACGGCGCATCGCGTCGCAGCCTACGCATTCGCCGCCTTCATCGCCGCGCTCGGCGGAATCCTGCAGGTGTGGAACTACCACCAGATCTCGCCGGGCTCGGTGGGCGTCGAGCGCTGCATCGATATCCTGATCATCGCCATCGTCGGCGGCATCACCCGCCCGGCCGGTGCGTTCATCGGGGCGCTCGTCTTCGTACTCCTGCGCACCTTCACGCTCGACTTTCTTGTCAGGATCGGGCTCGACGGCAACCGCTTCCGGCTGCTGATCGGGCTCGTGTTTCTCGCCATCGTGTTCTGGTCGTCGGATGGCGTGATCGGCCTGTGGGAGCGCTGGCGTCAGTACCATCGAGATGGCAATCGCGGCGGTGCCGGCGGCCAAAGCGGGCGGGGCGGCCATGGATAGCGTCGCGCATCGGCTGTCCGCGGTCGGCGCCGGCGCCGCTCTCGAGCTGCGCGGCGTGACGCGGCTGTTCGGCGCGCTCGCGGCGCTCACCGACGTGACCCTCACCATCAAGCCGGGCGAGCGGCGTGCCGTGCTCGGCTCCAACGGCGCCGGCAAGACCACGCTGCTCAATTGCATCACGGGCGACTTCCCGCCCTCCTCCGGCACCATCCGCTTCTTCGGCGAGGACATCACCCACTTCCCGCCGCACGAGCGCATCCGCCGCGGCCTGCGCCGCACCTACCAGATCTCCGCGCTGTTCCCCGGCCTCACCGTGCAGGACAACGTCTACCTCGCCTGCCGCGGCGTCTCGCGCGGGCGCTTCTCCCTTATCCGGCCGGGCCACGACGACGCACTGATGCACGCGGCGGACGCGCTGGTGCAGGCGGTGCATCTCACCGCGGTGAAGGGCCAGCGTGTCGCCGAGCTGGCGCACGGACAGCAGCGCCAGCTGGAGATCGCACTCGCCTTGGCGGGGGCACCGCGTTTCCTCCTGCTCGACGAGCCGGCGGCGGGTCTGTCGCCGGCGGAGCGGCTGGAGCTGATCGAGATCCTCACCTCCCTGCCCGCGCACATCGGCTACATCGTCATCGAGCACGACATGGACGTGGCCCTGCGCGTGGTGGAGAGCGTCACCATGATGCACAACGGCCGCGTCTTCAAGGAAGGGATCCCACGCGAGATCGAATCCGATCCGGAGGTGCAGGAGCTGTATCTCGGGGGCGGACATGAATGACGCCCGCCGCACGGCCGCCCCAGCCCTGGAGGTGAAGGGGCTCGACGTCTACTACGGCCACTCGCATGCGCTGCAGGGCGTCGACCTGACGCTGGAGTCCGGCGTGTTCTCTGTGGTCGGCCGTAATGGCATGGGCAAGACCACCCTGTGCAAGGCCATCATGGGCCTGGTGCCGGTGACCGGCGGCTCGGTGCGCGTGCGGGGCGAGAGCCTGACCGGCTTGAGCCCCACCCGGATCGCCCGCGCCGGGGTCGGCTACGTGCCGCAGGGCCGGCGCCTGTGGCGCTCGCTGAGCGTGGACGAGCATCTCAGCCTGGCCGCCAGCATCCGCCGCGGCGCCTGGACGGTCGAGCGCATCTACGAGACCTTCCCGCGCCTGGCCGAGCGCAAGGGCCACGGCGGGGGTGAGCTTTCCGGCGGCGAGCAGCAGATGCTGGCCATCGCCCGCGCCCTCCTCACCAACCCGCAGCTGCTGATCATGGACGAGCCGACCGAGGGTCTCGCCCCCGTCATCGTCGCGCAGGTCGAGGAGATGCTGGTGCGGCTCGGCGAGAGCGGCGACATGGCGGTGCTGGTGATCGAGCAGAACATCGGCGTGGCCACCGCCGTGTCGCGCAACGTCGCGATCATGGTGAACGGCCGCATCAACCGCATCATCGACTCGGTGCGCCTCGGCGCCGACCGCGACCTGCAGCAGCGCCTGCTCGGCGTCGGCCTGCACGCCGGGCTTGGCGCCGACGTCGATGTCAGCCCAGCGAGCACGCATGTAGGCCCTGGCGCACAGGCTGCACCGCAACGCGCACCGGCCAAGGGCCCCGTGCGGGTCTATACCTCCAACCCCGCGCCGCCGACGCGCTGGTCGCAACCGGTGCCGATCGCCCGCATCGAGGCCGCTGCCCGTACGCTTTCGACGGGCGTCACCCGCCTCGACGAGGTCGCCAGCAGGCGCGAGCCCGCCGTCACGCCGATAGCGGGGCCGCCGGTGGTGCTGGTGGTGGGCACGCTCGACACCAAGGGGACCGAGCTGCGCTTCATCCGCGACATCATCGCGGCGAGCGGCCTGCGCACCCGCCTGGTCGACGTCTCGACCACCGGCAAGCCGGCCAGCTGCGACGTCTCCGCGGCCGAGATTGCCTTGAACCACGGGCGCGGCGGCTCCGCCGCCTTCGGCACCGACCGCGGCGCGGCGGTGACGGCGATGGCGGAGGCGTTCGCCACCTGGCTGGGTCGCCAAGGCAATGTCGCCGGCATCATCGCGGCGGGCGGCTCGGGGGCAGCCTCCCTGGTCGCGCCCGGCATGCGCACGCTCCCCATCGGCGTGCCGAAGCTGATCGTCTCCTCCATCGCCTCGGGCGATGTCGGCCGCTATGTCGGTCCGTCCGACATCACCATGATGTACTCGGTCGCCGACGTGCAGGGCCTCAACGCAATCTCGCGCGCGGTGCTGGCGAACGGCGCGAACGCGCTGGTCGGCATGGTCAAGGCCCGCCTGGACCAGCGCGTGGCCAGAGACGGCAATGGGAGCGCCGGCCTCCCCGCCATCGGCATCACCATGTTCGGCGTGACGACGCCGGCCGTGCAGAGGATCACCGCCGAACTGCGCGACTGTGCCGAGTGCCTCGTGTTCCACGCCACCGGCGTCGGCGGCCAGTCCATGGAGAAGCTGGTCGACTCCGGGCAGGTGGCCGGGGTCATCGACCTCACCACCACCGAGGTGGCCGATCTGCTGATGGGCGGCGTGTTCCCGGCCACCGCGGACCGCTTCGGTGCCATCAGCCGCACGCGCGTGCCCTACATCGGCGCGGCCGGCGCGCTCGACATGGTCAACTTCGGTGCGCCCGACACGATTCCTGAGCGCTATCGCCAGCGCAAGTTCCATGCGCACAACCCGCAGGTCACACTGATGCGCACCACGCCGGAGGAGAACGCGCGCATCGGCCGCTGGATCGGCGAGCGGCTCAACCGGATGGACGGCCCAGTGCGCTTCTTCCTCCCCGAGGGCGGCGTCTCCGCTCTCGATGCGCCGGGCCGGCCGTTCTGGGACCCGGAGGCGGATGCCGCCCTGTTCGAAGCGCTCGAAGCAACAGTGCGCCAGACCGGCACCCGCCAGCTGATCCGCCTCAAGCACAACATCAACGATCCGGAATTCGCCTCCGCTATCGTCAGTGCGTTCCGCTCGCTGATCGGCCGCACCGGAGCGCGCCGGAGAGCGGCGAGGTAACGCCCATGGCCAGGTTTGAGCGCACGTGCCTGCTGGCGGCCTTCCGGGACATGGTGGCGCGGGGTGAGCCCATCGTCGGCGGCGGCGCCGGCACGGGGCTCTCTGCCAAGTGCGAGGAGGCCGGCGGCGTCGACCTCATCGTCATCTACAATTCCGGGCGCTACCGCATGGCCGGACGCGGCTCGCTCGCCGGGCTGATGCCCTACGGGGACGCCAATGCCATCGTTTTGGAGATGGCGGCCGAAGTGCTCCCGGTGGTGAACAGGACGCCGGTGCTGGCCGGCGTCAACGGCACCGACCCGTTCCGCGACATGGACCTGTTCCTCGACCAGCTCAAGTCGCTGGGCTTCTCGGGGGTGCAGAACTTCCCCACGGTCGGCCTGATCGACGGCATCTTCCGCGCCAACCTGGAGGAGACCGGCATGTCCTATGCGCTGGAGATCGAAATGATCGCCAAGGCGCACGAGAAGGACATGCTCACCACGCCTTACGTGTTCAGCGAGGCCGAGGCGGCGGCCATGGCGATCGCCGGTGCCGACATCATCGTCTGCCATATGGGCCTCACCACCGGCGGCTCGATCGGGGCGCAGACGGCTTCGAAACTGGAGGACTGCCCGGAGCGCATCGACACCTGGGCGGCGGCGGCGCTCAGTGTCAATCCTGGCATCCTGGTGTTGGCGCACGGCGGCCCGATCGCGGACCCGGCCGATGCCGATTTCATCATGCGCAACACCCGCCACTGCCATGGCTTCTACGGCGCCTCCTCGATGGAGCGCCTGCCGGTGGAGCGGGCCCTGACGGATCAGGTTCGCAAGTTCAAGGCGATCGGGCGCGCGGTCGCGTAGGGATTGGGGGACGTGGTGCAGGTCGGATTGAGATTCGGCAGTCGGGCATCGGCAGTCGGCAGTCGCAAAGAAGCACTTGTCCGATTGTCGACTGCCGATTGCCGACTGCCGCTGCCACGCTAGGGAGGAGAAGATGTCAGGGATCGTCGTTGGCGCACTCATTCTCTGGCTGATCGTCGCGATCGTGGTGATCGTGGTCGGCGTCTATATCGTCAACTGGCTCTACCACCGCTCGTCGAAAGAGGTGTCGTTCGTGCGCACCGGCTTCCTCGGCGAGCGCGTGGTGATC
>Ga0209382_10005893_pt1 | contig 15829 bp, 12 predicted proteins | sample SoiMetdeltSBSDD5_FD_187599 | JGI IMG/M metagenome (GOLD analysis project Ga0209382, IMG submission 187599) | Bulk soil microbial communities from a Populus tree surrounding site in Tennessee, USA - Soil MetaG P. deltoides SBSDD5 (SPAdes) (version 2) | ecosystem: Environmental > Terrestrial >...
ACTGGTCGTACGTCTGCGACGATCGGCGCTGCTGTCCACCCGAGGGCCGGACCTATGACGAGGGCTCGGCCCGGCTGGTCGCGGAGGCGGTCCTCGCGGGCATGGAGCTGCTCCCGGACCGAGAGGCACTGGCCGCTCGGGTCGGCCCGGTCGACGGTGCGCTCCTGGAGCGGATGGAGGACATGACCGTGGCGGCGGCCCGAGAGCTGCTGGCCGCCCTGGGCGACCGCGAGCTGGCGACGATGCAGTCCGATCGAGAGCTGCTCGAGACCGGCGTCCAGCGGGTCACCGAGATCGTCGACCGACGGCTCGTGCGTTCCGGCGAGGAGCCGAGCGACGAGGAGGCCGCGCGGCTGTCGGTCTGGTGCTCGCTCCCGGTCGTGCGCGACACTATCTGTGCCTCGATCGACACCGAATGCGCGGCCGATCACCTGCGGATCTGGTCGAGCGTGGCCAGGCGCGTAGTGCCGCCCTACGAGCTGCCGGTGCTCGGCATGGCCGGATTGAGCGCCTGGCTGAGCGGTGACGGCGCCCTGGCCTGGTGCGCGATCGAGCGGGCCGACACGATCGATCCGGACGATTCGTTGACCAGTCTGCTCCGCGTGCTGCTGGTCCAGGCGACGCCACCGACGGTCTGGGTTCCGCCGTCTATGGAGCGGATCTGGAGCGACATTCGGGTCCTTTGACCTGGTGCTCCAGAGCCGAGTGGGACAGGCTTACCCCATGGGACGGGACGTTGAAACCCGCGCGTTCACCCGTGAGGACCGGACGCGACACCGGGAGAAGGTCCGTCAGAACCTCGATGTCTTCGAGCGCATGCTGCGGGAGGCGAAGTTCGAGACGGGGAAGCCCACGACCGGCATCGAGATCGAGCTCAACCTGATCGACGGCGACGCCGATCCGGCGATGAAGAATGCCGAGGCCCTCGAGGCGATCGCCGATCCGGACTTCCAGACCGAGCTCGGTCAGTTCAATCTCGAGATCAACGTGCCGCCTCGGCGCCTGGAGGGCGGCGGCTTCGCCCGTTTCGAGACCGACGTCCGGGCCAGTCTCAACGCCGCAGAGGACAAGGCCAGCAAGGTCGGCGCCCACCTCATCATGGTGGGCATCCTGCCGACGCTGCGCGCGGAGCACATGCGGGCCGACAGCCTGTCGGCCAACCCGCGCTATGCGTTGCTGTCCGAGCAAATCCTCGCGGCGCGGGGCGAGGACATCCTGATCGAGATCGATCGCGTCGACCGGCTCCGCACCACCGCGGACAGCATCGTCCCGGAGGGTGCCTGCACCAGCACCCAGCTCCATCTGCAGGTCGGGCCGGAGGAGTTCCCGGAGTACTGGAACGCCTCGCAGGCGATCGCCGGGATCCAGCTCGCGGTCGGCGCCAACTCGCCGTTCCTGCTCGGCAAGGAGCTGTGGCGCGAGACCCGGATCGCCCTGTTCGAGCAGGCCACCGATACCCGCAGCGAGGAGCTGAAGGCCCAGGGAGTGCGGCCGCGGGTCTGGTTCGGAGAGCGCTGGATCACGTCGATCTTCGACCTGTTCGAGGAGAACGTCCGCTACTTCCCGGCCCTGTTGCCGATCACCGAGGACGAGAACCCGGCGGAGGTGCTCGACCGAGGCGACACTCCCGAGCTCGCCGAGCTGCGCCTGCACAACGGCACGATCTACCGCTGGAATCGGCCGGTCTACGACGTGGTCCGCGAGCAGCCGCACCTTCGGGTCGAGAATCGGGTGCTCCCGGCCGGGCCGACCGTGGTCGACACGCTGGCGAACGCCGCGTTCTACTTCGGCCTCACTCGGGCGCTGGCCACCGACGAGCGGCCACTGTGGTCGCAGATGTCGTTCTCGGCGGCCGAGGAGAACTTCCACGTGGCCGCCCGGGAAGGCATCGACGCCCAGCTCTACTGGCCCGGCCTGGGCACCGTGCCGGCCGCAGAACTGGTGTTGCGCCGGCTGCTCCCGATGGCCTACAAGGGCCTGGATGACCGGGGCGTCGACCCCGACGAGCGCGACCGGCTGCTCGGCGTCATCGAGCAGCGCTGCCTGCGGCATCGCAACGGTGCCTCCTGGCAGTGCGAGACGTTCCACGACCTCTTCGACCGCGGCTCGGTCGGGCGGATCGACGCGATGCGCGGCATGGTCGCCCGCTATACCGACCACATGCACAGCAACGAGCCCGTCCACTCCTGGCCGTCGCCCTGAGCCGTTGGTCTCTGGACTACGGCGTCGACCACCGCAGGCCGGCTCCGTCCGGCAGCAGGAGCCAGCCCCAACGCGTCACGACCAGGCACTTCGGCGCCGGTCCGTCGTAGGCCGCGGCGGCGTGCCGCAGCGCCGCCGTCCACTCGTGATCGCCGTCGCAGACCTCGGCCGGCCCAGGCCGGGTCCACAGCGCGAGCAGATCGCGTCCGGGCGCGTGGCTGAGCAGCCGCATCGCGATCTCGCGTCGGAGCGGCCAGTCCAGCGGCGCCGGATCGGCGGAACGGGTCGGGTGGCCGCTCCACCAGGCCAGTCCACCCTCGGCGGCGCCCAGCCCGTCGAGCGGGCTGATCGTCATGGACGGGGTCAGGCGGCGGGTCGCGATGCTGGCCCGAAGGCCGGTGACCCGGCCGTTCGCCAGCCGGGCGATCGCGGGCTCGACCGAGGCGGCTCCCTCGATCCCGGCGGGCTGCCGATGCTGGGCCCCGCCGACCGGCTGGTCTGACTCCGTCGTCACGCTCCTAGCTTGTCGCCGCGAAGATCGCGCAAGTCGCGCTGTCCACAGGCCAGGTCCGATAGCCTCGCCACGGCACGTTTGCCGAGGTGGTCCGTGCCGAGGTGGTCCGAGAGAGGGAGGCCGCAGATGGGCAGCATCGTCGTGGGTTACGTTCCCAAGTCCGAAGGTCGTGCCGCACTGCGCCGTGCGGTCGAGGAGGCGCAGCTGCGCAAGGCGAAGCTGGTCATCGTCAACTCCCACCGTGGGGGACGCGACTTCGACCAGGACGACGCCATGGACACCGAGGCCCAGTTGCAGGAAGTCCGCGACCAGCTCAAGGACTCCGGCGTCGAGCACGAGATCCGCCAGCTGGTACGCGGGATGGACCCGGCCGAGGACCTGATCTCGGTCGCCGAGGAGGTCAGCGCGGACTTCGTCGTGATCGGTCTGCGCCGCCGTACCCCCGTCGGCAAGCTGATCCTCGGCAGCAACGCACAGCGGGTCCTGCTGGACGCGACCTGCCCGGTGCTGGCCGTGAAGGCTGCGGAATAGAAACGATTCAGTGTGTCGCCCGGGGGCGGATGTGTCTCGTGGCTTCTGACGTGGCAAACTGATCGATGCCGCAGTTGACTCGTGGCTGGTGAGCTGCGCGCAAAATACCCGTCATCGAGAGGTCATACGTGTCGCCCCGCGCTTCCTGGCAACTCCCCGAGAATCTGTTGTCCGACCCCGCCCTGCATGGGCTTTTGCACGATGGGCGAAGTCACGGTTCGGTCACAGTCAATGCGTTCGAGGCGGCGGTCCAGTCCGCCGGGCTCGACGCCGCCGGGCGGGCCGCTCTACTGGACCTGCTGCTGACTGAGGACATCCGGATCGACGGCGCCTATGCGGACGAGCCGGCGGCGACGCCAGTGCTCGCCGCGACCAGCTCGGTCAAGGCCCGGGCAGCGAAGAAGGCCGGCGCCAAGAAGGCCGCCGCCAAGAAGCCTGCGGACAAGAAGAAGCCGGCCGCGAAGAAGGCCCCTGCCAAGAAGTCCGCGTCCAAGCGCACCCGCAAGAGCGCGAAGTCCGGGTCAGAGTACGTCGAGATCGAGGTCGGCAGCCAGCTCAAGAAGGACGCCAACGGCAAGACGATCCTCCCCGACATCGACGATGCGGTCTTCGAGAAGGACCTGGCCGAGGACCCGACGCTCAAGGAGGACGAGAAGGAAGGCTTCGTCCTCTCGGCCGCCGACGAGGCCGACGAGCCGGAGCAGCAGGTCATGGTGGCCGGGGCCACCGCTGACCCGGTCAAGGACTATCTCAAGCAGATCGGCAAGGTCCCGCTGCTCAACGCGGGGCAGGAGGTCGAGCTCGCCAAGCGGATCGAGGCCGGCCTGTTCAGCGAGGAGAAGCTCGGCAGCGGCGACAAGGTCTCTGTGAAGCTCCACGAGGAGCTCGAGTGGATCGCCGAGGACGGCCGTCGGGCCAAGACCCACCTGCTCGAGGCCAACCTGCGACTCGTCGTCAGCCTGGCCAAGCGCTACACCGGCCGCGGCATGCTGTTCCTGGACCTCATCCAGGAGGGCAACCTGGGCCTGATCCGGGCGGTCGAGAAGTTCGACTACACCAAGGGCTTCAAGTTCTCGACGTACGCGACGTGGTGGATCCGGCAGGCGATCACCCGGGCGATGGCCGACCAGGCCCGTACGATCCGGATCCCGGTCCACATGGTCGAGGTCATCAACAAGCTGGCCCGGGTGCAGCGGCAGATGCTGCAGGACCTCGGCCGCGAGCCCACTCCGGAGGAGCTCGCCAAGGAGCTCGACATGACGCCGGAGAAGGTCGTCGAGGTCCAGAAGTACGGCCGGGAGCCGATCTCGCTGCACACGCCGCTGGGCGAGGACGGCGACTCGGAGTTCGGCGACCTGATCGAGGACTCCGAGGCGATCGTCCCGGCCGACGCCGTCTCGTTCACCCTGCTGCAGGAGCAACTGCACGCGGTGCTCGACACCCTGTCGGAGCGCGAGGCCGGCGTCGTGTCCATGCGGTTCGGGCTCACCGACGGCCAGCCGAAGACGCTGGACGAGATCGGCAAGGTCTACGGAGTCACGCGCGAGCGGATCCGCCAGATCGAGTCCAAGACCATGTCGAAGCTGCGCCACCCGTCCCGCTCCCAGGTGCTTCGCGACTACCTCGACTGACATCTTCCGGGGCAGCCTGATCGTCAGCGGTCGGTGGTGTCGGCCGGCCGCCGGGCCCCGTGATTAAGTGGGCGCGTGCCGCGTCCACAGCCGACCGACGTCCACGCGCATCCGCGGGATCTCGTCGCAGAGGCCGTGCACGACTACGGCGAGCATGCCGTCATCGACATGTGCCTGGCGCTCCTCGACGGGCACATCGACTACGACCTGCTGCCGCTGCCGCTGTCGTATTTCGGCGGCGCCCACGCGGTCTCGCAACTCGACCGGGGGCACAACCTCGTGTTGCGCCGTCAGGAGCACTGGCCGCGGGTGTGGGCGGCGAGGGCGCTGCGCTATGTCTGGCAGCCCTATGCGGAGCCGGGGGTCGTGGCAGCGCTGTCCGATCCGTCGTGGCGGGTCCGCGAGATCGCGGCCAAGACCGTCGGGCAGCGCGAGCTCGGCAGCGGCGCCGAGGAGCTCGTCCCGCTGATCGCGGACGAGATGCCGCGGGTCCGGGTCGCGGCGATCCGAGCAATCGGGGTCGTCGGCGAGTTCGAGCACGCCGTGCTCCTCGCCGATCTGGACGACCACGAGGTACTGGTGCGGATCGCCATCGAGGGTGCCCGGCGACGGCTTCGGGTCCGGCTGGACCGGGCGGTCTGACCGGCCTCACGTCATCGTCAGGCCGGTGACCCAGACTGAGGCGGCCAGCAGGGCACCGGCCAGCTCGATCAACAGCGCGAAGCCGCTGGCCTTGAGCGCCGCGATCGTGGCTCGCCAGGCTCGCTGGACGTCGCGCAGCCGATACCACTCGGCGAGGTAGACCCCCACGACGAATCCGATCACCAGTCCGACGACCGGGATCACGAAGAAGCCGACGATCCCGAGCAGGGCACCGGCCAGCATGGTCTCGCGGGGAACACCGGCGTTGCGCAGGTGGCGCTCGGCGACGGCGTACTTCGCGACCGTCGACGCCACGAGCAGGGCGGCCGCGACGGCGAAGACCGCCCAGGCGGTGAATCCGCCGGTGAGGAAGGCCCAGACACCGATGGCTCCGCCGACCAGCAGCTGGCCGGGCAGAACCGGAATGATCACGCCGGCGATACCGACGACAATGGCGAGGCCGATCAGGACCTCGCCATTGGTGCTCATCTTGAGATTGTGTCGACGCAGTCGTCGCGTCCGCCGGGGTACGGCCTAGAACTCCTCTTCCGGTGCCGTGGACGGGGTGTCGTCGAGTCGGCCGGTCTCGTCGTGGATGTAGAGGGCGATCCTGGCCAGCTCGTCGGCGTGCTTGCGTCCGTGGTGCGCACAGAACAACAGCTCGCCGCCGCCGGGCAGCTCGGCACGCACGTAAGCCTGCGCACCGCAGCGGTCACAGCGGTCAGCGGCCGTGAGGGCCGCATCTCTCGCAACTGCAGTGGTCACGTCTGGCCTCCCAATCCTCTCGGCGCCGCTTCAGTGACTACGTCGATCTCAACATACCGTCCGGCCGAATGCTTCCCGACCCAGTGGTCTCGGCGTGTGAGAGAAGTCGCGTCGGCTGCCAGATCGTTACCAGCCGGAACGGCCGGACCGCGGCGTTCGTACGAATCGGACGAATCGACTCGCCAAGCTGGCGGCACAAACCCGGCACTCGGCCTGGTGAACAAGCGCTCGGCGCGCTGCCACGGAGACGTCGGCCGGTCCGGGTAGCCTCAGGATGCTGTCAGAGCACGGCCCTTGGCCGCCGAGCATCGAGGGAGACTGGTGACCGCACCCACCACGACGAAGGGGGCTGCCGTGGACGCCTCCTACAACGCCCGACACCTGCTCGTCCTCGAGGGGCTGGAGGCGGTCCGCAAGCGGCCGGGGATGTACGTCGGGTCGACCGACACCCGCGGCCTGATGCACTGCCTGTGGGAGCTGGTGGACAACGCGGTCGACGAGGCGCTCGCCGGAGTCTGTGACCGGATCGTTGTGACGCTGCATCCGGACGGCTCGGCCGAAGTCAGCGATAACGGGCGTGGCGTGCCGGTCGACATCGAGCCCAAGACCGGGCTGTCGGGTGTCGAGGTGGTCTACACCAAGCTGCATGCGGGTGGGAAGTTCGGCGGCGGGTCCTACGTCGCGACCGGCGGACTGCACGGCGTCGGCGCCTCGGTGGTCAACGCGCTGGCAGCCCGGCTCGACGTCGAGGTCGACAAGAGCAGCGCGACCTGGGCGATGTCGTTCCGTCGCGGCGTGCCCGGCGTGTTCGCCGGTGACGGTCCGGGGGCGAAGTTCACCGAGCAGTCCAAGCTCGAGAAGGTCCGCCGGGTCAAGAAGACCGTCACGGGCACCCGAGTGCGCTACTGGCCCGACCCGCAGATCTTCGTCAAGGACGCTCGTTTCGCCTACGACGAGCTGCTGACCAGGGCACGGCAGTGGTCGTTCCTGGTGCCCGGCCTCGAGATCCTGATCCGCGACGAGCGTGGGTCGGAGCCGGCCGAGGAGTCGTTCCGCCATGACGGCGGCATCTCGGAGTTCTGCGAGTTCCTGGCGCCGGACGAGCCGGTCACCGAGATCCTGCGGCTGCACGGCGTCGACACGTTCACCGAGACGGTGCCGCTGCTCGACGACCAGGGGCACATGACGCCGCAGGACGTCGAGCGGGAGCTGACCGTCGACATCGCGCTGCGCTGGGGGATCGGCTACGAGACCGAGCAGCGGGCGTTCGTCAACATCATCGCCACGCCCAAGGGCGGCACCCACGTGTCCGGCTTCGAGCGCGGTCTGGTCAAGGCGTTCCGCGACGTGCTGCCCGGCACCCGGCTACAGAAGTCCGGCGACCCCGACGTCATCAAGGACGACGTGCTCGAGGGCATGACGGCGGTCGTGACCGTACGGCTGGCCGAGCCGCAGTTCGAGGGGCAGACCAAGGAGGTGCTCGGCACCCCGGCGGTCACCTCGATCGTGTCGCGGGTGGTCAATCGCGAGCTGAAGAAGTTCCTCACGTCGACGAAGCCGGCGACGAAGTCCAAGGCGCGTACGGTCATGGACAAGGTCGTGGCGGCGTCGCGCACTCGCGTACTCGCGCGGCAGCAGCGGGACACCCAGCGGCGCAAGAACGCGCTGGAGTCCAGCTCGATGCCGGCCAAGCTCGCCGACTGCCGCAGCAATGACGTCGACCGGTCCGAGCTGTTCATCGTCGAGGGCGACTCCGCGCTCGGCACCGCGAAGTCGGCCCGCGACTCCGAGTACCAAGCCCTGCTGCCGATCCGGGGCAAGATCCTCAACGTTCAGAAGGCGTCGGTCGGCGACATGCTCAAGAACGTCGAGTGTGCCTCGATCATCCAGGTCATCGGCGCCGGCAGCGGTCACACCTTCGACCTCCAGCAGGTGCGCTACGGCCGGATCATCTTCATGGCCGACGCCGACTCCGACGGCGCCCATATCCGGTGCCTGCTGACCACGCTGCTGTTCCGCTACCTGCGGCCGCTGATCGAGGCCGGCCGGGTCTTCTCCGCCGTGCCGCCGCTGCACCGGCTCGAGCTGACCAACCCCAAGCGCGGGATGGACAAGTACGTCTACACCTATTCCGACCCGGAGTTGCAACGCAAGCTCGCCGAGCTGGTCAAGAAGGGCGTGCGGTGGAAGGAGCCGGTGCAGCGCTACAAGGGCCTCGGTGAGATGGACGCGAACCAGCTCGCCGAGACGACGATGGACCCACGGCACCGGACGCTCCGCCGGATTACCGTCGACGACGCCGAGGCGGCCACCGAGGTGTTCGAGCTGCTCATGGGCAATCAGGTGGCGCCGCGCAAGGAGTTCCTCGTTCAGGGCGCGTACGAGCTCGACGCCGACCGGATCGACACATAAGCGTCAGCCGACCTCGCGGGGCGTGAGTCCGTCGGACAGTAGCCGCACCCGGGCAACGTGGTGCGACGCGTCGAGATCGCGCCAGGCCTGCTCGGCGGCGCGCAACTCGACCAGCGCCTCGTCCGGCTGCCCCTGCGCCAGGAGCGTGGCGCCGAGGAGCTGCCGGGCCGAGGCGGCATGGCCCGGGCTGCCGTACGCCGCGGCGATCTGACCGAGCTCGGTGCTCGCCTCCCAGGCCAGGTCGATGTCTCCGGTGGCGAGGGCGATCTCGGCCTGTGCGGCGCGGAGTCTGGCGCGGGCGAGGCGGTCATGCTGTTGGATCGCAAGAGCGGCTCGGATCGACGCTGCCGCTGCGGCCTCCCGGCCTTGGGCCAGCTGGAGCAGGGCGAGCCCGGGCTGCGGATCCCGGCCGAGCTCTTGGGCGCATCGATAGGAGTCCTCGGCGCCGGACAGCTCGCCACGCTCCAGCCGGATCTCGCCGAGTTGGTAGTGCGCCTCGCCGACGACGGCGACGTTAATGTCGGCGAGGTCGTCGCACGCCTGTCGGGCTTCTCGCTCGGCCTGTGTCCAGTCGCCGCCGAGCTGGAGCAGCCACGACCGGTGCACTCGGCAGATCCCCGCGAACATCGCAGCGCTCGTGAACCGGTCGCACCAGCGCTCGGTCGCGTCGGTCCACTCTCGAGCCCGTCGCGGGTCAGCGAGCTCGTGACACAGCGCCATGACCCGGCAGTGGAGGGCGCCGGCCCACTGCGGCTCGATCTCGCCGGCGCGTACGGCGGTCATCGCTTGGTCGATAAGTGCAAACCCTTGAGGAACCGCGCCCTGCTTGACCAGGGCGACGCCCTCGCCGACCAGCCCGGCCGACGCGAGCGTTCGGTCGTCATGGGTCGCCCCGATGTCCTGCACACGTTGGCCGACCGCGATCGCCCGCTCGCAGTCCGGTGTCGCGAGCGCGTCGTCGATCTCCAGGGCGAGGAGATAGCCGTGCTCGACGCACTCTGGCCGACCGCTCAGCAGTCGGCCCGCCCGCGCCATCCAGCCGGCGCCGCCGACCACGTCACCGCGCAGGGAGCGGATCGACCCGATCGTCATCGCGACCCGGGCGGCTGCAGCCGGTTGCCCGTCGTCGACCTGGCGACCATAGCCCGCCTGGTAGCCGGCCAGGGCCTCGTCGATCCGGCCCGGCCACCAGGCCGAGTCGGCGGACGCGACCAGATCGGCGGCCGACAGGCGAGCGGCCGCCTGGGCGAGGGCGTAGTCGTCCCGCGCGGCAGCCCAGTCGTGACGTCGATGAGCCGCCCGCGCCCGCTCGAGTGGATCGCTCCCAACCACAGCGTGCTCCGTGATCGACATCGGGAGTCTACGACCGCAGGGGCCGGGCCGGACGAAGCTCAGCGCCGACTGCGTACCGCCGCATCGACATGGGGCGGGGTGGGAGTGCCGGCGGGGGAGTCCGGGTCGATCTCGGGCGGCTCGAAGACCGTCCGCACCGGCACGACACCGGCCCAGGTACCGGCCTCGATGTCGCTCGGCTCGTCGCCGACACCCTCGGCCCGGATCTTGACCGAGGCCTCGTGGAGGGGAAGACCCAGGACAGTGGTCGCGGCGAGCTCCTTGCGGGTGTGGTCCCGCAGCGTAGCGGCGCGGCCGGGCAGCAACCGATCGACGATCAGTGTGAGCGCATGGTCGCGTTCCTCGGGCGTCGTCACGAGCCGGGGATCGCCGATGACGACGGCGCTGCGGTAGTTCATCGAGTGGTGGAACGCCGACCGGGCCAGCACCAGCCCGTCGACGACCGTGACTGTCACGCAGATCGTCTGCTGCCGGCCGGCGACCAGGCTGGCGGCGGCGACCGAGCCATGCAGATAGAGCGTTCCGTCGCGGTCCGGACCGTCGGGGTCGAACGCGAACGCGGTCGGAAGCACCCGGGGAGCGCCGTCGATGAGCACGCCGAGATGGCAGATCAGCCCGGCGGTCAGCACGTCGTACAACGCCTCGCGATCGGTGGCGGCCCGCTCGCGTACCCGACGGATCTGGGTGCGCTCCGTCGGAGACAGCGGCGTGGTCGACTGGGCGATCGTCATGCCTCAAGTCTGGGTTAGCAATGGTCCGATCGCTTGGTCCGATTGGCCACTTGATGACTGAACCAATCGCCGCGGGTCCGGCCGGTCAGCCGGCGGCGCCGAGGGCCTCGCTGGTCGCGACCTCGCGGGTCTCGGCACCGCGCAGGGTGACCAGGGCCGCGATGGCCGCCAACACGGCGCAGGCAGCCGCGCCGAGGAAGACCGCCTCCAGCTGGGCCAGCCCGGCGTCGAGCAGCCGGTCCTTGTAGAGCTGGCAGTCGGTCGGGTTGTCGGGGCACAGCACCGTGGTCGAGGGGATGTTGTCCGACACGGCGTAGAAGCGTCGGAGGCCGATCGTCGTGAGTGCCGAGATGCCGACGAGCATCCCGACCATCCGCGCCACGACGAGCAGTGCACTCGCCAGACCGTGTACGGATGAGTTCGTGCTCGCCAGCAACGCGGCGTTGACCGGCGCGATGGCGGCGCCGAAACCGAGTCCGGTGACCACCAGCGGCACCGTCGCCGTCGAGCTGTCGAGCGACGTGGCGCCCCAGGTGGACATCCAGCCGAACCCGACCGCGGCGAGCAGCATGGCGCCGGCAGTCAGTTGCCCGGCCCCGATCCGGTGGGTCAGCCAGCCGCCGATCAGGGCGCCCACCGGCAGGGCGGCGAGGAACCGGACCAGGACCAGCGCGGCATCCAGCTGCGAGTCGGGATAGACGGTGATCCGGGCGAACAGCGGAATGTCGACCAGGGCGGCGATCAGCGCGGCTCCGACCAGAGCCGAGACCAGCACCGCACCCCAGGCCGGGGTGGCTCGCAGCGCGCCACGCGGGATCAGCGGCTCGCGGGTTCGGGCTTGTCGCCAGACGAACAACGCCGCGCAGGCGACCGAGCCGGCCAGGAGGTAGGGGCCCGCCGGACTGAACACCTGGACCTGCGGATCGGCGGTCGCGAACGCCAGGATGATCCCGGCCAGTGCTGCGGCCAGCAGCAGTGCACCCGGCAGGTCCGCCCGGCGGCGGATCTCTCCCCACGCGCGCCAGTCGACCAGCGGCCGACGGGCAGTGGCCTGGCGTACGACGAACAGTGCCAGCAGGCCGTACGCGACCAGGGCCAGTGGAGTCAGCCAGCGGCTGTCGCCGGTCACCGGGATGAAGGCGCGCCCGTAGTTGATGTCGGTGACCAGCGACTCGGGTTCGCGCATCACCACGACGATGGCGGTCAGGGCCGCCAGGAACAGCCCGGCGCCGATGACGTCAGGCCACGGTCTGTCGTCGTTCGCGACCGGAGGGGTCGCCGGTGGTTCGGAGCGCCTCCGGGTCGAGACGATCGCGGCCGCCAGCACCAGACCGACCGCCGTGTTGAGCCAGAAGATCGCCCGCCAGTCGGCGACGGCGAGCACCAACGCGCCGTACAGCGGACCCAGCACACTGCCCAGCTCCTGGACGGCGCCGACGACGCCGAGCGGCACGCCGCGTCGGCCGGGCGGCCAGAGGTCGGCGACCAGGGCCAGCGTCGCTGGCACGAGGCCGCCACCGCCGGCGCCCTGCAGGAAACGGCCGACCACCATGCTGTCGAGGTCGTACGCGGCGGCGGTGATCACCGATCCGACCGCGAAGACGACCAGCGAGCCGACCAGCACCGGGATCCGGCCTCGCAGGTCCGCGATCCGGCCGGTCAGGGGGAGGATGCCGACGTACCCGAGCAGGAACCCCGAGATGATCGGCGCGGCCCGTTGCAGTTCGCTGACGTCGATGTCGACCGACCGCATGAGGTCGGGGAGCGCGAGCACGACGACGTAAGTGTCGGCCGCGGCGAAGGCGACCGCCACGGCGGCGAGCGCCAGCAGTACGCGTGGTGTCGCGCCGACCACGGGAGCCGCCGGTTCGGTCACGGGGCGGTGATGTCGACCGACTCGTCCGACGCCGTCAGCGACATCGTGTACGTGACGTCGCCCGCGTCGCCGTAGAACGGGCCGACCATGGTGGCGTCGTGGAGCGCGTCATCGTCGGTGATCCGGTACTCCACGTCGAAGTCGGCGGACGCATCGGCAGTCGGGATCAGCCGCTGGACGATGTCGCCGGGCAGCGTGCCCTTGACGGTGGTGAGGACCAGGTCGCCGTCTCGGGACTGCTCGCCCTGCTCGAGGTTCTGGGTCGAGGTGAGGAAGCTCGTGACACCGTTCTCGGTGTCGAACAGGGTCGCCGGGTTGGGCGCGCCGAGGTCGGTCGGATCCACCGGGACGTAGGTGGGCGAGAAGCTGATCTTGGCCCAGACATCGTTGCCCACCGCGATCACGCCGGCGTCGACGCCGCCCATCGCCGAGACCGACACGTCGCCCTGGAAGGCCGGATCGTGCGTGCCGGTGCCGTTGGCGTCCTGCAGACCGGTGACGCCGTCGGGCAGGTCGTCGGTGCTGAGATCGAACTTGATGCTCGCCGCGTCGTCCAGCTGCTGCTTCGCGGTCTCGAGTCGCTGGGCGAGCTGGTTCGGTGTCGCGTCGGAGGACGAATCGCCGCTGGAGCAGCTGACCAGCAGGGGTACGACGGCGAGTGCAGCCGCGCCTGCCGCGATCCACACGCGTCGCCAGGGTGCCCGTACCGCCGTCATGGGAGTCACCCTCTCACGCTGGCAGGCGATGCCACGGCCATGATCGGCTGGCTGCCCGCCTCGCCCGATCCGTCGCGTCGTCCGGTGGCCTCGGGCAGGTCGACCGGGGCCCCGCTGCCGGCGGCCGCCATCGCGGGTCCGGCACCGGCCCAGCCGAGCAGGAGGGCGTCCTCGCCCTTGAGGAATCGGTGGCAGCGGACCCCGCCGGTGGCCCGGCCCTTGCCGGGATACTCCGGGAACGGCGTCACCTTGACGGCTCCGGCCTGGGTGCCGGGCAGCGCCGTGCCCGAGCCCGACACCGTGACAACCACCGCCTGCTCCGGATCGCTGATCGCGCCGAAGAAGACGACCTTCGCGCCAGCGGTGACCTTGATGCCGGCGATGCCGCCGCCCGACCGGCCCTGGGGGCGTACGCCGCCCGCGCCGAAGTGCAGCAGCTGGGCCTGCGACGTGATGAAGCACAGCTCCTCGTCGCCGGTCACGAGCTCGACCGCTCCGACGACGCGGTCGTCGTCGTCCAGCCGGATCAGGTCCCAGCTGTCCTTGGCGGGATAGTCGGTCGTGACCCGCTTCACCACGCCGCGGGCGGTGCCGAGCGCCAGGCCGGGCCCGTCGGGATCGAGCGCCGCGAGACAGAGCGCCTGCTCCTCCGGCTCGAGGCCGAGGAACTCCGACAACGGTGCGCCGCCGCGCAGGTGCGGGGCGGCGGCCGTGCCGGGCAGCACCGGCAGGTCGAGTACGTCGAGCCGGTGCACGCGGCCCAGTGTCGTGACCACGCCGATCTGGCCGCGCGCCGTCGCCGTCGTCACCGAGATGACCGCGTCGTGCTTGGCACGCCGGCCGCCCTCGCCGAGCGGCTCGTCGTTGGCGGTCCGGGCCAGCAGGCCGCTGGAGCTCAGCAGGACGTAGCAGGGGTCGTCGGCCACCTCGAGCGGCATCGCCGCCTTGACCGGCTGTCCGGCCGACTCGAGCAGCACGGTGCGCCGCGGGGTGCCGAACTTCTCGGCCATCTCGGCGAGCTCGTCGCCGACCGTACGCCGCAGCAGATTGTCGTCGGCGAGGATCGCGTCCAGACCCTCGATCGTGCGCTCCAGCTCGTCCTTCTCCTTGTCGAGCTCGATCCGGGAGTACTTCGTGAGCCGGCGCAGCTGCATTTCGAGAATGTAGTTGGCCTGCGGCTCGGTGAGGTCGAACACCGACATCAGCCGGGTCCGAGCCTCGTCGGCGTTGTCACTGCTGCGGATCAGCTGGATGACCTCGTCGATGTCGAGGATCGCGATCAGCAGGCCCTCGACCAGGTGCAGCCGATCGGCGGCCTTGTTGCGGCGGTACTGGCTGCGACGCCGGACGACGTCGTAGCGGTGCTCGAGGTAGACCCGCAACAGCTCCCGCAGTCCGAGCGTCCGGGGCTGGCCGTCGACCAGGGCGACCGCGTTGATCCCGAACGACTCCTCCATCGGCGTCTGCCGGTAGAGCTGCTCCAGGATCGCCTCGGGATGGAAGCCGTTCTTGAGCTCGATGACCAGCCGGAGCCCGCTGTTGCGGTCGGTGAGGTTCTTGAGGTCCGAGATGCCGGCAAGCTTCTTGGTCTGGACGAGCTGCTTGATCCGCTCGATGACCTTCTCCGGCCCGACGTTGTACGGCAGCTCCGTGACGACGATGCCCTTGCGCCGCGGCGTCACCGACTCGACCCGCGCGGTGGCCCGCATCCGGAAGCTGCCGCGCCCGGACTCGTACGCCTCGCGGATCCCGTCGAGGCCGACGATCTTGCCGCCGGTCGGGAGGTCGGGGCCGGGGACGAACCGCATCAGGTCATCGACCGTGGCGTCCGGCTGGTCGATCAGATGCCGGAGCGCCTGAACCACCTCGATCAGGTTGTGCGGCGCCATGTTGGTGGCCATGCCGACTGCGATGCCGGACGCGCCATTGACGAGCAGACTGGGGATCGCTGCCGGCAGCACCGACGGCTCCTGCTCGCGAGCGTCGTAGTTGGGCCGGAAGTCGACGGTGTCCTCGTCGAGCCCGTCGGTCATCGCCGGGGCGGCCGGCGCCATCCTGCACTCGCTGTAGCGCATCGCCGCCGGCGGGTCGTCGGGCGATCCGAAGTTGCCGTGCCCGTCGATCAGCGGCAGCCGCATCGACCACGGCTGTGCCAGGCGTACGAGAGCGTCGTAGATCGCGCCGTCGCCGTGCGGATGCAGTCGCCCCATGACCTCACCGACGACCCGTGCGCACTTGACGTGACCGCGGTCGGGCCGCAGGTTCATGTCGGCCATCGTGTAGAGGATCCGCCGTTGCACCGGCTTCAGACCGTCGCGAGCATCCGGGATGGCTCGCGAGTAGATGACCGAGTAGGCGTACTCGAGGTAGCTGTTGCGCATCTCCTCGCCGACGTCGATGTCGACGATGTGTTCCTCGAAGTCCTCCGGTGGGGCAGTCTTGCTGCGTCGGGCCAT
>Ga0209382_10005894_pt1 | contig 15828 bp, 12 predicted proteins | sample SoiMetdeltSBSDD5_FD_187599 | JGI IMG/M metagenome (GOLD analysis project Ga0209382, IMG submission 187599) | Bulk soil microbial communities from a Populus tree surrounding site in Tennessee, USA - Soil MetaG P. deltoides SBSDD5 (SPAdes) (version 2) | ecosystem: Environmental > Terrestrial >...
TTTTCAGATGGATTTTCGAGGTCTTGTAGGAGCAGTGCTCGCTCCACATCACACCGAAAATCCCCATCTCGGTGACATTCGGCTGGCGCCCCAGAATCTCCACCACGCGGTCGTACTCATCCGCCGTCAACCCGTGGAAAGCAGGATCTTCCTGCACCGGCCGCGGCGGTGTCTGCGTACTCATGATAGGATTGCGCCGGCCTCCAGCGCGGCGGCCATGCTCTCCACAACAACCAGCCCATCGGTGGACCCCATCAAAGGATCCATTGCCCGCTCCGGATGCGGCATCATGCCCATCACGTTGCGCTCCTTGTTCAGAATTCCGGCGATGTTCCGCAGGCTGCCGTTCGGGTTGTTCACATAGCGAAACACGACTCGGTCCTCGGCTTCGAGCTCGTCCAGCGTGCGCTCGTCGGCCACGTAACAGCCCTCTCCGTGTGCGATCGGCATGCGCAGCCGCGCACCCTTCGTGCCGCTCTTGGTGAATGGTGTGTCGGTCGAAGCCACTTCCACCAACTGATCGCGGCAAATGAACTTAAGGCCCCGATTGCGCACCAACGCACCAGGCAGCAGCCCGGACTCGGTGAGAATCTGAAATCCATTGCAGACGCCGATGACCAGGCCGCCTTCACGGGCGAAGCGACGGACGCTTTCGAGTACGGGCGAGAATTTCGCGATGGCCCCGCATCGAAGATAGTCGCCATAGCTGAAGCCACCGGGCAGCCAAACGGCATCCACGTTGTTCAACGATTGGGAAGCGTGCCAGATGAATTCAGCCTGGTGTCCGAAATTTGCCGTGATGGCGTACCAGGCATCGTGGTCGCAATTACTTCCTGGAAACACGACGACCCCGATTTTCATAGGAGGAAATTCCAGTGTAACAAACCCAGCGTGGGAGACACTACGGGCTGGCGAAGGAAATCGGGCCGGAACGAGGAATTAAGCGGTGGCCGGAGCGGCTGGGGCGGCCTTCTTCCGGGCACGGGAGGCGCGCTTTTCAGCCGGCGGCTGGCGGTCGCTCTTTTTCAAGTGCGGAAGCACAATCGAAGTGACAAATTTCTTCTCGCCGTGATCGTCGAACTTGATCACAATCTGGTCGTCGTTGCAGGAAAGTACGGTGCCAAGCCCGAACTTCCCGTGCTCGACCTGGGCGTTATTCGCGAAAGCGGGCTTGCTGGCTGCCATGGGGAGTAATCTCTATATTAACAATATTTTGGCGATTTGTCAGATTTCGCGCGCTAGCGGCCTTGGAGGCGTACGGGCTACGCCGCAAACCGGTCCCGGCACTTCTCCGAACAGAACACTAGCGTCTTGCCGGCGATGGTGCGTTTAAACGCCGAGGTCGATGACACGTAGGTCCCGCACACCGGGTCTTTCAATAGCTCCCCGCCCACTTCCTTCGGCGCCGCCGTGCCACCGCCCGGCCCCTTCGCCGCCTGCTCTTCCTTGAACAGATCCCCCACACCCTTGGTCAGAATCCCCAGCACACCCCGTATAAACGCGATGAGCAGGATGCTTAGCAAGGCGTAAATGATTCCTCGCAGCATCCTGCTCCTTCTTTCTCTTTAATCCCCCGTGAGCCCGCGGCTACTTCTTCTTCGCTGGCGCCTTCTTCTTCGCGTCGGGATTCTGATAAGTGGTCGTCAATTGGGCGTCCATCATCTGAATCATGCCCTTGGCCGAGTCCGCAAACGGGCCAGTCGGCTTCAATTCGAGATACTTCTGGAACGCGGCTGCCGTCCCTTCGGGCGGAACCACCTTGCCGTCGGCCGTGGTCTGTGCCTTGCTCATCAGGTAGATGCCGTACTGATACTGCGCGTCGGCGTGGTTCGGGTCGGCGTCGATGGCTTTCTTGAAGGCCGAACCGGCGGGCTCCATCTGACCAATGTTGGTGAGCACGGCGCCGAGGTTGTAGAAGTAGGTGCCGGCTTTGGGCGGATCGAGCGTGGCCGCCTTGGTCAACTCGTCTTCGGCTTCTTTATACTTCTTCGCCTTGGCGAGGGCCAGCGCATAGTTGTTGTGGTATTCGGGAGCATCCGGCTTCAACTCAATCGCCTTGCCCCAGGCTTCCATGCCCTTCGCCATGATCGGCTCGGCTTCGGTCGGCTTCGCCGCAGCCTGCCCGATATACGCCTCAGCCAGATTCGCCCACACGGTGTGTTGCTTCGGGTCGAGTTCGGAGGCCTTCGTGAACTGGGTGACGGCTTCGTCGAAGTTCTTCGCCGTGAGAGCGGTCATGCCCGCGTTGAAGGCGTCGTTCAACTCCTTGTTCTTCGACATGGCCGCCGCGCGCTCTTTCATCTGCTTTTCCAGAGCCTCGCGCTGCTCCTTGCTCATCTCGCGCGACATCTCGGGAGTTAGCGTGCCGGTCGCTGCGGCTTGCTCTACGGCCTTACGCCGAGCGGCGCGCTCGACGAGGCTGAAATTCACCTCAACTGGATCCCCCAGCCGCGTGCGCACGCCCTTCATCGAATCGACGACCTCGCCGCCTTCGATCTTGTTCTTGACCTTCTTGCCGCCAACGTTGCACACCACATCGTAGGTGCCCAACGGTAGACCGGCGTGGAAGAACTCGCCCTTCTTGTTGGACTCCACCATGTACTCGCCCTTGATGTCCGTGCGCGAGATCAAAATCCACGCGCCCTTCATCGGCTGTCCGTCTTCGCCGACAACCTTGCCCGCGATCGCGCCCGTCTGGGCCATCGCCGCTCCCATCGAAAGAGCCGCCAGGCCGGTAAGGCCCAAAAATCTCCGCACAATGGCTCGGTGCGACATTGCAGGAACCTCCATACTCATTTAGTCAACCCACCAGCATACTACGCTACCCGCTGCCCGCTGAACGGCGCAACCGGCGCCGCCCGCCGCTGCATCTAATACCGCAGAAAGCCTCAAACGGAGTTGATGCCTCTATACTGAAATTGGTTACTCCCTTGTCCGAGCAAGCTATGAAAAGTCCTTTCCTTGCCGCGTTCCTCGCCATTTCGTGTGCGCACGCTGCCGGTCTCGCAGAAGCCCAGGCGCAGTACGACCGCACCGAATACCGCGAAGCGCTCAAGCTGCTGAATCCGAAAGCCTCGAAGGACTCAGCAGAACTCCTGCTCGCCGGCAAGAGCCTCTTCGCTATCGGCGACTTCAAAAAGGCCGTCGAGACTCTCCATCGCGCCGCGGCGAACGATCCGGCGAGTTCGCCCATTCAGCACTGGCTGGGAAAGAGTTATGGCCGCCTGGCGGAAACCTCCAGTTTCCTTACCGCGCCCGGCCACGCCTCCAATTGCCGAAAAGCATTCGAGAAAGCCGTCGCGCTCGATGGTAAAAATGTCCTTGCCATGAATGATCTGTTCGAATACTATCTGGAAGCCCCGGGCTTCCTCGGCGGTGGCTTGGATAAGGCCGAGGCCCTGGCCCGGCGCATCGGCGAGATCGACCCGGCTGAACAGCACTACGCCCTCGCCAAGCTCGCCGAAAAACGGCGCGATCCGAAGACCGCGGAGCAACAACTCCGCCACGCAGTGCAAGCCGCCCCCCATCAGGCCGGCCGGCTCATCGACCTCGCCAAGTTCCTCGCCCGCCAAGGCCGCCATCAGGAAAGCGACAAGACTTTTCAGCAGGCCGAGCGCGTCGCCCCAGGCGTGCCCGTAATCCTGTTCGAACGCGCCAGCGCGCTCATCGAAACCAAGCGCAATCTTGCTGAGGCTAAGCGCCTGCTCGAACAGTACCTCCAGTCCCCGCTGACACCAGACGATCCCCCACGTGCCGAAGCCCGCAAGCTGCTCGAACACCTCTCCGGCGGTTAACTCCCACACCCATGGAACAGCCTTCCCGGCGAAAACCGTTCTCCTGGTCGGAGGCCTTCCGTTTTTCCTGGGCTGCACTGCGCGCCAACAAGGTCCGCACTCTCCTTACTGCTCTCGGCCTGGTCATCGGCAATGCCAGCGTCATCCTGGTCGTCACCATCTCGCTCACGTCGCGCGACTACATCCTCGAGCAGATCCGGGGCATCGGTTCCAACATGATTTACGCCTACTACGAAGCCGGTTCGCAGACCGCCACCAAGGTCGACGCCGACTTCGTCAAGATGGCCGACGTCGACGCCGTGCGCCAGCAGTTGGGCGGACGCATCGCCGCCGCCACCGGCGTCATGACCAACTACGACCGCATGGTCATCGCCGGGCGCGAACAGGATGTCGCCGTTCTCGGTACCGACGACCAATACGCTCCCGTCCGCAATCACGTCCTGCTCGCCGGGCGCTTCCTCGACGCAAACGATATCGCCATGCGCCAGAAGGTGGCGGTGCTCACGCGACGCCTCGCCGAGCGGCTCTATAGCACTCCGCAGAATGCCATCGGTGAAATTCTCAAAGTGCACGGCCTGCAGTTCACGGTAATTGGCGTCTTTCGCGAAAAAACCAGCACGTATGGCCTTTCCGAGCTCGCCGACGAAACCATCGTCATCCCTATCTCCGTTATCCGCTACTTCACCCCCGTCGAGCGCATCGACCCGATGTATGTGCAGGTGCGAACGCCCGCCGATGTGGTGCCGGTGACCACCGTCGTGCAGCAGATTCTCGAAAGCAGGCATCGCCCCGGCGCGCGCTATCGCGTGGAGAATCTCACCTCCATCCTCGAAGCGGCTTCGGCTATTGCCCTGATCCTCACACTCGTCCTCATCCTGGTCGCTGCCATCGCCCTCATCATAAGCGGCATCGGCATCATGAACATCATGCTCGTCACCGTCACCGAGCGCACACGCGAAATTGGCCTCCGTAAGTCGGTCGGGGCCACGCACGGCGAAATCCTGCGGCAATTCCTACTTGAAGCTGTGTTAATCAGCGTCGGCGGTGGATTCCTCGGCATCCTGCTCGGCATCTCTATGCCACTCAGCGTCCGCCTGTTTGCCGATGGCATCGACATTCCCATCTCGGGTGTCAGCATCGCTGTCGCCTTCGCCGTCTCGTTCCTCGTCGGAATCGTCTTCGGTCTCTTGCCCGCCAACCGCGCCGCCCAACTCAGTCCCGTCGAAGCACTACGCTACGAATAGGAGTTCCTCATGCGCCTGTGTGCCTCTCTTTTGCTCGCCTGTACTTTCTTGTCTGCCGAAGTGCACAATCTCTCGCTGCGCCAGGCGGCAACCCGCGCCCTCGCACAGAACCCCGATGTACTCATGGCCCGCCTCGATGAACAGAAGGCCGCGCTACAAATCCGCATCGCCCGCGATCCATTCATCCCGAAGGTGTATGCCGGCTCAGGCCTCGCCTACTCCTACGGTTTCCCGATGAGCATCGAAGGCTCCGCACCCAGCGTCGTGCAGGCGCGCGCCGTCTCGAGCGTCTATAACCGCTCCAAAACCTACGCACTTGCCCAATCCAAAGAACAAGCCCGTGGCATGGGGTTCGTCACGCAAACGCGCGGCGAGGACGCCGTGCTTCGTACCATCGAACTCTGGCTCGACGCCGAACATGCCGCCCGTTCGGCCGAAGCCGCGGCGGCGCAAGTGGAAGCGGCCCGCAAGCTCGAAGTCATCGCCCGGAACCGTGTCGAAGGCGGCGCCGAGTTGCCCATCGAAGTACGCAAAGCCGTACTTGAAACAGCAAAGGCGGCGCAGCGCGCACAATCGTTCCAAGCCGACCGGGAACTCCTCGAAGCGACGCTCGCCAATGTGCTTGGCTATGAACCGGGCGACCGCGTGCGTCCTGTTCCCGGTGAACGCGCGCTGCCTGAGGTTCCGCAGAACGAAGCAGCGGCGCGGGCCGAAGCGTGGAAGCAAAGCAAGGAGCTGCGCAAACTCGAATCTGATCTCATGGCGACCGAACTCCAAACCCGTTCTGCCCGCGCCACTCGCCTTCCTACGCTCGATCTTGTGGCGCAGTATGGCTTGTTCGCCAGGTTCAACAACTACGACGAGTACTTCAACCGCTTCCAGCGCAACAATGCCCAGCTTGGCGTCAGCATCACGGTGCCTCTATTTCTCGGGGCCGCCGCGCAGGCGCAAGCCACCCAGGCCGCGCTCCAAACCGCGCGCCTCCGTACTGAAATCCAGGCCGCACGCAACCGCATTGCCCTCGGCGTCGACGAGGATTTCCTATTGCTCCGCCGCGCCCAAACCGCACTTGAAGTGAGCCGCCTCGATCTTGACGTCGCCCGCGAATCGCTCTCCGTTCTTCTCAAGCGCCACGAGATGGGCGAAGGCTCCCTCGCCGATGTTGAAGCCGCCCGCCGCCTCGAATCGGAAAAATGGATTGCATGGTTAGGGGCACAACACCAGATCGAGCGGGCGCGGTTCGCGCTGCTGCATCGGACGGGAGCGCTTTTGGCGGCAATACAATGAGGGCATGAGCGAGGCCAGTTCGAGCGCGCCTTGGAGCATCTCCTACAAGGCCAAGCCGGTCACGACCAGCGGATGACCGGCACAAGTGGTCCTTACGGACAAAGTAGACAAACTCTCCGTATCGTCCGATGCGAAAACCGCGCCTAACCGCCCACCCTCTGCGTTAAAGCTTCTTGACATCCGCAACTTGGCTCGCCCAGGCGGGTTAAGATGTATCGTTCATGCGGTTCGCTCGTACTCTGGCTGTCGTTCTCCTTTCCTTCGCGAGCTGCGCCCCCTCGATCTTTGCCGCCACCTTCGGAACCGTCGTCGCCATAACCGGTGGCGCTTCCGATCTTGTTCTCGACGACGTCCGCCAACGCCTTTATCTGGTCAATTCCACGCGCAACCAGATCGAGGTCTACTCGATTCCCCAGCGTCGCTTCCTCGATCCCATTGCCGTCGAGCAATTACCGCTCTCGGCCGCCCTCTCGCGTGACGGCAGGACGCTGTACGTCGTCTGCAACGGCGCGGCCTCGCTTGTGATGGTCAGCACGGAACTCCTCCAGGTTGTGAGCCGCATCTCGCTTCCTGCCAAACCCGAAGGCGTGGCGGTCGGCTACGACGAACGGCTGCTCATTTCCACCGTCGGCACCGGCGCTAACAATGCGTTCAACGTCTTGCTGGTCTACGATCCCGCCGCCAGCGGAACCAATCAGGCCATCACCGCCGTCAGCGTTTCTCCACCTCCACCCGCCAATCCGCTACTGCCGCCACAGAATCTCGGCCGCCCGGCACTCATCCCGCGCAGCTTTCTCTCGGCGAGCCTGGACGGCCGCTTCATCATGGGTATCAATCTACCCAATGCCAATAGCCGCGTCGCCTTTGTTTACGAGGTCGCAAGCGGCGTCGTGCTGCGCAGCCGCATTCTGGCCAATGTCAGCCCCGTCATCAGCGTCTCCCCGGACGGTTCGAAGTTTATGGCCGGCCTCACCCTGCTCGAATCCACTTCGCTCACCGTTCTCGCCCAGCAGAATGCAGCCAACGCCAACTATCCCTTCCCCACCGGCGCCAACTTCAACCTTCAGCAAAACCAGGGGGGCAGCATCTTCACGCCCGACGGCTCGCGGCTCTATACCGCCTTCAACATTTCACCCGTTCAAACGCCCGCCGCGCGTCCCAACGTGAGCCAGTTGCTGCTGAACGACCCCGACAATCTCCTCATCGATACGGCCTATCAATTACCCGAAAACGCCACCGGCCAAATGGTGATCAGTGCCGACGGCAACAACATCTATGCGCTTTCCGAATCCGGATTCCTAATCGTCCCAATTGGCACGGCGACGCAAAATCCCATCGGACTTCTCGATTCCAATGTGCAACTTCTGGTCAACGATCAATGTGGTGTTTACGCCAGTCAGCGTACGGGCACCGCTTTCTTGCGCAACGCCGGCCGTGGACGAATGACCGCTAACGCAACCGTGCAGGCGGAGGCAACCACGGTTGTGCCTGGAATTGGGGGCGTCGGCGGTCCCGGCGGAGGCATTGTCGGCGGAGGAGGCATCCTCGTTCCAGTGCCCGGCACGGGCAATGTCGCGACAAACGTGACAGCCAACGCCCCTCAGGCGCGGTCGACGGTTTTGGCCGATGGAGTCAACCTGACGTTTACTTTCAATCAAGCTGCCGCGCGTTCTCTCGGCACGGCACTTCCCACGCACCTTTTCCTCGTCCAGTCGAACGAAGCCATCAACATTCCACCCGCCGTCCGCGTCTACCAGAACAACCGCAACTCCGAGTCCACCGGCAACATATTTCAGATCCCCATCAACCTCACTCCCGCCGAAGGCCTCACCGATATGGTGCAGGACATCACGCGCCAGCGTCTCTACATCGCCAATTCCGGCCTTAATCGCGTCGAGGTTTTCGACATGCGAGAGCAACGCCTGCTCGCGCCCATCAAGGTCGGCCAGCTTCCCCGCTCGCTCGCGCTCTCCCCGGACGCACTCACGCTCTATGTCGCCAACTCAGGCGGTGAATCCATCTCCATCATTGACCTCGATGCGCTCGCCGTCATTGGAAACGTTCGCTTCCCCGCGCTGCCGTTTAATGCCAATGTGGCCCTTATCACGCCGCGCCTCATCACCTCGACGCAACGTGGGCCGCTCGTGATGATGAGCAATGGCACACTGTGGCGAATTGTCGGCGGCGATGCCGTTCCACGCCAATTCAATACCGCCGTGCTTCCTCCGAATGCGCAGGGCGTGCAGATTCTCACCGCTCCCTGGACCATGGCCTCTAGCCCCAATGGTGAAATGAGCATCGTCCTCGCCGGTAACGGCTTTTCCTATCTCTACGACGCGCTGCTCGACGACTTCGTCCAAAGCCGCCAGGTCGTCACCGCGCCCATTACGGGCTATTACGGCCCGATCGCTGCCGGACCGCGCGGCCAGTATTTCCTCGTCAACGGCCTCGTCCTAAACCAGGCCCTAACGCCCACCGCCAATGCTGGCACCATTCCGGGCACACCCCCTCGCCCCGGCCTTCCTGCCAATGATGTCGTGCGTCCCGTTGCCGCTGTCGCCGCTATCGGCGCCACTCAGTTCGCCCGTTTCGCGCAACCCGTCATCGCCAACGCCAACGCCGTCATCACCGAAAACGGCACCATCGAGATCGTCGACGTGAACACCGGTGCTGTCCTCCGCACTGCCACTCCGCTCGAACGTCCGCTCTCCACGCCCACAGGCAATCAACGCGCTAACATCGATGGCCGCACCATGGCTGTCGATCCCTCCGGCTCAAGTGCCTATGTCCTCACCACCAGTGGCCTTTCGATCGTCTCTCTGGCGCCGCCGACGCAGGCTACCCGCCCGTCCATCAACCCCGGCGGAGCCGTCAACATTGCCAGCTATACGCCCGAATTCGCGCAGGGAGGGCTCTTCTCCATCTTCGGGCGCAACATGGGCAACTCCGCCAGCTTCACGTCGACACCCTTGCCGACCGTGCTTGGCGACTCCTGCGTCACGTTGAACAACCAACCCCTGCCACTTCTGCTCATGTCCGATGGCCAGATCAACGCGCAAGTTCCTCCCACGCTCGCTCCCGGTACTTATCCGCTCGTGATTCGCAATCTCAGCCGCCTCACTTCGTCGGTTGGCTCCAATCTTCGCGTTGCCCGATACGCTCCGGCAGTCTTCGTCGATCCCATCACACAGCTGCCCGCCATCCTCCATCCCGATGGCACGCCGGTCCGCAAAGAACATCCCGCTCAGCGCGACAGGCGTCTTACCCTCTACGCCACTGGTCTCGGCCCCACCACAGGCGGTCGCGTCACGGCTGGTATGCCCTCGCCTGCTGATCCGCTTGCCGTCACGGCCGAGGTCAAAGTCTTCTTCGGCGACCCCACCATCCGCGGCACCGAAATGATCGTCGAATGGAGCGGTCTCGTTCCCGGTTACGTCGGCCTGTATCAAATCAACTTGATGGTTCCCGGCGCCCGCTGGAAAGGCGAAGACCTTCCCGTTACCGTCCGAATCGGTGGTGTGAGCAGTCCCATTAAGGGCCCGGTTGTGCCGTACGTCACCGTCGAATAGCGCGCGGTCTGTCAGAGGGTTGCGTGGCGACAGCCACCCGGCCGGTTTTCCCCCTAAAGTGAAGTACTTCTGCCCTTCAGCCGATAGTTCTTTCGTACCATTTATCCAAACTTCCATAGTCCCAGGAACCGCCCCTCTGGTCCCATTGTCGGCGCTGTAGAGATATGATGAACTGATTAGGCAGGAAAGCTATGTTTAGGGCAACCCATTCGACCATCAAAATGTTTCTGGCCGCCGCCGGCATCGTTATGCTCGTGGCTTGCGCCAGTCCGGAAACGCAAAAGAAGCGGCTACTGGAAACTGGTAACAAGTTCTTCAAAGAGGGGAAATTCAAAGAAGCCAGCATTATCTATCGCAAGGCTTTGCAAAAGGATGCCCGCTATGGCGAGGCCTATTACCGCCTGGGTTTGTCCGAGCTTCGCATGGGCCGCTATGGCGACGCCCTCCGCGCACTTGAGCGTGCCTCCGAATTGCAACCGGAAAACGAAGATGCCCATTCCCGCCTCGGCGACCTCTACTTGAGCATCTATCTCGCTGACAAGAACCGTTTCAAACAACTACTCACGGATTTCAGCGAACTCGCCGACCGCATGCTGAAGCGCAACCCGAAATCCTTTGCCGGGCAACGCATGAAGGGCTACCAGCTCGTCGCCGAGGGTAAGGTCAAGGAAGCCTCTACATTCTTCGAAGGCGCCTTGTCCATCAAACCTGACGACTCACCCATGCTGTTGGCTTACGTTCAGGCGCTCTATAGCACCGAAGACCGCCCCAAGGCGATCGCGCTTGCCGAGGACTACCTCGCCAAGCACAAGAATTTCGGTCCACTGTATGACTTCCTCTATCTCCACGCTCTACGTGAGAAGAACATCCCCGAAGCCGAGTCCATCCTGAAGAGCAAGGTCGACAACAACCCCAAAATCGCCATCTATTACACCGAGCTTGCCGCACATTACCTCCGCGCCCAAAAGGATGCCGAGATGAAGGCTACCCTCGAGCGAATGACCAAGAACTCGAAGGATTTCCCCAATGGACATAAGACCGCCGGCGATTTCTATTTCCGAATCGGGGCCTTTGAATCGGCCATCCACGAGTATGAGCAGGGCGTGCAGGCCGAACCGAAACTGAAGAAGGATTACCAAAAGCGCATCGTCGAGGTGATGAATCTCCAAGGCCGCCGAGCCGACGCTGTCGCGCTCGTCAATAAGGTCGTCGAAGAGAACCAGGACGACCCCGAAGCTCAGGCCATCCGCGCCAGCCTGCGCATGCGTGGTGGATCCCGTGAGGATGTCGAGACCTCCATCAAAGAATTCCAGTCCATCATTACGCGAATGCCTGACAACCCGGTGGTGCGCTTCAATCTTGGCGAAGCTCTCATGGCCAAGGGTGAACTTGATCAGGCGCGCGTCCAGTTCGACGAAGCGATCAAACTACGCTCCAGCTATCTCCCCCCGCGGCTCGCCCTGTCGCGCATCCATTTGCTTAAGCGCGAATTCCCCAAGGCGAAACAACTCTCTGACGAGATTCTGCAGCAGGCCCCCCGCAGCATCCCCGGCCACCTAATTCGTGCTTCCGCTCTCATGGGCCAGAACGATTTGAAGAGCGCACGCGATGCGCTTAACGTCATCTTCCAGATCAGCCCCGAAAACAACGACGCCTACTACCTGCGCGCCATGATTGACTACTCGGAGGGCAAGTTGAAGGACGCCGAAGACGCCTTCAAGAAGCTTTATAACTCCAAACCGATGGACACCCGCGGCCTTCTGGGCATGGTCGAAATCGCCATGGCCCAGAACCGCCCCGCCGACGCTCGCGCCCTGCTCGAAAAGGAGATGGCGAACACCAAGGATCCCCGCGTGGTTCGTCTCGCCCTCGCCAACGTCTTCGTCCGCTCGGCCAACTACGATCGGGCCATCCAGGAATACCAGGTCCTCATCGAGAAGGCTCCCGATTCCGAGGATCTCAATCTGCGCATGGGCGAAACTTATCTCCGCGCCCGCAAACTTCAGGACTCCATGCGGCATTTTGAAAAGGCCGCTCAGCTCAACCCGCAGAATCCGCTGCCGCTGCTCAAGATCGCCGTCATCTACGAGCTCACCAACGAAAAATCAAAAACCAAGCCCATCTACGAGAAAATTCTCAAAATTTCGCCCGACAATCCCATCGCGCTCAATAATCTCGCCTATATGATGGCGGAAAGCGGCGTCGATCTCGATCAGGCGCTCACCTACGCACAACGCGCCAAACAAAAACTTCCCAACAATCCCGATGTCGCCGATACTCTCGGTTGGGTCTACATCAAGAAGAACCTGTCCGACGACGCCATCAAGATCTTTCGCGATCTCCTTGTGGCCAGGCCGACTCACGTCACGTGGCGCTATCACTTGGCCATCGCCCTCTTTCAGAAAGGCGACAAGCTACAAGCCAAGAAGGAACTGGAGACGGCGATGAAGAACGGCCCGCGGGAGGATGAGGCTTCCAAAATCAAGGAACTCATAGGCCGCATCGGCTAAGCCCTCACAGGCGCGCCGCCACTACAAAACAAAACATGCTGAAGCATCCGGCAGCGCCCTACGTCGGGCCGTTCCTCGTCTTCATCGCCTTCCTCGCCCTAGGCGACGTCCTGGGTCTCGGCGAATGGGAGTTCGCTCTCCGCGTCGGCGTGCTTGCCGCGGCCATCTGGTTCTTTTCGCGCGGCGTTCTCGATCTGCGCGCGCCCTACTGGCTTGCCAGCATCGGCGTCGGCATCGGCGTGTTCGTCATTTGGGTCGCGCCCGACTACTTGATCCCCGGCTACCGGCAGCATTGGTTGTTCTCAAACTCCATCACCGGCAAGGTAGCCAGTTCGCTCCCGGAAGGATTCCACATGAGCGTATTCGTACTCGTATTCCGCACGCTCCGGGCGGTCGTCATCGTGCCGATTGTCGAAGAACTGTTTTGGCGCGGCTGGCTGCTACGCTGGCTAATCGATAACGACTTTCAAAAGGTTCCCCTTGGCGCCTTCACCTGGTCATCCTTCGCGGTCACGAGTCTTCTCTTTGCCAGTGAGCATGGCCCCTATTGGGAGGTGGGCTTGATCGCGGGGGCGATCTACAACCTTTGGATCGTCCGCACGAAGTCCCTCGGCGACTGCATCCTGGCCCACGCCGTGACCAACGCCGCCCTGTGCGCATACGTGATCGCCGCGGGCAAATGGGAATACTGGCTGTAGAGCCATCGGGTGCCCCTCAAGTACAATAAAGAAAGGCTTCTCCGGAAGTCTCCCCAGCACATCCCAGGAAGCTTGATTCAAACATGGAAATACTCCGGCCTGGCGCAACCGCCTGCAGCGCTCGCGTGGCTCTCTTTGATTTTGACGGAACCATCTCGACCATTCGTTCCGGCTGGGTCGATGTCATGGTTCCGATGATGGTTGAGGCTCTGCTGGAAACCAACTCCGGCGAAAGCGAAGCCGAACTGACCGAAGTCGTGCGCGAGTTTGTTGGCAGGCTCACCGGCCGCCAGACCATCTACCAGATGATCGAGCTCGCTGACAATATCACCAATCGCGGCGGTACACCGCTCGATCCGATCGAATACAAGCATCGCTATCTCGAACTGCTCTGGGAGCAGATCAAAGACCGTGTCGAGGACCTCGAAAAGGGCAACGCCTCCCCACTGAACTACGTCGTGCCGGGTTCGTTTGAGCTGCTTGATAATTTGCGGGAACGCGGCATGAAGCTCTACCTCGCCAGCGGCACCGACCATGCCTACATGAAGCGCGAGGCGCATCTGCTTGGCCTCGAACGCTATTTCGGCGAGCATATCTATGGTGCCCTCGACGACTATAAGAGTTTCTCCAAGGCCATTCTCATCCAACGCATCATCGGCGGCTCGGAGGCCAAGGGCGAAGAATTTCTCGGCTTCGGTGACGGATATGTGGAGATCGAAAACGTGAAGTCCGTGGGCGGCGTCACCGTCGGCGTGGCAAGCGACGAGCCCGCCTGCGAACGCGTCGACGAGTGGAAGCGCGGCCGCCTCGTCAGCGTCGGCGCCGATTACATCGTGCCCAATTTCCTCTGCCACCGAGAACTCGCCGCGACGCTATTCCCGCAATAGAAATACATCGTGCCATCACGCTACCCGCTCTTCGATCGTTCGCGCCTCGCGATCAGGCCTTTGGCCGAGCGCGCAAATGATCTTCCGCTCGGCCGGTGGCTGTCGCTCGACGACCCCACACCCGAGTTCGTCCACCCCAGCCTGGCAACGATTGCGCAACTTCTTCACGCGGCGCGCGCTGCCGGCGCCTCTCGCATTCTCATGATGGGCGCGCACGTTCTGCGTGCCGGCGTGAACCGTCATCTCGTCGATCTCATGGAGCGCGGCTTCGTTTCGCACATTGCCATGAACGGAGCGGGGGCGATTCACGACTACGAGCTCGCCCGTATCGGCGCCACAACCGAGAGCGTTGCACGCTACATCCGCTCCGGCGAGTTCGGGTTGTGGAAAGAGACCGGTGAGTTGAACGATTGGATCGCCGAGGCCGCCTCGCTCGGCCGCGGCTTGGGCGAACACATCGGCGAGCGCATTCACGCGAGCGACTTTCCACACAAAGACCTCAGCGTTTACGCCCACGCCTGGCGCCTCGGCATCCCCGTCACCGCGCACTGCGGTATTGGCTACGATATCCTCCACGAGCACCCCAACTGTGACGGAGCCGCGCTTGGCCAGGCCAGCTACACCGATTTCCTCATCTTTGCCCGCGCCGTCGAAGCGCTGGAAGGCGGTGTCATGCTCAGCTTTGGCTCCGCGATCATGGCTCCCGAGGTCTACTTGAAGGCGCTCGCCATGGCCCGCAATGTGGCTCACCAGAACGGCGGCTATATCCGGAACTTCGCCACCGCAGTATTCGATATGGTGCCCATCCGCGGCGACATTCATCGCGAGCTCGATAAGACCGATCCCGGCTACTACTTCCGCCCGCATAAGACCATCCTTGTGCGCACGGTGGCCGATGGCGGCGAGAGCTATTACTTCTGCGGCGATCATCGCGCGACGTTGCCCGCGTTGCACCGCCTCGCCGTAGAGTTGGACAGGGAAGCGCGTAATGACGACTGAAGCCATACTGCGCCGGTTTCCCCAGTTATCCGCTCTCGTAATCGGCGATATCTGCCTCGACCGCTGGTGTACCTACGACCCCGCGCTCGCCGAAGCCTCGCGCGAAACTGGCATCCCCCGCGTCGCAGTGACCAGTGTCGAAACCACGCCCGGTGCGGGCGGCACCATCGCCAATAATCTCGCCGCTCTCGGCGCGGGCCGCATCGCCGTTCTCGGCGCCATCGGCGAAGACGGCTTTGGTTTAGAACTACAGCGCGCATTACGCGTGCGTGGCATCTCGCCCGACCTGCTCGTCTCCTCTCCGAGCCTGCAAACCTTTACTTATACGAAGTATTGGAATTCCGCCACGGGTGAAGAGGACCTGCCGCGCACCGACTTCATCAACGCGCAACAGCTCACCTCAGACGTCGAACGCCGAATTGTCGCCACGCTCGGCGCGCATGCCGCGAGCTTCGATGTCATTTTTGTCAGCGATCAATCTGAGACCGATGCCGGGGGCGTCGTCACCACTGCCGTGCGCGAGGCAGTTTGCCGGCTGTCGAACCGCGTCATCTGGGTTGACTCGCGCCTGCGCGCCGAACTCTTTCGCAACGTCATCGTGAAGCCCAATCAGCGCGAAGCCGAAGAGGCCTCCCAGCGCCTGTTCGGCCGCATCGACTATCATGCCCTCCGCCGCAACATTGGTCCTCATCCATTAGTGGTCACCCAGGGCGGCGAAGGCGTCGTCATCGTCGACGGCACGGGCGAGCATCGCGTGCCGGCTGTTCCCGTCGCCGAACCAGTGGACATCTGTGGAGCCGGCGACAGCTTCTCGGCTGGAGCCGCGCTCTCGATGGCGGT
>Ga0209382_10005895_pt1 | contig 15825 bp, 12 predicted proteins | sample SoiMetdeltSBSDD5_FD_187599 | JGI IMG/M metagenome (GOLD analysis project Ga0209382, IMG submission 187599) | Bulk soil microbial communities from a Populus tree surrounding site in Tennessee, USA - Soil MetaG P. deltoides SBSDD5 (SPAdes) (version 2) | ecosystem: Environmental > Terrestrial >...
CTCGCCGCCGGGTACTACCTCTCGCGGGCGGGCTGGCCGGTGACGGTGGTCGAGCGCGGGCCGGTCGTGGGCGGCCTGTGCGGCAGCTTCCAGAGCCACGGGTTCACCCTCGATCACGGGCCGCACAAGCTGTACTCCGTCGTGCCCGGGATCCTCGACGAGATCCGGGCCCTGCTCGGGGATCGCCTCATCGAGCACACGAAGAAGAATCGCATCCGCCTGCTCGGCCGCTTCATGAGCTACCCGCTCAGCATGGGCAACCTGCTGCCCCTGCTGGGACCAGTGCGGGCGGCGGGGTTGGGGGCCTCGTACGCGGCGGCGGCCGCGGGCGGGATCTTCAACGGCAAGGAGCCGGTCAGCTACGAGGACTACGTGGTGCGCCGGTTCGGCCGCGGCGTGTACGAGCTCGTGTTCGAGCCCCTGGCCCGCAAGGTCTGGGGCGATCCCACCCAGCTCTCCGCGGAGCTGGCGCGGGCCCGCATTCCTTCCGGCGGGGCCGCCGAGCTGATCCTCCGCCTCCTCAAGCTCAAGGAGGCTACGGAGAACGAGGACGCGCCGTTCTTCTACTACCCGCGCGGCGGGTTCGGCGTGTTCCCTACGCGCCTCGCCGAGGAGATCGTCAAGGCCGGAGGTCGCGTGCTCACCGGGACGACGCCGGTGGCCCTGGAACGCGATGGAGGGCGCATCCGCGCGGTAGAGGTGCAGGCGGGCGGCGCCACCACCCGCCTGGAAGCGGAGACCGTGGTGTCCTCGATCCCGCTCCAGGCCCTTTCCGGCCTCCTGTATCCGGGGGACGCAACCGCGGCGGAGGAGGCCTCCCAGCTCCGCCTGCGCGACCTCGCCCTCGTGTTCCTGATCCTGAAGCAGCCGCGTGTGAGCGAGGACCACTGGATCTTCTTTCCCGAGCGGCAGTATCCGTTCAACCGCATGTTCGAGCAGAAGGCGATGGACCCGGGCCTGGGGCCCGCGGACCGCACCGCCATCTGCTGCGACCTCACCTGTGACGCCGGCGACGCGGTGTGGTCGGCCCCGGACGACCAGCTCGTGCGCCGTTGCTTCGAGGCGCTCGTGGACTCCGGCCTCACCACCCCCGACCGCCTCGAGGGCGGCTTCGTCCGCCGCTTCCGCAACTTCTACCCGATGTACACGATCGACTTCCGCGAGCGGCTCGGGCGCGTCTACGAGCGCGTGCGCGCTCCCGCCGACAACCTCGTCCCCACCGGGCGGCTCGGCATGTTCAACTACAACAACTCGGACCACTGTCTGGACATGGGGCGCTTCATCGCGAGCGAGATGGGAGAGGGACGGCGGCCGCGCCAGATCTGGGCCGGTCTGGAGGAGCGCGTCCGGACGTACCGCATCATTGACTAGGGCCCTGGCTGCATCCAGCGGCCACCATCGTGGATCGGTGGCTGCATCCAGCGGCCACCATCGCGGATCGGTGGCTGCGCGGGCGGGCGCGGCGGTGCTCGTCCTCGCTCCCGTGCTGGCCGCGCTCGCCGGCGTCTCCGGCCCGCGTACGGTCACCCTCAACTTCGGCCCCGGCGACGCGCCGTACATCACCGGCTTCGCTCCCGAATACGAGATCGACGACAAGGTCGGCACGCACTGGACGACCTACCACGCGGGCGTGGCCCTGCCCCTGCAGGTGCGGGGCGGCCCCGTGGACCTCTCGTACCGGTTCACGCGCGGGTTCGGCGAGACCGCGCAGGTCGAGGTGTCGTACGACGGGCGCGCGGTGGACCAGTTCGCCTGCCGCGGCGGAACGATCCTCGAACGCAAGGCGTCGCTGGGCGTGCTGCCCGCCTCGCCCGTGCGCGTCGGCATCGTGTCGGACTCGCACGAAAGAAAAGACCGCGGGCTCAAGATGGATTGGATCCGGCTGACGCTGGGGCCGGGGGCGCGCCTGCGCCTCTCGGGATGGGCGGCGTTCGTGCCGGCGATGGTCGTGGCCCTCGTGCTCGCGATCCATCTCGCCGCGGGCTGGTCCCTGACCCGCGCGCTGGCCCTGACCGCGCCCTGGGGCGTGGCGGCAGTGGCGGGCCTGATGATCGACCCCTGGCTCACGCATCGCCTCCTCCGCGGTATCCCGCTCGCTCTCGTGCTCGTCGGCGGCGCCGGACTTGCGGTCGCTCATTGGCGGCGCCGGAGCGGCGCGCTGTCGGCAGAGTCGCTGCGCATCCTGGCCGCCCTCGCCCTGGCCGCGTTCCTCGTGCGCGCTCTCGCCGTCAACCATCCGGACTTCTACTATCCCGACCTCCGGACGCACGCGCGCCTCGTGGAGAAGGTCCAGGAAGGCGGCCTCGGGTTCTTCGTCTCGCCGTCGCGTGCCATCTGGGAGCACGGGGTCTGGCGGACCGAGGCCTATGGGAAGACCTACGCGTTCCCCTACACGCCCGCCTTCCACCTGCCGTTCACGCTGCTCCCGGTGGGCTACGACACGCTGCTCCTGTGCCTGAAGCTCGCCGCGGCCGCGGTCTCCGTCGTGCCCATCCTCCTTCTCTGGGCCCTGGCCCGGCGGCTCGGCGTGTCCGTTGTGGGCGCGGCCCTGCTCGTGCTGATCCCGACCTACACGTCGCGCTTGAGCTTTGCGTTCCTGCCCGCGCTGTTCGGACACGCGTTCGACCTCGCGCTGCTGTGCTGGCTGGCCGCGCACCTCGACGAGGTCCGCGCGCCGCGGACGTGGCTGGCGGGGGCGGGCTGGATCGCGGCCTGCCAGCTCGCCTACGTCTCCGGCGTGATGAACACGGCCGCGCTCGTGCTCGCGCTCGTCCTCTGGGCGCTGGTGCGCCGTCGTCCCGCGGATGCGGCGGCGCTCGCCATCATGGGGCTGGGGGCGGCCGTGGTCGCGGTGGCGCTCTACTACCGCGACTTCCTGGGCATGGTGTTCGACCTCGTGCCCCGCGTGACGCAGGGCGCCGCCCAGGCGCCGTCGCGTTATGCGGTCCAACCGTTCTGGCTCGTCGCCTACGAGCGGACGCGCGACTTCTTCGACACTGTCTACCCGATCCTGGCCGCCGCCGGCCTCGCCCTGCTCTGGCGCGACCCTGAACCGGAAGGGGCGGCATCGATCGCCGCCCGCCGCTGGCTCGTCGTGGGCTGGCTGGGTGCCTATGCCCTCCTCCTGGCCGGCCGGGCCCGGGTCCCGGACGTGTTCCTCCACGGGCACGAGACCCTGCTCGTCACCCCGCTCGTCTGCCTCGCCGCCGGGGTGGCCCTGTCCCGGCTGGCCCGCCGCTCGCGGGCCGGGTGGTGGACGGCGGCCGCCCTGGTCGCGGTGCTGGCCGTCCAGGGAGCGCTCGGCCAGTGGCGCGCGATCGCCGAGCAGCTCGGAAACGCGCGCTGAACGTTCCCTGGGGCGCGCCGGAGCGGCTTTTGGTAAACTCCCCGCCCAGAGGCCCCCGGATGACCGCGGAGAAGAACCCGTTCGCCAAGTTCCTCACCCACTTCGACAACGGGCAAGTCCTCTTCCACGAAGGGGATGACGGCGACGACATGTACATCATCCAGTCGGGCCGCGTCGCCATCAAGAAGAAGGTGAAGGACGGCGACACCACGCTGGCCGTGCTGGAGAAGGGCGATTTCTTCGGCGAGATGGCCATCCTGGAGCGCATGCCGCGCTCCGCGACCGCCGAGGTCGTCGAGGAGGGGGACCTCATCGTCATCAGCGGCGAGATGTTCGGGGACATGATCAAGGCCAACCCCGAGATCGCCGTGCGCATGCTGCGCAAGCAGTCGATCCGCCTGCGCGAGACCAATCGCCAGCTCGAGAGCGTCATGGCCCACGGCGGGATCTCCGCGCCCCCGCCCGCGGACGCCGCGCCCGCCGCTCCCCCCACCTCGGGAACGCTGCAGGCGGACGCCAAGGCCTACTTCATCTCGCCGTCGACCGGGAACGTGTTCCCCGTCTTCAGCAACGAGGCGCTCCTCGGTCGATTCGATTCCGTGACCGGCCAGAGCCCCGAAGTGGACCTCACCAAGGAAGACCAGAGCCGCAACATCTCGCGGCGGCACGCGCGGCTGGTGGTGAAGGACGGGAAGTTCTTCGTCGCCGAAGAGATCGGGACCATGAACGGGACCTTCCTCAACGGGAAGAAGCTGGCCAACGGCGTGCTCACGCCGATCAAGGACGGCGACGAGCTGACGCTGTGCCGGCTCGTGCTGAACTTCAAGACCCCGCGCTAGCGGCCGCGGAGATTCCTTCCCATCAGCACCAGCGTGTCCACGATGGTCCGCGCCGCGCGCATCTTGCTCATCCCGTGCTTGAGGTCGTAGCGGAGGACGAGCGGCACCTCTCCCATGATCGGATCCGGCTCGAGCGTCCGCAGCTTGAGCAGGATGTCCACCATGCAGGAGAACCCCTTCTGGCTGATCAGCCGCTCCGAATAGCGCGCGAAGGCCCGCTGCAGGATGGAAGCCCGGTAGGCGCGGAACCCGCAGGTGTAGTCGCGCACGCCCTCGATGGGGAAGACCGTGCGCATGAGCAGGCTGGCCCCGCCGCTGAGGACCCGCCGGTGGAAGGGGACGCCGACCACGCGCGCGCCGGCCACGTAGCGCGAGCCGATCACGACGTCGTGCCCCTCGCGGATGAGGCCGAGCATGCGCATGACGAGGCCGGGCGCGTGCGTGTTGTCCGCGTCCATGGTGACGATGACGTCGTCCGGACCGGCCTCGCCCACCGCGACCTGGAGGCCGGAGCGCAGCGCCTCGGCCAGGCCGCGGTTGGTCTCGTGACGGACGGGCACGATCGGCATCTCCGTGGCATGGGCCGCGATCGCCTCCCAGGTGCCGTCCGCGCTGCCGTCGTCCACCACGACCACCTTGTACGCGAGGCGGCCCTCGTCCATGACCTGGCGGATGGACCGCAGCAGCGCGGGCAAACCGGCGGCTTCGTTGTAGGCGGGAAGGACGATCAGGATCATCGGGAACGTTGCAGTATAAGGGCGCTGGTCAGGGCTTGGGTACGAGGAGGAGCCTCGGCCGCACGGGCGCGCCCGTGATCACGCGCGGTCCCTCGATGCGCTCGGCGATCTCGTAATTCCCGGCCAGGCGCGGGAACTGGCCCATGGCCTCCGCTTCCCCCGCCGGTCCTTCCGTTTCCACGTCGAGCACGATCAGGTCGAAGGCGCGGCCACGGATGGCCTCGACGAGCTCGCGCGGCGTGCCCAGATCGGGGATCGCGTTGATGTCGGCCAGGTTCTGCGCGTGCAGGGAGGAGGCCTTGCCCGCGCGCCACGCGTAGAAGGGATGGAAGGGCACGAACACCGCCCCCGGCGTCGCGCCCAGACGCGCCGCCAGGGCGTCGCCCTTCTGGCCATCGGCGGCGGTGGGAACGAGCGTGCGCGGATCGTAGCCGATGGGCAGCGCGAACCCGGCCCGCGGCCACACGCGGTCGGCGGCCCAGACGAGGCCGCCCGGCGCCGTGGCCACGGACAGCGCGAGCAGGGCGGGCGCGAACGTGGACGCGTGGCGCCCTTTCAGGCGGGCCGCGGCCAGAGCGAGCAGGATCCCTCCGAAGAACATCGCGGGGATGAACGCGTTCGCATAGCCCCAGGGCGGACCGGCGCCGCGAATGGTCGCCACCATCGCGGCCGCGAACACGGCGAGCACGGCGAGCAGCGGCCCGTCGTACTCCGCTCGATGGGGCAGCTCCGGGCCGGTCCGACGCGCCGCCACAGCCAGCGGAGCCAGGACGAGCGCGGGTCCCAGGAGCAGCACGACGCGCAACGGCGCCAGGCCGTAGCCCAGCCAGGGGTCGAAGTCGTGCCGCTGGTGCAGGCCGAACACGTAGCGCCAGAACCAGCCGCCCGTGGCGCGCTGGAGCAGCAGGACCGCGATCCCGCCGACGAGGCCGATGGTGGCGGCCAGGATCACGCCCCGGCGGCGGTCGGCCAGCAGCAAGGCCAGCACGGCCACGCCGATGAAGGGCGCGGCCGTCTGCTTGGCGAGGAGGGAGGCCACGAGCAGCACGCCCGCGGTCACCGCCGCCGGCGTCGATCGGCGCGCGCGCCAGGCGGCCCACAGGCCGAGCGTCACCAGGCCCAGCCAGACGCTGTCGATGCGCACGAGGTCGTACCAGGCCCCGGTCGGCGCGAAGGCGGCGGCGGAGATCGCGATCCCGCCCAGGGCCAGCGCGCGCGGTGCGCCCGCCTCGCGCAGGAACAGGTAGGCGGCGGCCACCGCGACCAGGTATCCGAGGATCGAGATCGCGCGGCCGGTCGCGTAGTCGAGGCCGAAGAGGGCGGAGGCGGCGGCCACGAGGGCGGGCTGCAGCGGCGGATAGGCGAAGGCCACGAAGGCCAGCGACGGGGGGGCGTACAGGGGCTGGCCCGCGCGCAGGCGCTGGGCGTGGAGCAGCATCGTGCCTTCCATCCACTCGAGGTCGTACGGGTAGGAGAGCCGGCGCGCGAACATCCAGAAGAGCGCGCCGAAGGCGACGAGGGAGACGACGACGAGGACCGCCGACGCGAGCCGCGGCCCGCGCTCGCCTGCGGAGCTCAGGCCGTCCGCGCCGCGCGCCGGGCTTCGATCTCGCGCCGGATGGCCTCCGCGTTGGAAGGGAGCAGCCGCCGGTTGCGGCACTCGTCGAGGGCGAGCAGGGTCATGTGGTCGATGGCGGCCTGGTCGCGCGACTCCGGGATGAAGTCGTCGAGGGCGGCGCTCAGGTGCGCGTCCGTGACCGCGGTCGCGCCCTCGCGCAGGGCGAAACGGTACGCGGTGGTGAGGGCGAGCTCGATGTCGCTCCCCGTGAACCCGGGAGTGCGCCGCGCGAACGGCGTGAAGTCCGTGATGGCGGAGGCCAGCTTGTGCTTCCGGGCCACCACCTCGAAGATCTGCTTCCGCGCCACCTCGTCCGGCATGAGAATCGGGATCTTGATGTCCGTGCGCCCGGACCGCCGCATGGCGGAGTCGATGAGGTCCACGCGGTTCGTGCTGTCGATGCGCAGGACGCGGCCGCGCAGCGCGTTGTCGGCCCAGAAGTTGAAGGACGAGGCGCGCATGCGCTCGGCCACGCCCGAGTCGCCGCCGCCCGAATCGCGGTTGCCGCCCTCCGCCTGGTCCGATTCGTCCACGATGACGACCACGGGGGCGAGGGCCCGGATGGCGGCGAAGGCCTTCTCCTGGTTGCGCTCGGACTGGCCCACGTACATGCCGCGCAGCGGGCGGAAGCGCACGCACAGCATGCCGCATTCCTTGGCGAAGCACTCCGCGAGGTAGGTCTTGCCCGTCCCCGGCGGGCCCATGAGGATGATGCCGAGGGGCGCGGCCGAGGTGAGGCCGCGCCGCATGATGTCCGAGACCTCGCGCAGCTCGCGGGTGGCGTGGTCGAGGCCGCCGACGGCGTCGAGACCGTGGCGCGGGCTCAGGATCTCGAGCACGTCGCCGTACTCCTGGCGCAGGAGGTCGATCTTCCGCTCCACGATCGATTCGCGCGTGAGCGTGGAGCCTCCGCCCCGCGCGCGCTGGACGATGTCCTCGATCTGGACGAGGGAGAGGCCGCCGGTCTGGGCGGCCAGCTCGTCCGCGGTGAGGCCCCAGGTCACCTCGGGGATGCGGCGCTGGAGGTCGCGCGCGAAGTCGGCGCGGGCCTCCACGTCCGGGCGCGGCACCGCCACCACCTCCGCTCCCGCCGCCCCCGCGTAGACCTCGGAGGAGACGTCCTGCGCGGTGGGCGCGATCAGGACGACGAGGGGCCGGCGCGCGGCCACCGCGGGGTCGGAGGCCCAGCGGGCGAGGGTGGTGACGTTCTGGCGCTCGGCCGCCCCCGCGCCGTCCGCGGGAGCCAGGGTGTGCGCGTAGTCGATGATGACGGCCACGGACCCAGAAGGCAGGCGACCTGCGCCCACGAGCGCGTCGAGCACGACGAGCGCGCGCGCGGGGTCCGCGGGGAGCGCGCCCTTGAGGCCGAGCGCCTTGCGGAAGGCCTTCTCGCGCTCGCCGTCCGGGAAGACGAGGCCGGCGGAGACGTCGTACGAGACCGCGACCATTCGCCGCGAGCCCAGCCGGCGCAGTCCCTCCGCCAGCGGCACGAAGGACGACCCGAACGGAAACACGTCGCGCACGTTGCCGTGCAGGAGGAACAGGTGCGACGCGCCCGAGTGGTAGCGCTCGAGGATCCCGGCGGTGAGCCAGGCGGGGACGCGGAGGTCCTTCATGCCTCCAGCCTCAGGAGGTGCACGCCTTCGGCGCTGCCGATCGCGACGTCCGCGCCGTCCAGGGCGGGCGAGGACTGGATCCCGCCCGGCGCGAGGGCCTGGCGGTCGAGCACGGCGCCCTTCGCATCGAGGAGATAGACGCTCCCGTCCGTCGAGGCCGCGATGACGAGGGTGCCCGCCGCGACCGGGGACGATACGACGGGTCCGCGGGTCGCGGTCTCGAACCGCGGCTCGCCGGTGGCGCGGGCGAGGCCGTGGAGATGCCCTTCGTGGCAGCCGAGGACCGCGACGTCGCTCGCGAGGCACGCCGACGAGTACACGGCATGGCCGATCGCCCGGCTCCACGCTTCCGTCCCGTCCGCGGTGCGCACGGCGGCCACGCGGCCATCGAACGCGCCCACGATCGCCGCCTCCGCGCCCACCGCGGGAGTGGCTCGCACCTTGGCCCCGAGCTTGGCCGACCAGGCCACGGCCCCGGTGGCGGGGTCGAGGGCGTGAAGCGATCCGTCGTCGCTGCCGCACAGCACGCGACCCGCGGCCAGGGCGGCGGAGGAGAAGACGGCGCCCAGCTTCCGCGTCCAGATCGCCTTGCCCTTCGCGTCCACGGCCACCACCGCGCCCGCGCCCTTCGCGTCCACGAGTCCCACCACCACCCCACCCGCGATGGGGAGGGGCGAGGAGCGCACGAGACCACCCAGCTTCACGCGATACCGCTCGGCGCCGGTAGCCACGTCGATGCCGAGCAGCAATCCCTCGTCGGTGCCCACGTGCACGACGCCGTCGGCCAGGGTCGGCGAGCATTCGCTGGCGCCGATGGCGACGGTGTGGAGGAGGCGTCCCCGCGCCCGGTCCAGGAAGAGGAGCCGGCCGTCGGTGCCGGGCACGACCACGAGGTCCGCGGTGAGGATGGGCGAGGCCACCACGGGGCCGCTCGCGACCCGCCACAGGGACCGCATTCGCGCCGCCACCGTCGCCGGTCGCGCGCCCGTGCGCGCGGCGTCCCCGCGGAAGAGCGGCCAGGCGGGCGCGGCCGTCGCGGCCGCCGTCGCGGCCTGCAGCTCGCGCGCGGCCTCCTCCGCGGTCGTGTAGCGGTCGGTGCGTCGCGGGGCGGCCAGGGTGGAGAGGACGGCGCGGCGCCGCACCGTCGAGAGCTCGGCGGGCGGGGGACCGTCCAGCCGCCAGGACGGATCGGCGGGCGTGCCGAGGGCGAGCGCGCTCAGCAGGCACCCGAGCTGGAACAGGTCCTCCGAGGCCTCGCCGGCCGCGCTGCCGCCGGTCAGGCGAGGAACACCGTCCGCCATCGGGATCGTGTCCGGATCGATGTCCGGGTGCCGGGCCGGCGTCTCCGCGTGGGCGCGCGCGAGCTCCGCGGCCAGGGCCTGGCCGATCGCGAACACCCGCTCCTCCGGCAGGCGCGAGGTGAAGTTGCGCGTCGCGCGCCGCAGGTGATCGGCCAGCGTCTCCTGATCCATTCCGAAGCGGCGATTATACGGTGGGGCGCCGGCCGTCACGGATCGCATCGTCCAGGGGCCGCGGCTCCCAGCCCAGCTCGCGACGCGCGCGACTCGAGTCCAGCGAGGCCTCCCCCGGCCGCGGGACCGCCTGCTCCGCGGAGCTGATGGCCTCGATGTCGTCGGGAAGGCCCAGCACCCGCGCGACGCGCCGGCCCAGCTCGTAGCGGCTGAGACGCTCCGCGCCCCCGATGTGGAAGCGTCCCGCCGCCGTCCCGTCCAGCACCCGGGCCACGGCATCGGCGATCGAGTCCGGGTCGATGGGAGTGCGGTACTGATCGTGGAAGAGGCGCGGCCGGCGCCCGGCGGCGAGCGCGGCCGCGACGCCCTCGGTGGCGCTGGTGCGCGGGCCGAAACCGCGGCCCACCACAAGGGCGATGCGCAGGACCACGAAGTCCCGGCTCTCGGCCAGGACCGCTTCCTCCGCCTCCAGCTTGATGCGCCCGTAATGAAGGAGGGGCCGGGGCGGATCCTCTTCCGACACGTACGCGCGGTCGCCGCCGAACACGAGGTCCGTGGAGAACGTGACGAAGCGCGCGCCCCTCTCCCGGCAGCGCCGCGCGATCTCCGCGCTGCTCTCGACGTTGGATCGACGCGCGAGGTCGGGCTCCCTCTCGCAGCGATCGGGATCGGCCAGGGCCGCGCAGTGCACGACCGCGTCCGGACGGGCCGTCTCGAACGCGCGGTCCAGCGCTCCGCGGTCGAGGATGTCCGCCTCGACGACGGGGAGGCCGGCCGGGACCGGCCCTTGGTGACGCCCGGCGATCACGTCGTGGGACGTGGCGAGGATCTCGGCCAGGCGGCCCCCCAGGAGTCCGGAGGCCCCCGTCACCAGGATCCGGGTCCGGGCCATCAGTCCGCCATCACCGCGCCGCCGTTCACGGCCAGGACCTCGCCGTACATGTACGACGCGAGGTCGGAGGCGAGGAAGGCCACGGGCCCGGCGATCTCCTCCGGCCGCGCCGGCCGGCCCAGCGGGATCTTCGCCGATGCGCCCGGTCCTTCGGGTCCGTTGAAGACGTGCCGCGTCATGTCCGTGAGGACCCAGCCCGGCGCGACCGCGTTGACGCGGATCCCGTCCGGGGCCAGCTCCGAAGCCAGCGACTTCGTCAGCGCGAGGAGCGCGCCCTTCGTCGCGGCGTAGTGCGCGTACTCGGCCTCGCCGCGCTGCCCGGCGGTGGAGGCGATCAGCACCATCGACCCGCGCTGGCGCGGGACCATGTGGCGGGCGGCCGCGCGGCAGACCGCGTACGCCCCGTCGAGGTTGACGCGCATGGTCTCGGACCACCTCTCGGGGGTCAGGTCGGCCAGCCGCGCGTGCTTCCAGATGCCGTGATTGACGACGAGCACGTCCAGCGGGCCCAGGCGCGCCTCCGCCTCCGCCACCAGCGCTTCCGCGGCGGCGACATCGGAGAGGTCGGCGCGCAGCGCCGTCGCCTGGCCGCCCGCGCCATGGATCTCGGCCACGGTGGCCTCGGCCGCGGCGGCATCGCGCACGTAGCTCACGCCCACGCGCGCGCCGAGGCTTCCCATCAGCACCGAGACCGCGCGGCCGATGCCGCGGCTTCCGCCCGTCACGAGGGCGACGCGGCCCTCCAGGGTGAGCATGCCCGCACCCTATGCGGGGGCCGGCGCCCGGTCAAGGCCGCGCGGGGGGGACTGCTAGAATGCGGAATGCCGTTCGTCACTTTCGAGGGGATCGAGGGGAGCGGGAAGAGCACGCAGGCGCGCCTGCTGGCCGAGCGCCTGGGGCCGGATACCGTCCTGACCCAGGAGCCGGGCGGCACCGAGATCGGCCGCGCGATCCGGCGTCTCCTGCTCGAGCACGGGCACGGGGCCGTCGCACCGGCCACGGAGGTCCTGCTTTACTTCGCGGATCGGGCCCAGCACGTGGCGCAGCTCGTCCGCCCGGCGCTGGAGAAAGGCCGCAGCGTCGTGTCCGATCGCTACACGGACTCGTCGCTCGCGTACCAGGGGTACGGCCGCGGCCTGGACCGCCAGCTCATCCTGGGCGTCCACCGCCTGGCCACCGGCGGCCTCACCCCCGACGTCACGATCCTGCTCGACGTGTCCGTGGAGGTCGGCCTCGCCCGCGCCAGCTCGCGCGGCCCCCTCGACCGGCTGGAGGCCGAGGTCCGCGAGTTCCACGAGCGCGTGCGCGCGGGCTACCTGGAGATGGCGCGCGCGGAGCCGGAGCGCTGGGCGCGCGTGGACGGCGAGGGTCCGGCGGAGGAGGTCGCGCAGCGCGTGGCCGCGGCGGCGGAGCAGCGCGGCCTCATCGGACGGCATGCCGTTTCCTAGGATCCTCGGCCACGACCGCGTGAAGGGCCTGCTGGCCCGCGCGCTGTCGCTGGGCCGGCTCCCGCCCGCGCTGCTGCTGAGCGGACCCGAGGGAGTGGGGAAGCGCACGCTCGCCGTCGAGGCCGCGCGGGGCCTGCTCTGCGACAACGGCCCGGGCGAGCCCTGCAACACGTGCCGCACCTGCGACCGCACGGGGCGCGCGATCCATCCCGACCTCATCGTGGTGGTGCCGGAGACGGCCACGGGGTTCCTGGCCCGCGAGACGATCAAGATCGAGCACATCCGCGACGCCGTGCGCGAGATCCTGGGCCTGCCCTTCGAGGCGCGGGCGCGGGTGGTGATCCTCGACGACGCGCACGCCATGACCGAGCAGGCCATGAACGCGCTGCTCAAGGCCCTCGAGGAGCCACCGGCGACCTCGCACCTCGTCCTCGTCACCGCGTCGCCGCAGGCCCTGCTGCCGACGATCCGGTCGCGCTGCCAGGCCCTGAGGCTCGGTCCCCTGCCCTCGGCCCTGCTGGAGGCTCATCTGGTCGAGCGTCTCTCGCTTCCGGCGGCGGAGGCTCGCCTGCGCGCGTCGCTCTCGGGCGGCAGCCTGGGCGCCGCGATGACGTTCGAGGCGGACGGTTATCGCGCGCTGCGCGACGACATCCTGGCCATGCTGGAGAAGGTGGACGGCGCGAGCGCGGTGCACCGCCTGGCCTGGGCCGATCAGCTGGCCGACGCGGACGACGTGATGCTGGCCCTGACCGCGCTGCGCTCGCTGCTGCGCGACCTGGCCGCGGCCCGCGCCGGCGCCCCCGCGGATCGAATGCTCAACGCGGACGTGGGGGATCGCCTGGTGGCTCTGGGACAGGGGCGCTTGGCCGCGCGGGCGGTCGCCCTGGCGGACCTCACCGAGGAGACGCGGACGAACCTGCGCGGGAACGCCAGCCGGCCCATGTCGATGGACGTGCTCGTGGATGCGCTAGCGGGCTGAGCCCGTCGTGTGCTACAAAGAGTTCAAACGTCTCCCCGCTCGTCGTTCCTGCCTTCTTCTTCATCCGCACATCCGAACACGAGGCAAGCGGGGGACACCGGACCCACCTGGGGCCGGTCGCCGGCAGGAGGTCGGCTGGACATGAACCGAAAGCTGATTCGGCCCGACCTGTCCGAGATCAAGGACCAGATGACCGCCCGCACTGCGACGCGCGTGCGGAAGCCGGTTCCCCCCGAGCAGACCAACGCCGAGAACTACTACTACTCGAAGCAGATGGCCAACAAGACCAAGATGGTCATCGTGCTCAAGGACGGCGAGGAGATCCGCGGCGTCATCGAGTGGTACGACAAGTACGCGATCAAGGTGCACCGTCCAGCCGAGCCCAACATCCTCCTCCTGAAGGACAACGTGAAGTACATGTACAAGGAGAACGAGGACAAGGACCAGGACCAGGACTGAGGTCCGCGAGGCGGGTCATCATCGCGCCATCAGAGGCGTGCTAGCGCATGCGCGCAATGATTCGCGACGCACATCTCGACTGAGCGAGGACTTACCGTTACACCCTCAGACGCATTTGGGATGAGGGAAGCGCGCCGGTCGTCTGGATAATGCTCAACCCGTCAACGGCCGACGAAACTGATGACGATCGCACCATCGGTCGCTGCGTGGCTTTTGCTCAGACCTGGGGCGCTGGCGGAATCGTGGTCTGCAACCTGTTGCTCGCATTAGAGAGAAAGATCACATCGCCAACGCCGCGGTGTCGCATCGCCGGCCAGGAGTAGCGGTTCCCGCTATAGTTCCCGCTGAGCTTGTCCTGCATGACAGGGAGGTTGTGGTGAAGACACTCGGGGTCTGGGCTTGCGCGGTCGCCGTCCTGGCGCTGCCGGATGCCGTCCGCGCACAAGGGCCGGATATGCCGACGCGGATGGAGATGTACCACGCGGCCTACGAGCTCAACGCCGACGGCTCGCACAAGGAGTCTCACAAGTGGTCGATGGCCATCTTGAAGGAAGAGGCCATCGCCCGGGCCAAGCAGGCCAGCATCAACTTCAGTACGAGTATCCAGAAGGGTGAGATGCTCGAGGCCTACACTCGCAAGAAGGACGGCCGTCGCCTGGACGTGCCGAAGGATAACTACCAGGTCAGCTCCAACAAGGGCAAGGACGCGGGCTCGCCCGTCTTCTCAGACTTCACCACTATCACGGTGGTGTTTCCCGACGTGGAAGTGGGGGACACCGTCGTGCTGGCCTACAGCATCGTGCAGACGGAGGCCATGTTCCCTGGCCACTTTTCGGTTGCACACTACTTTTCCAAGTACTGGGCCTGCGACGACGCCCGCATCAAGATCAGCGTCCCGGCCGGAATGTGGACCCAGCACGAGGCGCTGCACCTGACCGCGGTCCCGGTGCGGGAAGCCGAGGGGCGAAAGGTCTGGGAGTGGACGTACCAGAATCCAGTGCCGGCCAAATGGACTCCTGAGCAACAGGGAATCGTCCCCTTGGCGGAGCAGCCGAGCCTCTACTTCTCCACGTTCAAATCCTACGCGGCGCTGGTGGAAGCATACGGAAGTCGGGCCCGGCCCAAAGCGGCGGTGACGGACCGTATTCGCAAGCTGGCCAATGAAGTCGCGGGCAGCGAAAAGACTCCCCGGGATCAGGCACGGGCCCTTTACGAGTGGATCGTGCGGAACGTCACGTATAGCGGCAACTGCATCGGCGTGGGCGCGGTCGTTCCGCACGACACGGACTCCGTTCTCGACAACCGTATGGGCGACTGCAAGGACCGCGCGACGCTCCTTCAGGCCCTCCTCGCCGCGCGCGGCATTCCCAGCGTGCAAGCGTTGATCAACTCGGGCGATTCATACGAGCTCCCGCGCGTGCCCGTCGTCTCCACCGTGGACCACGTCATCAACTACTTGCCGAGCCTCGACCTCTACGTCGACGCCACGGCCGACCAGATGCCTTTCGGCCTTCTTCCGATGAACATCGCAGAGAAGCCGGTGCTGCATGTGGACGGCTACACGGACGGGCGTAAGACCCCTTCCTCCACGCATGAAACGAATACCCAGCACGTAGTCACACGCTACGTCATTGGGGCGGACGGATCGGCCACCGGCGAGACGAGCGTGTCCCTCGGAGGGCACTTCGCCGTGTCCGCACGCACGCCCTTTCGCTATTTGACCAAGGACAACGAGGAGCAGTTCGTCAAGTCCGTACTGTCAAGTCTTGGCCAGAACGCGACCGGGAGCCTCACGCGGGACGATCCTACGGTGCTCATCGACAAGTACCGCTACAGCGTGAAGTTCACGGTGCAGGAACTGATGGCGACGGAGGGCTCGGGCGGTCTCCGCGTCTATCCCGGATTCAGCAGTCCCAGTCCGGTGTCCAATTACGCGGAGTCGGCGAAGCGGCCCGACTTGAGCCGTGACCAACGCTGCTGGGGCGGCCACAGCTCGGAGGAGTACACCTACGAATTCCCGAAGGGACTGAAGATCCTTTCCGTGCCCAAGGACGTGGACGCACCAAGTCCGCTCCTCGCCTACCGGGCCACCTATCACCTGGACGGCAATGTGCTGACCGTGAAACGCGTGGTGGACGACAACACGCCGACCAATACCTGCACCGCGGCGCAGATGGCGGAGTTCAAGAAGCAGGCGCGGCTCATCGCGAAGGACGTGGCGGCGCAGGTGATCTTCCAGTGGTAGCGCGTCAACGGTCCTTGTCCACCTCCGACCCGACATCGCTTCGACCGCGCTACCGGCCTGGCCGCCCGTCTGGCTATGCTTTCGGGGAAGTGAGGTGTCCCTTGAAACAGCTAGTGACTCGTTGCGGTAGCACCGGGCTGATCGTCCTGGGCTTGGCGTTGACCTGCCCCCCAT
>Ga0209382_10005896_pt1 | contig 15825 bp, 18 predicted proteins | sample SoiMetdeltSBSDD5_FD_187599 | JGI IMG/M metagenome (GOLD analysis project Ga0209382, IMG submission 187599) | Bulk soil microbial communities from a Populus tree surrounding site in Tennessee, USA - Soil MetaG P. deltoides SBSDD5 (SPAdes) (version 2) | ecosystem: Environmental > Terrestrial >...
GTGCAGTCGCACATCTGGGTGCCGATGGACGACACGCACGTCGTGAACTGGATGGTGACCTGGCACGTGGACCGCCCGCTGACGCGCGAGGAGATCGCGCTGCACATCGAGGGCAAGGGGGCCCACGTGTGTGAGTACGCGCCGGCGACGTCCGAGCCCTACGGCGACGTCCGGACGGCGGCCAACCGTGACAACGATTACTTCATGAACTGGAACGCCCATCGCACGACGATGTTCTGCGGCATCCCCGGCTTCGGGGTCCAGGACCAGGCCATCCAGGAAAGTCAGGGGCCGCGCGTCGACCGCTCGCAAGAGCGGCTCGGCTCGAGCGACACCGCGATCATCCAGGTGCGCCGCCGTCTCATGACGGCCGCGCGCGCCCTCCGCGAGCGCGGCGAGCCGGCGCCCGGCGGCGACGCGCGTGCGTTCTGCGTGCGCTCGGCATCCGTCGTGCTCCCGCCCGGGGCAGACTGGGTGGCCGCCGCGCGGCCGCTCGTGCTCGTCCGGCACGACCAGACGCTGACGCTCGCCTGACACGATGCCGGGGCGCATGACGGGCCGTGTCGCCCTCGTCACGGGCGGCGGCGGCGGGATCGGGGCGGCGACCGCGCGGCTCTTCGCCGAGGAAGGAGGGGCCGTCGCCCTCGTGGACGTCGACCGCGGCGCCGCGGAGAAGGCGGCCGGCGGCATCGCAGCGTCGGTGCCGGGCGCCCGGGTGCTGCCGCTGAGCGCCGATGTCGCGCGCGAGAGCGAGGCGCGCCGCGCCGTCGCCGACACGGTGAGCCGCTTCGGCGCCCTGCACGCGCTCGTGAACGTGGCCGGCATCCGTGTCTATACGTCACTGGCGGAGGCGACCGACGAGGACTGGCGACGGATCGTCGACACCAACGTGCTGGCGACCGCGTTCTGTGCGAAGGCCGCCCTGCCGTCGCTGCGCGCGGCGGACAACGCCACGATCGTCAACGTGTCGTCCGTGTTCGGCGTCCTCGGCCGCGCCGGTATGGGGCAATACGACACCACCAAGGCGGCCGTGCTGGGCTTCACCCGCGCGCTCGCGGTGGAGGAAGCGCAGCACGGCATCCGCGTGAACGCCGTCTGCCCGGGCGGTACGATCACGCGCTATCACATCGAGCGCGCCGCCCGCCAGGGCGTGTCCGAGACGGAGCTGCGTCGCTCGCGCGCGCAGGACAACGGCCTCTTCGGGCGGTGGGCGGAGCCGCGCGAGGTCGCCTACCCGATCCTCTTCCTCTCGTGCGCGGAATCGTCGTTCATCACCGCCACCACGCTGATGGTGGACGCCGGAAAGTCGGTCATCTGAGCCAGCCGCGCGCGACGTTCTTCGGGCTCACGCCGGACCGCGTGCTCGACGCCGTGGAGGTCGGTGGCCTCCGCTGCACCGGGCGGTGCCAGCCGCTACGCGCGTTCGAGAATCGTGTCTACGAGGTCGAGCTCGAGGATGAGCGCCGGCTCGTCGTCAAGTTTCATCGCCCCGGACGCTGGTCGCGAGAGACCATCCTCGACGAGCACGCGTTCCTGGCCGAGCTCGCGGCTGCCGAGATCCCGGTGGTGCCGCCGCTCGATCTCGGCACCGGCACCACGCTCGGCGAGATCGACGGGATCTTCTACAGTGTCTTTCCGCGCGTGCGCGGTCGCATCATGGACGAGCTGGACGCCGAGCGGCGGCGGCTCATCGGCCGCACGATCGGTCGCATGCACGCCGTCGGCGCCGCGCGCGACGCCAAGCACCGGCCGCGGCTCGACGTGGTGCGCTATGTTCACGAGCCGCTGGAGGCGCTCGCCGCCGGCCCGTTCATGCCCGAGGCACTGCTGCCGCGGTATCGCGACGTCGCCGTGCGCATCGCGGCCGCGGTGGCGACGCGCCTGGCCGCCGCCCGGACACAGCGCATCCACGGTGACCTGCACTGGGGCAACGTGCTGTGGACCGCCGAGGGGCCGGTGCTCGTCGACTTCGACGACATGCTGATCGGGCCGCCGGTCCAGGACTTGTGGCTCCTCGCCCGCGGCTATTCCGAGGAGGCGCAGCGCGAGCGCGAGGACCTGCTGGCCGGCTACGAGCTCTTCCGCGAGTTCGACCGCTCCACCCTGGCCCTCGCCGAGCCGCTGCGCGCCCTGCGCATCGTGTACATGTCCGGCTGGATCGCGCGCCGCTGGGACGACCCGGCGTTTCCGGCGGCCTTCCCCACTTTCAAGCAGGCAAACTACTGGATGAGCGAGTACGAGGAGCTCATCCGCATCGCCGAGTCGCTGTAGCTCCTCGCGTGGCGGCGGGCGGGTCCTGTCGCCGGAGTCGCCGTGGGCCCGGCTCGTCCTACTTCTTCAGCTCGAACTTCTGGAACGTGTGGCAGTCCGCGGGCGCCAGTCCTCGGCTCACGGCGAAGGTCCACGTGACTTCGCCGACGTAGACGTCGCCCTTGGAGTCGACGGCGAGCCCATGCGGCGCGGCGAAGCTCCCCGGCCTCGTCGCTTCGGGCGTGCCCCAGCGCGCGAGAAGTCTCCCGTCGCGATCGAAGATGCTCACGCGGCCGTGCTTGGCGGTCTGCGTGGGGCCGTGACGGCGCGAGATCTGGCCGGGGTGCCACCAGAGCTCGGAGACGTAGGCGCGGCCGACCGTGTCGAAGACGAGGTGCGTGGGCCGTTGCGTGTCGGTCCACTCGCTCAGGTACTCGCCGTCGGGGCTGAAGATCTGGATGCGGTCGCTCTCGCGGTCGCACACGAACACCCGGCCGTCGGCGGCGACGGCGATGCCGTGAGGGATGTGGAACTGGCCGGGGCCCGTGCCGGGCTCGCCCCAGGAGCGCTTCAACGTGCCGGTCGGCGAGAAGTGATGCACGCGGGCGTTGCCATACCCGTCGGACACGTAGAGATCGCCGCTGGGCGCGATGGCGATGTTCGTGGGCCGGTTGAACGGCCCGGCCGCGCGCTGGATGGTCATGTAGTCCCGGCCGTCGTAGCCCGTGTCCGATGGACGATCGAGGGTACCGAGCGTCGTCAGCAGCTTGCCTTCCGGCGTGAACTGCCGGACGGTGTGATTGCCGTCGTCCGTGCACCACACGGTTCCGTCCGGCGCAATGCTGATCCCGTGCGTCCGGTACGTGAAGTCGCCCTCGCCCCACGAGCGGAGGAAGCTGCCCTTGCGATCGTAGGCGAGGATCGGATGGTCGCCGCGGCAGATGAGAAACACGCGGTCTTCGCCATCAACGGCGACACCGGCCACGTCGCGATGCTCATAGCCCTTCGGCAGCTGCTCCCAGCCCTCGACGACCTCGTAACGCATGGTTGACGTCCTCCGCGGCGATGATGCGAGACGCGCCACCGCCCGTCAAGTGCGGTATGCTCGACCGCCCATGGAAGGCACCGCGGACGTTCGCGACGTGCATCGCTTCGACGTCACGGCGCTCGAACGCTATCTGCGCGAGCGGATCGATGGCTTCGCTGGTCCGCTCACCGTGCGGCAGTTCCGGGGCGGCCAGTCGAACCCGACGTACTACCTCGCCGCCGACGGCCGCGAGTACGTGCTCCGTCGCAAGCCGCCCGGCAAGCTGCTGCCGTCGGCGCATGCCGTCGACCGCGAGTATCGCGTCCTCGCCGCGCTCGCCGCCCACACGACGGTGCCGGTTCCCAGGCCATACGTGCTCTGCGAGGACGAGACCGTGATCGGCACGATCTTCTACGTGATGGACTGTGTGCACGGGCGCATCTTCCGTGACGCGAACTTGCCAGGGGCCACGCGCGCGGAGCGCACGGCAATGTACGACTCGATGAACGACGTGCTGGCCCGCCTGCATACGGTCGACTGGCAGAAGCTGGGCCTCGCCGACTTCGGCCGGCCCGGCAACTACTACGCGCGGCAGATCCATCGTTGGAGCCAGCAGTATCGCGCCTCCGAGACCGAGAAGATCGACGCGATGGAGCGCTTGATGGAGTGGCTGCCGAAGCACATCCCGGCCAGCGACGACACCACGCTCGTCCACGGCGACTATCGGCCGGGCAACATGATCGTCCATCCCACGGAGCCCCGCGTGGTGGCCGTGCTCGACTGGGAGCTGTCGACGCTCGGACATCCGATGGCGGATCTCGCGTATAACTGCATGCCGTACCACCTGGGCAACGAGTGGGAAGGGCTGCGCGATGCGCCGCTGGCGGAGCTCGGCATCCCGACCGAGGCCGCCTATCTCGACGCGTACCGCCGTCGTACGGGTCGTGAGCGCATTGACGACTGGGAGTTCTACATCGCCTTCGCGGAGTTCCGCCTGGCCGCCATCGCGCAGGGCATCATGGGCCGTGTCCTCGCCGGCACCGCCAACGATCCGAACGCGCGCGAGCGCGGCGAGCGGGCACGTCCCCTCGCCGAGGCGGGCTGGCGTCTCGTGGAGTCACGCGCTCGCTGAGCCCCCCAAATGGCATTGCGGTTGCTCTCTCCTGATGTCGGGAGTGTTCCTAACCAGGAGGGCAAAATGAAAAAAATACTCGTGGGTATCGCAGCCCTGGTCGTCGCGGTTCCGCTGATGGCGGACGCGCAGACTGCGCGGCCGGCCGACAAACCGGCTTCGGACCGCGCGATCAGCAAGCAGCGCGACACGCGTGACACGCGTCCGGCGTGGAGAAACGACGCCAACCTGCACGACTCGGGCGACATCATCGGGACGCGCATCAAGAACGCCGAGGGCAAGGACATCGGCGAGATCGATCGTCTCATGATCGATCCGCAGAGCGGCAAGGTCTCCCACGTGGTGGTGGGTCTCGGTGGCTTCCTGGGCGTGGGTGAGAAGAAGGTCGTGGTGCCGTGGTCGGATCTGAAGATGAGCGCCGTTCACGATGGCAAGAAGGCGCTGATCACGATGGATCAGGCCAAGCTCGAGAGCGCCCCGCGTTACGAGCGCACGGCGGCCCGTACTGACCGGACGTCGTCGGCCAGCCCGTCGACCTCTCCGCGGATGAAGGACACCGACAAGGACGGCAAGCGCGACAGCGCTGACAAGGCGCCGACCGACCCGACCAGGAAGTAACGACCGTCGCGAGCTGTCCGACATGCGAACGCCCCGGCGAGAGCCGGGGCGTTCGTTTGTGCGCGCGCTCGCTACACCACGTCGAACAGCCCGGCGGCGCCCATGCCGCCGCCGATGCACATCGTGCACACGACGTGCTTCACGCCGCGCCGCTTGCCCTCGATCAGCGCGTGGCCGACCATGCGCGAGCCGCTCATGCCGTAGGGATGGCCGATGGCGATGGCGCCCCCGTCGACGTTCAGCCGGTCCATCGGGATGCCGAGCTTGTCGCGGCAATAGACGACCTGCACGGCAAACGCCTCGTTCAGCTCCCAGAGGCCGATGTCGTCCATCTTGATGCCGAAGCGCTGGAGCAGCCGCGGCACCGCGACGACGGGACCGATGCCCATCTCGTCGGGCTCGCAGGCGGCCACGGCCAGACCACGAAAGACGCCAAGGGGCTTGAGGCCGCGCCTGGCCGCGAGTGCTGCGTCCATGACCACGCACGCCGAGGCGCCGTCCGAGAGCTGGCTGGCATTGCCGGCCGTGATATGGCCCTTCTCGCCGGTGACCGGCTTCAGCGCGGCGAGGCCCTCGGCGCTCGTGTCCGGACGATTGCCTTCGTCCTGCTTGAGCGTGACCTCCTCGATCCGTGTCTCACCGCTCGCCTTGTCGACCACGACTTTCTTCGTCGTCATGGGGACGATCTCGGCGTCGAAGCGCCCGGCTTTCTGGCCAGCCGCGCAGCGCTGCTGGCTGATCAGCGCGTACTCATCCTGCTTCTCGCGCGTGATGTAGTACCGCTTGGCGACAACCTCCGCCGTCTCGATCATCGTCATGTAGATCTCGGGCTTGTGCTCCTCCAGCCACTCGTCGCGCAGCCGGTGGAGGTTCATGTGCTCGGTCTGCACGAGGCTGATCGACTCAAGCCCGCCCGCGACCACGATGGGGACCTTGTCGACGATCACGCGCTGTGCGGCGAGGGCGATCGCCTGCATCCCCGACGAGCAAAAGCGATTGACGGTCATGCCGGCCGTGGTCACCGGGAGCCCCGCGCGCAGTGCCGCCTGCCGGGCGATGTTCTGGCCGGTGGCGCCTTCTGGCAGCGCGCAGCCGAGGATCACGTCTTCCACCTCCGCCGGGTCGACGCCGGCGCGCTTCACGGCGTGGCTGATGACGTGGCCGCCCATGTCGGCGCCGTGAGTGTTGTTGAACGCCCCGCGGTACGCCTTGCCGATGGGCGTGCGGGCGGTGGAAACGATGACGGCCTCTGCCATACGTGACTCCTTTGTGTCGGAGCGGCTGTTTGCCCTTCGGCCGTGGGTGGCCTGAGAGACGGTGGTGGCGCCTACGCACGCTTGCCGCCCCGCTCCGGGACCATTATAGCTACCCTGTCCCGCCATGACCTTCCTGGTCGCCCTGCTCGTTGACGGCGCCCTCACCGGCGCGATCTACGCGCTCATCGCGCTCTCGTTCGTCGTGGTCTACAAGGCATCGCGCATGATCAACTTCGCCGTGGGCGAATGTGTCGTGCTGGCCTCGCGCCTGGTTGCGGCCGGCGTGCATGGGCTCGGACTCGGGCTCGGCGGCGGCGTGGTGGTGGGGTGCGCCGGCATGGTGGCCGCGATGGTCGGCTTCAACGAAGTCGTGCTACGCCAGCTGGCGGGACGGCCGGTGATCGCGCTGCTCATGATCACCATCGGACTGGCGGCACTCCTGCGCGGGGCCTCCGCACTGCTGCTTGGCGGTGTGCCGGTCGGCATCGTGGGTGCGTTGCCGCCGCCGATCGTGGTTGCCGGCGTGCCCATCGCCGCCGAGAAGGTTGCGGCTGCCGTGATCGCCCTGGCGTGCATCGCGACGGTGAGCTGGGCCCTTCGACGGAGCCGGACCGGGGTCGCCCTGCGCGCGATCGCCGACGATCAGCAGAGCGCGATGGCCGTCGGCATCGATCTGCATCGCTACTTCGGCCTGACGTGGGCGCTGATGGGCGTCATCTCCGTCGTGGCCGGAACGTTGTGGACCGTGGTCGCCGGCGGTGGCTTCGGGATGGCGCTCGTGGGACTGAAGGTCTTCCCCATCGTCATCATCGGTGGGCTCGACAGCATCGGCGGCACGCTCGTCGGCGCCGTGCTCGTCGGAGTGCTCGAGGCGCTGGCGGCGGGCTATCTCGATCCGCTCGTCGGAGGCGGCTTCAGCAGCATCGCTTCGTATCTCGTGCTGCTCGCGCTGCTGCTCGTCCGGCCGTACGGACTCTTCGGCCGTCCGGACGCGCGGCGCGTTTAGCGCGTCTCGAGGCCGAAGGCCTCGGCGAGCAGCTCGTATGAGCGGAGACGGGTCGCCGTGCTCTCGGTGATCGTGACCACGACGATCTCGTCCACGCCATACTCGCGCGCCAGCGTCTCGAGGCGTTCACGGCACTGGGCTGGGGTGCCGGCCACGCGCCGCCGGCGGGCCTGCTGGACGATCTGCTGCTCCCACGGCGTGTACGGATGCGCCGCCGCTTCGGCCGCCGTCGGATAGCGCCCGCCGCGGCCGGTGTAGAGCCGCGCGATGAACAGATCGCGGCTGGTGGCCAGCCGCTCCGCGTCGGCTTCCATCTCGGCGCACACCACGAACACGGCCACGCTGGCCCTCGGCTCCGCCAGCAGCGGCGAGGGCTTGAACTCGCGGACGTACGCTCGCGTCACCTCGGCGCCGCCGTCGGCGTTGATGAAGTGTGCGAACGAGAACCCGGTGCCGAAGTGCGCGGCGAGCGCCGCCGACTGATTGCTCGAGCCGAGCAGCCAGACCTCGGGGACGCTGTCGCCGGTCGGCATCGCGCGCACTCTGGCGAACGGATGCTCGGGCGGCGGGTTACCGCCGAGCCAGGCCAGGAGGTCGCTCACCTGCTGCGGAAAGAACTCGGGCGAGCCGCCGCCCGGTCCGGCCAGCGCCCGAGCGGCGAGCTGATCGCTGCCGGGCGCGCGGCCGAGCCCGAGATCGATGCGCCCGGGAAAGAGCGTCTCCAGCACGCGAAATGACTCGGCCACCTTCAGGGGGCTGTAGTGCTGCAGCATCACGCCGCCGGAGCCGACGCGGATGCGCGAGGTCCGGGCGGCGACCTGGCCGATGAGCACTTCGGGTGCCGAGCCCGCGAGCGCCGCCGTCGAGTGATGCTCGGCGAGCCAGTACCGCGTGTAGCCGAGGCGATCGCACGCTTCGGCCAGCGCGAGCGTCTCCCGGATCGCGTCGGCCGGCGTCCCGCCGCTGCGTACCGGCGACTGGTCGAGAACGCTCAGGCGGGCCATCGGCTGGCTGCTATGGTATCAAGGTAGCCATGAGCCCCGACCTCGCGCCGTTCTTCGAGCGTCGTCAGCGCTTCGCCGCGGCGATCGGCGACGCCATCGCCATCATCCCCGGCGCCGCCGAGTGGCCGCGCAACGGCGACGTGCACTTCGAGTTCCGCCAGGCGAGCGACTTCTTCTTCCTCACCGGCTTCGACGAACCCGACGCCGTTGCCATCGTCAATCCCGCGCACGCCAAGGAGCGCTATGTGCTCTTCGTGCGGCCGCGGGACCGCGAGATGGAAATCTGGAACGGCCGCCGCGCCGGCGTCGAGGGCGCCATCGCGACCTACGGGGCCGACGCAGCCTACCCCATCGATCAGCTCGACGCGAAGCTCCGCGAGTACGCCGTGGATCGTGCGGCGCTCTACTACCGGCTCGGCAGCTCGGCGTTCGATGCGCGCGTCACGCGGCTGGTGGCAGAGCTGCGCAGCGCGCGCGCGCGGGGCTTCACCACGCCGGTGCGGATCGAGGATCCGGGCCCGCTGCTGCACGAGCTGCGCCTGCGCAAGTCTCCGGCCGAGGTCGCGCGGCTGCGCCGCGCCTGCGAGATCAGCCGCGATGCGCACGCCGAAGCGATGCGCTACGCGCGGCCTGGGCTGCATGAGTACGAGGTGCAGGCCGCCCTGGAGTTCGTGTTCCGCACGCGCGGCTCGGCGCGCAACGCGTACCCGTCCATCGTGGCGTCCGGCGCCAACGCGTGCATTCTCCACTACGTCGAGAACACCCGGCGCCTGGAGGACGGCGAGCTGCTGTTGATCGATGCCGGCTGCGAGTATGGGTACATGGCCTCCGATATCACGCGGACGTCCCCGGTGAGCGGCCGCTTCAGCGGGCCTCAGCGCGCGCTCTACGAGGTCGTCCTTCGCGCGAACCAGGCGGGGATCGCCGCCGCGCGGCCTGGAATCAAGTATGAGGCCATTCATGAAGCCGCCCGGCGTGTCCTGACGGAAGGACTCGTCGACTTGAAGCTGCTGCCACGCAGCGTGGCCGACTCCCTCGCCATGCACCATTACCGCGAGTTCTACATGCACGGCACCGGCCACTGGCTCGGCATGGACGTGCACGACGTCGGCGACTACCGCATGCACGGCGCGTCCCGCGCCCTCGAGCCGGGCATGGTGTTCACCGTGGAGCCCGGGCTCTACGTCGATCCCGAGCGGGAGAGCGTCACGTTCAGCCTCCGCGAGTACAGCGAGGAGGAGCAGTGGGAGCGGCGCTACCGCATGGGCGTCACGGCTGCGAAGAAGCTCGAGGAAGAGGAGAAGGCCAAGGCGCCCACGATCACTCACGCCGTCCCCAAGGAGCTCCGCGGCATCGGCATCCGCATCGAGGACGACATTCTCATCACCGCCGGCGGCCACGAGAACCTGACGACGGGCACCCCGAAGACCGTCGACGAGGTCGAGCGCACGTGCGCGGAGGCCTCGCGATTACCGAGGCCCTGACCATGAAGACGCTCGAAGGCAAGATTGCCATCGTCACCGGCGGGGGCAGCGGGATCGGCCGTTCCGTCGCGCTCATGCTCGCCGCCGCGGGCGCGCGGGTGGCCGTGGCCGGGCGTCGCAAGGAGCCGCTGCAGCAGGTGGTGGCCGAGATCGAGCGGGAGAAGGGCACGGCCGTCGCGCGCACGTGCGATCTCACGAAGTCGCCGGAGGCGCGCGAGCTCGGCGCGTGGGCCGTGAAGACGTTCGGCGGCGTGGACATTCTCATCAACAACGCCGGCGAGTCGTCGCACGCGCGCAGCATCCGCTTCACACCGCAAGAGCAGTGGGAGTCGGTGATCAACGTGAACCTCACCGGCGTGTACGCGCTCACCCAGTCGGTGCTGCCGTCGATGCTCGACCGCGGCGCGGGGACGGTGGTGACGGTCGCCTCGCTGGCGGCGCTGCGGCCGGGCGGGCTTGGCGGCGTGGCCTACGGCGCCGCGAAGGCCGGCGCGCGTGCCGTGATGCAGGCGACGCACGCCGAGCTGCGGAACAAGGGCATCCGCGCCTGCACGATCTTCCCGGCCGAGGTCGATACGCCGATCCTCGACAAGCGCCCGCTCGTCCCCGACGCGACGGCGCGCTCGACGATGATGCAGGCGGACGACGTCGCGAAGGCGATCCTCCTCGTCTGCACCCTGCCGCCGCGCACGGTGATCGAGGAGATCATCATCTCGCCCACGTTCCAGCGAGACGTGTCCAAGGACGTGGCGGCGGGGTGGGCGGCGGGGGCGCCGCCCGGAGCGAAGTAGCGAGGCGACCGGCGCCGGTTCACCGCGCTCCGGTCGCCTCGCATCGAACGCTCAGCGCTGCAGGCAGGCGCGATACGCCTGGACCGCCCGGTCCAGCTGCGCATCGTGAGAGCCCGACGCCGATGCGCCGGACGGCGCGGTCACCGCGCCCGATGCCGACGGTGAGCTGACGCCGCCCGATGCCGAGGGCGAGCTGACGCTCCCCGTGGCGGGGGAGCTGACGGTATTGCCAGACGGCGAGCTCGTGCTGACGCCGGTCCCGCTCGTGGCCCCCGTGCTGGGGGCGGTGCTGATCGAGCCGCCGGACGTGCTCGGTGACGCAGACGGCATCTGGGCGCTGGACACACCGGCTGCCAGCATCGCCTGCTGGTTGCAACGATCGAAATCTGCGCGAGTCAGGTCGCCGCCGGCCATGGCGGCGGCCGGCACCAGCATCGCGGCGAGGGCCGTGCTCGACCCGACGATCCGTGTGAACGTAGTCATGTCAAACCTCCTTGGGATACGACTCGAACGCGCGAGTCGCGTCAGGGACAACCTTCAAGTTCGCTGCCAGCGGCGGGAGCGCGACGAGGGTACGATTTGCAGTGTTACTATCGGCCCCATCCGCCCGCACGAAAGGAACCACCATGAGGGAAGCCGTCGTCGTCGCCAGCTCCCGCACGCCGCTCGCGAAGTCGCAGCGCGGCTCGTTCAATATGACGCTGCCGTCCGACCTCGCCGCCCACTGCATCAAGGACGCGCTCGGCAAGGTGCCGCAGCTCGATGCCAAGGAGGTGGAGGACGTCATCCTCGGCTGCGGCCAGCCGCACGGCGCCCAGGGCCATAACATCGCGCGCGTGGCGGCCATGCGGGCGGGGCTGCCGGTGAGCGTGGCCGGCCTCACGGTCAACCGGTTCTGCTCCTCGGGCCTGAACGCGATCGCCATCGCCGCCGGCTACATCGTCAACGAGGGGGCCGATGTCGTGTTCGGCGGTGGTGTGGAGTCGATCACGATGATGCAGCGGGACAACGCGCCGAACCCGTGGGTCAAGGAGCATCTGCCGGGCATCTACATGGTCATGGGAGACACCGCCGAGGTGGTGGCCAAGCGCTACAAGATCAGCCGCGAGGCGCAGGACCGGTACTCGCTACTGAGCCAGCAGCGCACGGCCCGCGCGCAGCAGGACGGCTTCTTCAAGGAAGAGCTCGCGCCGATGCACGTCACCCGCGCCGTCCTCGACAGGAAAACCGGCGAGAAGACCGGCGAGGAGCCGTACTACGTCGAGAAGGACGAGTGCAACCGCGCCGACACGACGCTCGAGGGGCTGGCCGCGCTGCCGCCGCACTTCGACAAGACGAGCGGGCAGGGCACTGTCACCGCCGGCAACTCCTCGCAGCTCTCCGACGGCGCCTCGGCCACGCTGCTCATGTCGATGGAACGTGCGAAGGCGCTCGGCATCAAGCCGAAGCTCATCTTCCGCGGCTTCGCCGTCGCCGGGTGCGAGCCGGACGAGATGGGCATCGGTCCCGTGTACGCGGTGCCGAAGCTGCTCAAGCGGCAAGGCCTGAGCGTCAAGGACATCGACGTGTGGGAGCTCAACGAGGCGTTCGCCTCGCAGGTCATCTACTGCCGCGACACGCTCGGCCTCGATCCCGACAAGCTGAATATCAATGGCGGGTCCATCTCGATCGGCCATCCGTTCGGCATGACCGGCTCGCGCATGGTCGGCACCATCGCCAACGAAATGCTGCGGCGCAAGGCGCGCTACGGCGTGGTCACGATGTGCATCGGCGGCGGCCAGGGCGCGGCCGGTCTCTTCGAGGCGTGCAGCTAGCCCCGTCTCACTCGATGACGGTCGCGAGCTGCTCTATCCGTTCCGGCGCCGCTGAGAGATACTCGCCACCGTAGGAGGTGCTGTATGAGCACGACGGAGATCGCCGCCACCAACCGCGCGTTCGAGGAAGCCGTCCGTAAAGGCGATGTCGATCGCCTCGCCCATCTCTACACAACGGACGCGATGGCCCTGCCGCCCGACGGGCCCGTGGTGAAGGGCCGCGACGCCATCAAGGAGCTGTGGGGCGGTGTCATCCGCGACATGGCGCTGCGGGACGTGACGCTCCAGACGCTCGACCTCGAGGTCTCGGGCGACACGGCGTGCGAGGTCGGCGAGGCGCGACTCACGCTCGAGCCGCCGTCGTCGCAGCCGGCCACGGTCACCGTGAAGTACGTGGTCGCGTGGAAGAAGACGGCGGGTCGGTGGCTGCTTCACCGCGACATCTGGAACGCGAAAGCGTAGGCTCGCGCGCATCCGCGTCTCGATCGGCGCCGGCCAGACCGCGTTGACCCGGATGCGGCGCCGGAGATATTCGGTGAGCGGGCTCACCGCGCCGAGGATCCCGGCGTTGTTGAAGAAGCCGTCGATGCCGCCGAACCGCTCGGTGGCGGCCGCCACATAGCGCGCGACGTCACTCGATCGCGTGCTGGCTGGTCCGGCCGCGGCCGGCACCGGTCACCACCACCGCCTTGCCGGTGAAGCGGGTTATACCGCCCAGCGTTCGGAGCGCCCCGGGGAACCCGTGGCGCTCCTCGATCGCCTGACTTTGCGTTCTGTGCACCTCATGCGCTCAGATCGCGGCCGTCACCATGATCTCGACGAGGAACTTCTGCTGGGCGAGCTTGGCTTCCACCGTCGCGCGTGCGGGCGTGTTCATCGGATCGACCCAGGCGTCCCAGGCGGAGTTCATCTCGTCGTACTTCTTCATGTCAGCCAGGTAGATCGTGGCCGAGAGCAGCTTGGTCTTGTTGCTGCCGGCCGCGGCGAGCAGGCCGTCGATCTTCTTGAGGATCGTCTCGGTCTGCCCCTTCGTGGTGGGCTCGTCGCCGGCTACGATCCCGGCAAGATAGACGGTGTTGCCGTGCACGACGGCCTGGCTCAGGCGAGGTCCGATCTGAAGTCGCTTCACGCTCATGGGCGCATCCTTTCCGGGAACGGGTGGTACGGCCCCCGAAACGATAGCACGTGCGCGAGCATCGTAGAGCCGAAGGAGGCGACCATGTCACTCAGCCCCGCCGATCGCGACGGGCTCATCCGCCGATACGGTGACGGCCCGTCCCGCCTGCGCGCCGCGCTGACCGCTGTCCCCGACGACGCGCGCATGTGGCGGCCGAAGCCGGGGGAGTGGTCGGCGCACGAGGTCGTCTGTCACTGCGCCGACTCCGAGACGAACGCCTACGCGCGCATCCGCTATCTCGTCGCCGAGCCGGAGCCGCTCGTGCTCGACTACAACGAGGCGCAGTGGGCGGTGACATTCGACTACCACGCGCATCCGCTCGACCTCGCGCTGGCCACGGTCGACGCCGTGCGCGCGAACACGGTCACGCTGCTGCGTCGCCTGCCCGACACGGCGTGGACGCGCGTGGGACACCATACCGGGTCGGGTCGCTATGGAGCCGAGGACTGGCTGCGGATCTACGCGGCCCACCTCGAGGATCATGCGGCGCAGATCGACGCGAACGTCGCCGCCTGGAGGGCGGCACGGGCCTAACGCACTGCGGCGGCAAGATGATCGGTCACGGCCTGGAGGCGCAAGCTACGAGCGCGCCGGCTGGTAGCCTTTGCCGCGCATGCACTCGCTGAACGCGCTCGTCATCTGCGCGTCCTCGACCTTCACGCGCACGACGTCGACGAGACCGCCGAGCACGAGGTCGGGCGTCCAGTAGGCGCGACTCGCCGTACGCGCGCAGTCCATCTCGTCGAGCGTCGTCTGCTGGACGGCCGATCCCGCCTTGGCCCACTCGCCGCCGCCGACGTCGAAGTGCGGCGCGCACCCGGCGAGCAAGACGAGGCCGCCGAGGAGCGCGAGTCTCACAGCTCCACCAGGATCTTCATCACGGGCTCGCCGCCGAGCGCCGCCCGCATGCCGTCGGCGAGCGCCTCGAGAGGAATGCGGCGGCTGACCAGCGGGCCGAGTGGCACGGCGCCGCTCGAGGCCAGGCGAATCGCCTCTTCCCAGTCCTCGCGTCCGTAGAGCCGGCTGCCGTGCATCACGAGCTCTCTCGCGAACATCTGGTACAGGTTCACGGCCACGGGCTCGGCGTGGATGGCCACGATACTGACCGTGCCCCAGACGCGGACGACGTCGGTGACGACGCGTGCCGCCGACGGATTGCCGGTGACCTCGAAGGCCACGTCGGCGCCGACGCCCTGCGTCCACTCGGTGGCGAACTTCGCGGGATCGCGGCCGGGGCCGAGCGTCTCGAGGCCGAGCCGGCCGAGCAGGCCAAGCCGGAATTCGTTCAGCTCGGCCACCATGACGCGGGCGCCGAGCTGGCGGCAGACGAGGCCGATCAGCGCGCCGATGGGGCCGCCGCCGAAGACGAACACGGAGTCGCCGGCCTTCACGCCGGCGCGGCGGACGTCGTGGACGGCCACCGCGAGCGGTTCGATGACGGCCGCCTCGTCGTCGGAGAGCGCCGGCGGCACCGCGATGAGCCGATCGACCGGCACGGGATAGTACTCGCGCATTCCGCCGGGCACGTCCACGCCGAGGATCTTGAGCTCGTAGCAGAGGTAGCGCGCGCCCATGCCGCATGCGCGGCAGCGTCCGCACGAGAGGACCGGCTCCACCACCACGCGGTCACCGGCGGCGAATCCCGCGCCGGCGGGCGCCTCGACGACCTCGGCGAAGGTCTCGTGACCGATCACGCCGCCGCGGGCCACGCGGTGGTCCAGGTGGCCCTGGAAGATGTGGAGATCGGTGCCGCAGATGCCGACGCGGCGCACGCGGAGGAGCGCGTCGCCCGCTGCCGGCTTCGGCACCGCCACACGGCCGGTGCTGAATCGGCCCGGCCCCTCGTAGAACGCCGCGCGCATCGAGGCAGTTGTCATGGCTGCCGAGGGTACCACGGTCCGTCGCTGGCATCCCGTTCGCAGAGTGAGGCAGACGCCTCGACGACGGACCTCGACGGGAGGGCTGACGATGGAGGTCGATGAGTTGCGGTCGCTCGCGCGCGACAGGCTGCAGCGTGGCGAATTACCGCGTGAGAAGTGTCAGGTGACCTGGTTCGGTCCTGGGGTCGGCGAACAGTGCGCGGTCTGCACGCGACCCATCGCACGGCTGGAGATCGAATGCGAGTGCGATCAGCCTGCCGGCGTCGTGCTCCGCTTCCATCAGGTCTGCTTCGCCATCTGGGACGAGGAGCGTCAGGTTCCCTGACCGCTCACGCCGCCTGACCGCGCTCCCGCTCGAGGATCTCCTGGCAGTCACGGCAGGTGGT
>Ga0209382_10005897_pt1 | contig 15824 bp, 7 predicted proteins | sample SoiMetdeltSBSDD5_FD_187599 | JGI IMG/M metagenome (GOLD analysis project Ga0209382, IMG submission 187599) | Bulk soil microbial communities from a Populus tree surrounding site in Tennessee, USA - Soil MetaG P. deltoides SBSDD5 (SPAdes) (version 2) | ecosystem: Environmental > Terrestrial >...
GCTCGCGACCGAGCTGGACCGGCTGGATCTGATCGACGAGTACAAGTTCCTCGTCCACCCCAGGATCGCCGGCCACGGCCCGACCCTGTACCAGAGCGGGCTGCCCAGCACGCGACGGCTCGAGCTGGTCTCGGCGAAGCCGCTCCGCAGCGGCGCGGTCGCCATGCACTACCGGCGCGCGCGCTGACTCAGAGCAGCCGCATCGCGCCCAGCTCGCGGGCCAGCGCGTCGTCGAGAGCCTTCTCGCCGCGCGCGCAAATCACGTCGGGGTAGTAGTAGAGATTTCGGGCTTGACTAGCGGAGCCCGAAGCGGGATTAGCTTCTGCAATCTCTCGTCCCGCAGCCAGATTCCACCCCATGCCAGCAGTCCCAGCAACAGCGGGAGCATGATCAGAAAGGCTCCGCTGCCATTCACGCGTATCTGAATTGCTTCAGCGCCGCCTAGGAAGCCGGTCATCAAAATCGCGCCGAGGATTGAGGTCTTTGGAATCAGATACAGCACGCCGACGGCGAGTTGCAGAATGCCCAGAGGAACCAGCGGGATCTCCTGCTCCCCAAGTCGTTGGATTTCCTGGAGGAGAAGCGCCGGCGGAAAGAACTTCCCGAAGCTGTCGAGAATGATGTTCGCAGAGGTCAGTCCGGTCAAAACCCATCCGGCTCGGGTCATCCAAGCCTGAGTTCCCATCGGGGATTGCATCGAATCGCCTCCAGTCCTACTCTCGACCTCAGGTCGCTAAGCGGCGGCAAGACACAGGAGAAGCTGCACGCGAGTGCAACCGTATTTCACATGATTCCCAATGATGAACGACGGAGAATGGGAGTCCATCGGTGCGGACTCTAGCGGGGTCGCCGGCACAATAGCGACTGGCATCGCCAAAGATGTTGGACCCGAAGACGACGGGCGACCCGTCGCCGACGCTGACGTAGGCGATACGCACCCCATCACTCGTAGTGGCGTAATGCATTGGTGACGGGGTCGTCGGCATCCCGCGTGATTCTACGCGGTGCATTCGCACGTCGCCACCAAGGTTACCGACGAACGTTTCAGGCAGCACGGATCAGTTGCGGAAATCGTCCCGAACACTCAGCAAAGGTCATCCGCAAGTCGATCTGCTCACGTGTACACGCGGCTCAAATGGATTTCGACGCCCTGAACGCAGCTCGAAGGTGGATCGGGGCGTTTGCGATGGGGCGATACCTGCGGGCGAGCGCTTGTCAGCCGTCGTGCTGACGGGCGAAGGCAATCGCGTCGTGGGTCGTCATCCCGCGTCCCTCGGCGGTGATGCACTCGAAGGCATCGCCTAGCGCCGCACTCACGGGCTTTCTGTAGTGAGCGCGAATCCAACGGGTTGTGGGCACCAGTGAGCCGCCGACTGTCGCCAGCACGGCATCCGCTGCTCCCCACAAGCGCGCCGCCGCCGAAGCTTGGCCGCCGGCCGCCAACAGGCTCGCATAGAGATCGAGGGCATAAGCAATCCCGCGCGGGTCATCGAGCGCTTCGCATAGAGTCAGCGCCTCACTTGCTTGTGCCCGTGCCTCGTCGAACGCTTCACACTGCACACGCAGGCCCGCTCCAAGTGTGAGAAGAATGCTGAGCCCCCAAGCGTCGTCGAACTCGCGATGAAGCGCGATGGATTCGTCGAACAGCTCCAACGCGCGTGTCTGATTGCCTTCGACGAGCGCGACGTTTCCCAGGACGAGCAGGGCCGCGCGATTTGGCACAGCCTCGCCGGTTGGGTCAGCCTCACGTGCGGCGAGGGCACGCACACGTGCGCTGGCGCAGTCACCGGATTCGAAGTCGACGAGCGCGCGGGCGAATAGCGCAAAGGAGGTGGACCAGGGATCCTTGTACTCGCGTCCCAAGGCCAGCGCCTCTTCCATTGCGGTCAAATCATTGCCACGACCCTGCCAGAAGTGCATCTGCTCGCGCCCCAGTAGCGCTCGCGCCCGCAAGACGCCTGGACCTGCCAGAGACAGCGTTCGATCGAGCCACCGCCGCCCTTCCTCGAACAGACCGCGCTTCACCCAAAACCAGATCAGCGCCGTCGCCAGCTCGATTCCCTGCTGGGCACGTGCCGTGGACGAGAGCCCCCACTCGAGTGCCGCACGGATGTTGTCGTGTTCGCGCTGCAGTCGTCTCAGGCCGTCGATTTGGCCAGGACCGCTCAACAATCGAAGACCATCGCGAAACTCTGAGTAGAAGAACTCGAAATGGCGATCGCGCAGGGCATCCCGATCCCCCGATTGCCGCAGCCGCTGTTCCGCGTAGTGGTGCACCGTCTCGAGAAAGCGATACCTGCGTTCCTCGCCAAGGCTCCCGTCGATGGTGACCAACGATTTCTTGACCAGCCGAGAGAGCAGATCCAGCGCGTCCTCGGCGTCACCTCCCACGCAGACGCGATCAGCCGCCTCGATCGTCCAGGAGGCTGGGAACACCGCGAGCCGGCAGAACATGCGGCGTTCCTGCTCGGACAGCAGGTCGTAGCTCCAGTCCACGGTGGCTTCGAGGGTTCGTTGCCGCGACGCCGCGGTACGGCTTCCCCTCAACAGGCGAAACCGATCCTCCAGCCTCCTTTCGATCTGGTCGGTCGTCAGCACTCCGACCTGCGCCGCCGCCAATTCGATGGCGAGTGCTACGCCGTCGAGGCGACGACAGATCCGCGCCACCGACGCGGGATCCAGTTCGCCCTGCTGTCCTGCCCGAACATCCACGGCCTGAGCACGGTCGACGAAGAGTTGCGTGGACCCGTACGTGTGCAGGCACGCCCCGGACACGATCGCCGTTGCCGTCGGCAGCGAGAGTGGTGGAACCTGGTACACGAGCTCTCCACCCACTCGCAAAGCTTCGCGGGTCGTGGCAATTACCCGTAGGCCCGGAGCCGCGCTCAGCATTTCCTCGGTGAGCGCGGCACAGCCGTCGATAAGATGCTCGCACGTGTCGAGCACAAGCAGGAACTCGCGGGCGGCTAAGTACGAAAAAACCGCGTCGCGTGCCGAGCGACGGGCACTCTCGCGAACCCCCAACCGAGCCGCGATGGACTCTGGAATCATGCCGGCGTCGCTGATCGGCGCGAGATCGACCAGCGACATGCCATCCCGGAATGCATCAAAGCATTCGGCCGCCAGACGGACGGCAAGCCGCGTCTTGCCGACCCCTCCGGTGCCGACCAGCGTGACCAGTCGAGACGCGGCCAGATGCGCCCGCAACTCTTGAAGTTCTCGCGCGCGGCCGACGAAGCTCGTCAACTCGGCGGGCATTGACCGGCGATGCGGGGCGACTGCCCGCGGCGCGGTCCCGGGACCAAGCGTCGTGGCGGGGACACACCAAACGTCTGCGATAAAGCGATAGCCCTTTCCGGGCACCGTCTCGACGAACTTTGGAGACTTCGACGTATCGCCCAATACGCGCCGCACTCGCAAGATGGCCGAGTGGATGCCCGCGTCCACCTCGACGAACACGGAGTCTGGCCACAGGCGCTTGGCGATGTCGTCCCGCGAGACCAACGCGCCGCGCCGCTCTAGCAGCAGGAGCAGCAGCTCCATGGGTTGGCGCGCCAAGGCCTTGCGCCGACCGCGGCGCCGGAGTTCGTAGGCAGCTGGGTTGCACTCGAATTCGCCAAAGCTGAAGAGCGATCCGCCATCCATGCACCGGCAAGCGTGCCACAAGTGCGAGAAACACACCACTTACAGGCAATGGGCGATTTCAGAATCATTTCAGGTGCCGGCAATGGCGCGCGACGGCTTCGCGCGGCAGACTCCCGCAAACAGGCTGGCGCGCTGGAGCGTCAGACCTTGGCACAGGAGCGTGTTATGCGTTCGCCACTCGCCGGTCTTCTCGTGATTGTGTTGTCTGGGAGTTGCAGTCAGGTCGCGACACCGACGAGCCCGTCCCTCGTCGCGAGATCCGCTGAAAGCTCGCTGGAAGGTGCCGCCGCGACAGTGGTCACCGCAGCCGCGTCGACGGTCCCATTCAACGGCAAGCTCGAAGGCATCGCAGACCCTCCGCAATTCGAGCCGCCGCCATCGCCGTTCTTTTCGGCGCACCTCCTCGCCACCGGGAATGCGACGCATCTCGGCCGTTTCACGATGGACTACTCGCATCGGGTCAATTTGCTGACCTTGGCCGGCATCGGAACGGCGACCGTCACCGCAGCGAACGGAGACACCTTGACCACGACGGTTGAGGGGACAGCCACGCCGACCAGTTCGCCCACCGCGTTCACAGTCGTTGAAACCCACACCATCACTGGTGGCACGGGTCGCTTTGCCGGCGCCCGGGGCTCATTCGTCGTCACTCGTTCGGTGGATTTCGCCGACCCGTTCACGGCCGGCTCGATCGACGGAGAACTGACCAAGTACTGACGTGAACTTGGAAGGAAGGCGAATCTATATTCGTGATGGCAATCGTCCCCGAGAATGGCTGGCGCACGATCGATCGCGCCGCCACATTTGCCGCGGCACTCCGGGCAAGTCTGCCTCGAAGCACATGGCGGCGGCCATGCGCCTGATATCAGTCACCAGCAACCGGAGTCCTGTCGTGACCGGGCCGCATAATGGCGGCGGGCTGCTGGATACGTCTGCCCGCCACACTCCGAAGGGTCAGCGACGTTCGAGTAGCGGATGAGCGCGCGCGCCTATTGTTGCCGCAGAGCAATCATCGGATCGACGAGCGAGGCGCGGCGTGCCGGAAGGAAACAGGCCAGCCCTGCGACCGCCACGAGCATCAGCGAGACAACGGCGACGGTCGCGATGTAGTCCGGCCGGAAGCCGTAGAGGAGCGTGGCCAGCACGTTCGACGCCATCGCCGCCAACCCCTGACCAATCACGAGGCCACAGAGCGCCAACCCCAGGCTCTGTCTCCCAAACGACAGCAGGATGTCGCGCGGGGTCGCTCCTAACGCCATGCGCACGCCGATCTCGTTCGTGCGCTGCATTACCGCGTAGGAGAGCACACCGTAGATGCCAATCGACGCCAGCAACAACGCCAACGCGGCGAATGCGCCCAGGAGCGCCGTGCTTTGCGTCGCCGTCGAGAGTTGACGGCCGACGATCTCGTCCATCGTTCTGATGCGGGCGAGAGGCTGATTCCTGTCAACCGACCAGATGGCCTGACGGACCGCCGAGACAATCGTCGCAGGGTCGACGGCGGTGCGGACCACGATGCCGCCCGGCACATCATTGGTCTGGTCCGCCTGCTCGTGCACGCGATAGATCGCGGGCCTCGAGTCTTCAGCGACACCACGCTCACGGATCTCTTTCACGACGCCGACGATGGTGTACCAATAGCCGTTCTCGTTGAGGCGCTCGAACTTGAGCCGCTCGCCGAGCGGCGACCGCCCCGGATAGTTGCGATTCGCAAAGGATTCGTTGACCACGGCGGCTGGTGTTTCGGATCTCCGATCGACGGCCCCGAAGAACCGGCCTTCGCGCAGCTGCGCCCCGACAGTCGTGAAGTAGCCGAGACTCACCACCCGTGTCAGCGCTATCTGAGCAGAGACGCGGTCTCGTGACTGGCCCGCCAGAAGATAGAACCGCGAATTGTCGGTAACCGTCAGCGGAATTCGCGAGATCGCCCCCGCATTCGTCACGCCCGGGATCGCGCGCACCTGCTCCAGCTCCGCGTTGACGAAGGCCACGCGTCTCTCGAAATCCTTGTAACGGAGCAGCGGCGTCTCGAAGGTCAGCAATCGTTCGGTGCGGATTCCCAGATCGGTATGCCACAAGTGCTGAAAGTTCTGCAGGAGCAGACCGCCACACGTCAACAGCGCGACGGCGAGCGCCGTTTCGACGACGATCAGCGAATGCTGGAACCAATGGCTGCGTGCGCCGGCGGTGCCGCGGCCGCCGTCGCGCAGTCCTTCCTGCTGACTGAGGCGTGACCCACGCCAGGCAGGGGCAAGACCGAAGCCCAGTGCCGCAGCAACGGACACAAGCGTGGCGAACGTCAGCACGCGCCAGTCGAGCGTGAGATGCGCAGCGCTCATGGCCTCAGGCACGAGCTGCTCGAGGAACCGCATGACCGGCACCGCGAGCGCGAGTCCAGCCACGGCGCCAAGTCCGGCCAGCACCAGGCTTTCCGTCAGGAACTGCGCGATCAGTCTTCCACGGCCAGCACCCAGCGCCGCGCGCACCGCGACTTCACGCGCCCGAACCTCGCCTCGCGACAACAGCAGGTTGGCCAGGTTGACACAGGCAATCAGCAGCAACGCCGCCGCCGCCCACAGGAGGACGATCACTGCCGTCCGGGTCTTGCCCGCCATCTCTTCCCGCAGTGGGATCACGGTCACCGAGTGTGGCCCGCGGAAGTCTTTCGCCGTCACCTGCATGCTCAGCGCAGCCATCGACTGCCGGGCGTGCTCCAGCGTGACGCCTGGTTTGAGGCGTGCCACGATCTGAGCGTCGTGCCAGGTGAAATTCCCTCGCAGGCCGGGAGGAAAAGACGCCGGCATCCACAAGTCGACTTCACGCGAAGGCATGAAGTGAAAGCTCCGTGGCATCACGCCCACGATTTCGTAGGTGTCGTCGTTGACAGCGATCTTGCGGCCGACGATGTCTGCCGCGCCGCCGAAGCGGCGTTGCCACAGCCCGTGACTCATCAAGACGACGCGCGCGCCTTTGTCGTCCTCCTCCTCGGTGAACGCCCGCCCAAGTGCCGGCTGCACGCCGAGAACGCTCCACAGATTCCAGGTCACTTTCCGAGCCCGGGCCTCTTCCGGTTCTCCGTCGCCCGACAGCATCGCGGTGGCCGGTTGGTTGCACGCCAGATCGGTGAAGACCGTATTGAGCCGGCGCCACTCAATCCATTCAGCAGGGGTTGAAAAGAACGTCGAATCGCCTTCGGACTTGCTCATGTCGTCCCAGACCATCACGAGCCGATCTGCGTCGGCATACGGAAGCGGTCGAAGCAGGATGGCGTCAGAGACGCTGAAGATCGCGGCAATCCCGCCGATGCTCAGCGCGAGCGTCGCGATGGCGATCGCTGAGAACGCCGGATTGCGTCGGAGCTGCCGTAACGCATAGCGCACGTCCCGGCCGGCCAAATCGAGCCACGCGCCATGACGATCGGCGAACAGGGTACGCATCCTCGAGTCTCCTTGTACGGTGCGTTGCTCTCAAAGCATCTTCTGGGTGATAGTCGTCGGCAAGTACTTAGATGAGTACTGGCGGTACAGGGTTTATCGGTATCGATCGCCCTCGCCGGCATGTGTTCAGCGCATCTTGCGTCACGACAAATCTTGAACCCGTCGACGGACACGCGTTTCGCACAGGACGCGCGCGGTGAAGTGACTGCATGAAACGATACGTCGTCTTGTTGCTCGTGGCCGCGTCGTATGGTTCGTCCCAGCTGCCGGGCGGCGAACCCGCTCCCCTCGTGGCGGCGCCGGCCGGCACGCTGCGGGGCGCGGCCGTGGGCGACATCCGTGTCTTCAAGGGAATTCCGTACGCCCTTCCGCCGACGGGGCCGCTGCGCTGGAAGCCCCCGGTGCCGGCGCCGGGCTGGAAGAACACGCGCGAGGCGACGGAGTTCGGCCCGGTATGCGTTCAGCCGAAGCCGCAGCCGAACAGCATCTACTCCTGGGCCCCGCGCCCGATGAGCGAGGACTGTCTGTCGCTGAACATCTGGGCGCCCGCCGGCGCGCGCAGCGCGCCGGTATTCTTCTGGATCCACGGCGGAGCGCTCTCGAGCGGCATGGGCAGCGATGGGTTGTACGACGGCGCCGCGCTCGCGGCACGCGGCCTCGTGGTCGTCTCCATCAACTATCGCCTGGGTGTGCTTGGCTTTCTCGCGCATCCGCAGTTGAGCGCGGAGTCGAGCGGAAACGTCTCGGGCAACTACGGGCTGCTGGATCAGATCGCGGCCTTGCGCTGGGTGAACCGCAACATCGCGTCGTTTGGCGGCGACCCCGCGAATGTCACGATCGCGGGCGAGTCGGCGGGCGGGCTGAGTGTCATGTATCTCATGGCGGCCCGCGAGGCGCGCGGCTTGTTCGCCAGGGCCGTCGCGCAGAGCGCATACATGGTGTCTGCGCCGGAGCTGCGCACCACACCGTTCGGCGGCGTCGCGGCGGAGTCGGCGGGTCTGTCGCTCGCACAGAAGGCAGGCGCGGCCGATCTTGCCGGACTGCGTTCGATGGATGCCGAGGCGCTGACCACCGTCGCCGCGAAGACGGGGTTCTTTCCGTTCTTCGTGATCGACGGTCGCGTCCTCACCCGTCAGATCGTGGATGTGTTCGATCGCGCTGAGCAGGCGAAGGTGCCGATTCTCGCCGGCTTCAACAGCGGCGAGATCCGCTCGCTGCGCAGCCTGATGCCGCCGGCAGTGGCGGATGCCGCGGCGTATGAGAAGGAGATCCGGGCACGCTACGCGGATCTCTCAGACGCATTCCTCGAGCTCTACCCATCGAGCCAGCTCGAGGAGAGCATGCTCGCGACGACGCGCGATGCTCTCTACGGCTGGACGGCTCAGCGCCTGGTCATCAAGCAGACCGCGGCCAGCGTGCCGTCATTCCTGTACTTGTTCGATCACGGCTACCCGGCCGCCGATGCACGGGGCCTGCACGCCTTTCATGCCAGCGAGCTGCCGTACGTCTTCGGCACTGCCGATCGGACGCCCGCAAACTGGCCGGCCGTGCCGACGACGCCGGCCGAGACACAGATCACGAACGCGATGCTCGGCTACTGGGCGTCGTTCGCGCGTACCGGGACTCCGGCCGCCCCGAACGCGCCCCCGTGGCCGGCATACGGCCGCGAGCGCGCGTATCTGGCGTTCGAGGATGCCCCGCATGCGAAGGTGAATCTGATGCCTGGCATGTACGAGCTGAACGAACAGGTCGTCTGCCGGCGCCGCGCCAAGGGCGGCATCCCATGGCACTGGAACGTCGGGCTCGCCTCGCCGCCGCTCCCGGCCGCTGTGCCGCAATGCCGGTGATGCAAGCGTGCGAGCGCGAACTCGTCGTCAATACGCTGGCTGCGATTGCGAGTGGCGAGTTGGTTCTCGGAACGGCAGGCTGACAAGTGATGGCGCCGCGGCAGGAGTCGGCGGAAACTCCCTGGGGAAGCTGCGGAAATGGTCAGTTTCTTCGTACCGCCGGGCGGTCTTGAGTGGCAGAACACGCGTCCGCCTCCGCCCGCTTTCGCGGGCTACGGCGAGACAGCCTTCGCCTGCAGAGACGCGGACGAACCGGCGTGTCCCGTCAGCCGCGCCGCGCCGCCTCGATGGTGGCGATGTCGATTTTCCCCATCGTCATCATCGCCGCGAAGGCACGCTTTGCCTCGGCGCCACCAGCGGCAAGCGCGTCGGTGAGTACTCGCGGGGTGATCTGCCACGAGAGGCCCCAGCGGTCCCTGCACCAGCCGCACTGGCTCTCCTGGCCGCCATTGCCGACAATCGCGTTCCAGTACCGGTCGGTCTCTTCCTGAGTGTCCGTTGCGACCTGGAAGGAAAAAGCCTCGCTGTGTTTGAAGGTCGGGCCGCCGTTGAGGCCGATGCAGGGAATGCCCAGCACGGTGAACTCCACCGTCAGGACATCGCCCTCCTTGCCGCTCGGGTAGTCACCCGGCGCCTTCCGAACGGCGGTCACTTCACTGTTTGGGAACGTGGCCGCATAAAAGCGCGCCGCCTCGTGCGCATCCTTGTCGAACCAGAGGCAGATTGTATTCTTCGACGTCATGCTCGTGTGTTCCTTGTGCCCGATCAGGGCGGAGTCAGGTGTCGCGGATCACTCCTGTGTCAGGCGCGGCGAGCGTTCGCGGAGCTCGTCAATCCGCTTCGAGGCGTCTGCCTTCGAGAGCGTCTCTCGTCGAACTCTTCGCCGGTGTCTCGGCACAGTGTGTCCAGGTAGGAGCGGATCGCGCTGCAGGCCTGGCTGGTCCGTATCGTGGGTCCCTTGAGTCTTCATGGAGGAACAGATCGCAAAACGCAGGCCAGGCCTCCGTAAAGGATGGACTCCGGCGAGGACGGTCTGTCCGGTCACTCCGTCCGCAACGCCACCAACGGATCCACCCGCGTCGCGCGCCGCGCCGGGATCCAGCAGGCGACGATCGTCACCGTGATGAGCGCGACGCCCATCGCGATGAACGTGATCGGATCGGTCGCCCTGATCCCGTAGACGAGTGTTCTCAGGAATTGGCTGAGGATGATCGCCCCGACAATGCCGACGGCCACGCCGATCAGCGCGGGCTTGAGGTGCTGAACCAGGATCAGCTCGAGGACGTCGCGGCGCGCGGCGCCGAGCGCCATGCGGATGCCGACTTCATGCGTGCGCTGCCCGACCGCATGGGCCGTGACGCCGTAGATGCCGATCGTCGCGAGCAGCAGCGCAATCACCGCGAACCCGGCCAGCAGCACGGCGCGAAACCGGGGCGTGGTGAGCGTTTCGGAGATCTGTCCCTCCAGCGTGCCGACGGCAAACAGCGGGAGCTGAGGATTGATCGCCTGCACTTCGTGGCGCACCGAGGCGACGATCGCATTCGGGTCGGTGGCGGTCCGGACGAGCAGCATCTGGCTTCGCGGCGGGTTCTGCAGCGTGCACATGTACACTTCCGGCCTGACCGCGCGCCGCACGTCGTCCGAACGCCGGAGATCCCTGACCACGCCAACCACCGTGAGCCAGGGCGCCCGCGATTGCGCGCCGCCGAACCGGATGCGGCGTCCCAGCGGATCCTGCTGCGGCCAGGCGTCGCGTGCGAAGGTTTCGTTGACGACCGTCACCAGCGGCGCGTCAGCATGATCCTGGTCGGTGAAGGTCCGGCCGGCGACCAGCGTGACCCCCAGGGTTTCGAAATACCCCGGCGACACGATTTCGCGCGGGTATTCGATCTGCGGGCCGGGCGTGGGTGGCTTGCCCTCGATCGTCATGATGCCGGAGTTCGCAAGCAGTGGCATGAGCACGCCGGTTCCGGCGGCCGCTGATTCGACGCCCGGCAGTGCGCGCACCTGCTCCAGCAGCCGGGAATAGAACGCACGCACCTCTGGCGGTCCCGCATACGCCGAGCCCGGCAGGCTCAGTCGCATCGTGGCAACGCGCGACGTCGAGAACCCGCGATCGAGTCTCTGCATGCTCCACAACGTCCGCAGCAGAAGGCCCGCGCCGGCGAGCAGCACGAACGCCAGCGCGACTTCGGCCGCAATCAGGACGTGGCGGGTGCGGCGGCTCGCGCTCTGCCCGCCTTCCCGGCCGCCCTCACGCAGGCTGTCGACCACGGCCGGGCGCGATGCCTGGAGCGCCGGAATGATGCCCGCGAGCAGCGCGGCCACGACGGCGAGGGCGAGCGTGAACGCCATGACCCGGCCATCGATCGCGATCGCGTCGGGTCGAGGAATGCTCTCGCCGCCGATCGTGATGAACAACCTCGTGGCCCACCAGGCGAACATCAGCCCGAGCGCGCTCCCGAACGCGGCCAGCACCAGCGATTCGGTGACGATCTGCCGGATGAGACGGCCGCGCGCTGCGCCAAGCGCCGTCCGGATCGCCAGTTCCTTTCGCCGTGCGGCGGTGCGGCCGAGCATCAGGTTGCCGAGGTTGGCGCAGGCGATCAGCAGCACGAATCCAACCGACGCAAGCAAAACCACGAGCGACCGCTCGATATCGCCCACCAGTTGACGATGGAGCGGGACGATGTTGATCCCGAACCCCTGGTTCGATGAATAGGTCTGCTCGAGGCGAGTCGCAATGCCGGTCATCTCGGTCTGCGCCGCCTGGACCGACACGTTCGGCTTCAGCCGGCCGATGACCGGCAGCCAGAACGCACCGCGCGCATTGCGCGTGCCCTCGTCCGGCGCGAGCGGCTTCCAGAGCTCGGTCCGGGCTGGCACCTGCAGGGTCGCCGGCATGACCCCGATGATCTCGAACGCGCGTCCGTTGAGCGTGATCGTCTTGCCCAGGACGTCGGCAGTGCCGCCGAATTTCCGCTGCCACAAGCCGTACGAGAGCAGGACGACGCCATCGTTGCCGGGGGTTTCGTTGGTCTCGGTGTACAGGCGCCCGAACAGCGGGCGAACGCCCATCACATCGAAGAAGTTGGCCGTGGTCTGGGCACCCTGCAGCCGTTCAGGTTCGTCGGCCCCTGTGAGGTTGAAGGCCGCGCCGGTGTAGCCCGCCATCACCGCGAACGACGAGCCTGTGAGGTTGAAGGCCGCGCCGGTGTAGCCCGCCATCACCGCGAACGACGAGTTCTGATTACGCCAGTCCTGATAGTTCGGCCACGAGGTGATGTCTTCCTTGATGCCCTGCTGCCGGTTGTCCATCCAGACCATGGTGATGCGATCCGGCTCCGGATAAGGCAGCGGGCGCAGGACGACGGCATCGAAGACGCTGAACACCGCGGTGTTGACACCGATCCCCAGGCCGAAGGTCAGGGCGGCGATGGCGGTGAACCCGGGCGTGCGCAGGAGGGCACGAAACGCGTGACGGCTGTCCCGGACGAAGGTTGATGACGTCATGGCGGACTAGACGCGTCAGTCGATGAAATGGTTGGCTACCCACTGTACAACAAGGATCGGCCAGATTACGATGCGCCTGGCGTAGGGTCGACCGCGATCCAGCGCGTACTGCTGTTGTGCGAGTTCCCCTCATCGTTGCGACGATCCGTACGGCATTTGGGGGAACGCGCCCGCCAACATCGAGCGAGATCGGCTGCCCGCGGCATCTTCGGGTCCTGCCTGATCTCGCTCGAAGGAGAGCCTGTCACTGAGCGACCACCGTCCCGCTGACGATGACGCGGTAGTAAAAGGCGGACACGACCCAGGGATTCTCGGGCAGCGCGAAGCGCTCCTGGGAGATGTCGGTCGGCGGTGGCACGCACGTCGGCAAAAGATCCGACAGGCAGTACGGGGTGTATACCACTGTAGGATTGACGACCAGTGGAATTGTCCCGCCCGCGTTCGTGAGCGGTTGTGCGAAATCGAATTGCAGCGCCGTCCACGATATTGGAAGATCAGTAACCGGGTTCTTCAGGGACATCACAGAGGCCGTGCTCCCACCGTCCAGGACTGTCGGCTTGCTGCCGTTCGGCCACGGGTAAAAGTACAGGTTCTGCGGAGGCTGGCCCAACGGATTGGCCGGATCGGGTCCGGCCGTGACCACGATATTGGCGGCCAGGTATTGCCCTGCCACCGCGTCATAAATGAAATACCCGTTCGCCGTGCTGCCGTCCTTGAAGACGACGTTGTTCAGGACCCACTTCCTGCCGCGGTCCGTCAAGTTGATCGTCAGCGGCGCCGTCACCGTGTCGGTCACGAACTCCAAGACGCTGGCGGAAATGTGCGCAATGATCTGATCAGGGACAAGCAGCGTCGGCAGTGAAAAGGCGGCACTCACCGCACCAGCCGGCACCGTCAGGTAGCCCGAAGCGGGCGCGATGAACGGCTGGTCCGTCGAAACCGCCACCGTTACTGCCCCCGGCATGATCCCGTTCAGCGTCACGGTGCAGACGGTCGTGTTGCCGCCGATCACCGGGTTGGGTGCGCAGGTCAACGCTGTCACGGTTGGATAAACGGACGTCAGCGCTGCCGTCTTGTTCACACCGTTGTAGCTCGCCGTGATCACCGTCGTGGCTTTCGCGACTTGGGTGGCCACCTGGAACTGGGCGGACGTCGCGCCGGCCGGGACCGTAACCGATGCTGGGAGGACGAACAGTGCCCACTCGCTGCTGGCCAATGCGACGACGGCCCCGCCAGCCGGAGCTGGCGCGGTCAGCGTCACCGTGCCGGTCGAGATGCTGCCGAAGATCATGATTGCCGGGTTCATGGTCACGCCGGCCAGGGCTGCCGGCCCCTGCGGATTCACCGTCAGCGTTGCGGTTTTGGCGACGCCGCCGTAGGTGGCCGTGATCGTCACCGCCGTCGCCGCCGCGACCGCCTTGGTCGCAATCGCGAAGGTGACCGTGGTGGCAGCGGCCGGCACCGTCACCGAGACTGGCACCGTCGCCGCAGTGAGGTCGCTGCTGGTCAGCGTCACCAGGGCGCCGCCTGCCGGCGCTGCGGCACTCAGCGTCACCGTGCCCGTGCTCCCCGCCGGACCCGTCACCGTCGTCGGATTGACGCTCACGCCGACCAGGGTTGCTGCCGCCGGATTCACCGTCAGCGTTGCGGTCTTGGCTACGCCGCCGTAGGTGGCCGTGATCGTCACCGCCGTCGCCGCCGCGACTGTCTTGGTCGCAATCGCGAAGGTGACCGTCGTGGCGCCCGCCGGCACCGTCACCGAGACCGGGACCGTCGCCGCATTGAGGTCGCTGCTGGTCAGCGTCACCACCGCACCGCCGGCCGGAGCTGCGGCACTTAGCGTCACCGTGCCCGTGCTCCCTGCCGGACCCGTCACCGCCGTCGGATTCACGCTCACGCCGAGCAGCGTCGCCGCCGCCGGATTCACCGTCAGCGTTGCGGTCTTGGCCACGCCGCCGTAGGTGGCCGTGATCGTCACCGCCGTCGCCGCCGTGACTGTCTTGGTCGCAATCGCGAAGGTGACCGTCGTGGCGCCCGCCGGCACCGTTACCGAGACCGGCACCGTCGCCGCATTGAGGTCGCTGCTGGTCAGCGTCACCAGGGCGCCGGCCGGCGCTGCAGCCCCGAGCGTCACCGTGCCGGTGCTCCCCGCCGGACCCGTCACCGTCGTCGGAGTGACGCTCACGCCGACCAGGGTGGCTGCCGGCGGATTAAGTGTCATCGTGACGATCCGGGAGGCACCAGCGCAGGTGGCCGTGATGTTCACCGACGTCACGGCCGCCACCACGCTGGTCGAGACCGGGAAGGTGGCGCTCGTCGCCCCCGCAGCCACGGTGGCTGACGCCGGTACGGTGACGGCGGTGGGGTTGGCGCTTGTCAGTGTCACGACCGTCCCGCCGGCCGGCGCTGGAGCGGTAAGTGTAACCGTGCCGGTGCTCGCAGCGCCGCCGGTCAGCACGACGGGGTTCAGCGTCAACGACCCCAGCAGCGAGTTCACGACCAGCCCGACCGACTTGGAGATGCCATCGTAGGTGGCGGTGATGGTTACCACCTTGCCGGCGGCTACGGCCGTGGTCGCAATCGCGAAGGTGACCGTCGTGGCGCCCGCCGGCACCGTCACCGAGGCCGGCACCGTCGCCGCAGTGATGTCGCTGCTGGCCAGCGTCACCACCGCACCGCCCGCCGGCGCGGCGGCACTCAGCGTGACCGTGCCGGTGCTATTCGCGCCGCCCGTCACGGTGCCCGGATTCACGCTCACGCCGACCAGGGTGGCTGCCGGCGGATTCACCGTCAGCGTTGCGGTCTTGGCTTCGCCGTTATAGGTGGCCGTGATCGTCGCCGCCGTCGCCGCCGCGACCGCCTTGGTCGCAATCGCGAAGGTGACGGTGGTGGCGGCGGCCGGCACCGTCACCGAGACCGGCACCGTCGCCGCAGTGAGGTCGCTGCTGGTCAGCGTCACCAGGGCGCCGCCTGCCGGCGCTGCGGCACTCAGCGTCACCGTGCCCGTGCTCCCTGCCGGACCTGTTACCGCCGTCGGATTGACGCTCACGCCGACCAGGGTTGCTGCCGCCGGATTCACTGTCAGGGTTGCGGTCTTGGCTTCGCCGTTGTAGGTGGCCGTGATCGTCGCCGCCGTCGCCGCCGCGACCGCCTTGGTCGCAATCGGGAAGGTGACCGTGGTGGCGGCGGCCGGCACCGTCACCGAGACCGGCACGTCCGCCGCATTGATGTCGCTGCTGGTCAGCGTCACCACCGCACCGCCCGCCGGCGCTGCGGCCCCGAGCGTCACCGTGCCCGTGCTCCCCGCCGGACCCGTCACCGTCGTCGGATTGACGCTCACGCCCACCAGTGCGGCTGCCGGCGGATTCACCGTCAGCGCTGC
>Ga0209382_10005900_pt1 | contig 15821 bp, 11 predicted proteins | sample SoiMetdeltSBSDD5_FD_187599 | JGI IMG/M metagenome (GOLD analysis project Ga0209382, IMG submission 187599) | Bulk soil microbial communities from a Populus tree surrounding site in Tennessee, USA - Soil MetaG P. deltoides SBSDD5 (SPAdes) (version 2) | ecosystem: Environmental > Terrestrial >...
GAGAAGGGAACCGAGATGGGGCCAGTGATCTCCGCCGACAGCCGGACGCGCATCGAAGGCTTGATCGCGCAAGGCATCGCCGCCGGCGCGAAGCCCCTGGTCGACGGGCGCAACGCGAAGATCCCCGGTTTCGATCAGGGTAACTTCATCAAACCGACCGTGCTGACCAACGTCGATCCGAAAGGCGAACTGGCGCGCACCGAGGTTTTCGGCCCGGTACTCAGCGTGATGCGGGCTGACTCGGTCGAGGATGCGATCGCGCTGGTGAACGGCTCGGCGTACGGCAACATGGCCTGCCTGTTCACGACGAACGGCGCGGCGGCGCGGCAGTTCCGCTATGAGACCCGCGTCGGCAACGTCGGCATCAACGTCGGCGTGGCGGCGCCGATGGCGTATTTCCCGTTTTCGGGGTGGAAGGACAGCTTCTTCGGCGATCTTCACGCGCAGGGGCGCGACGCCATCGACTTTTACACCGAGAAGAAGATCGTCGTCGAGCGCTGGCCGTCGACGTGGTCGCGAAAATTCTGATGTAAGGCGGGTCTTCAGACCCGCCTTGCACGTGCAGGTGTCTAACTCTCAGCGTGGATAGAAGGCTCATCGCCGGCCTCGCGATCGTCGCTGTCGCGGCGATCGCGCTTCTCGCTGTTCCAGCGGTTCGTCACCTTCGCGAAGTCCCGCCACCGCCGAGCCGTCCCATCCGCACGTCGCTCGCCGCACCGCCGGGCGCCGAGTTGGGATCCGGCGAGCGGACGCTCGACGCCGCCATCTCTCCGGATGAACGCCAGATTGTGTTCGTCGCGACAAGCCACGGGACCTCGGCGCTGTGGCGGCGGACCTTGACCGACGAACGGGCGGAGCCGATCGCCGGCACCGAAGGCGCACAGCTGCCGGCGTGGAAGCAGACCGGGAACGTTGTCTCGTTCTTCGCGGACGATCGCGTGAAACAGGTGTCGATCGGCGATGGCGTCGTTCGCGATCTCGCGCCGGCGACCGCGGCGCTCGGCGCTTCCTGGCGTCCCGATGGCGCGTTGCTGTTCGCCGCGGCCGCGCGCGGCGTCATTCGTCTCCTTCAGAACGGCGTGGCGAGCGACGCAACGAAGTTGCGGGCTGGCGACCGGACGCACGCGTTTCCAATGACGACTGGCGCCGACGGTTCCTTTGTGTATACCGCAGCGCTCGACGACGGCCGGCGTGTCGTGCGTCTGGTGGACAGCGGCGGAGAGCGCGATCTCGTCACGACGACCGGTCATGGGCAGCTCGTCGGCGACACGCTGCTGTATGTCCGCGACGGAGTCCTGCTCGGGCAGAGCCTGAATCCAGAGACGCGTCAGATCTCCGGACGCGCGATTCCGCTGGCGCTCAATACGGGCACCGACGCCGATGGGCACGGTCATTTCGCGGCATCTCCGCGGCTGCTGATTGCGGCACCCGCCGGTTCCCGGAAGTACCAGCTCACGTGGCTGTCGCCCGCCGACGGACGGAGCACGCCGACGCGCGAGCCAGGTGACTATTGGCAAGCGCGGCTCTCGCCAGATGAACGCTTCGCCGCGCTGACGCAAACGACGCCGCTCGTGAGAACACTCGACGTGGTGCTGGCGCCGATGGCGGACACCGGCTTTATCGAGCCATTGACGAGAGCGGTGGCCGCCGACAGCGATCCGGTCTGGTCGGAGGACGCGCGTACGCTCGTGTTTCGGACGCTCCAGGATGGGCCGCCCCGGCTCTACACACACGTCGCGCACGATCAGGATGCCGCGGACGTGATGGTGCCCGGTTCGATGGTCGACGAAACCCCGACTGATTGGCGCGACGGCCGCATCATCGCTCACGGGCCTGGACCCAAGGGCGATTTCGACGTGTGGGCTGTGAATGATCGAACCGGTGCGCGGGAATCGATCGCCAGCAGTGGATTCAACGAGACCGATGCTCGACTGTCGCCCGATGCGCGCTGGCTCGCCTACGTCTCGGACGAGTCCGGTGAACCCGATGTCTACGCGGCGCCCTGGCCTCGTGGCCCGCGCGTGCGTGTGTCGTTCGCGGGCGGCATGCGGCCGCGCTGGGGCGGCAATGGACGTACGCTGTTCTTCTTGCGCGGCAGCCAGATCATGCGCACCGAGCTGTCCTCCTCCGGCTTCACGACGCCGCGCAGCGTGCTCGAGCTCCGTGGCATCCGCGACTTCGATGTCTCGCGCCGCCGCAACGTCGTGCTCGCGGTGGTCCCGGCTGCGGTCTCCACCCCGGCGGCTCCGTCCGTCATCGTCGACTGGCGCTCGCTCGTGAACTGACCATGGCTCACGGACGGCTCGAAGCGATCTGGCTCAAGCGCGCACATCGCGGACCGATGGACCCGGTACAGGAGGCGCACCTCGACGTCGAGGGTGGTCTCCTCGGCAGCGTCGATCGCGGCCGGCGTCGTCAAGTGACTTTGCTCGAAGCCGAGCACTGGGCCCGGCTGATGCGTGAGCTCGACGCGGATATCGATGCCTCCGCCCGACGCGCCAACATGCTGTTGAGCGGCGTCTCGGTCCACGAGACGCGCGGACGGGTGCTGCAGATTGGTCGCGTTCAGCTGGCCATCGGCGGCGAGACCACGCCGTGCGAGCGGATGGATGAGGCCCTTCCAGGTCTTCAAGCGGCGATGAGAGTCATGTGGGCAGGCGGCGCTTTTGCCAAGGTGCTCGTCGGGGGCGTCGTGCGCGTCGGTGATCCGGTCGTGTGGCTCTAGCGCCGCCGTTCAAACGCGGACCGTCTCCGATAGGATAGGCGGGTGACGGCGCAATCCCTGCTCGGAAGCAGTCCGGCGATGAGCGAGGTCCGAGACGAGATCTCGCGGCTGCTCGCGCGCCGGGCCTCTGGATCACGCCGCCTCCCACCAATCCTGATCCGGGGCGAGACCGGCACCGGCAAGGGACTGGTCGCGCATCTGATTCACGAGACCGGCCCGCGCGCCGACGCCTCCTTCGTTGACGTCAACTGCGCGGCGATTCCGGAGACGCTCCTCGAAGCAGAGTTGTTCGGGTTCGAGCGCGGCGCCTTCACCGACGCGAAGCAGGCCAAGCCCGGCCTGTTGCAACTCGCCCATCGCGGCACCATCTTCCTCGACGAGATCGGCCTGATGCAGGAGCCGTTGCAGGTGAAGCTGCTCAAGGTGCTCGAGGATCGCGCCGTCCGGCGTCTCGGCGGCACGCGCGCCGAACCCGCCGACGCGTGGGTACTCGCCGCGACGAGTGAAGACTTGACCGCCGCCATCCGCAATCGCCGCTTCCGCGAGGATCTGTTTCATCGCCTTGCCGTCGTAACGCTGCAATTGCCGCCGCTCCGCGAGCGTGGCGATGATGTGCTGCTCCTCGCCCGCCATTACCTCGATCGCGCCTGCAGCGATTACGGTCTGCCACAGAAGCATCTGGCCTCTGACGCGGACGCTGCGCTGCTGGCCTATCCGTGGCCCGGCAACGTGCGCGAGCTGGCCAATCTGATGGAGCGCGTGGCGCTGCTCTCTGACGGGCAGCAGATCAGCGCGGCGGCGCTCCGTCTTCCGCGTGAACCGCGCATTGCGGCGTCTTCGAGCCGCTTCGGTGAAACGGTCAACGATCAGATGGACGCGCTCGAGCGCGCCCGGATCGAGGAGGCGCTGCGCGCCGACGGCTGGAACATTTCCCGCGCTGCCGCCCGGCTCGGTCTGCCGCGAAACACGTTGCGCTACCGGATGGAGCGGCATGGCCTCGCCAACGGCGAGGCCGCCTCACGACGCCCTCGATCGAAGCCGGTGCCGACCGAGTCGTCGCATCCGGTGCGATGGCAACGTGCGCGCCTCACGCTACTGCACGCGCGGATGTCGGCGGATGCGGCGCTGGCCACCGAGCACGAACGCATGCGGCTGCTGGATGAAGTGGCCACGAAAGTCAGTGCGTTCGGCGGTCGAGTCATCGATATCGGGGCATCGTCGGTTGATGCGGCGTTCGGACTCGACGTCGCGGAAGACGCCGCGCAGCACGCCGCGCATGCCGCGTTTGCGGTTCAGCGGTCGCTCGGAGTTTCGCTGTCGCCGCCCTCATCGCTGCACCTGGCGCTGCACACCGAAGAAGTCCTGATCGGCCGTGTGGACGATCGTGTCGAGCTCGATGCCGATACGCGGCGCATGCTCCACGACGTGCTCGACCGCCTGCTTTCATCGTCACCCGGCGAGCCAATCGTCGCTTCGGGCGCCAGCCGACACTTCCTGGGGCGGCGATTCCTCGTCGAACCGGTTGTCGGTTCCGCGGCCCAGGACACCTGGCGCGTGAGAGGACTCGCCGACGCTCCCGACAACACCGCGCCGTTCGTCGCGCGAACTCACGAGATCGCGCTGCTCGAGGATCTGCTGACAGAGGCCGAGCGCGGGCATGGACAGGCCGTGCTGATTGGCGGTGACGCTGGCATCGGCAAGAGCCGGCTGCTCCACGAATTTCGTCGGCGAACGATGAACCGCGCGGCGTGGCTGCACGGGTCGGCGGTGTCGTTCGGTAGCGCATGGCCGCTGCATCCGCTGATCGACTTGCTCAAGCATGCGTTCTCGATTCAAGCCAGCGATTCCAACGAGACCATCAGCGAGCGGATCGACCGCGCAACGGCGTCACTTGGCTCATCGTTTCAGCCATCCGTCCGGTTCCTGCGATCCCTGCTATCGGTCGACCCGGGCGACTCGTCGATCGCGCAGCTCGATCCCAAGCTTCGGCGAGCAGGAATCTTCGAGGCCCTCGCGCAGTTTCTTCACGCGTCCTCGGAGTCCAGGCCAATCATCGTCGTGCTCGAGGATCTGCACTGGATGGATCAGGCCACCGGTGAGTTCCTCGCGATGATGGGCGCCAGCCTGACATCGGGCCGAATCCTGATCTGCGCGACACACCGCACGGGGTACACGCAGCCGATCGCTTCGGGTGTGTTCGGCACGCAGGTGACACTGTCGCGGATCTCGAGGTCCGAGGCCAGCGCCATGGCCTGCTCGTTGCTGGGGGCGGCGAGTCTCTCGGGCGAGCTACAGCAGCTTGTTGACGAAAAGACCGAGGGCAATCCCTTCTTTGTCGAAGAGGTCTTGCGATCGCTGCAGGAACGCGGCCTGCTCGATCGTCGCGAGGACGAGGTCCGATTAGCGCGGGCCACCGCCAAGGTGGATGTGCCCGACAGCGTGCAGGACGTGCTGCTCGGGCGTCTGCAAAGGCTCGACCCGCCCTCCCGCGATCTGCTGATGACCGCCGCGGTCATCGGCCGCGAATTTCCGCGCCGCGTGCTCGAACGAGTGGTGGACGATGCCACGCCGCTCGACGATCGCCTGCGCGCGCTGCGATCCGCCGAATTGATTCACAACGCGCGGGTGTGGCCTGAGATCATCGATACCTTCAAGCACGCGTTGACCCACGAGGTCACCTATCAGGCGCACCCCGAGGCCGAGCGCGAAGCGCAACACGCGCGCATTGGCGAGGCCATCGAAGCGGTGTACGCGGACCGGCTGTCGGAGCAGTACGGTGTGCTGACGCACCACTTCACGCGGGCGCGACGATGGGACAAATCCCTCTCCTACGCGCTGGCTGCGGCACAGCAGGCGGAGCGCACCTTCGCGACTCGTGAGGCCCTCGCCCACTACGACGCAGCGCTCGTCGCCGCCCGGCAGATGGGCGGCGGTGCGGGCGATCCGGCCACGCTGATCGGCATCCATGAGGCCAAGGCGCGGCTGTACTTTGTCGCCAGCGAGTTCGAGCAATCCGAGGCCGAAGGTGAGCGCATCCTGCCGTTGGCACGCCTGATCGGCAGCCGCTTGAAGGAAGCCGAGGCGTTGGCGACGATTGCGTGGGCCGCGATGTGGAGCCGCCGCGACCTCGACGCGGCCGTTCGCGCATCGCGCGAGGCGATCGCGGTGGCCGAGCCCATCGGCGCGCTCGCCGTGCAGGCCCGCGCGCATCTGACGATCGGATTCATCCGCGGCGTGACAGGAGTCACGGAGGAAAGCCACGCCGAACTCGACAAGGCAGTGACCATCAGCGCGGCTGCCGGGGACCGCGTCTACCGTTCGATCTCACTGACGATCGGCGGGCTCCTGCGCAACTGGACCGGCGACTACGACGAGGCGGCACGGATGCAGGCGGAGGGACTCGCGCTGGCCCGCGAGACAGGTGTGCTGGTCCCGCTGCTCTTCAACTGCTTCATGCGCGGACTGACGCTGACCGGGAAGGGCGATTACGACGGTGCGTTTGCGTCGTTCAACGAAGGGCTCTCGCTCGCCGAACGAGTAGGCGACGAGGCCATCCATCATCGACTGCTGAACTGCCTCGGCTGGCTGTACGCAGACCTGGGAGACTTGGATCAAGCCGAAGCGCTCAACGCCGTAAGCGCGCAAATCGGTCGCCGGCGCAGCGACCCGGGAACGCAGCCGAACGCGGAGCTCAATCTCGCTGACGTGTTCCGGACTCGCGGCGATCTGATGCGAGCGAAGGATCAGTACGAGGCGGTGTTCCGGTATTGGAAGAACCCGTCAGCCAGTCTGTGGATGCGGTACCGCTACTCGATCCGCATGTTCGTGGGCATGGGAGAGGTGGCGGTTGCGCAGGGCGACCTCAGCGCGGCGCGAGAGCACAACGCCGCGTGCCTCGATCTGGCGACGCGAAGCGCATCGCGCAAGAACCTGGTCAAGGCTTGGCGCCTGGCCGGCGAGATCGCGAGGGCGGAGCGTGAGTGCGACGCCGCGGAAGGGCATCTGCGGACGGCGCGCGATGTGGCGGCATCGCTCGGAAACCCGGTGCAGCTTTGGAAGACGGAGCTCGCGCTGGGCCGTTGTCTCCAGGACGCCGGGCGCGTGGACGATGCACGGCAGGCATTTCAGCGCGCGTTCACCGTCATGCAGCGCGTTCGCGAGCGCCTTCGTGACGAGCGGCTGCGGCAGGCGTTCGAGAAGAATCCCGATCTGGCACTCGTGCGGAGCCTGGCAATAGAGACTTGATCGTCCGCGAAGGCGCCGGGGCGGGATTAGCGATATGCCCTTCGTGAATACCCACGGCAGCTCCGTTGTCGCGGCCGAACAACCGCGATCGGAAACTGGTCGCGAAATGGTACTCCTGCAGCATATACGGACCACTAGAACCCGCCCCGGCCCACCGGCTACGACAGGATGAGCGACTGTCGTCCGGCCGTTGTGCGGACGAGAAAAAGAATCGTCCCGGTCCCGATCATTCCGAACATCCCCGCGGCGATCTGTGCGCCCACTCCGACACTGGCGAGCAAGTAGATACTCACGCTCAGCCCGATCCACATCGATGCAAGCGCGAACATCTTGGTACGGCGCGGCATGCCTCGAGTCTCCCTGAATCGACGCAGCGACGGTCCGAACCAGCGGTTGCTCTCGAGCCAGCGTTCGAGACGCGGCGAGCTGCGCGCGAACAGATACGACGCCGCGAGCACGAACTCCGTCGTCGGCAGTCCAGGGACGAAGACGCCGATGACCCCCAGCGCGATGCAGAGCACTCCGAGCGATGCGAGGATCAAGCGGCCAATTGCCGCGCGTTCGGTGGTGATGGTCATGACGCGCTCCCTTCAGGGCTGCTGGCCGTTGAAGGCGTCGCACGACACGTTGGAGTTCCAGTTCACGAACGTGCCAGTGGGACTGTCTTTCCACGCCCACACATGGAGTGTGTAGAAATTCGGGAGCCCGAACCGATTCGGCGCTTCGAACCGATGAAACAGTTGTCCCATGAGCTGTGGCGGGTCGCCCGGGTGCGCCTCATCCCACGCGTCCGCGAAGATCAGGAAGTCCGCGCCCGTGATCCGAATACCGCCGCCCTTGACTGGCTCGTACAACACGATCTCGGGATGCGCCGGGTCCACTTCGCCGTCCAACACCAGTGGCAGGTTCACATAGTGAAGGCCCATCGCTCCCATGTCCGAGCCGGTGACGCAGCCGAACATGAGATGGTAGTCCTCATTCTCGGCCACGGTCACATCCTTGAAGCGCTCGGTCGCTTCGCGCACGGCTTGGACGAGCGCATTGTTGTTGCTCGGCTTGCCGTGCGAGTGGTCCTGGGCGAGTGTGCGCCACGGGGAGAGGCAGATCAGGACAAAAACGCCGATTGTCGACGCGGTTCTCACAGTGGCGGCGCGCTTCGTCGGAATCGGAATCATCATCGGCACGCGCCGCTTGTACTCCGCATACTCGGGATGCGCCTCGACCAGGTCGTGCTCCTCGAACCGGATCGCCACCAGGATGTAGGCCGTCGTCACCACCGCGAACAAGAGATGCGTGAGCGTCATCGTCGGAGTCGACCAGAACGCGAACAGCCATCCCACATAGAGCGGGTGCCTCACCAGACGATACGGGCCAGGAGTCACGAAGTTGAGCGGCTCATACTCGCGGCCAAGCAGATACAGCCACACTTGCCGCAACCCGAACAGGTCGAAGTGGTTGATCAGAAACGTGGTGACCAGGACCAGGAGGAATCCGAACGCGAATCCTCCGTAAAGCAGCGCCCGTCCCGTTGGATCCTGCACGTCCCAGATGACGCCACCGAGCGGGCTCCACTGCCAGAAGAGCAGAATCAGCGCGAGACTGCTGGCCAGCGTGTAGGTGCTGCGTTCGGCGGCCTGGGGCACGATGCCAGTTAAGGCGCGCTTGAACCACGGCCGCGCCATCACGCTGTGCTGAATCGCAAACACGCTCAGCAGCCCGAGGTTGATCAGGAGCGCAATCCCGAGGGGCGCGGTCGGCGTCGAGTCGAGCGACTTCGGCACCACGAGGTTGCCGACGAAGCCCGCGGCGTAGAGATAGGTCACGAAGAACACGGCGTAGGCAATCACGCCGTATGCGAAAACCAGTAGTCTGCTCATCACAATCCTCCCGTTACCGCGCACGCTGAAGCGTGCGCTCTCCGAAGTGCGGCGCAGAGGGCGCGGGCAGGTGATCGGCGACCCAGCCAATCGCAGCAATGCCGTCGATGACTCGTCGCGCCAGGAAGCTGGTCAACCGATCGCCGCTGCTCTGCTGCAGCTCATAGGCGTGGTTCGCAAGACGCGCGATGACCAGCATCAGAAACAGACCAATCACCCCCAACGCGTTCCCAGTCCCGAGCGAAAGCAGCCGGTTGCTCATCACCATCACCTCCCGCGACTCCCTGTCGCGCCGACACCAACAGGGCAACTGGCATGCCCGGTATGCATGCAGCTAAGTGCCAGATGACGTGAGAGATACGGTGTCTACTCGTGGCGGACGGCGGCACGGGCTGTCGAAAATTGGGCGGTTCGACAGTGGTCGGCCTGGCAGCGAAGACCGCGGCTGTATGATGCGGGCGGAAGGAAGGACCGCATGAAGACTGGCCTATTGGCGGCAACGCTCGGGGTGTGCGCGGTCGGCGTGTTCGTGGTGCGCGCCGAAGCGGCGACACCGCCCGTGCCGCACGTCCTTGGACGGATGACTGGCCCCGGCCCGATGTTTCCTGACCCCGCCATCAGCGTGGTGCCGGAGGCCCCCAAGGTCGAGGACTTTCCTTACGTGACCGAAGAGTTCTACGTCGAGGGGACGGCCAAGGATGTGCCGTACCGCACACGCATCATCGTCCGGCGTCCGACAGATCCGGACACGTTCAGCGGCGTCGTGGTCGCGGAGGCGCTGCACGCGGGCGGGCGATCGCTCGTGTTCGAGTGGTCGCGCGTCTCGATCCTGACACGACGGCACATATTCGTGGAGATCGTGCACAGCCCGGCGAACATCAATCTGCTGAAAATGTTCAATGCCGAACGCTATGCGGCGCTCAGGATCGAGATGGGCCAGACAAACGATGTCATCGCGCAGGTCGGAATGCTCATCAAGAGCGGCACAGGACCTTTCGCTGGCTATCGCGTGCAGAAGCTCACGCTGATGGGCACGTCGGCCTCGAGCGGCACGGTGCGCAACTATCTCGCGGATCATCCGAATCTGCGCATGGCTAACGGCGGTCCGATCTTCGACGGCTTCCTGCTGACCAGCACAAACGGCAATACCCCGCTACCCATCGTTGACGTCCCGATGATCCAGATGCCGACGCAAACCGAAGTCGTTACCTGGGCTGCGAAGGGCATCGAGTATCGCCGGCCGGACAACGACGAGCCGGGCAATCGTTTCCGGCTCTACGAAGTCGCCGGCATGCCGCACAACAACTCTCGCGAGAATCCGGGATTCCAGAACGACCCGTGCACGCTGCCGGTAACCGACTTTCCTGCCGGCGCATTCACGGCACTCGCGTTGAACTATCTGGTGGAGTGGATCACCACAGGCAAGACCCCACCGCACGCGCCACCAATCGCTGTCGATCAGAACACCGAGAACGACGGCTCGCCGCTGGCGCTCGATGAATACGGCAACGCGAAGGGTGGCATCCGCAACGTGTGGGTGGATGTGCCGACGGCTACTCTCGGCGTCTTCGGCAAGGGCAAGACCGCCGCGCAGGATCGACTCTGTCAGCTCGCCGGCACGAAAGTACCGCTGTCTGAGGCGACGCTGAAAAAGCTGTATCCGAGCAAGGCGGATTACCAGAAGAAGGTTGGACAGCGGCTCGACGAGCTCGTCAAGCAGGGATGGTTCCTGCCCGAGTACGCGGAGATGGTTCGCCGCGATGCGACGGCCACGCAGCTCCCCTGATCGACGTGTACCTTCAGGACAACTGCTGATCGCTGAGCGGGCGCCTATGTACGAGCACAAACGAGTCCACCTGCTTCCGTGGCCGCGCTTCGTTCGTCGCGCGTCTCGTCATCTTCTGATTGGCCTCGGAATCTTCTCGCTCGCCGTCGGCTTCGGCACGCTCGGCTACCACACCGTCGGGCATCTCAACTGGCTCGACGCCTTCCTGAACGCGTCGATGATCCTGAGCGGTATGGGTCCAGTGGACCGGATGGAGAATTCCGGCGGAAAGCTGTTTGCCGCAGTCTACGCGCTCTTCAGCGGCATCGTCTTTATCGGGGTGATGGGCGTGATCCTCGCGCCATGGGCGCACCGGCTGCTGCACATCACGCAGCTCGAGGATCGCGCTTAGTAAAACCAATCCACGATTGTGTCGCGCCGCCCTGACGTGACGCGCGTGACTTCATGGCGCATCGCGGCCGGAAAAGCGACGAGCGTGCCGCCCTTCGAGAGGATCTCGATCGGATCGCCCTTGTCAGGAAACAGTCGCAGGACGCCGCCATTGAATCCGCCCGACGGCTCGACGTCGCGCGAGCTCTCCATGAAGAGAACGATGGTGATTTGTCGTTTCTCGGTGAGCGGCCACGATGCCACCCGCGCGCGATCGACGTGCGGCTTGTAGAAGCCGCCGGTCTCGTAGCGCATGAAGCTCACGCCCTCGCGCGACTGCAGCACGAGCCCATAGAACGAGGCAATCGGTATACGCACCGCATCGAGCGCGGCGTCGACCATCGCCAGTACCGGCTCGGCGACGTCAATCTGCGTCGCGCGACGTACGTCGTGTTGTCGCTCGAACCCATCCGCAAGCACTTCGGCCGGCTCGGGCGTACCTGCATCCATCGCGGCCTGCACACGCCGGCAGCTGGGCGCGTCCAACACGTCCGGGGCAATGAAGATCTGCAAGGAGATTGGAACCAGCGCTCGACGGTCATCGTGCAGAAGGAACGCACGACGATCGTGTCCTGGGTGCGACCTTCATGATACCAGCCCACTGGCGTGGTGTTGATGCGGTTACGGAACTGGCAGCTCGAAACTGGCCGACAGCTGCAACATCGTCAGTGCGCCCAGCGCGAGCGATCGAAGTGCGGCAGCCGTTCACTCGTCATGATCTCGAGCGCGTGCGCCGGCGCCTACACCAATTCGTCCCACACATCCGCCACGGCGATGATGCGGGCGCCCTGGGGAATCGCCTCGCCCTCGAGGCCACGCCGGGAACCCGCTGCCGTCATATCGCTCGTGTGCGGCGACGGCAATCTCGCTGGCAGCGGCCAGAAACGGCACGTTCTGGAGCATCGCCTGACCGCACATCGGCGCCCGGATGTGCGTGCGGAATTGGCACCCGGGGCATCACGTTTTTTTGGTTTCAGTCCGATGCGACTGTGCCGTAGCCTTTGTGCACACCTCGACCGTGAGAATCCTCTTCGCGGCGCTGCACAACGGCTACTACCGAAACCTCGACTCCGTCGTTGAGGAACTCGCACGGCGGGGCCACGAGATTCATCTGGGCGCCGAACGCGAGGATTCATCGTTCGGCGGACAACCCATCGTCGATCGTCTGACGGCCAGCTTTCCCAACATCACGTCCGGGAGGACAGCGGTCCGCGATCCAGAGTCGCTGTTCCTGCCGGCAAAGCTTCGGTTCGCGATCGACTATCTGCGGTATCTCGAACCGGAATATTCGCCTTCGTCCGGTCTCGTGGCGCGGGCGCGCGAGCGGACGCCGACGGGGATGCTGCACTTGACGAGGTCGCCGCTACTCGCATGGCGTCCGATCAGGCGGCTCGTCGGCCGTGCGCTGGATGCCGTGGACCGCGCAGTGCCGGAGAGCCCGGAGATCGAGCGCTTCCTCGATGCGCAGCAACCCGACCTGATCGTCATCACGCCGCTCATCGGTCTGGTGGCGTGTTCGCAGATCGATCTGCTTCGAAGCGCCATGCGCCGTGGTATTACGACGACGGTGATGGTATGGAGCTGGGATCATCTCTCGAGCAAAGCGCTGATCCGCGACGTGCCCGACGCGCTGTTCGTGTGGAACGACGTCCAGAAGCGGGAGGCGATAACCATGCATCGTCTTCCGGAGGACCGCATCGTCGTCACCGGCGCGCAATGCTACGACCGCTGGTTCGGACGCGTCCCGGCACGGTCGCGGACGGAGTTCGTACGCCATGCCGGTTTGCCTGATGAACGTCCGTTCGTGTTGTGGACGTGCTCGGCACTGCTTCCCGGAACGCCGCCAGAACCCGGCATCTTCCTTCGGTGGGCGTCGCAGCTCCGCTGCTCGACCGATCCGCGAGTACGGGATGTTCCGATCCTGCTGCGCCCGCACCCGTCGCGCACTGGCGAATGGGCAGACGGCGCGTGGCGCTCTGTCGGCAACGTGGTCATGTTCGGTGGTCCACCGGTGGACGATCAGGGACGCGAGGACTATTTCGAATCACTGTTCTATAGCGCGGCGGTTGTCGGCATCACGACCAGCGCGTTTCTGGAGGCTGCCGTCGTCGGCCGCCCGGTGATGTCGTTCTACTCGGACGACCTCATTCCAGAGCACGAGGCATCGCTGCACTTCCAGTATCTCGTCGATGGCGAGCACGGACTTCTGACCATGGCTCACTCTCTGGAAGAACACGTACGGCAACTCGCGACCGTACTAGCGGGACCCCCAGAGGGCCTGCTGTTGCGTCAGTGCCGCTTCGTCAACAACTTCCTTCGGCCTCGCGGACGGGACGTTCCTGCCACGCACATTGCTGCCGACGCGCTCGAACGACTCCACGAACAGCCACGGGTTGGCTACCCCACCATACGACCGGTCTTCGGCGAGATCGGACTTCGCCAGCTGCAACGGATCGAACGCGATCCGCGCTGGCGTCACCTCATCCTCGACGAACGAGAGATCGACCGCGAGGCGCGAGAGCTCGACAAAACGCGAATCCGCGCACTGGAGCTGGCGCGCAAGCGCTCAGCAAAGGCACGGGCGCTGGCGAAGAAGCGCGCGGAAAAGACGCGTTAGCCACGCCGGAACCTTTTTGACCAACATGATGTCTAAGTGATATCAAATAGAAATCTGATGCGGCTCAGCCGCGCCAATGGAGGTTTCGATGGTCCGCGAACGTCTGCGCCATGGGTTCCCCGGGCTCCTGATACTCCTCTTCGTGGTCCTGGCCCTCGCCATCCCGGTCCTGCTGTTCATCGGCGGTGTCCAGCGAGCCGATGCCCGCGAAACCGGCGCGACCATTCGATTGATTGGCGCGGCTATCAGCATGGTCCTCTGGGTCCTCGCCCTGCGCGGGTTCTTCATCGTCGCGCCGAACGAGGCACAAGTGCTGCAGTTGTTTGGCGACTACGCCGGCAGCGCAAAGGTGCCCGGTCTGCGATGGGCCAATCCTTTCTACACCCGAAAGAAGCTGTCGCTGCGCGTCCGGAACTTCGAGAGCTCGCACCTGAAGGTGAACGACGCCGAAGGCAACCCGATCGAGATCGGCGCGGTCGTCGTCTGGCGCGTTGTCGAGACAGCGGAAGCCATGTTCGAGGTCAACGACTACGAGAACTTCCTGCACGTTCAAACTGAAGCCGCGCTGAGAAACGCGGCGACCAGTTACCCCTATGACTCTCACGAGGACCACATCATCTCGCTCCGAGGCTCGACGGCTGTAGTCGCGGATCACTTGAAGCAAGAGGTGCAGCAACGGCTGCAGAAGGCCGGCCTGGAGGTGCTCGAAGCGCGCATCAGCCACCTCGCCTACGCCCCGGAAATCGCGGCGGCCATGCTCCAACGGCAACAGGCCGGCGCGATCATCGCGGCGCGGCAGCGCATCGTCGAAGGCGCGGTCGGCATGGTGGAGATGGCGCTCGAGATGCTGTCGAAGAAGTCCATCGTCCACCTCGACGAGGAACGCAAGGCGGCCATGGTCAGCAATCTACTGGTCGTGCTGTGTGGCGAGCGGGGCGCGCAGCCGATCCTGAATACCGGCACCATTCACCAGTAAGCCAGGGACTCCCGTGGCGGATCGGAAACCTTTCCTGCTTCGAATCGACGCCACGGTACTTGAGGGCGTTCAGCGCTGGGCAAACGATGATTTGCGCAGCCTGAACGCTCAAATCGAGTATCTTCTCCGGGAATCTCTTCGCCGGGCAGGCCGCACATCGCGGCCCTCCGGCGGAGGCTCGAGGGAGGCGAACGGCTCCGTTCAGGGCGAGACACCTAACGAACCGGATCCGTCGGCCGATACTTAAAGCGTGCAGATGCGCGCATCCACAGCTGCAGTGGTCCGCCCTTTGTTGAAATGGGCCGGCGGCAAACGACAACTTCTCCCAGTTCTGGCGGAGCACTATCCGCCGACCTTCTCGCGCTATATCGAGCCGTTCATGGGCAGCGGGGCCGTGTTCTTCGACCTGCTGAACAGCGGCCGGCTGAGACGGCGGGCGATCATGCTCGCGGACGTGAACCCCGATCTGATCGGGTGCTATCGCACGCTGCGCGATCGGCCCGAGGCGGTGATCCGCGCGCTCGGCAGCCTCGCCCGCGAATACCGCGTTAGCGGCAGCGACTATTACTACGAAGTGCGGAACACGCGCTTCAATCCGCTGCGAGCCGCGCTCCAGGCGCGCGCCTCGGAACCCGGCGACGTGGCCGACATGTACACGCCAGGGCTCGCGGCGATGCTGATCTTCCTGAACCGCACCGGCTTCAACGGACTCTTTCGACTGAATCGACATGGTGGCTTCAACGTCCCGGCCGGGCGCTACACCAACCCACGCATCTGCGACGAGGGGCATCTGCGTTCCGTCGCGGTGGCGCTTGCGACGCCTGGCGTGACGATCGCGCTTCAATCCTTCGACTGCACGCTGGACCAGGCCGGCGCCGGTGACTTCGTCTACTGCGATCCGCCCTACGCCCCGCTGAGCCGCACGTCGAGTTTCGCCAACTACACGGCCAACGGATTCACCGCGTTCGATCAACGGCGTCTCCAGCAGAAGGTGGTCGCCGCCTGCAAGCGCGGAGCATTCGTCGTCGTCTCGAATTCAAGCGCGGCGGACATCCTGAACGCTTATACGGCGCCTGAAGCGCAAAAGGTCGGGCTCGAGATCACGCGCGTGCCCGCACGACGAGCGATCAACTCGAAGGCCGCATCACGCGGTCCTGTCGACGAGG